>Ga0126377_10003939_pt1 | contig 10666 bp, 8 predicted proteins | sample PanSoiMetPlot_22_FD_92647 | JGI IMG/M metagenome (GOLD analysis project Ga0126377, IMG submission 92647) | Tropical forest soil microbial communities from Panama - MetaG Plot_22 | ecosystem: Environmental > Terrestrial > Soil > Tropical forest > Bulk soil | place: Panama | collected 2016-02-17 | reverse complement strand
CGCCGCGAGGGTGATCCCGGCCACGACGTCGGTCCGCAGCCAACCCCGCTGATACGGCCGGATCCCCTCCAGCACCGACACCTAGCGTCCCAAGCCCGAGCGCTCGGCACCCTCCACCGGCACAGCTCCTTGCACGCTGCCAGCCCTCCAGCTCTATACCTGGGAATGTTGTGGGCGGCCTACCGCTCGCCGACTACGTTGTGTGCCACCGCTCCGTTGATGAACCGTTCTGCGAGGATTCATGTCGTGGTTGCTGGAATGGGCCGGTTGCGTCGGCCCAGGAGCTTGCCGAGTTCCCAGAGGGCCAGCAACGCGATGGCGGGCACGAGTGCCCACGCGAACTGCCGCATGTCGAGCTGGGTCGTTCCCAGCAGGCGGCGGAAGGCGTCCATCTGGGTGACGAGTACCGCGAGTACGAACTCCCCGAGCGCGACCCAGTTCATCTGCTTGCTGTTGAAGGTGGCCGTGGTCAGCACCGTATCGGTCTCGCTGCGGCATTCGAACGCCGCCACGATCAGGCACAGCGAGAACGAGGTGAACGCGATCGAGGAGCCGACGTGGACGCTGCCGAAGCGCGACTCGCCCAGCTTGATCAACAGGAGAAGGCCAATGGTGATCGCCAGGCCGGCGAGCCCGACCGTGACGAGCACCGACCTGGTCAGCAGCGACTGGCCCCGTGGACGCGGCCTGCGAGCCATGAGCCCCGGGGTCTCCTGGTCGAAGCCGAGCGCGAACCCGAACGCGGCGTTGACGACGAAGTGGATCCACAGGACCTGCGCGGGGTTGAACGGCGCACCGGCGGCGATGTTGAAGATGCTGGCGCCGAGGAAGGTCAGCACGAAGGCGACCAGCAGCACCAGGACGAAGCGGATGTACTTCATGAGGTTGTCGAAGAGCTTGCGGCCCTGCTCGACCGCGAAGACGATCGTGGCGAAGTTGTCGTCGGACAGGATCATCCGGCCCGCGTTCTTCGCCACGTCGGTGCCGGTGCCCATCGCGATCCCGATGTCGGCGGCCTTGATCGCCGGTGCGTCGTTGACGCCGTCGCCGGTCATGGCCACGACGTCGCGCTGCTTCTTGAGCGTGTCGGCCAGGAGCACCTTGTGCTCGGGGGCGACGCGGCCGACCACGCCGATGCTGTCGATGCGAGCCAGCCGCTCGGCCTCCGGCAAGGCGGCGAAGTCCGCGCCCAGGATGGCCTGGCCGGGGATCCCGACCTGCTTGGCGATCGCCGCGCCGGTGATGACGTCGTCCCCGGTCACCATGCGGACCCGGATGTGGGCGGCCTGAGCGCTGGCCACGGCGGCCCTGGACTCCTCGCGCGGCGGGTCGACCATCCCGACCAGGCTGGTCATCTGCAGTTCGGTGACGTAGCCGAGCAGGTCGCCGGCCGGGTCGAACGCGCCCGGGTCGAGGTCGCGCACGGCGGCGGCCATCACCCGCCGGCCCTCGCCCTCCATGCGTTCCATGTGGGTCTGGGCCCGCTGGCGCAGATCGGCGTCCCAGGGGATGGCCGCGCCTCCAGCCAGGGCCGTCGCGGCACGACCCATCACCGCAGGCGCCGCGCCCTTCACGAAGCAGCGCACCACCGCTTGCCCTGACGCGTCGGTGGCCGAGTTGAAGGTGGCCATCAGCTTGTAGGCCGGGTCGAACGGCAACGTGGCCAGCCGGGGCAGCTGCTCACGGGTGGCATCGATGTCCAGGCCGGCCTTGTGGCCGAGGACGAGCAGGGCGCCCTCGGTGGGGTCGCCGACGACCTTGCCGTCGACCAGCTTGGCGTCGCTGGCGACAACGTAGGGCAGGATGGCGTCCTCGATGGTGGCGGAGGTGCCCGCGGCGTGCTGGACCGTCCCCTCCAGGCTGTAGCCGCTCCCGGTGATCGTGTAGCGGTCGGTCGGGTCCACCACCTCGACGGCGGTCATCTGGTTCATCGTCAGCGTGCCGGTCTTGTCCGAGTTGATCGCCGAGGTGAACCCCAGCGTCTCGACCGAGGGAAGGTCCTTCACGATCGCGTTGCGCTTGGCCAGGTTGAGGCTGCCGAGCGACAGGATCGCCTGGGTCACCGTGGGCAGCGCCTCAGGGATGGCTGCGATGGCCAGGGAGACCGCGCTGATGAACAACGCGTCCCACGCCTGACCGCGGGCGCGGCCCAACACGAACATCACCACCATGGTCAGGCCGGCCGCCGCCGCGATCCACAACGTGAGCCGGTCGAGCTCCCTGGTGAGCGGCGACTGCTCCTTGGCGGTGGCCGACAGCATCCCGGAGATCCTCCCGAGCTCCGTGCCGGCGCCGGTGCCCGTGACGATCACGGTGGCGCTGCCGTGCGTGACCGGCGTGTTCATGAACGCCATGTTCGTCTGGTCACCCGGGCCCAGCTGGTCGCCGGAGAGCGTGGTGGCGTCCTTGGCCGCCGGCGTGCTCTCCCCGGTCAGCGCCGACTCGTCGAGCTGCAAGGCGCTGGCCGCGACGATGCGACCGTCCGCCGGCACCTGATCCCCGGCGGCGATCAGCACGACGTCGCCGACAACCAACTGCTCAGCCGGGATCTGCGCCTCGATCCCGTCCCGCCGCACCCTGGCGGTGGCCTTCATCATCGACTTGAGCGCGTTCATGGCGCTCTCGGCCTTGCCTTCCTGGCGCAAGCCCACGACCGCGTTCAGCAGCGTCAGCAGCAACAGCAGGACCGCGGTGCTCCACTGCTTGATCAGCAGCGACACGACCGCGGCGCCCACCAGGATGAGCTGCATGTAGCTGCGGTACTCGTCCAGGAACCGCCGCCACCCGGGCGTCGGCTTCTCCTCCGGCAGCGCATTCGGGCCGTTCGCCCTGAGCAGCTCCGCCGCCCGTTCCGACGAGAGCCCGGTTGCCGGATCCACACCCAGCGCCGTGGTCACTTCGTTCGGCGAGCGTGCGTACCAGCGCTGACCCGCTGCGGCCGGCTGCCCCGACGTACGTCCTCGCACCGCCATCTTCCTGCCTCCCATCTGGATCGAGCCGGCGAGGCCGCAGATGAACTGCGCCTACGCCAGCGGAACCAGCACCGTCGCAACGCGGCCGACGACCGTCCCGCCCTCGGCTACCTTGCAGCTACCTCCTCCGACCTCGCCTGCGCTCCTGCCCTGAACAACCCGGTCGGGTGCTGGCGTTCAGAATGGCGTGGGGATGTACCGCAACGGGAGGTCTGGCTCCACGTAACCGCGGGCACTCTGCCGCTTGGGCAGCTTGACGTCGTGATGGTCGAGCGGCTTGAACGGGACCTGGCTCAGCAGGTGGCTGATGATGTTGAGCCGGCCTCGCTGCTTGTCGTCCGTGCGCGCGATGTACCAGGGCGCCCAAGCGGTATCAGTCGCGGCGAACATGGCGTCCCTGGCGCGGGAGTAGTCGTACCAGCGGCTGTATGACTTCAGGTCCATGTCTGAGAGCTTCCAGACCTTGCGCGGGTCCTCGATGCGGCTCTCCAGGCGCCGGGTCTGTTCCTCGGGGCTGACCTCCAGCCAGTACTTGAGGAGCAGGATCCCGGAATCGACCATGGCCTTCTCGACCGCCGGCGTCTGCTCGAGGAACCGCTCGGTCTCGTCAGGCTTGCAGAAGCCCATCACTCGCTCGACGCCGGCGCGGTTGTACCAGCTGCGGTCGAAGATCACGACCTCGCCGGCGGCCGGAAGGCGCGGGAGGTACCGCTGCACGTACATCTGTGACTTCTCGCGCTCGGTCGGGGCGGGAAGGGCAACGACCCGGAACACGCGCGGGCTCACCCGCTCGGTGATCCGCTTGATCGTGCCCCCCTTCCCGGCGGTGTCCCGACCCTCGAACACGATGCAGATCTTGGCTCCCGATGCCTTGACCCACTCCTGCATGGCAACGAGTTCGCCGTGCAGGCGCCGCATCTCCCGCTCGTAGGCCTTGCGCTTCATCTTCGAAGGCGGGCCGGCTTCGGCCTCCCGGGACGCCACAGAGGACGACGCCGGGGCCTCCGGATGGTGCTTCTTCTTACTCTTCTTCTTGTTGGCCACGTCTCTCACCTCTCTGGCGCTCGCGGTCGACGCATCCTGCGCCGCCGTCCCAGGTATCGAGGCAGGCTTGGTGGCGAGCCGGCCGAGCCCAGCTGACCCGATCCCCTGAGAGGCGATCGGACCCTCATACCAGGCGGACCGATCTCAGGGAGTCAGGTCAGGCCCGGGTTGCCGGCACGGAAGTCGGCCGGCAGGAAGGCGTTCTCGCTGCGGAAGGTCCGACCGTGGACGAGCAGGCCGACCTCGTGGGCGTCGCGGATCAGGCTGGTCAGCTCAGGTGGCGGCTGGGCGGGCGCGGGACGCCTGTCGGGCGCCCGCGCGCCTCGCCTCCCCGGATTCGGTCGCCTACCGGCTGGGGCCCTGGCCGTGCAGCGCGTCCTGGAGTTCGCGCTGCGTCTCGTTCGACAGCGAGCTCTTGAGGACAGTCCCGCCGTACTTCGACAGCGCTGCGACGGCCTTGTCCGGGGTGACCTTCTCCACCACCATGAACAGCGCCGACGTGCCGGGCTGGAGCATGTCCCGGACTTGGCCCTGGAACTCGTTGTCCACCGTGTTCTTGGTGACCTTCCCCATCAGCGCACCCATCCCTGCGCCGACGGCCATGCCGAGGACCGGCACGAAGAACAGCATGCCAAAGAGCAGGCCCCAGAACATGCCCCAGGTCGCTCCGGCTCCCACCGCGTGATGGTTGGTGACGACCCGGATCTTGCCCTCCTTGTTCCGGACGATCGCGGCGACCGCATCGGCCTGGATGACAAGCTCGTGCTGCAAGCGCTCCGTCTCGTCCATCGCCGCCAACGCCGTGGTCTCGTCCGGGTACCCGATCGCGATCAGGTCTGCCATGGCCTCGCCTGCCTCCTCGTCGCTGGTCCTGGTTGTGGTCCCGCGCCCATATCGGCCCTTCGCGGCCCTTCAGGACGACCGCGCCATGCAACCTCCTGACCGCGCCACCGGCATCACCCTCATCGGGTGAACTGGCGCCAGCTACGAGCCAAACGCAGCCGCAGTCGCCGCATCGCAGATGGCAGACGCGATCCTGATGAGTTTCGCAGCGGGAACCGGACAATTTTGCCCGTGTATCTCTCGGCCCTGGAATACATTCGCTCCAGGCCTCCTGTAACACTGAGCCAGTGACCCGAATGCCGGCCGGAGAACCGGTGGCCGGGCTACTTACGGGGCGAATCCAGCCCGACCGGACCGCGCTCGCACCACATCACGGTCGCGGTGGCCACTTGTGACCGTGATCGCCTGCGGGCGCCAGGCAGCGACTGAAGTCCACGCCCGCGTCACCTTGCGCAGGCGGGTGGCTGGATGCCGGAGGCGGACAGCGCGTCGGTGGCGGCGGTGAGCAGCGCGGTGAGGTGGGGCTTCAACTCGGGGTTCTGGTCGGCGTAGAGGAGGTCGATCTCGACGGTGTTGGTCGCCTCAGCCAGCCGCGCGGCCGCCTCGCGGTCGCGTTCCGCGACAATGGCGTTGAGCACATGCAGGCCGTCGTGCGCCTGGTTGTAGAACACCGCGCGGGCGGCCGGCAGGTCGCCCGCTGCCTCGACGGTCTCGCACAGCCCGGCGACCGCAGCCTGAGCCTGGCGCTCACCGTCGTCCTTGGGCGCGTTGAGCCACGCGGCGGGTGAGCGGCGGTTCTCGAACGCCCCGCCCGGCCCCGACCTTGAGGTAGGGCTCGCCGTCGTAGCCGAGCACGAGGAGGTCGCGCCCGGTGTCGTTGGCCAGTTCCAGCCGGGCGTCGGCCGCGACCCGGACGGTGACGCCAGGCGCCCGCCACCACACCCCCCCATCCCCCATCGACCACTGGATGATCACCGAAGGCTAACGCGACTACGCGGGGGTTGGCGTGGCACAGGCCGCAGTGGGATGAGTCGCCCCACTGCGGCCTGCCCGACGCCGAGCGCGCAGCCGTTCGCGCGGAGGTGCCGGCGCCTACACCTCAAGCTTCGTGGGCGCGGCCGCGTCTCCGGTGTCCCTGGTCGAGGCGGGCATGGCGGTCCGGCGGCGCAGCGCGATCACGAGCGCGGCGGCGCCGAGTAGCACACCGAGCGCGCCGAGGACCAGACCGACGGTGCCGCGCGTGGTGGCGGCGTCCACGTCACTCTTGGACGCGGCAGCCGGCGCGGCGGCGGCCGGAGCTTCCGCTCCTGCGGCGGTCAGGGTGAGCGTCGGGGCGGGCTGCTCGGGCTCAGGCTGCCCCGGCGCCTGCGTCTGGATCCAGCGGACGACCTCGCCGTTCTGGTAGGTCTGCAACGCCTTGAAGACCAGGCTGTCGGTGTCGTCGGGAAACGGGCCGGCGGACACCGGGAAGTTCTCGTACTCCTCGGGGCGGATCGGGCCGCCGGTCCAGGTGACCTTGCTGACCGCCTCGGTGACCTCCTCACCCTCGTCGGTCTTGATCGGCGTGGCGAGCTTGGTCTTGTCCACGGTGGTCTTCCAGCCGGGGACGGGCTTGACGCTGACCTCCGGGATCGGGTGGTCGGTGGGGAAGAACACCTCGACCTTGGTGGTGCCGACCTCGCGCTCGTTGGGCACGCGGAAGGTCAGCTCGGTGAACCCGCCCTTGGGCGCCTGGGACGGGTCGACGCTGACGTGCGCCCACGCCGGGGCGGCGAGGCCGAGCAGGGCCGCCGTTGTGGCGGTCAGGACGAGCAGCCGGCGGAGCATCGCAGTTCCTTTCCGGTCGGGAGGGACAGGGGCGGTGCCCCTGTGGGTGGAGGTCAGGTCACGGTCACGGCCGCGGTGGCCTGGTCCTCCTGGATCTCGCTGGTGCGCACGGTGATGGTGAGCTGCCACACCCCGGCGGCCGGGATGGTCGCGTACGGGCCGATGAAATGGTTGGGGGCGGCCTGGATGAGCTTGATCCGCAGCGGGCCGAGCTGCCGGGCAGGCAGCCGCAGCGCCGCGGTCAGCTCGGCCACCCGGACCGACTGGCCGCCCGGGCCCAGCACGGTGACGTGCAGCTCGTTGCTGCCCACGCGCGCCGGGGTCAGCCCCACGTCGACGGTGTTGGCGCCTGCCGGCAGCCGGGCCTCGAACCCGCCGCCAGCTCCCTGACCGGCGGCTGAGGCCGGCGGCGCGGCGTTGACCAGCAGCGAGGTGACCGCCAGGATCGCCACCGCGAGCAGGGCCTCCAGCCCGACCCAGCGGCGCAGGCGCTCGCGGGGGACGCCGCCTGTGTCCAGCCGGTCGGCGCCGGGACCGGCCGGGCGGGCGTCCAGCGCCAGCGCGGGGACCAACTGGCGTTGAACGACCCGGCGGCTGGCCGCGCCCAGCGTCACCATCCCGGCGACCAGGGTCACCTTGACCAGCAGCAGCCGCCCGTACGCCGTGCCCGTCAGGTCGCCCGGCGCGTCGACCTGGCGCAGGCTTTGCACCACCCCGGTGCCCACGATCGTCAGCACCGCCAGGAACGCCAGCTGGGAGAAGCCCGCGACCATCGGGCCGGGCTCCTCCGGACCGCCGGGGGGCAGGACGGCGACGGCCAGCATCGCCAGCCCGCCCAGCCACACCGCCACCGCGGCGAGGTGGACCAGGTCGATGACCAGGCCCAACGGCCAGGCCAGCCCGGTGCCCGCGTGCCCGACCAGCGCCACGGTCGCCAGCAGCCCGACCGCGACGACCAGGCCGGCGAGCGCGACCTGCCGTGGTGACAGCCGCCCGGCCACCTCCAGCACGCTGCCCACCCGCCGCGCCTGTACCAGCCAGGCGGCGATCGCGAGCAGCAGCACCAGCCGCACGCTCGCGCCCACGCCGAACCGGGTGGCCAGCACCTGCCCGGCCAAGCCGGGGTCCAGCGTGCTGGCCAGCGGACGGCCGGCAGCATAGGCACCCTGCAGCGGCACCCCCACCAGCGTGGCAAAGGCTGCTGTGCCCAGCGCGGTCCACAGCAGCCAGCGCACCCGTGGCCAGCCGATCCCCCCGGGCCACAGCAGGACCAGGAACGCCAGCGCGCCCGGCAGCACGGTCAGCCCGGCGAACAGCGCCAGCCGGTCGAGGGCGAACAGCACGCCGACCGCGCGATCACTCCCGGTCGCCTGGCCCGCGGCCAGCAGCGCGGCCCGGTCGCCAGCGGCGACCTTGGCATCGCTGCCGACGGTGAAGGTGAACGCTCCGGCGACCGGGTGGGAGTCGGCCGAGATCGCCCGCCAGCTCACCAGGTACAGGCCGTGCAGGCCGCCCGGGAGCGCCACCCTGACCACGCTCGGGTCGCCGCCGGGATGCTCCACCCGGCCGACCCGCACGTCGCCGCCGCCCACCGTCAGCACGCGCACGCCGCCCAGGGTCGTCGACACCGGCTCGCTGAAGCGCAGCGTGACCGCGGCCGGCGCGCGCTTGAGCGTGACGCCATCAACCGGGTCGGTGTCAAGCAACGTCGCGTGCGCGCCTGCCGGCGCGGCCGCCAGCACCAGCAGCAGCACACCCAGCGCCGCGGCCGCGCCCAGCCGCCGCGTCCGCCTCATGCCCTGGCTCATGCCCTGGCTCATGCCCTGGCCCGCAGCCGCGGCGGACGCGCAGACCGGGCCAGCCACCACACCAGCGCAAACCCAATCAGGTCCAGCAGGTGGAACGCCTCGGCACCGGCCGGCACCCGCCCCGCGGCCACGTCCAGCACCGACGTCACCCCAAGGCACACCGCCAGCACACCCACCAGCGGCAGCAGCCCGAACGCCCGCGACGGCTGCCACGCGACCATCAGGAAGCCGACCGTCAGGGCCAGGTCGAACGAGCCCAGCTCGCGGACGATGTGGACCGGCGCGCCGCTCCACGGCCCGGCCACACTGTCAGCCAGCACCGCCAGCAGCCGCAGGCAGGCCACCACCGCCAGCACCCAGCGCACATCCCGCAGCAGGGTGCCGCGCTGGCGGGCGGTCGCCTGGCCGATGCGCGCGAGGATCTGCGGCGTGAGGTCGGGGACGGGGTCGGTGGGCTGCACGCGCACGCTGCGATGCAGCCCGGTCGCGTGGTCCAGGAACGCGCGGCAGGCGCCACAGCCAGCGAGGTGAGCATCAACCGCGCCCGGGTCGACGCCCGGGTCCTCCCCGTCCAGCCGGGCCGACAGCGCGATCCGGCAGATGTCGCAGTCCATACCCGGATAGTCGACCGGGACGGGCGGAAAGTTCCCGGGCTGGCGCAAAACCCCTCAGGTGGGCGAAGCTTGCCAGGTCGTAGACGAGCTGCACCCGCTCCTGCTGCGCGCGCGTGCCGGCGACCGGCTCGCGCTGGCCGCCTTCATCCGCCGCACCCAGGCGGACGTATGGCGGCTGTGCGCCCACCTCGCCGGACCTGAGGAGGCCGACGACCTCACCCAAGAGGTCTACGTGCGCGCCTGGACGGCCCTGCCCGCATGGCGGGGCGCGGCGTCCGCGCGGACCTGGCTGCTGGCGATCGCCCGACGGGCCTGCGCCGACACCCTGCGCGCGGCCCGGCGGCGCCGGCTGCTGGGCGCCCGGCTGCGCCCGCCGGCCGACGTCCCCGACCCGGCCGGCGAGGTCGCCCTCCACGCCCTGCTGGCGACCCTTCGGCCAGATCGTCGGGTGGCGTTCGTGCTCACCCAGCTCCTCGGGCTGTCCTACGCCGAGGCCGCACAGGTGTGCGGCTGCCCGGTCGGCACCGTCCGCTCCCGCGTCGCCCGCGCCCGCACCGACCTCATCGACCAGCTCGCCGGCCAGACCGCCAAGCACGCCTGAGCGCGCGCCGCAGCCCGCAACCCTCGGCGGCGGCCCCTACTTCGGCGACACCGCGCTCAGCCCGTTCAACGTCGCACGCCGTCCTGTCAGTGAAGCACCCCTCCGTCCCACCGACCGCTCGCAGCGATCGTCCCCGGTCACGGTGCAATGACGTAGCGCGCCGGGAGCAGACGCGCCAACCGTCGCCGCCAGCAACTCCACCGAGGACTGGGCGCATCACCAGCGTGCTCAACACCCTCGTCTTGGTAGCGCTCCTGCGGCCTCCAAGGGGAACGTGACGACGCTGGGGTCCTGCACGCCTTCGGCGGGGTCGCGGTCCACGACGGCTGGGCACCCTCCTGGCGCTATCAGGACGCCTCGCACGCGCTGCGCGGTGCGCACCTGCTCCGCGAGCTGGACGCGGTCGCCGAGGAGCCTCGGCAGGGCTGGGCTGCTGGGATGGCCGAGCTGCTCAGCGACGCCAAGCACCTCACCGACAGGCCCGCGCCACCGGTGCCGACCGGGTCGATGCGCGGCTGCGAGCGGGACTGGGCGACCGCTACCAGCAGCTGCTGGCCGACGCCCACCGCGCCAACCCGGCCCGGCCACCCCGGCGTGACCGTCGCCGCCGGCAGCGCTCTCCCGCAGAAACCAGATGCAGGTACACCGTGCCTGCCACCCTGGCCAGCACCCCGTCACCGACCTCGACCTGGGCGGCATCCACCGGCGCGACCGTCACCACCTGTCGGCTGGTGATGATCGGCACCATCGAGGAACCAGACGGGCGGAACTGCACCGTCTGACCAGCGGCGACCCTCAACGCAAGCGCACCAAGCATGTCCAGATCATGCCCGACCGCTCGGGCAACCACCTCCAGCTGCGGTTCCTCCACGTCGACCAGGCCGGGGAGGTCACCGCCGGGCGCGCGGACGCCCGCCTGGAGCTGCTGCCCGACGGCCGCGTGCGGCTGCACGAGCT
>Ga0126377_10003938_pt1 | contig 10667 bp, 7 predicted proteins | sample PanSoiMetPlot_22_FD_92647 | JGI IMG/M metagenome (GOLD analysis project Ga0126377, IMG submission 92647) | Tropical forest soil microbial communities from Panama - MetaG Plot_22 | ecosystem: Environmental > Terrestrial > Soil > Tropical forest > Bulk soil | place: Panama | collected 2016-02-17 | reverse complement strand
GCTTGCAATGCAGGCAGCGCGACGTTCACGACCGTGCCGTCGATGAACGACATGCTCGACGCGATGATCATCGCGACGAGCGTCCACCGTTGCGCCGATGCCGTGATGGGGTCGGTGCTCAGGTATTCGGCCTGCTGCCGTTTCGCCGTGCTCCGGCCAAGGTCCATGCGTCGTAGTCGTTGTCGTCGGTGACGTCGCGCTCGACGACCGGCTCGAGCCAGTCGGGAATCGCCGCGAGCTCTCGCGAATCCGAGAGCGAGACGCGCGCCAGCACCAGGTCGTGCCCGCTGAGCTCATCGATGGTCCAACGGTGGCCGTCCGACTCTACCACTCGCCGACGTGCGCGGAGTCGGTGTCCCTTCGTCAGCGGCCAGAGTGCGGCAAAAACACGTTCATTGGTCTCCTCTGAGAACGAGGAGGAGTCGAAACCCCGCGTGGCCTCGAGCATGCGGCGGTAGTGCGCGCCGTCTTCGCTCGACACGCGCGAGACGCACTCGCTGACGCCCTCTCCCGCGACGAATCCCAAGTCGACGTTGACGACCGTGCTCGGCGGAGTCTGATCGGGAACTTCGCGGAGCAGATAGACGCGCTCGACGCGTTGTGCTTCGGCCGCGATGGCATCGAGCTCCGATGCAACGGATTCGATGTCCGTCCACAACGATGCGCTTTGGTCGCCGAGCCACGACGCCTGCGCGCGAGCGAAGGCTGACTCCTCATCGCGATGCAGACGCCGTGATATCGCGAGCAGCATTTCGGCTTGGTCGGCATTGGCTGCCGTGTCGCCCGCATCGGCGTCGGGTTCTGCCGCCGCCTCGGCTCGTGAGGTGAGCACCTTCGCGAGCAAACGCGCGATCTCGCCGCCGAACACCTGAGCGTCGTGCAGCGAACCGAAGTCGTCTTGGAGCTCGGACAGGCGCTTCACCAGGTCCTCGACGCGATTGATGGATGAGCGCAGCGGCTCGAGAAGGTAGCGAAGACGTTTTGCGGCAATCCTCGCTTCGTGCGCTTCGAGCCGGTCGCCGATATTCGTGACGTGGCCGAGTGCGTCTCGCGCGGCAAGCGCGTGTGAGCGCAGAAGGGTGGCGGTCACGTGCGCGAACGACGTGCGCGCTTCGCCGATTGTGACGGTGTATTTCCCGAGCGCTTTGTCGATGCCGGAGACGGCGCTTTCCAGATGGTCGTCGACGGCCTGGCGCAGCTCGAGATCGGCGCGTGCTTTCTTTGCCTCGAGACGTTTGACCAGCCACGCTGTTCCCGGCTGGTTTTTCTTTCGTCGGGCGCGGGCAAATTTTTCGATCCAGTCGATGTGGACCTCGAGATCGCGGCTCACCCGAGTGGCGTCGGCGAGGCGCCCCAATCGGCGTCGATGTTTTCCAGCGAGCGTATCGCCGATCTCCGCATCGAACGCCCGTAACCAGCTACGCAGTCGACGAACGGCGACGCGAAAGTCGTGGAGGGCCTCGGGCTCGTCGTCGGCTTGCAGGTCCTCGGACTTCTTTTTGACTTGACCCAGCAACTCTTTCGCGATGAAGCGTGCGACGCGGGCGGAATCCCCGCTCAGCGCGGCGCGATCGAGGTCGGTGGGCTTGGGCGACACAGTAAGGATGGTAGCCCGAGGAGGGTCGAGGGTCGAGGGTCACTAGGGACCAGGCGCTAGGCACTAGACAACAGGCGCTCGTCCCTCGTCCCTAGCCTCTCGACCCTCGACCCTCGACCCTAGAACTGGTTCGAGAAACTGACGACCTTGTAGACGCCGCCGCGCTCGATGATCGAGCCGAACCAGCGCTGCGTGAGCGTTTCGCGGGTTGGACCGATCACGCGAAGCTGGCAGTCGCCCCAAATTGTGTTCGGGCCCTGCCGTTCCGGTGTCGACTTGCAGGTGTGATCGACGTACTTGTACGCCGTTCCGCCCCGGCGCGCGAGCAATCGACTCAGTCCTGATTGGCTCCGCTGTGAGATCTGCATCCACACGAGGCCAGGGGGGTTGCGGTAGGGGGGGTGGGTGTACGGCGAGCTCGGGTAGACGAGATCGGCGAATTCGCGCGGGGTGAGCATCATTGCGCGAAGATCGGCGGAGTCGCGATTGGCAACCGCGCGAACGATGCGCTTCACGAGCTCTTCGCGCGAGCTGCTGCCGTTCGATAGCGCCGTGACGGGTGTGCCACCTACGGCCTCACGGAAGCGACGCAGCTCTTCTTCGACCGGCAGAGTCGAATCGATGACGTAGCCAGGCTGCGCGCGATTGATCGAATCCTGGCGCGCGCGCGCGATCGAATCTCGGCGGATGGAATCGGTGCGAATCGAGTCCGCCCGCACCGAGTCGGCCGCCGCCGACTTCACGGCATCGCGTGAACACGCGGCGATCGCGACTGCGCCGATGAAGCCCATGAGTGGGCGCTGACAATTCATGGTTGATTTTATTGATGGGACTACTGAACGCGGAAGCGGCCAGCGCCGAGGGCGCTGGCCGCTTCTCTCATACGCTGGGGATTAGTTGCGAGCGTAGGTCGTCCAGCCTGTCCACCACTTCGCGCCGGTCGGATCGGCGGCGCCGCGGTAGGCCGTAGCGGTCACGAACGAGCCGGCCTTGGTCTGGAGAGCGCCAGTGAAGGTCGCCATACCACCAGTTGCGATAGGCGAGCTTGCCGCGGGCGTCCAGTCGAAGGCACTGACACCGCCTGGAATAGCCGCCGTCGCCGGAATCGCTGTGAACAGCGTGCCGCTCGCCGCTGTGCTGTTGATCAATTGGTTGCCGGTGAGATCGAGCGCGTTCTGCGGATCGGCAGTGCCGCCCGGGAACGGCTGGAACGGCGCGTTGTTGATTTCGGACATGAACACGTTGCGGACTTGCAGATTCGACGTTCCGAGGTCAGGGATTCCGACGCTACCGCCGCGCGCGAACGTCTCCGTGTTGCGCAGCGAGATTCCGGCCGTCGGGAAGCGCGCAAGCACGCCGTTGACGTAGAAGCCACCGGTTCCACGGCGGAGCATCATGCCGAAGCCCCCGCCCGCGCCCACGCACGTCGCGCTACCGCAACCAACGAGCGTGAAGTTCGCGATCACCGGCACCGTGAACGGCGCCTGATTGAAGCCGTCGGTGCAGCCCGAGCCCATGCAGCCGTCGTTCTCGATACCTTCGAGGTCGGTCGCGAGAGAGCCAGCACCCGAGCGCGGCGTGAGCTGTACCGAGTTGAAGCCGATCAGATACTGCAGACGCCCTTGGAAGCCTTCGGACATGTCGAACATGTCGTCGCCCGTCTCGTACGCGACAAGGTGGTCGCCGTCGAGCGCGCCGCCGAAGAACTCATACGCGTCATCGAGGCCGGCCATGGACTGCAGGTAGGAGATACGCGTGCCCGATCCGACCGCGGCGAAGGTGAATGAGTTGAGCTCGTTGTTGAGCGAAGGAGCGTAACCCGCGAACTCGACGCGCACATACTTGAGCGAGCCGGAGTTGTCCGTCTGCGTGGTGCCGCCAGAGTAGAGCACTTGGTAGTTCTTGCCGCTCACCACCGTCGTGCCGTCGGTGTTCGTTCCTTCGACCTCGACTGAACCGGTCCGGTTGGAGATCGCGTTGCCTACGATAATCAAGCCACCCCAGTCGCCCGGCTGGCGCTGGCCGGCCGCGCGCGACGAAGTGAAGACGATCGGCTTGTCGGCAGTACCGTTGGCGATGATTTTCGCACCGCGCATGATGAAGAGCGACGACCCGACGACGTCGAAGGAGCCTTTGATCGTGGTGCCGGCAGGAATAGTCAGCGTCGCCCCGTTCGTAACGTGAACGAACCCCTTCAGCGAATACGTCGTGTCGGCGGAGAGCGTCCGGTTCGCCGTGATGTCCGCGCAGAGTTCACCGGGAGCACACCCGCCCGGCGGGGGCTCGCTCGGACCGTCGCTGCCGCACGCAGCGGCGAATCCCAAAGTGAGTGCCGTGAGCGCGGCAAAGCGCTGAGTCGTGAACATTCGTGACCTCTGAAATGCGTTAAGAAGTGAGGGGATGGAGGTGGGCGGTTGGATGGCCACCTCATGCATCGCATCGCGAAAACGAAGAAAGCGATCAGACCGCGCGTCTTCGTCATGATCATGTCACGAGGGCGTCACACGCTGTTGCGATCGCTCGACTGAACGAGCGGGGGGCTCGCTAAGAAATGATCACGATGGTGTCATCACGAGCGAAGCAGCCGTCATCCCGAGCGAAGCGAGGGATCTGCTCTTCAGCTATTGGAAGAACAGTCCCTCGAATCGCCTGGGATGACAACCTACCCGCGGGATGGCAACTACCGGCGCGGTGACAACTTAGGTCACGGCCGCCAGATCAGGCCCGCCTGCACGGTACGACCGATCCGATACTGCTCACGCGTCACCGTGCCTTGAGTAACCCTGTATGGCGCATCGAACAGGTTCTTTGCATCGAACCGGGCAGAGAAGGCCCCAGCGACCGGGAGGCGAACCGAGAGATCCAACCCGTTGCGCGCCTCCTCGATGACGTCCGGCAGCGGGCTGTCACCCGCCGCGTCAATGCGCGGCCCGACGCGGTTGAACAATAAGGTCGCGCTGGTGCCGTTCGTAGTCGCTTGATAGGTGAGACCCGCGTTGACGACGTACGGCGCCTGGCCCACCATCCGGCGCTCGGTGTTCGTGGCGCTCGCGCGCGTGTTCTCGCCAAGATTGATGCTGCTCTCCATGACGGTCACGTTCGAGAACACCTGAAAGCGATCGAGACCTGGGGTGAGGAACGAAAGATTCTTCCGAACCTCCGCCTCGATGCCGTAGTTCGTCGCGCTTTCAGCGTTCGTGTAGAACACCGTTCGCGTGCCTGAGCCCGCGGCCTGATACACTCGCTCGATCGGATTGTCGAAGCGTTTGGCGAACAGCCCGAAGCTCACGAGTTCGCCGGTCCGCGGGTACCATTCCCACCGCAGATCGACGTTGTCGACGCGCGTGCGTTGGAGCTGATCGTTGCCCAGCACGTCGTCGCCGCCCAATACGTCGCGGCTCTTGATCGGTGCCACCTCGCGGTACTCTGGGCGTGCGAGCGTCCGTGCACCCGATAACCGCAGCTGCTGGTCGTCGGTGAACGCGTAGTTCAGCGCCAGCGACGGCAGCAGGTCCGACCAATTCTTCTTGACCGAGAGCGGAGTGCCGAGCGTCGACGCCGCGTCCACCCTCAACTCGTCAATCTCATATCGAGCGCCGCCGATGAGGCGCAGACGCGTGGTCAGTCCGATCTCTCCCATCACGTACCCGGCGCCAAGCTGGTCATCCGCCTTGTACGAGCCTCCCTGCGCGAGCGGCGCGATGGCGAAGACGCTGTCCGTCGCCTTCGAAAAGCGGCCGTCGAAGATCTGCTCCGGATCAAGGCTCGTGACATTGTCGCCGGCGCCCGGCGCGCTAATGGAGTAGGCGCGCGTGTCAGCGTCGCGTGTCGTCCTTCGTCCGAGCCCGCCGATCTTGATCGAGTGGTCGCGGTCGAGCGCCGAGAACGTGAAGTGATAGTCCGCCTTGCCCTCCGTGCTGGTTTCGCTGAGCGACGAGAACGTGCGCACTGCCCCGGCGTTGCTCGTGTTCAACCAGTGTAACACCTCGGGGCCACCTGGCGTCGCGGCGCTGATTACCTGCACGAGCTCCGAGCGATCAGGCTCGTCGCGCCGGACACCACTCTGCGTCACCGCCCAATCAAAGCGGTGTGCGCCGACTTGATGCTCGCCGGCGAGCTGGGCCGAGTGCACGGCGCGCTCGACGTACTGCATCCGCGTGATCTTGGCGTTGAAGCCCTCGTTCTCGAATCGGCCTCGCTCGACGCGCGCATCGTTGTCGGCCGTGCGGTTGTACATCCCGTTGAACGAGACGTGCGAGCCGTCGCCGAACATCGTGCTCAGATTCGCAAGCCCGCCCCACAGCACGCTCTGGCTCGCTGTCTGCCCGACGAACTGGTCGATCGGGCGCGTCTCACCCGGTGTGTTGCCGCGATCGGCGAGCGCGCGTTGCTGATTGTCTTTGAGATCAGTGTTGTAGGAGTACGATCCGGAAAGCAGGTAGCCGATGCGCTGTCCAAGGATCGGATCATTGCCACCGATCGAAAGCGACGCGGAACTATTCGGCGGTGCCGTCGCAACCGTCGGCGTCCATGCGTTGCGGAACTGGTTGATCAGAAGATTCTGATCGGCGTGGGTCAAGGTGACCCCCTGGAAGTTGCCGACATCGCGCAGGGACTGGGGCAGATCACGTGAGTGGTTAGCCATGGCGAAGGCCTCGCCGCCGACACCGCGCGCCTCGATCTGCCGCGTGCCGCTCGAGCCGGACGCGTAGCCGCCAGTGAACTGGGCCGAAACCGAACGCTGCGCCGGGAATTCGCGCGTCTTGATGTCGACGAGCGCGCCGGCGAAGTCGCCCTGCTGATCAGGCGTGAATGTCTTCGACGTCGTGACCGACTGGAGCAGTCCGGATGGGAACAAGTCCAGCGGAACGACGCGTTTCTCCGGCTCCGGACTCGGAATGCGAGCCCCATTCAACGAGGACGTGGTGTACCGTTCGCCGAGTCCGCGCACGAAGATGTATTTGCTGTCCTGCACTGTGACGCCGCTGACGCGCTGCACAGCCTGCGCTGCGTCGCCGTCGGGGCTCTTACTGATTTGCTCAGCGGTGACGGCGTTGACCACGCCCACCGCCGTTCGCTGTTGATCGAGTGCCTCGTTCACCGTCCCACGTTCCGCAGATGCGGTGACGACGGTCGCCGCAACTTGGGCGGCGGCGGCGGACATCGAGACGTTTTGTTCGAGTGTTTGGCCGGCCGTGAGCAGGAGGCCAGTGACTTCTTTCGGCGCATAACCGATGCGGCGCACTTGGATCGTCACCGTACCGGCAGCAATTCCCGTGATCTGAAAACGGCCGTCGACGCCGGAGTGGGTTCCCAACGTTGTGCCCACAATCGACACACCAGCGTCTGTGATGCCTTGGCCACTCGTCGCGTCAATCACGCGCCCGACAACGCGGCCCGTTTCAATCGTCTGCGCCGTCAGGACAGAAGCGCCGAAACCAAATACGGCAGCGAAGCCCATCGAGCGAAGGAGCGAGCGAGAAATCATGTGGGACCAGATTCGGGTTTGAGGTATCAGAAGCGCCGAATTTTGTCCGTGAGGCGTCTCCAAACGTCGAAGGAATTGCAACGAACACGTCACGACCCTCTGGGTCGTGACAAATGGTGTATCAGTCGTGTCAGGGCTGACCCGTGCGTACTGAAGAAAAAATCGCGTGCTATTTCACTACGTTTTTCAGCGATCTTTTTTGCCGCGATCGAAAGCAGGTGAGACGCTTTGCGGAAATTCGCCCAGATATTTTGGAGTGAGCGAATCGAACTGCGCCAACCGACACACGATCCACCCAAAATCTCCGGCCTATCAGGCGCCCCGCCGACCGCGAATCTTTACAGAGGACGTATCCATTTCCTGGCGCGAAAGTAACGGACCGGTCACCGGCCAGTCCGTTTGCGGACCAACGATCGCGCAAGTTCAAGTGCCGCAACACAGGCGGGACCAGGGCGTTGTTACTCGGCTGTTACAGGGCGTTACCTGGAAGGTTGCACTGTTCCGCGAGCGTTGAACGCGAAGTCGTTCGCCAACCTCTGCCATCACCCACCCGAGGGGATTACACCGAGTGAAACGTTGGCTCTTATTCGCCGCTGCGCTTGCGGCGTGCAGCCCGGGCGAAGGAAAGTCCGGCGATAGCGCAAAACAAGCTGGTGACGCGACCGCTGTTGCCGATCTCACCGGCGCGGGCGCGACGTTCCCGTACCCGCTCTACAACCGCTGGGTCTCGGAATACCACGCAAAGACCGGCGCCAAGATCAACTACCAGAACATCGGGTCGGGCGGCGGCATCAAGCAGCTCCAAGAGCAAACCGTCGACTTCGGCGCGTCGGACGCACCCATGACCGACGTTGAGCTCTCGCAAGCGAAGGGTGGTCCCATCATTCATATTCCCACGACCGTTGGCGTCGTCGCGCTCACATACAACCTCCCCGAAGTCACGCAGCCGCTGAAGCTCACCGGACCCGTCGTCGCCGACATCTTCCTCGGCAAGATCACAAAGTGGAACGACAGCCGCATCGCGGCGCTCAACCCTGGCGTCAAGCTTCCGAACACCGACATTCTCGTCGTCCATCGCACTGAAGGCAGTGGGACCACGTACATCTTCAGCGACTACCTGTCGTCGGTCAGTCCTGCGTGGAAAGCTGGACCGGGCAAGGGAAAAGAGTTGCAGTGGCCTGTAGGTCTCGGTGCTCGCGGCAACGAAGGCGTCGCGGGCCAGATCAAGCAGACGCCAGGCGCATTTGGTTACGTCGAGCTCGCGTTCGCGCGTCAGAGCAGACTGGGCGTCGCGGAGCTGCAGAACAAGAGCGGCAAGTTCGTCGCGCCGTCCGCTGAAGGTGCGACGGCAGCTGCCCAAGCGGCTGCCGCGCAGTTCCCACCGAACACCGACTATCGCGTGTCGATCGTGAATACCGCGGGGGACGCGACGTATCCTATCGCATCCTTCACATGGCTTCTCGTGTATCGCAACATGCCCGACGCGAAAAAAGCCAAGACGCTCTCTGATTTCATTCACTTCGGTTTGACCGACGGGCAGAAGGACGCTGCTCCGCTCGACTACGCGCCGCTGCCGACCGCCCTCGTGACGCGTCTCGTCGCGCGCGCCGATTCGATCGCTCTCCCAGCGTCCAAGTGAGCGAAGCTTCGTTGCCGCGCATGACGCCACCGACGAGTGCGGCGGCGTCTGGCGACGTCCCAATCGAGGGCTCATCGGCTGGTGACCGCGCATATCGTTGGACGACAACCGGGTTCGCGCTCGTCATTCCGATTCTTCTGCTTTTGATCGGATGGGAGGTCTTCGCGGCCGGCTGGCCCGCGCTGAAGACGTTCGGCATCTCGTTTTTTACGACGAGCCAGTGGGACGCGGTGAACGGAAGGTTCGGCGCGGCGCCCGCGGTCTTCGGGACCATCGTGTCGTCCCTCGTCGCGCTGATCATTGCGACGCCGCTTGCCGTCGGCGTCGCGATTTTCCTTTCAGAGTTCGCGCCGCGTTGGATCCGTCAGCCCATCGCCTTTCTGGTCGATCTCCTCGCGGCGATTCCGAGCGTCGTGTACGGATTGTGGGGCATCCTGGTGCTCGTGCCGTTCATCCGCGCGCACGTGATGCCGTTCGTAAAAGAAACGCTTCACCTCGGCAATTTCGCGCTGTTCTCGGGGCCCGCGTATGGACCGAGCATGTTCGCAGCGGGCTGTATCCTCGCGATCATGATTCTCCCCTACATCTCGGCAATCACGCGCGAGGTCCTACTCGCGGTGCCGAGGTCGCAGCGTGAAGCCGCGCTGGCACTGGGCGCGACGCGTTGGGAGATGATCTGGGACGCCGTGCTCCCATACGCACGCTCGGGCATCATCGGCGGCGTCATCCTCGGCCTGGGCCGCGCGCTGGGCGAGACAATGGCAGTGACCATGGTGATCGGAAACCGGCATGAGCTGTCGGCGTCGTTGTTTGCGCCGGGTTACTCGATGGCGTCGCTCATCGCAAACGAGTTCAGCGAAGCCACGAGCGACCTTCACGTCTCGGCGCTGATGGCGGTGGGCGCGGGGCTGTTCGTCGTGACGCTCATCGTCAACGCCATCGCGCGCTGGCTCGTCTGGCGCACGGGGCGCGCGCAGGGAGCATGATCATGGCCACGACCTCATCGAGCGTTTCGGTACCGAAGAAGGCAGCAGGCACATCGCGTCCGTATCGTGATGCGCTGGCCGCAAGCACTGCGAAGACGCTCCGCCGCCGTCGCGTGGTCAATCGTGTGATGGTTTCGCTGACCTACGTGGCCGCGATCATCGCAACGATCCCGCTGCTGCTGATCCTCGCGCAACTGATCAAGCGCGGTGGCGCTTCTATAAACTGGGCGTTCTTCACGCAGACGCCGCGTCCGCCGGGTGAGCCGGGTGGTGGTGTTGCAAACGCGATCGTCGGCACGGGTGTGCTGGTGCTCATCGCGTCGCTCATCGGATTACCGATCGGCATCGGCGCCGGCTTGTATCTCGCCGAGCAGCGCGGGTCACGCCTCGCGACGGTCGTGCGCTTTCTATCGGACGTACTGAATGGATTGCCGTCGATCGTGCTGGGCATTTTCGCCTGGCACATGCTCGTGCGGCCGTTCAAGCATTTCTCGGCGCTTGCCGGCGGCATCGCACTCGCGGCGATGATGGTGCCGCTCGTGACGCGGGCGACCGAAGAGATGATTCGACTGGTTCCAGTCTCGCTCCGGGAGGCTGCGCTCGCCCTCGGCTACACGAAGTGGCGCACGTCGCTCAGCGTCGTCCTTCGGACGGCGCTGCCCGGGATCGTTACCGGAACACTCGTCGCGGTCGCCCGCATCGCGGGTGAGACCGCGCCGCTCCTTTTTACGGCGTTCGGAAATCCGTACTGGTCGGTGTCCCCGATGCAGCCGATCGCCGCGCTTCCTATGCAGATCTATAATTATGCGAACACCCCGTACGACGAATGGGTCTCACAAGCCTGGGCGGGGGCACTCGTCCTCATCGGACTCGTCCTCGTCATCAGCCTCGCCGCGCGCTGGGCAACGCGATCCCGATTTGGCCTCGGTGGCGACTGAGCGCGAAGTACCCATCGAG
>Ga0126377_10003936_pt1 | contig 10671 bp, 6 predicted proteins | sample PanSoiMetPlot_22_FD_92647 | JGI IMG/M metagenome (GOLD analysis project Ga0126377, IMG submission 92647) | Tropical forest soil microbial communities from Panama - MetaG Plot_22 | ecosystem: Environmental > Terrestrial > Soil > Tropical forest > Bulk soil | place: Panama | collected 2016-02-17 | reverse complement strand
GATCGTCAGCTCGAACGGCAGCTTCCTGTCGACCAGGAGTTTCAGTGACGTCTCGTCGAGATCGGTGAGGTGGTTCGGCGCGTCGACGCCGGCCTTGAGACAACTGAGCTGCCCTTCCCCGCCGTAGGTGTGACACGCGACCTTCAATCCAAGGCGATGCGCCTCGTCCACCACCGCCATCACTTCTTCTTCGGTGAGCGACGGGCTGTTGACCAGCGTGCCGTCGGGCTTGAACACGTTGTACTCGTCGCCAACGTAATCCTGCGTCGTGTAGATCTTCACCCAGTCGACGCCGTGCAGCTTCGCCTCGCGCACCGCTGCGCGCGCGAGCCATGGCGAGTTCGGGTTCTTGCTCTCGGTGAAGCGATCCTGGAAGCGCTCGAAGAAGGAGGGATATGGACGCGCGGCACGTTGATTGAGCGACTGCCCCACGACCTGCATCCTCGGACCGAGCAGCACGCCGCGATTGATCGCGTTGCGCAGATCGACTGTGCCGTACCCGCCGCGCGAATCCATGTCGAGCACGGTGGTGAAGCCGGCGTCGAGATCGGCCTGCGCGTTGGCGACCGCGACGATCGTTCGTGTCGCTTCGGAGAGCTCGTCGGCCGGATACACGTGGACGTGCGCATCAATCATGCCGGGCAGCACCGTCGCGCTGGTCAGATCGATCACGCGCGCGTCGGAGGGGATCGAGATCGATGGCCCGACGTCCGCAATGCGATCGCCGCGTATGAGGACGATCTGATTTGCCGCCATCGTGCCGGTTCGGCTGTCGAACAGGCGACCGGCCCGAATGGCGATCGTCTGCGTCGCGGGCGCGAGGAACTTTGCCGGGGCGCTTGCAATGCCGCCCTGGCCTCGCAAGACGGCCGACAAGCCGACGGCCGCCAACGTCACCGCAAACAGCGCACGACGCATACGTCCTCCTGTGCACGTAGGGTCCACCTGCAGGCGGACCTCCCGTTCCAAGGCGGGACTATAGCCTGTATCCTGATTTGCTCGGACCATTGAGACATAATTCGCTGCTATGGCAACAACGGGCGTCACGGCAGGCACAGATCTCAGGGAACGGGCGAAGGCCGTCGCCCGCATCGCCGACGAACACGCGGCGTACGGCGACAAGGAAGGACGGCTGGCCGAACCGGTCGTCGAAGCCCTCCATCGCGAAGGCATCTTCGGCATGTGGGTGCCGACGTCCGTCCACGGCGGGGCCGAGCTCGATCCGGTGTCGTCGATCGGCGTGATTGAAAACCTCGCGTATGGCGACCCTTCGACCGGATGGGTGCTCATGGCCGCAGCGCTTGCGATCGGAACGGGAGCCGCCTATCTCGAAGACGCAGCGGTCAGCGAGCTGTTCGGCAAACCGCGGCTGCCCGTGATCGCCGGCCAGGGCACCAGGCCCGGCAAGGCGGTACCGGCCAAGGGGGGCTTCCAGCTCAGTGGCTCGTGGAGCTTCGCGTCCGGCATCAAGCACGGCTCGCACATCCATACGCTCGGCGTCATCGAGGGCACCGGCGAACCGCGGATCTTCGTGTTGCCGGTTGAAAAAGCGACGCTCATCGACAACTGGGACGTCCTGGGCCTGCGCGGGACCGGCAGCATCGACTACCACATCGACGACGTCTTCGTGCCGGAGGGGTACACGCACTTCGCGCTCACCGAAACACCGAAGCGCGGTGGCAGTCTCTACAGCATCGGTGTGATCGGCTTCGCGATCATGTGCCATTCGGGTTGGGCCTGCGGCATCGGCCGGCGGGTGCTCGACGAGATTGCAGCGGGCGCCAAGAGCAAGATCGGGCGATCGGGCACATTGGCACAGAGCGAGTCGTTCCATCAGAACTACGCGAGGATCGAAGGCACCTATCGCGCCGCCCGGGCACTCGTGTACGAAGCATGGAATGATGCGAAGAGCTCGCTCGATCGCGGCGATCGGCTGTCGGTCCGGCAACACACGCTGATCCGGCTGGCGATGGCGCACGTGACCTGGTCGGCGCATGAGGCCGCGCTCTTCGCGTACAAGTCGGCTGGCACGATCGCGTTGCGGTCCGGAACCCTGCAGCGGCTGTTCCGTGACATGCACGCCGGCACGCAGCACGTGGTCGCGTCGCCGCCGGTGTTTCAAGCGCTCGGACGCGAGCTGGCCGGACTCGCCGACGGACATCGATGGCAGTTCCTGGATCTCGTCCCGGGTACGTAGTGCACGGCTTCAGCCCTGGTACGTAGTGTCCGGCGTTAGCCGGACCAACCTTGGCCTCATGCCATCAACGCTCACACATCTCGAGTGCTCACGGCCGACATGTCGAGCGATCGCCGACCAGTCGCGCAGACAGAACCTCTGCGCGACGTGTCAGGCGCCTCTCCTCGCGCGATATGACCTCGCGACCGCGCGCCGGACGTTGACGCGCAACGCGCTCGCCTCACGCGTGCATTCGATGTGGCGCTATGAGGAGGTGCTGCCCGGCGGCGCTCCAGTCACACTCGGCGAGGGCATGACGCCGCTCATCCATGCTCGTCGTCTCGGCAACGAGCTCGGTCTCGAGCGGCTGTACATCAAAGAAGAAGGGCAGAACCCGACGAACTCGTTCAAAGCGCGCGGGCTGTCGGCCGCGGTGACAATGGCCAAAGCGCTCGGCGTGGAAACGATCGCGCTCCCCACCGCCGGCAATGCCGGCGGCGCTGCGGCGGCGTACGCGGCACGTGCGGGCCTGCACTGTGTGGTCGCGATGCCGGCGGATACACCCGCAGCGATCGTGCTCGAAACACGCGCCTGCGGCGCGGACGTTCGATTGATCGACGGACTCATCTCCGACTGCGGCGCGTTCATCGCGGAGCACGCTGCGACGCACGGTTGGTATGAAGTATCGACGTTGAAGGAACCTTATCGGATCGAAGGCAAGAAGACGATGGGGTACGAGCTGTGGGAGGAGTTCGACGGCGCGTTACCAGACGTGATCGTCTACCCCACCGGCGGAGGCGTCGGCCTCATCGGCATGTGGAAGGCATTCGAAGAACTCGAGACGATGGGCCTGACCGGCAGTCATCGTCCGCGCATGATCGCGGCACAAGCCGAGGGCTGTGCGCCGATCGTGAAGGCGTTCGAGCAGCACGCCGCTTCGTCCGTCAAATGGGAGAACGCAACGACCGTCGCGGCCGGCCTCCGCGTGCCGAAAGCACTCGGCGATTTCATCATCCTCGCGGACATCTACGAGAGTCACGGCGAGGCGGTCGCAGTGAGCGACGAGGCGCTGATGTCCGCGTGCCGAGAGATGGCGCGGCTCGAAGGCATCTTCGCGGCACCCGAAGGCGGCGCCGGGCTCGCTGCGATTCAAAAACTCGTGAGTGAAGGAACAATCGGGCACCAAGAGTCGATCGTGCTCTTCAATACGGGCAGCGGCTACAAGTATCTCGAGGCTTGGCGGGACGCCGTCGGTATCCTCCGCGACCCGGACCTACAATGAGGGCGAGCGGCCATGAGTACTGCCCCTGCTCTTCCGCGCATCGAGCTCACGGTGAACGGAGAGCACGTCGCTGTCGAGTCGGCGGCGTCTCACGTCACGCTGCTCGACTTCCTCCGCGCCCGCGGCCTCACCGGCGCAAAGGAAGGATGCGCCGAGGGCGAATGCGGTGCGTGCACGGTGGTGATGGTCGCCGATGAAGGCGGCCGCGCCGCGTACCGCGCGGTGAACAGCTGCCTGGTCCTGCTTCCGACTGCCGCACATCACGAGCTCTACACCGTCGAGTCGCTCGCCTCGTCCGGGGCGCTCGCCGACGTACAGAAAGCGATGGCCGCGGGCGGAGGATCACAATGCGGCTACTGCACGCCCGGCTTCGTGATGAGCCTGTTTGCCGAGCACTATCGACCCGACCGCACGGGCCCGTGCGATCCGCACGCGATGGCGGGCAACCTGTGCCGCTGCACCGGGTATCGACCGATTCGTGATGCGGCGCTCGCCCTTGGACCCGCACCAGCCGACGCTTTTCACGATCGCCTTCATCGTCCGGCGCCAGTTCTCGAGTCGATCACCTCAGACTCCTATTCACGTCCCACCACGATCGCGGCGTGCGTCGAGATCCTCGCGTCTCACCCGCAGGCCACCTTGATTGCCGGAGGATCGGATCTCGGCGTCGAGTCCAACCTGCGCTCGCGGCGTTTCGCTCACCTGGTGAGCGTGGACGCGATCGACGAACTACACGAGTTCTCCGCGACAGAGACACGTGTTCGCATTGGCGCGGCGATGCCGCTCACTGACATCGCGCGGCTCTGGCACGATGCGCCGCCCGCCTTCAGCGAATGGATCACGCTGTTTGCTTCGCCGCCGATCCGTAATCGCGCGACGCTCGGTGGGAACCTCGCGACCGCGTCTCCCATCGGCGACGCCGCACCACTGCTGATGGCGCTCGACGCACACGTTGTGATCGCGGGACCGAACGGTCGACGGGCGCTCGACCTCGCGTCCTTCTTCACCGGCTACCGGAAGACGGTGCTGCGATCGGGCGAGCTGATCACGGCGATCGAGATTCCGCGGCCATGGCCGCGTCAGGTGTCCTTCTACAAAGTGTCCAAGCGACGCCTCGACGACATCAGCACGGTCGCCGCGGCATTCTCGATGGAATGGGATGGCGCCGGCCGGGTGCGCCGTGCGCGATTCGCTTTCGGAGGAGTGGCGGCCACACCGCTGCGCCTGAGAGACGTCGAAGACGCGGTGTCGGGTCAGGCGTGGAACGAATCCGCCGTCGAGCGTGCGCAGCGTGTCATCGGACGCACACTGACCCCGCTCTCGGACGTTCGCGGCTCGAAGGAGTACCGGCTCGACGTCGCGAAGTGCCTGGTCGAGAAGTTCTACTGGGAGACACGATCGTGAGCGTGCCGCACGAGAGCGCACACGGGCACGTCACGGGCGAAGCGATCTACACCGATGACGCGATCGCACGTCATCCGGGCCTGCTCCACGCATGGCCCGTGCTCGCGCCCCATGCCCACGCGATGGTCACATCGCTCGATGCCACGCCGGTACTCGCCGAACCCGGCGTGGTCGCCGTGCTCACCGGCGCCGATGTGCCAGGCGAGGGCGACACGGGCGCGAACAGGCGCGACGAGCCGATGTTTCCGACCGAGGTGATGTTCTTCAATCAACCGGTCGCGTGGGTGCTCGCCACGACGCTCGACGCGGCACGCCAGGGCGCGGCTCGGATGAACGTGACCTATAGCGCGCTGCCGGCCATCCTGACGATCGAGCAGGCGATTGCCGCGAACAGCTATCTCGCGGGGCCGCTTCGAATCGCCAGCGGCGACATGTCCGTGCTGGCCTCGAGCGCTCTACGCATCGACGATGAGCTCGACATCGGCGGTCAGGAGCATTTCTATCTCGAAACGCAGTCGGCGATCGCCTGGATCGACGAGAGCGGTGGCGTCGCCGTGCAATCCTCGACACAGCATCCAGCCGAGACGCAGGAAGTCGTCGCGCGTGTGCTGGGCCTCCCGAAGCATCAGATCACCGTCGAATGCCTTCGCATGGGCGGCGCCTTCGGCGGCAAGGAGGTCCAGGCCAACGTATGGGCCGCGGTCGCCGCACTTGGCGCCTGGAAGACGCGACGGCCGGTGCGCGTTCGGCTGACGCGCGCGCTCGATGTCGCGCTCACCGGCAAGCGTCATCCGTATCTCGCGCGGTATTCGGCAGGCCTGGCATCCGACGGACGACTCGAAGCACTTCGGCTCGAGCTCTTCTCGGACGGCGGCTGGAGTCTGGATCTCTCGGAGCCGGTGATGTGGCGGTCGCTGTTCCATTGCGACAACGCCTATCGCATTCCGGCGATCGAGGTGACCGGCCGCGTCTGCCGGACCCACAAGACCTCGCAGACCGCCTTCCGGGGATTCGGCGGACCGCAGGCGATGCTCGTCATCGAAGACATCCTGTCACGAGCCGCCCGGCGGCTCTCGATCCCAGCCGCCGTGATCCGCGAACGCAACTTCTATCGCGACGGCGACGTGACGCACTATGGCCAGCAGGTCGATGAAGCACGCCGGATGAGCGTGATCTGGACCGAGCTCAAGAAGACGAGCGGGTTCGACGTGCGTCGCGCGGAGATCGATCGCGTGAACCAGACCACCCCGCATCGCAAGCGCGGCCTCGCGATCACGCCGGTGAAATTCGGCATCTCGTTCACCGCGACCTTTTTCAACCAGGGCGGCGCGCTGGTGCTCGTGTACCGGGACGGCAGCGTCCAGGTCAATCACGGCGGCACCGAGATGGGCCAGGGACTCGTCACGAAGGTCCGCCAGATCGCCGCGCGGCTGCTGGGCGTCTCGCCCGATCGCATTCGCATGATGGCGACCCGCACCGACAAGGTGCCGAACACATCGGCGACCGCGGCATCGGCCGGGACGGATCTCAACGGCGCGGCCGTCGCCGATGCCTGCGCTCAGATCCGCAGCCGGCTTCTTCCGGTCGCGGCATCAGTACTCGAATGCGATCCGACAGCGGTCCGATTCGACCATGACATGGTTGTGGGCGGCGAGCGCGCACGCACGTTTGCAGCGGTCTGCGAAGCGGCGTATCGCCAGCGCATTCCGCTGTTCGCGCAGGGCTACTACCGCACGCCGAACATCCACTTCGATCAGGCGACCGGGCGCGGCCGGCCGTTCCACTATTTCGTCTTCGGTGCCGCCGTCTCAGAGGTGGAGGTCGACGGATTCACTGGCGCCTGTCGTCTCCTGCGCACCGACATCCTTGAAGACGTCGGCGATTCGATCTCGGAGATCGTCGATCGCGGTCAGATCGAAGGCGGGTTCGTCCAGGGCGTCGGGTGGTTGACGATCGAGGAATTGCTGTGGGACGCCCAAGGCCGCGTGGCCAGCGCGGGAGCGTCGACGTACAAGCTGCCCTCGTGGTCCGAGATGCCCGAGGTCTTCAACGTCAGCTTCCTCGAACGCGCATCACAGCCCGACGTCGTCTTTGGCAGCAAAGCCGTCGGTGAGCCACCGCTGATGCTCGCCATCTCCGTGCGCGAAGCCATTCGCGATGCAATCGCGGCATTCGGGCATGGAGAGGAAGTGAGACTACACAGCCCCGCGACGCCTGAGCGGATCTTCTTTGCTGTGCAGCGAGTACGCGCCGAGGCGGTTCGGGGCTTGAAGGAACCGGAGGTGACGGAGGTAACGGACTAACAGGAGGAACGGAGAAACGGAGAGATCATTTACTATTTCTCCGTTCCTGTTTCTCCTGTTAATCCGTTTCCTCCGACCAGCTCCGTTAACTCACGCCGACGACGATTGTGATTCGGACCGTCACATTTCGGCACACGACGGATGGGAGATCGGTGCCGTTCTGCACCGGAGTGCACTCTTCGGCTCAGGTACCTGAATTGCGATCGGGCGCACGCATGAGTTCCACAGATCGGCGGGCGACGTCATTCGTGTGCGCGGCGTTTCTTCTTGGCGGCCTTGCCGCCGGGGGCCCTCTTCGCGATGTGTGGGTACCGATCGCGCGCGCCATCGGCCTCGAGGCAGAAATGACGCCGGCATCGGCCAACGTCCTCTCGGAACACGAGCTCGACGACCTCGATGAGATGACGCCTCAGAATCAGGCCGAGCTCCTGCTCGACCGCTCGATCAATCACTATCGCGGCGCGAACGAGGCCATCGCGGCGCGCGTGAAGCGCTGGCGCGGCAGAATCGAATTGGATCAGCGGCTGAACAAGTTGTTCGTGACTGCGATCAACTCCGACGATCTCACGGTGCGAACCGCCGGAATCGAAGTCGATATCGCGGCGCGCAATCTGGTGAAGGATGCGTCAACCGTCGACCGCCTCGAAGCGACGGCGCTCGAGGCCGAGCACGGTCCACGCGTGAACGCTATGTGGGATCTCGCGCTGATTGGCAACCGGGGCGTCGAGCGCGACCGCGTCTTCGACATCCTCATGGCCGCGCTCCACGACGACAACCAGAGCATCCGCTACTGGGCGGTCGAGGGCCTCGCCTACCTCGCCACCGACTCCGCGATCGAGCCGCTGCTCGACATGTTCCACGACGATCCATCGCCGACCGTCCGCGAACGAGCCGCACGCGGTCTCGCGCAGTCTGGCATGTTCAGCGCCGACCAGCGCCGCACCGCGATCCCTCGACTCCTCGATTTCGCTGGAGACGGCGCGCTCGACGCCCAGACTCACTCGTGGGCGTTCCAGGCGCTGCGCGACATCACGGGCGAGACGCTGCCACACGACGCGCTGGCGTGGCGCGAGTGGTACGGCGCTTGGCGGCGTAGATAGGGCCGGAGTCACGCCCCCTTACTGCCGTCGCATCGCCTCGGTAACCACGCCCACGCGTTGCACCCCTGCCCCCTTCGCAGCGTCGATCACCGTCACGATCTCGCCATAGCGCAGGCTGCCGGACGCCATGATGAAGAGCGTCTTGTCGCTGCGCGTGGCAAAGACCTCACGCAGCCGCGATTCGAGATCGGCATGGGCGACATCCTGTTTGTTGATCGACAGGCGTTTGTCGCTCGTGTACTCGAGCACGATCTGACTCGGTGATGGCGCATCCACAGGCGGTGTCGGCGCAGGCAGATCGACGTCGATGCCTCGCTGATTCAGCGGCAGCGTCACCATGAAGATCACGAGCAGCACGAGCAGCACGTCGATCATCGGCGTGATGTTCATCGCCGCACTGGCGCGAGGGAGTTTGCCGGTCACGACCACTTCAGCTCCGTGATGCTGGTGCGCGCTCATCGCCGACTCCTTGCCCATCCCTCGCGTCATACAGATAGACACCGAAAAAAGAACTTGGGTCCCACTTGCCCCACCGCGCCGAAGGCGCGCCCCCTTCCACCGGGAGCGGTTATGATCGGGCGTCTCTTGCATTGTCTGGAGGTCACCGTGCGTTATCGTGTTCACGTCGTCATCGTCAGTGCATCGCTCGCCCTGTGTGCTGCCTGCAGCGGCGCCTCGACGACGGCGCCCACCGCCACTGACGCGAAGAAATTCCTCGACGAAGTCGACCGCACGTTCACGAGGCTCAGTCTCGACGCCAATCGCGCCGGCTGGGTGGGCCAAAACTTCATCACGACCGACACCGAAGCGCTCGACGCGCGCGCCACACAGGCGTTGGCCGACGCCTCCTCACGCTTCGCCAAGGAAGCGGTCCGCTTCGACAAAATTGACGTTCCCCCCGATCAGCGTCGTCAGCTGAACCTGCTCAAGGTGTCCCTGGTCCTGGCCACGCCGTCCGATCCGAAGGAAGCCGAGGAACTGACCACGCTCGTCTCGGCGATGCGCGGCGAATACGGCCGCGGCAAATGGTGCCGCGATGCGGCGAAGCCCGACACCTGCATGAACATCGACGACGTCACGAAGGTGCTGGCGACATCACGCAACGAAAAAGAGATCCGGCAGGCGTGGGAGGGGTGGCACACGATCTCGCCGCCGATGAAGAAGGAGTACCAGCGTTTCGCAGAGCTCTCGAACAAGGGCGCGAAGGAGCTCGGCTTTGCCGACACCGGCGCGATGTGGCGCGCCAAGTACGACATGGCGCCCGACGCCTTCGCCAAAGAGCTCGATCGATTGTACGAACAGCTGCGGCCGCTCTACTTGCAGCTGCACACGTATGTGCGTGCGCGCCTCCACAAGAAGTACGGCGACGTCGTTCCGGAGAAAGGGCCGCTGCCCGCACATCTGCTCGGCAACATCTGGGCGCAGGACTGGTCGAACATCTACGACCTGGTGGCGCCGGCCAACGCCGACATCGGCTACTCGCTCACCGACATCCTGAAACGGCGCAAGTCGAGCGCGACCGATATGGTGAAGACCGGCGAGCACTTCTTCACCTCGCTCGGCTTCCAGCCGCTGCCGCAGACGTTCTGGGAGCGCTCACTGTTCGTGCGTCCCCGCGATCGCGACGTCGTCTGCCACGCGAGCGCGTGGGACATCGACAACCTGAGCGACCTCCGCATCAAGATGTGCATCGACCAGACGGCCGAAGATTTCACGACCATCCATCACGAGCTGGGGCACAACTTCTACGCACGCGCCTACTCGAAGCAGCCGATGGTGTTCCGCGACAGCGCGAACGACGGCTTCCACGAGGCGACCGGCGACACGATCGCCTTGTCGGTCACGCCTGAGTATCTGGTCAAGATCGGGCTCCTCGACAAAGCGCCCGACGCGTCCCACGACATCGGCCTCCTGCTGTCGAAGGCGCTCGAGAAGGTGGCCTTCATTCCCTTCGGCCTCGTGATCGATCAGTGGCGGTGGAAGGTCTTCTCCGGTGAAGTGACCCCCGATCACTACAACAGCGCGTGGTGGGATCTCCGGTTGAAATATCAAGGCATCGCGCCGCCGTCGGCCCGGAGCGAACAGTTCTTCGATCCTGGCGCGAAGTATCACGTGCCGGACAACACGCCGTACATGCGCTACTTTCTCGCGAACGTCCTGGAATTCCAGTTCCACCGCGCGCTCGCGAAAACAGCGGGCTGCACCGCGCCACTGCACCGCTGCTCGATCTACGAGAACAAAGCCGCGGGCGAAAAGCTGAACGCGATGCTCTCGATGGGGATGTCGAAGCCCTGGCCCGAGGCGCTCGAAGCGATGACCGGCCAGCGGCAGATGGATGCGACGGCGATCCTCGACTACTTCAAACCACTGCAGACGTGGCTCGAAGAACAGAACAAGGGACAGGCG
>Ga0126377_10003934_pt1 | contig 10671 bp, 13 predicted proteins | sample PanSoiMetPlot_22_FD_92647 | JGI IMG/M metagenome (GOLD analysis project Ga0126377, IMG submission 92647) | Tropical forest soil microbial communities from Panama - MetaG Plot_22 | ecosystem: Environmental > Terrestrial > Soil > Tropical forest > Bulk soil | place: Panama | collected 2016-02-17 | reverse complement strand
GTGGGAGGCACGCCCATCAAGATCGACGTACGGGTCGCCCAATCTGCTGGCCGAGCCGCAATCGTCCTGCGACGGGCGTTGATTGGGCCGCTCATGGCACGGCGCATGAGCGGGGCTTGCGCTTGTCGCGGGGATGGCGGCGAGCCTGCGCAGTCGACCGAAGAAATGGCCGTCGGTTGATCGCGCAGCCAACATCACGCTGAACTGAGCTTGCCGTTGCGCCCGCGAGGACTTTCGGCCAGCTGAAATACGTTACCCTCGGGGTCCTTGCCGTCGCACAAACGCCCGGTGAGCCCCGGATAGGACTTGATCTCGCCCATCGGAACGCCCTTGGCAACGAGTTCGGCGCGCAGCTCCTCGATCGCGCGATCGACGGTCATGACCAGCTTGGCGTTGGTTTCGACCTGCCACGACGCGGGATCGGCGACACGGTATCGCTGCCCCACCCGATGCAAGGCCAATTCACACCCGCCAGCCTTGAGCACTGCCCACTCGCCTTCGATCTGCTCGACGATCGGGAGTCCGAGCGCACTGTTATAGAAATCCGCCAACCCTGCGACATCCTGGACGTAGAGAATGACCCGGCTCAACGATGCGTTCATGCGACCTCGCCATGTGGTGAATGGCGGCGGCTACGCCGCTATTGTGGCTTGAGCCCGACGACCTTGACGAGCTTCTCGTTCATCGAACTGCGGCGGCGTCATCAGCATCGGCTCGGCGCCGAACGCCTTGAGCTTGTCCGCGACCGCCGCGACTTGAGCGCGTTCTCGGTCTCCTCGTGCAGTCTGTCGATCACGTCGCGCGGCGTCTTGGCCGGCGCGAACACGCCGACCCAGAAATTGTAGTCAGAGTCGGGAAAGCCGGCCCCGATCATCGTCGGCAGGTCCGGGAGGGCGGAGGCGCGCGACGTTGTGCTGACTGCGGCGGCACCGGACCAGCCGATCAGCGCAACGATCGCGGCGGAGAACAACCGATTCCACATGATGCTTCTCCGCATGAACGACGTGGCAGTGAGCTTGCGTGCGAACTATTCGAGTGCGACCGTCTTGAAATCCGCCGGCAGGACGATTTCGAGCAGTTCGCAATCGTTGGAATAGTCGAGCACGGCATGTCTGATGCGCGGCGGTTGGATCCAGGAATCGCCAGCGTTCATCACATGCGCGCCGTGGCCCTCGAATTCTGATTTGATCCAGCCCTTGAGCACGTAGATCATCTGAAAGTCGACGTCGTGGTAGTGCCGTTGTGACACGACCGCCGGATCGCACGGCTTGCAGAAGCGCAGCACATGCGCCACCGCCATGCCGCTGGTCGCCTTGCTGATCCCGAGGTCGCGATATTCGACGTAGTCGCGCAACCCGCCGCCCTTGAAATCCTGGTCGCGCAGATGGCTCACGGTGAAGGCGTGCGTCCGGCGTGCCGGCTTTGGCATGCTGCTCGTGCGCGCCGTCGTCCTTTTTGCAACCGTCCGCCGTGCCGACCTGGTCTTTGTCCTCGCCCGTGCCATAGCTGCGTTCCTCCCGATTTTGTCGAATGGTGCCTGTCAGTGGGCGGGCGGGCAAGCCCTCGGTAGCCCGTTCGGCCGCGTGCCATGCACGCAGCGGACAATGTTCTAGCGGGCCGATACGGCCGGCAGCCATCCGCGCGCGAGTGTGACGTCGGCCTGGGACAGTTCGTGACCGGTGGGCAGCGTGCGATGCTCGACGGCGGCGCCGGCGCGTTCGAGCAGCGCGGCGAGGCGGGCGGCGTTGGCGGGCGCGGCGATCGGGTCGCGGGCGCCCGAGAGAACAAGCACGCGCTTGCCGGCGAGCGTCCCCGCCGCCGGCTGATCGAGCGGCACCGTGGCACGCAGCAACATGGCGCCGGCGAGGACCTCGGGCCTCAGCAGCAGAATGGCGGCGGCGATGTTGGCGCCGTTGGAGTAGCCGAGCGCAATCGGCGCGGCGATGCCGTAGGTCCGGCCTGCCTGCTCGACGAAGTCGGCGAGCTGATGCGCGCGCCGGCGAACGTCCTCTTCATCGAACACTCCTTCGGCGAGCCGCCGGAAGAAGCGCGGCATGCCGTTCTCCAGCACCTGGCCGCGCGGCGACAGCAGCGCCGAGGCCGGCGCGACCATGCGCCCGAGCGGGACGAGGTCGTTCTCGTCGCCGCCGGTTCCGTGCAGCAGCAGGAGGGGAGGCGCATCGGGCTGCGATGCCGGCTCGAAGTGGTGAACGAACGACGGCTTGTCCGTCATGCCGCCCGTTCCAGCGGCGGAAGCACGGCCTCGATTTCCTTGCGGTGCGGCTCGAGGAATTGCGGAAGCTTGAGGTCGTGCCCGAGCGAGGCGACCGGCTCGTCGATAGCGAAGCCGGGCTGATCGGTCGCGATCTCGAAAATGATCCCGCCCGGTTCGCGGAAATAGACGGACCTGAAATATTGCCGGTCCATCTGCTCGGTGGTATGCACGCCGTGTTGCTCCGTGAGCTTGCGCGCCATGTCGGTCTGCGCCGCGTCGTCGGCTGCGCGGAACGCGACATGATGCACCGAGCCGCGGCCCATCTTGCCGGCGAGGAAGCCCTTGGCCTCGCGAATGTCCAGGACGCCGCCCGCCGGTTCGTTGCTGCGGAAACGCAGATACGGCCCCTGCTGCCCGGCCGGCAAGAATCCCAGCACGTCGGTAAGGATGGCGCCGGTGCGCGCGGCATCGTCGAGCATCAAGGTGACGCCGTGAAAGCCGCGAATGGCGTGCTCGGCGGGAACGCCGCCGTTTCTCCACGCCGGTTCGGCTTCGGCGCCCGGCACGCCGACCAGGGCGAGGCTCATGCCGTCGGGATCGGTGAACGGGAGCACCGACTCGCCGAAGCGCTTTTCCAGTGCCTCCTGCGCAACGCCTTGTTCGATCAGCCGATGCGTCCAATAGCCCATCGCGCGCGCCGGCACGCGGAACGCGGTCTGCTGCGTGAGGCCGACGCCGGCGCGGCCGGGCGCGGCGTGCTCCCAGGGAAAGAAGGTCAGGATCGTGCCCGGGTGGCCGACCTCGTCACCGTAGTAGAAGTGATAGGTGCCCGGATCGTCGAAATTCACGGTCTTCTTGACCAGCCGCATGCCCAAGCCGCGGGTGTAGAAATCGAGATTTCGTGCGGCCTTTCCGGAAATGGCCGTCACATGATGAATACCGGGCATGCCCTGTTCCTCGTTTCGTCGGCCGCGATGGATGTCGGTCACGTTGCTCATCGCTATATTGGACCGAAATAATCGGCAGACAAGCGGCGGGCTTTTACCCGCCTGGTGTGTGCACGAACCGGGTGGCATTACGCTGTACCAAACTGACGGGCTGGACGAATGATCAAGCGCGCACTGGCGAGCCTTGTACTCTCACTGGCGTTTCTCGGTGCCGCCGCCGCGCTACGAATCGTTGGTGCCGAACAGTTCACATCCTGGCGGCACGGCAACGTCGTCCCCAAGGGCGATGCCGGCTTCTTTTACATGGCAGCCGAAGGTGGCTTCGCCAGAGCGCAAGGTCTCGACCTCAAGATGTTCGCGTTCCAGAACGACACGCTGATGCTCAAGGCGTTGCTCGCGGGCGAGCTCGACTCCTACGAAGGCAGCCCGATCAGCCCGACCATCGCCGGCAGCAAGGGCGCCGACGTGAAGATCCTTGGCTGTTCCTGGCCGAAGCTCACCTATTCGTTCTTTTCGCGTGGCGACATCGGATCGATCGCTGATCTCAAGGGCAAAAATGTCGGCATCTCCGCCCCCGGCTCGTTGCCCGACTTCGTTGCGCGCGCCATGCTGCGCCGCTCTGGTCTGTCACCCGACGACGTCAAGTTCGTCATGGCCGGCGGCGACCCCGACCGCGTCCGCGCCATTGTCGCGGGAACGATCGATGCCGCGATCGCGACCAGCGACTTCGCCGCGCGCTCGGAACTCGGCCTGAAGACGCTGGCGCGCGCCGGCGAAGTGCTGCCGCAATTTCTGCGCGTTTGCGTCATCACCCGCGGCGACGTCGTGCGCGGCAGGAGAGAAGCGCTTGTGCGCTTTCTCGCGGCGGAGATGAGCGCCCTGCACCACGCCTTGGCGCAACGCGATGCCGTGGTGGTGCTGGCCCGCCGTATCGCCGGCTTGTCGGCGAACGATCCGACGCCGGAAGCCAATTTCACCGAGGTGAACGAGCAGGGCTCCATCTCGCCGACGCTCGACATCGATCAGACGAAATTCTCCTGGCTGCGTGATCTCTTGGCCGAGGACGGCCGGCTCGATGGCCGCTTCGATCCGGCTGCGCTGATCGACGGATCGCCGCGCGAGCAGGCGTTGCGGCGAGCGGGCCTGCCGCGATGACGACGGGCGCTACTTGGGGCGCACAATATCCTTGTAGTCTGGCGCTTCCTTGAGGAAGCCGCGGTCCATCATCCAGTCGACCTTTTCCTTGAATTCGGCCGGCGCGTAGTCCTGCGCACCCGTCAGTTCCGGCAGCATGCCAGCGCTGCGCTGCTCGGGCTTGAGGTCGCGCAGCAATTGCTCGCGCGAACGTTCTTCGCTTTCGCGCAGCCATACAACGGCGCGGTTGAGCGCGCGACGCAGCTTGACGGCTGTGTCCTCGTCGACGTCGTCGCCGGCGACGATGCCGCCGCGCCAGCGCAGGTCGGCGATCTTGCGACAGCCGGCGTCGGCCGCGCGACTGGTCAGCGGCTCCATCAGCGCAGCAGCCTGGGTCGTGCCGCTCAGCAAGGCATCGAGGCGATCATTGGCGTGCACGAGCTTGATGTCGTCGAACGGCACGCCGGCCGCCTCCAGCATTTCGATCGCGGCATAGAACGTGCCGGCGTGCCAGGTCACCGCAATCGGCACGTTGCGCAGGTCGGCGGGCTGTTGAATGGGCGAATCCGCGCGCACCATGAGCGCGCCGGTACGGACCGTAGCGTCGAGGCCAATGATCCTGCCCGTGCCGAGCGTATGCACGCGCTCGATCGCGCCCCATTCGCACACCGGATAGACCTCGAGCGTGCCCTGCTGCAGCTGCGATTCCTTCCAGCGCTGCGAGAAATCCTCGACCCGGCCGTCGACACCCTTGGGATTGTCCTCGTTGTATTCGACCGTAAGGCCCTCGGCCGCGAAGAAGCCTTGTTCGACGGCGACACGCCAGGGCCGGTCGTGGGCGTTACTGTCGCTCTGCAGGCGGATGGTACGCGGCATGGTTCGTTCCTCGCGATGGGCCTTGGCAACGGTAGACAAACGAGGAGGTCTACTCAACCGGCATGGGCCGTTGAGTTAACCGTCCGACAAGTCTCTGGGGCGTTGTCCAAATTGGACCTGTCAGGCAACTCGGGTAAGCTAGGTCGGCTGGGAGTGCTCAAGGAAAGCATGCGATGACCAACGGCGCCGCGAAAGTCCGACGAACGCTGCACTTGAAGTTCAAGATGCCGAGCGCCGACCCGGCCCAACTGCTCTCGATGATTAAGGCTGCCGCTCCGTTCTACGAGCTGCTCGGCGGCAGGCGCGTTCATCTGCTGCAGAACGTTGACGATCCCGGCCAGTACATCCAGGTGATCGAGTACGAGACCCACGAGGCGCTGGAGATCAACCGCCAGCGCATCGCCAGCGATGCCAGGATGCAGAGCTATCTACAGACTTGGCGCACGCTCCTCCCGGGGGCAGTCGAAGTCGACGTATACCAGGACGTGTCGGCCGACGGCTGACGGTCGCTTGCACGCGCGCGTGCCGTCCGCGAAACTGCCCCCGCGAAAGGGAGTTCCATGCGCATCAAGGCGAACGGCATCAATATCAACTACCAGGTCGACGGCGCTGAGGGCGCGCCGTGGCTCATTTTCTCCAACTCGCTCGCCACCGACATTTCCATGTGGGACGACCAGGCGGCTGACCTCAAACGTTCGCTGCGGGTGTTGCGCTACGACCAGCGCGGCCACGGGCAGACCGATGCGCCCGCCGGCCGCTACACGTTCGAGCTTCTGATCGCCGATGCCGTGGCGCTGATGGACGCACTATCGATCGAGCGCGCGCACTTTGCCGGCCTGTCGATGGGCGGCGCGACCGCGCTCGGCTTTGCGCAACGGCACCCCGACCGGCTCGATCGCGTCGTCATCTGCGATTCGCCCTGCATGTCGACGCCGCAATCCGCCCAGCAATGGGAGGAGCGCATTGCCATCGCCGAAAAGGAAATGAACATGGAGCCGCTGGTCGAACCGACACTCGCGCGCTGGTTCCCCTCGGAAACGATCGCCAGGAGGCCGCCGCATGTCGACAAGGTGCGGCAGATGATCCGTACCACCCCGGTCAACGGTTTCATCGGCTGCGCGGCGGCGCTGGCCGACCACAATTACAACGCCAAGGTCGCAAGTGTGAAACATCCGCTGCTGTTCATGGTCGGCGAGAAGGACGGCACCACGCCGGCGGCGATGAAGAAGATGCACGAGACGGTGCAAGGATCGAAGTTCGTCGAGCTTCCTGGCGCAGGGCATATTTCCAACATGGATCAGCCCGCAGTGTTCACGCGTGCGGTCAGGGAGTTTCTCGGCGTATAACATTGGACCATTTTCCGTCAAAGTGCCTGCGCGGACCAGGTCCGGGTCGACACCGGCTTTCCGAAAGAGAATGCGACGAGCGCGTTCCGGTTGAATCGGAAACGCGCGCTAGCTTCTTAAGTTGGTCGCATTTTCTGCGGACAACCGGGGAAGCTCGAGCGCACTTTTTGCCGACGACCGCTGCGCGTTGATGAGGCGATGTGAACGAAAGTGCTTCTTGATCGCGACCACATGGCCCCAATGGCGGGAGGACGGTGGATGCCGGCGCTGACGATATGCACGCGGGGCCGACAAGCTGTGACGGCTGCGCTTGCTTCAATACTGTGGCTCGCCGTGGTCGGGCCGGGCCAAGGCCAAAGCTACCCCGACAAGCCGATCCGGCTGATTGTTCCGGCCGCGCCCGGTGGGCCGACCGATGTGCCGGCGCGTCTGGTGGCGCAACTTCTGCCCAAGCTCGGACAGCCCACCGTGGTCGAAAATCGTCCTGGCGCCGGCGGCGCCATCGGCGCCCGCGCGGTCGCGACCGCTGCGCCGGACGGCTATACGCTGCTGGTCGGCAACACCAGCGTGCTTGCGGTCATCCCGGCGGTTTCCGTCAATGCCGCTTACGATCCGAGCAAGGATTTCGCTCCTGTTGCCAAGGTCTCCGAGAGCTATCAGGTCCTGGTGGTGCATCCGTCGTTTCCCATCAACTCGGTCAAGGAACTGATCGACTATGCCAAGGCCAATCCGGGCAAGCTCAATTATGCCCATACCGGCGCCGGCGGCCTGCCGCATCTGACCGGCGAATTGTTCAAGTCGAACGCCGGCGTTGATATCGTCGGGGTCCCCTACAAAAGCGGCGGGGAGTCGGTCACTGCTACTCTCGGCCAGCAGGTCCACATGACCTTCGAGGGCATCACGATTGTGCTGCCACTCATCCGCGATGGAAAGCTGCGCGCGCTGGCCGTCACGAGCGCAACGCGCACGCCGCTCGCCCCTGATTTGCCAACCATGATCGAGAGCGGCGTCACGGATTATGTGGTGACGACGTTCAACGGCGTGGTGGCGCCGGCCGGTACGCCAGGCAATATCCTCAAGCGGCTCAACGCGACCATCAACCAGGGACTCAAGACGGACGAGATGCAGGCGGCCATGACCAAGCTCGGTGCCGTCTCGAATCCCATCTCGCCGGAGGCGTTCGGCGCCTTCATCGCGGCCGAGACGCGTAAATGGTCGGCGGTCGGCAAGGCCGCAAACGTGAAGTTGGATTGAGCGCGACGTCGGGCCGGACGTCGTTCCGACGTCGTGGACCAAATTTCCGTCCTCAGCCGCCGCCTTCACTCCCGCGCTCGCGCGGCGGCCACTTTCGCTCGATCCACGCCAGCAGACGGGCCATCGGCCGGCGCAGGAACGGCAGATCGTGCGCCAGCAGCACGAGGCCGAGCGGGATCATCCAGAACCCGAGGACCGGCAAAAAGCCGAGAAACCCGCCGGCAAAGATGAAGAGGGCCATCGGAAAGCGCACGAATCGCGATGCCGGCCGACGCAGCCAGCCCACGAACCGTGCCAGAACGCCCGGCAGCCGCTGCTGGAAGCGATCGAGCAGCAGGTTGAGGTTTTGCTTATCGTCGTTCACGATCTGCCAAGCACGCTCCTGGCTGATTGTTCGCCACGCGTCGGCGTCCTGTAGCGCGGCAAGTCCGCGGGCACGGCCGCGCGCGCCGCCTCAAATCGTCTGGTTGTAATCGCCGACCTCGGGATGGGTGCGCAGCACGGCGTCGACTGCCTTGAACATCTCGCGCATGTGCGCTTCCGACACCGGGCTCTCGACCACCACCACCAGCTCGGGTTTGTTGGAGGAGGCGCGAACCAGACCCCAGGTGCCGTCCTCTACGGTGACACGCACGCCGTTGACGGTGACGAGATCGCGGATTGCCTGGCCGGTGATCTTCTCGCCCTTCTGCTTTGCGGCCTCAAAATGCTTCACCACTTTGTCGACCACGCCGTATTTTGTTTCGTCGGCGCAATGCGGCGACATGGTCGGCGATCCCCATGTTTTCGGCAGGGCTTTCTTGAGGTCCGACATCTTCCTGTCGGGCGCGCGCTCGAGCATGTCGCAGATCGCGATGGCCGAGATCAGTCCGTCGTCATAGCCGCGGCCGAACGGCTTGTTGAAGAAGAAGTGGCCCGATTTTTCGAAGCCGGCCAGCGCGCCGAGCTCGTTGGTACGGCGCTTCATGTAGGAATGGCCGGTCTTCCAGTAGGCGGTCTTGGCGCCGTTTTTCGTGAGCACCGGGTCGGTCATGAACAGGCCGGTCGATTTGACGTCGGCGACGAACAACGCGTCCTTGTGCAGCGTCGAGATGTCGCGCGCGATCATCACGCCGACCTTGTCGGCAAAAATCTCCTCGCCCTCGTCGTCGACCACGCCGCAGCGGTCGCCGTCGCCGTCGAAGCCGAAGCCGACATCCGCCTGGTGGGCGCGCACGGCATCGGCGAGTGCGTGCAGCATTTTCATATCTTCGGGGTTCGGATTGTATTTGGGGAACGTATAGTCGAGCTCGCAGTCGAGCGGAATCACCTCGCAGCCGATCAGGTCGAGCACGCGCGGCGCGAAAGCACCGGCGGTGCCGTTGCCGCAGGCCGCGACCACCTTGAGCCTGCGCTTGAGCCTGGGCCGCCTGGTCAGGTCGGCGATATAACGCTCCGCAAAGTTGTCGACGAACGCGTAAGACCCGCAGGACCGCAGGTCAAAATTGGCCGCAAGCACGATTTCCTTCAATCGCGTCATCTCGCCGGGGCCAAAGGTGAGCGGGCGATGCGCGCCCATCTTCACTCCGGTCCAGCCGTTGTCGTTGTGCGACGCCGTGACCATGGCGACGCACGGCACGTCGAGCGCGAACTGGGCGAAATAGGCCATAGGCGTCATCGCAAGGCCGATGTCGTGCACTTTGCAGCCCGCCGCCATCAGTCCGGTGACGAACGCCATCTTGATCGATGCCGAATAGCTGCGGAAATCGTGTCCGGTGACGATCGACGGCTCGACGCCGAGTTCGCGGATCAGCGTGCCGAGCCCCATGCCAACCGCCTGGATCCCCATCAGGTTGATCTCTTTGCCGAACAGCCAGCGCGCGTCGTATTCGCGAAAGCCGGTCGGCTTGACCATCGGCTCGGATTCGTAGGCGTAGGTATTGGGAACGAGCATGGCCCGGGGCTTGGGGAACATCGCAAATCTCAAGGTCCGAGGAAGGCCGACGCCGAGCACATAGCCGATGCGGCCGATGCAGGGAAGCGTCGGGGTATAGACACCGAAAATCGGACGATTACGGCGAAATTGGCCCCGCCGGCACGTACGGCGGCGAAGACCGGGCGGCATATGGCGCAGCCCTATTGCTCGAGAACGAGCCTGCCGTGGGCGTATTCGTAGCGGCGCAGCCGCGACAGGAACGACAGGCCGAGCAGGTTTTCCGACAGCGCCTCGTCGGGAAGCACCATCGCGGCGACATTGCGCACGCCCAGGCCGCCGATCTCGACGTGATCGAGTTGCACCGGCGCAGCACGGATCGCGCCGTTCGCGGTCTTCACCTGCGCCGTATAGTCGCGTGCCATGGGGCGGACGCCGAGGCGGCTCGCATCGCTTTCGCGCAGCGCGATGACCGATGCGCCGGTGTCGACCATGAAGTCCATGCGCCGTCCGTCGATTCGGCCTTCGACCTGGAAATGACCGCGACGATCGGCCTCGATCGCAACGGTGCGCCAGCCGTATGACGCGGCAGCTGATTCCGTGTGGACGGAGGCCGTCGCGTTCGCCGTCGGTGCCTTGGCATTGTTGAGATAGAGTCGCGGAACGACGCCGCCAATCGCCAGCGCACAAAGCGCAAAGATCATGATGCTACGCATGGTCCGCCGCAAATCCTGAGGCCACCTGTCATGCATGCACGGCAAACCCAAGCAACGTCCTAATGCTGTGCGGCCAACGGCACGATTTCGACCGGTTGGCAAAGGACTCGTTAAGTCGCTTCTTCAAATTTTCGTCGACACACCGCGCCGCCGGCCTTCAGCGCGATCGCGGCTTGGCCCGCCGCGTCGCCGGCGCGGACAACGGGTCGTCTGGCCAGGGGTGGCGCGGATAGCGTCCGCGCATCTCGGCCTTCACGGCGGCGTAGCTGCC
>Ga0126377_10003933_pt1 | contig 10672 bp, 4 predicted proteins | sample PanSoiMetPlot_22_FD_92647 | JGI IMG/M metagenome (GOLD analysis project Ga0126377, IMG submission 92647) | Tropical forest soil microbial communities from Panama - MetaG Plot_22 | ecosystem: Environmental > Terrestrial > Soil > Tropical forest > Bulk soil | place: Panama | collected 2016-02-17 | reverse complement strand
GCCGATCTCCCGGTTAGTAGGCTAAATCAATATCGCCGCGATTATACCTCTGCCTGAAATGACGGCGTTAGGCGACGCGGCCCGGGCTAAAAAAATTCGGCCTGCGCCTCCGACCTCCGAGCCCGCCCCGCTCGCGGCGCCGACTCGTTCGCGCGGGAGAAAAAAATTTTCGGCGACGTTACCGTTTTTTGCCGCGATTCGCACATGAGGAGACGAGGGCAAAGTTGCGTTCGCCCGAAGCAATGAAAAGGCTCAGCCAAAGGAGGAAAACATATGCTCAGCCGTCAAATCATTATGAAATTAGTCGCGGCGGCGGCGCTCGCGCTTGCGTTCGCAGCCTGCGCGGCTCAAGCGCAATCGCCGCTCGCCGCCCAGGACCATCAAAAACGCGGTCTTGCCCTCGGACAGAGTGGAGAGCTCGACCTGGCGATCGCCGAATTCGACAAGGCCATCGAACTCAGCCCGCGTCTGGCCGACGCCTGGTGTAATCGCGGCATCGCGTATATTTCCAAAGGCGATCCGGATCGCGCAATGGCCGACCTCAATCAGGCGATTGCGCTCGATCCGCGTCACAGCATGGCTCATTACAATCGCGGCGTCATCCTACAGTCTCGGGGAGAGGCGGACAAGGCGATGGCCGAATTCAACCGCGCCATCGAATTCAACCACCGCTTCGCCGAGGCATATACCAATCGAGGCAAAATCCGCTACGACAGAGGCGACGTAGACGGCGCGCTCGCCGACTACGACAAGGCGATCAAGTACGGCGCCGATTCTTCGGCCAGGCGTTCCTCCGGCTCTTATCTGGTAAGCGCCTCCAATCCTGTTCTGGGGATGGCCTACAACAATCGCGGCGTCGTGTACCGGGACAAAGGCGATATGAAGAGAGCGCTGGCCGATTTCGGTCGGGCGATTGAAGCCGCCCCGCGCCTCGCAATGGCGTACAGCAATCGTTCCACTGTCCTACTCCACGGCGGAGACGCGCGCGGAGCGACGGCGGATCTGGATCGCGCTCTCATGCTCGACCCGCAATTGAGCGAAGCCTGGAATAATCGGGGCTTGATTCGCTGCGGCGCAGGAGACACGGACGCGGCGCTGGACGATTTCGACCGCGCCATTGAACTCGATCCGCGCAATTTCGAAGCGCGTCTCAATCGAGGGAGCGTCTTGCACGACAAAGGCCGGTTTGAAGAAGCCGTCGCCGAGTTCGATCAGATCACCCGGCTCACCCCGCGTGATAAGCGCGCATGGTTCAACCGCGGTAACTCCCGGCAGTCTAAAGGCGATTACGCCGGGGCCATTTCTGATTACACGCGCTCCATCGAGTTGGATCCGCGCCAGGCCATCGCCTACAGCAACCGCGGCAATGCGCGCCGCGCCAGCGGCGATCTGGCGGGGGCGATGAGCGATTACGACCAGGCGCTCATCCTAGATCCGTGCTGCGCCCTGGCCTTCCTCAATCGCGGCCTCGGCTATTTGCAGCAAGGGCGCGAGGCGGAAGCGCAGCGGGACTTCGATCAATGCCTCAATATCGACCCGACGTTGAGGCCGGAGCTCGAAGCGGTTGTCGGAGAGGCCAGGCGAAGGCTCAGAAGTTTGAGATAGTTTCGTTCTGACGCTCATAATTTCAGCAGTCTCATTACTCTGGAAACTAAGTTTTTTGGCATTGTTTAAACCAGAACACGTAAGCTTGGTACAGTACCGCGCGCGTAAGCAAGCGGCCGTCTCATAAGTCTGCCGCGCAGCAGTCGCGCGCGGTACTGTACCAAGCTTTATTTCATAAGATGACGGCTGTATCAGTACCGCGAGCGGTAGCGGGCGGCGGTTGGCTCAAGCGCCGCTCGCTACCGCTCGCGGTACTGACTAGTCGTCTCAAAAGCATTTGATAACATAGTTAGCAGAGCGCTCATTGCTCACTTCGGGCCAACACTTCCATTTCGTATGCCGCCTCCCACAGCTTTTCCGAACGGCGGCGGCGCCCTGTAATCACCTGAAGTTGCTGATCAGCACTACCTCGCCGCCCGGGATGCCGCGTGACAAAGCAAGTTGTTTGCCATCGCGTGACAAAGCGAACCACCCAATCCCGCCGGATTTGAAGTCGGTCAGTTGTGTGGGCGCGCCCCCATCCAGAGGCCGCTTCCAGAGATTTGAGACATCGCCGATGCTTTGGCTGTAGATCACCGCGCCTCCATCTGATGTCCAGGCATGGTTTTTGTTGACTCTTACGCTCGGGGGTAAATCTATGGTCTTACTGATCGCTTCTCCTACAAACGGAATGATGTTGAGCGCAGGCTGGTTCTGCTTATTCATGCCAAAATAGGAGAGCAGTTTCCCGTCAGGCGAGATAGCCGGGGTGGACGAAGGCTTGTCGTTACTGGTCAGTTGCAGTGGCGCGCCGCCACCTATCGATACCTTCCACAAGGTTACCTGGCCGGAACTACGGTTCATATAAACTATCCAGCGTCCGTCAGGCGAACAATATGGGCGAGCTGCGAGTTGACCTCTGGTTAATTGTTTGGGGTCACCGCCATTGACGTCCATTCTCCAAATGTCATCGACGCCGGTGCGATCAGAATTGAACACAACATAGCGGCCATCGGGCGAAACTGAGGGAAAGAAATTCCCGCCGACGCCAGCCGTCAATCGTTTTTTGTGGCTACCGTCCGCATCTATGATCCAGATATCACAGGTTCCGCTGGCCGTCGAGGTGTAAACGATTTTGCCATCCGGCGTCCAGGAGAGGCCTAACTGACCTTCTTCAATGTTAGTCCCGGACGTAACCTGGATCGCGCGGCCGGCTTTGTCATATGGCGCAATCCATATATTTACTGAGTATTCAGCATTCATCGTTACCAGTCTATCGGAGTTCGCCGCCATACTAACGCCATGATAAATATTCAGGTCGTTTGTGAGCTTTCGCGCTTCGCCGTCCGGGTAGGAGAGGCGCCAGAGCTGCGACCGAACCGCATCCGCCGGATCGCTCGCCTGCATAATCAGCCCGCTGGAGTCCGCCAGCCACTCCATACTCCTAACATCAACCCATTTAGGAGAAGTAATCTGCCTTTGCGTTCCGTCCGTTACGCTCACCGCAGTCACAGTCTCCAATGAGCTTTCATCATAATTGGCGCTGCCACAGGCAATAATCTTTCCGTCAGGCGACCACGCAAGATCTCTTAAGAAAGCGCTGGGATAATTGCGCGTGGCCAGCTTTTGCTCACCGCTCCCATCCGCGTTGGCTAGCATCAATGCGCGCTCAGACTGATTAAAACCCCATCTTACAAAGGCCAATCGCTTCCCGTCAGGCGATAGCGCGACTGTGCTCCATATATTCGATAACACTTTAGTCGGAGTACCGCTCCCGAAGACGGGAATTTGGTAGAGTGTTTTACTAACACTGTTACTGTCATATGAGTCTTCAGTCAAATAGTAAAGGTTGTCGCCGTCGCGCGAGAAGCTTAACCATTGATAGGTTGTATCAGCAGGGGGACGGATGTTTTGCGCGGCGCTGGCGACGGACGTCTGTCTGACCCAGAGGCTCTGTTTCCCCCCCTCCCTCTCCGCGTACGCCAGGTATTTGCCGTCCGGCGAAATGGCGGCAGTGACGGCCTTGCCATTGGTAATAAGCCGGTCGAATTTTATCGCCTGGTTAGCCGGCGCCGGCGTGGCCAGTCTGGATGGATTTAACCCGATCAACCTGTAAAGCCCGAATGTTATGCCTGCGACGATCGCCAAAGCCAGTAGAGTTCCTCGCTTGTGACGTTTGATCTTGGAGATCAGGTATTGGGCGCCGGAAGTCGCGCTCGCGGCGCCAGTCCGCCCTGACCTTATAGACGCTTCCCTGGCCTCCAGTTCCAGGTCTTGTTTGAGGCCCTTCAGGTCAAGGAGCAGGTCTTTGATCATTTGATAGCGGTCATCACGATTTTTACGTAGCGCCTTGCCGACCAGACGTTGCATCTCGGGCGGCGTTTCGGGCGCATATTCGGTGAGCGGCGGCGGCTCATCATGGAGAATCGCCGCGATCATTTTGTCCGGCGCGGCGCCTACAAAGGGCGCGCGGCCGGTGATCACCTCGTAAAGCGTCACGCCCAGGCTGAAGATGTCGGTTCTCGAATCCACCTTCTCGCCCCGCGCTTGCTCCGGGGACATATAGCGCGGCGTCCCCATCACAACTCCGGATATGGTGCCGTCCTTGATCAAGGTTGAACCCTTTGAATCAAGCCCCGGCGAATCTAACTCCGGCGAATCTAACTCAGACGCCGAAGGCTCGGTCAACTTGGCCAGACCGAAGTCGAGCACTTTAACGATCCCGTCGCGACGAACCATGACATTCTCCGGCTTGATGTCGCGGTGTGTGATCCCGGCTTCGTGCGCGGCTGAGAGCGCGGCGGCGATCTGCGCGGCGATCTCTATCGCTTCCGCCGCATTTATCCGTTGCTGCGGCGCGCCGGCCATTCGCTGGCGCAGCGTCTCACCCTCGACGTATTCGGTCACGATATAGCGCAGGCTCCCGTTTTCCGCCTCGGTCTCGCCGATCTCGTGAATCGTGATGATGTTCGGATGGTTAAGAGCGCTCGCGGCGCGCGCTTCCTGCGCAAAGCGTTTCACGCGACCAGGGTCAGTCGTGAACGCTTCGGGCAGCAGCTTGATCGCCACTTTGCGACCGAGCCGTGTGTCGAGCGCGAGATGGACTTCACCCATCCCGCCCCGACCGAGCGGCTCGAGCAGTTGGTAGACGCCGATCTGAGACCCCGCGATGGGGCTACTCATCGCCATGGTTGAAGCGTCGTTGAACTGATCGACGGCCATCGCCTTTGCCGCGATTTCGATGGCCGGCGACTGGATGAAACTGTCGCTCGGGACATCACAGGCGAGCAACTCCGCGACTTCGCGGCGCAAGTCTTCATCACCGGCGCAGGCTTCGTCGAGGAAGGCTTCGCGCGCCTTCGGCTGGCATTCAAGCGCCGCGTGGTACAGCCGTTCGATCTGTTCCCAGCGGTCAAACTCCATCAGTTTGCTCCCCGCTCAATTGTGTAATTTTGAGTGACGCCGGCGTCATAGAGGCCCTATTCTCGATAGGCCGGCCAAGGATGACTTCATTGGCATTATAACGCCGCCTGAAATGGCTTGAATAGCAAATACAGCCAGGGTCGAAAAAAAGTTTCGATGAGGTTACCGCTTTTCGCCGCAAATCTCACATGCGTGATTGAGGGGCGTGGAAGGCCGGCTCCGGTCAAGATAATCCACGAATCCTCAAAATCGAGGAGGTTTGGAAATGATCGCAAGAAGAATCTTTTTGGCCATTACGTTCGCCGCGACTCTCTTAGCGCCGACAGCCGTCGCGCGCGCCCAGTCGGGCGGGTCTGAACAATCGGCTTCGCAGCCCGCATCTGCCCCGCCGTCCAGGTACGCGCTGATCGAGTATTTTAAGATCGAGCCGGGAAAGGCGGCGGAATACCGTAAGCTCGAACAAGAGGTCTGGGTTCCCATCCATCGCGAGCGCGTCAAGCAGAAGATCATCAAATCGTGGTGGTCGTGGGGCGTCCGCTTCCCCGGCGGTTCGGGCCGCGAGTATGACCGGGTAATCATGACCACCTTCGACAAATTCACCGACGTCGAAACGCCCTATCCGCCTGAAATCTTCACCAAAGTCTTTCCGAACACGACCGCCGCCGATCTCGTGGCCCGCACACTGGCGCTCAGCAAGCTGGTCCGTTCGGAACTCGTCGCGCTGCTCGACAATACCACCTCGACCGGCGAGGCGCAGATACCGAAATTCGCGCAAATGGGCTTTCACAAACCTGAGTATGGAAAAGCCCTCGATGCCGTCGAGATGGAGCGCAAACAATGGAAGCCGATACATCAGGAGCGGGTCAATCGCGGCATTCTCAACGCCTGGATGCTGTTAGGCGCCCGCTTTCCAGGCGGAACGAATCGCGAATACGGCTATATCACAATCAATTTCTTCGACAAGTTCGGGAGCATGGAAACGCCGTATCCCCCGGAGATCGTCGCCAAAGTCCATCCGAACCTGAAATTTGTTGACCTGGTGGCGCAGACCGGCGCCGTGGTGAAGATGGTGCGGCTCGAACTGCTGACGCTGGTGGATTATGTGCAGTAGCCTGCGTCAATCGCGGCAAGGCCCGGTATTGGCGGGGCGCTCGCTGATCTCTACCGCGCCGTCGAAGTCAACCCGCGCGAAGCCGAAATCTACATCAATCGCTGCATGGCGCGGCTCAATCTGGGCGATCCGGACGGCGTGATTAGCGATCAGACCAGCGCGATCAAACTCAATCTTTATCTCAGCAGTCTCACTGTTTGCTTCGGGCCAACACTTCCTTTTCTGTAGCCGCGTCCCACAGCTTCACTGTGCGGTCGTAACTTGCCGTGGCCAGCCTCTTGCCGTCGGGCGAAAATGCCACTGAGTAGACTCCTTCAGCGTGTCCTTTGAGAGTAATGAGTTCCTGAGCTGTGGCCGCGTCCCACAGCTTCACCGTGCGGTCGTAGCTTGCCGTGGCCAGCCTCCTACCGTCGGGCGAAAATGCCACTGAGCTGACAGGGTTTGCGTGCCCTTTGAGAGTGGCGAGTTCCTGACCTGTGGCCGCGTCCCACAGCCTCACCGTGTTATCAGCGCTCCCCGTGGCCAGTCTCTTGCCGTCGGGTGAAAACGCCACTGATATGATTGGCTGTGCGAGCCTTTTGAGAGTAATTATCTCCTTACCCGTGGCCGCGTCCCACAGCTTCACTGTGCGATCCCAGCTTCCTGTGGCAATCCTTCCATCTGGTGAAACAGCCAATGACTCGATCCTATCTTCATGCCCTTTGAAGGTGGCGAGTTCATGACCTGTGGCCGCGTCCCACAGCTTGACTGTGCGATCCCAGCTTGCGGTGGCCAGCCGGCTGCCGTCAGGCGAGAATGCCACTGACGAAATCTCGTCCGCATGCCCTTTGAGGGTAGCGAGTTCCTGACCTGTAGCCGCGTCCCACAGCCTCGCTGTGCGATCGGCGCTTCCTGTGGCAAGCCTCCTGGCGTCGGGTGAAAATGCCACTGAGTAGACTCTGTGCGCGTGTCCCTTGAAGGTAGCGAGTTCCTGACCTGTGGCCGCGTCCCACAGCTTCATTGTGCGATCCCAACTTCCCGTTGCCAGCCTCCTGCCGTCGGGCGAAAAGGCTACTGTGTAGACTCCTTCAGCGTGTCCTTTGAGGGTAATGAGTTCCTGATTAGCGACTGCGTCCCACAGCCTCACTGTGCGATCGGCGCTTCCCGCGGCCAGCCTCTTGCCGTCGGGCGAAAAGGACACCGAGTAGACAATTTTTGCGTGTCCTTTGAGAGTAATGAGTTCCAGACCTGTGGCCGCATCCCACAGCTTGATTGTACGATCGGCGCTTCCTGTGGCCAGCCTCTTGCCGTCGGGCGAAAAGGACACTGAGAAGACACCATCTGTGTGTCCTTTGAGAGTAATGAGTTCCCGTCCCGTGGCCACATCCCACAGCTTGATTGTGTGATCCCAACTTCCCGTGGCCAGCCTCTTGCCGTCGGGCGAAAAGGACGCTGAGAGGACACCTTCTGCGTGTCCTTTGAGGGTAGCGAGTTCCCGACCTGTGGCCACGTCCCACAGCCTTACTGTGCGATCACGGCTTCCTGTGGCCAGCCTCTTGCCGTCGGGTGAAAACGCCACTGAGGGGACCCTGTCTTCGTGTCCCTTGAAGGTAGCGAGTTCCCGACCTGTAGCCGCGTCCCACAGCCTCACTGTGCGATCGGCGCTTCCCGTGGCCAGCCTCTTGCCGTCGGGCGAAAACGCCACTGAGAGGACGGAGTCTCCATGTCCTTTGAGAATAATGAGTTCCTGACCGGTAGCCGCATCCCATAGCCTCGCCGTGCGGTCAAGACTGCCCGTGGCCAGCCTCTTGCCGTCGGGTGAAAACGCCACTGAGGTGACAGTGATTCCGTGTCCTTTGAGAGTAGTCAGTTCCTGACCGGTGGCCGCATCCCACAGCTTCGCTGTGCGATCATGACTGCCAGTGGCCAGCCTCTTGCCGTCGGGTGAAAACGCCACAGACAAGACCGAATCTCCGTGTCCTTTAAGGGTCATTAGTTCACGATGGTAAAGGCGCCAGAGATAGTACCACTCGAACCCACGCATATCCTCCTCGCCAGGTTTGGGGATATGACTCTCCACCAACTCCCGCATACGCTCAATATCTGCCGCCTCCCAAGCCTGCATCGCCAGGTTCATATGCGCCGCATACAGTAGCCGGCGATTGGATAACTCCTGCTGGCTGGCTTTGTCACGCTCGCGGGCGATGCGCGCCGATAACGCCGCCATCGTGACAGCAAACCCCAGCAGCAGCGTGAGTACGGTCGCCAAGAACGCAAACGGCGTCTTGTGACGGGCTACCAGCTTGCGAAACTGATTAAGGGCGCTGGGCGGGCGCGCCTGGATCGGCTGATTGGTCAGATAGCGCCTCACATCCTCCGCCATCTCCGCCACGCTCTGATACCGCCGCTCTGGTTCCTTCTCCAGCGCCTTGAGTACGATCGTCTCGACATCCTGATCAATTCTCTCTGCCTTCCCACTGTCACGGTCGTGTGACTCGCTCCACATACGGCTCGGCGGTTTCGGCGACTCCTCGCAGATGATGCGGATGGCTTGCGGCGCCGTAGCGTGTTCGAACTCGTACGGGAGCCGTTCGGTCAATAGTTCATAAAGAATCACTCCTAGCGCGTAAACATCAGTGCGCACGTCAATCTTGCCGGGATCACCGCTCACTTGCTCCGGGCTCATATAAGGCAAAGTGCCCCTGACCTGGCCGGCATGGCTCAGTCCCGATGCGCCGGCGCCCTCTTCGTCAATGATGCGGGCTAACCCGAAGTCCAACACCTTGAGCTCGACCCGGCTCACGATCGAGCCACCCAGGCTCTGCCCCTCAGACTCATCGGCGACCAGGATGTTGGCGGGTTTCAAATCGCGGTGAATCACACCGCGCTGGTGGGCATAGCTGATCGCCTCGCATATCTTGAGGAACAATTCCAACCGCTGCTTGACGCCGTTGGGCGCCCGCCTGCCCGTGGGCCTGCCCCCCTTCACATAATCGAGTAATGGGACTCCCGGCGCCAACTCCATGACGAAATAATGCTGGCCTTCATCGGTATGCCCCGCCTCGTAGATGGCCGCGATCCCCGGGTGTTTGAGTCGCGCCAGCGCCTGCGCCTCGCGCTGAAACAGTTTGACCTGATACTCATCCACCAGCCTCCCGCCGCGAATGACCTTCAGCGCCACGTGTCGCCGCGGGTTTTGTTGCTCGGCCTCATAGACTACGCCCATGCCGCCCTCGCCGAGCTTGCGTAGGATGCGATGGTCGCCGATGAAGACCGGCGGCGCCGGCGGCGATTTGGACTCAGGCGAGGTCAAGCCGTTGCTGAGGGGTGCTAAAGGATCAAACAGTTCCGCAGACGGTCCTTCAGCCTGCAACTGCGCTGCGAATTCCAGCATGGGCGCTTCGAAGAAGATGACCGGACCGCCATCGTGATCGAGCAGCGATGCGACCTCGCGGCGCATTTCTTCGTCGCCCCCGCAAGCCCGGACGAGGAATGCCCCGCGGGCGTCCGGTTCGTGTTCGAGCGCCGCGTGGTACAACCGTTCGATCTGTTCCCAACGGTCGGGATCCATCAGTTTGCTCCACGCTCAGTTGTATAACTTCTTGTGACGCCGGCGTCTTAGAGGCTTTGTTCTCAATTGGTCGGCCAAGTCAACTTCGTCGCCATTATACCCCTGGCTGAAATAGCGGGGTTAGCTGAACAGGCCGGGTCCAAAAAAAGTTTCGATGAGATTACCGCTTTTCTCCGCAAATCTCACATGCCTGGTTGAGGGGCGAGGACGGCCCGTTCAGGTTGGGGCAATCCAGGAATCCACAGCGAGTTGGCGCGATTCCACCCGCTCCTCAACCGCGCGCGTAAGCAAGCAGTTGACCTATGAGAAAACCGCTTGCTTACGCGCGCGGTACTGTACCGGCCTCACGTGTTCTGATTTAAGCAGATGCCAAAGAACTTAGTCAATGCTCCGAGAATGAAGTCTTTTTGTATTTTTCTTCCCATCGAATGACAGCGTTCAGAGTACCGGCTTTAGCCGGCAGTGTTGGGAATCCAATCATTGTTGGGGGGCTAAGCCAGGCCGGCTGAAGCCGGTACTCTGAACGCTGTCATTCGGAGCTGATAAGAAAATCGAAAAATTTGGTTAGCAGAGCGCTCAACTATCAAGCGAGGTTACGATAACAGCTTATTGAGGAGGAAAGAGATGACACGTCTACGCTTAACAATCCTTTGCGCTGTGGTGATTCTTGTCGTTTCGTGAGGGTGGCGCCTAATTGAATAAGGAGGAAACGATATGAGAAGCATAATAGCGATACTATTGCCTCTCGCCTTCTTCGCGGCGGTTGGAGTTGTAGTGTCCTCTACAAATGTCCCTTCCCAAGCGCAGCTAAATGGCCGCGAGAAGGGCGCGGGATCGGATGACTGGAACCGCGGCGAGTGGCGCGCCTATGGCGCCAACGAGGCCAACACCAAGTACTCTCCTCTCGACCAGATCGACAAGCAGAATGTAAGCGACCTGCGCGTCGCCTGGCGCTGGACCTCGCCGGATATGGAGGTCGTGAAATCCACTCCGGGACTCGTGGC
>Ga0126377_10003932_pt1 | contig 10673 bp, 4 predicted proteins | sample PanSoiMetPlot_22_FD_92647 | JGI IMG/M metagenome (GOLD analysis project Ga0126377, IMG submission 92647) | Tropical forest soil microbial communities from Panama - MetaG Plot_22 | ecosystem: Environmental > Terrestrial > Soil > Tropical forest > Bulk soil | place: Panama | collected 2016-02-17 | reverse complement strand
GAGTGTGAGAGGGACTTTCGGTTCCAGAACGAACGCCCTCTCCAGATTGCTCACCGCCGCTTCAAACTGCTTCTGCTGAATCTGGCAATAGCCAAGGCCGCGTAGCGCCGGGACGTACTTGTCGTTCTGTCGCAGCGCCCGCTCGAAATCGGCTGTGGCTTCGGTCAATTTGCCGCTCCCCATCAAGAGGTTGGCGCGTTCGGTCAGCGCCTGAAAATATTCGGGGTAAAGTTCGATGGCTTGATTGAATGCGTTGAGCGCCTGTTCTCCCTTGTTCTCCTTCTGCAGTTTTAGTCCTTGTTCGTAGGCTTTGAGCGCCGGTTTCGGGATGTTTTGGGCGGCCTCCGCCGCGCTCACTACTCCCGGGTTGGAGTCTTTCTTTTCTTTGTGGAGTGGGAGTTTCAGATTGACGTCAACCTGCAAGCGATTGGAATAAGCGCGATTGGTGTCGGCTTCAATCGGGTCGCAGTATTGCTCAGGCGCGTCAGGGTTGGTCGCGTATACGCGGTAGCGCCCTCCGCTCATCCCGCGAAACTCATAATTGCCGTCCTTATCGCTGAGCGTATCGCGTTTCAAGCCGTTCAGCGCTTCAATGAACACCTTCATCCTCTCGTTCGCCGGACGCCCGTCGGGTAATCTGACACGTCCGAAAATTACAAAGCCGCCGCCTTGCTGAGACATAGCGCCGGCGGTTGAAGAGTCGCCAAACAGTATCGCAATACTGATCAAAGCAAACAGCACATTGCGTCTGTGCGAGTGGGGTCCAGGGCGCGGAGATTGCGAAGTCAACATGGTCAACTCCCAGTAAAAACGGGGGCTGCAAACGCGTTGCAACCCCCGTAGCCTATTCAAAGCGTCATCGACCTGCAATTTAGAAGTAAACCTTCACTGCAAGCTGAATGATGCGATTGCCTGACACTGTGCCGGACAGACCATTGTATTCGCCAATGCCGTTGCCCAACCGCGGATTGCCGCTTAGCGATTTGCCGCGGATATTCTGGACAGGGAAGAGGGAATTCCCATTGGGCAACGTCACAGGAGACGAAGTAGCCGTTGGGAAGGTGTTAAACCCACGACAGGTGCTCGCCAGATCGGTCGGGTCGTTGAAGTTGCCACAAACGTTGAAAGTTGCGCCGCTGCTGAACCCGCTGAATTGGGGGTGGTTGAAGACGTTGAACATCTCCAGGCGCAACTGAAGGCTGCGCGCGCTGTCGCCGCCGAGCGAGAAGTTCTTGAACAATGAAAGGTCCGTGTTGTTGATGCCGGGGGTATCCATGTAACCGGATGGATATCGTCCCTGCAGTTTCAACGCTTCGGAAACGGTTGGCAACCGGAGGCCTTCCCAGTTGAACGCCTTATCGCGATCATAAGACCTCTTGATGTCAGCGGTATAGAGCGCGCCAAGTCCCTCCGTCCAGGAACCATTGATGCGCTGATTGAGATTGACGTTCGGGATTCCGACGCCTGCTTGCGTGGGCGACCCCGAAATGAACTGCGTGATACCGGTGACCTGCCAGCCATTGGTCACTCCCTTGATCAACCAATTCGAGCCTCGCAGGCCGGGCAGACGCCAATCGTAGTTGATGACCATAAGGTGCGTGCGGTCAAAGTTCAAGCGACGGTAGTCCACGCAGCGTGAGCAGACGGGGTTGATGAAGTCGGAGTAGGTATTGGCAGTGCCCATCGCCTTGGACCAGGTATAGGCCATGCCAAAGTTGACCGAGCTGCCGAACCGCTTGCTCAGAACCGCCTGCATCGAATGGTAGTTCGACGAGCCGCCGAATGTTCGCAGGCCGACAGTGTTATATCCTGGGAATCTCTTCAGGAAGTCCGCACTCAGCGCGTTCGTGCCGGAAAACTTCACGCCCGCGTCTCTGTAGACCTGTGCGAGACCATTTTCCTCGGTCGGTACAACGCCGCCTGAATATTTCGCCGGGTCCTGCGCGGCCGCGGTAAAGAGCTCGCCGTACGGACTGTAGTTCATGTTGAGCAACTCTTGTTGATGGCGGCTCAGCGTGCCGACGTAACCCACACTGAACACGGTGTTCCAGCCGACGTCATGCTGCACCTGGAGGCTGAAACTCTGAACACTGGGAACGAGTCCCTCCTGATCAGCGGCGATCACGCCAGTGGTGCCGAGCGCGATCCCTCCGGTGGTTTGGCCAACCGTGGCGAGGTTGCCGAAGTTGAAGGTCGGATTGAAAAACTTCGGCGGCTGGCCGACGGCGGCGAAGGCCAGTTCGTTGCCCTGTACGCGGTCATAACCCCAACGGTAACCGCCACGCACGACCGTCTTTTTATTGCCGAAGACGTCGAAGGCAAACCCGAGAGAGGGGCCGAATTGTACGCCGCGGCTCTTGATGCCGCCCGGGAAGTAATCTTTGCCGTTAACCATGCCATTGAACGGATCCCCTGATCCGGGAACGATACGCCCGACAAGGGAACCATCCTTCAGGATTGATGGGTTATTTGCCGCCGCCACCGGATTAGGCGCCAGGGCCGGATCGTAGGCCTGGAGGTTCGTCCCGGAACAAGGGAATGAAACTCCTTGTTTGCAAGTCTGCCTGTAAAGCCGCGCGGCCTTGGCCGGGTCAAACTTGCTCGGCACGAAGTAATAATCCTGAAAACGCTTGTCGTATTGCGGGTAGATCAGATTGAATCGCATTCCGTAATCAAGCGTCAGCCGGTCGTTGACCTTCCAGTTGTCTTGCAAATACCACTCAATATTGGTCGAGCGGTATTGTCCCTGGAAGACGCCGATATTCGGTTGTCTGAAGGTATCGAAGTTACCGAGCAACGCGTTGGCGTAAGGATGACCGGAGTTGTTCGGGTTGTTCGTGTTGTTGCTGAAGCTGATGGAAGCGGAATCACCGGCAGCCTGATCTTTGCGGCTGCGCTGGTAATAGAATCCAGTCTTCATCGTGTGCGTTCCAATAACCTTGCTGACGTTGTCATAAATGTCGAAGGTCGTGTTGGAATTTTTATAGGGGTACTGGCTGTAGCCATTGACGCCGCCAAAGTTCTGGTTCGTGACGCCGCCGAAGGTGATGTTGAACCACTGGTTTGCCGGATAGCCTGAGAACGGCAACGCAAAATCGAAGCCGATTCCGGAATAGCTCGCCGCATTCTCCACCGTTGGGTCGAGCGTCAGGTTGTTCTGGCTCGCGCCGAAAATGAACTCATTGGTCAGCGTCGGCGAAAGCGTGGAGGTGACGTTGAGCGTGCTGTTCCAGGCCGGCGCCTGTTTGAAGATCAGGTTGTCAAACGGAATCTGGTTGGAGCCTCCCGTCCAGCCCAGGCCATACGGCATGACCTGTTTGTCAGCGTCGCGCGTGTAGCGGACGTAAGCCTTCGTGTTGTCCGACAGATTGTAGTCAACCCGGATGCTGTTTTCTTTGCGCGGGTAGCTGACGCTCAGCTGGGAGTTGTGGTTGTAGCGGAAGCCATTTACCGCCCCGCCGAGCGGAGTGTTATCGAACTTCCGGAAGAGGTTCAGAATCTTCTGGCCATTCGGATTGATAAGATTGGCCGGAATCTTGTTGTCCGCGAAGGGTTGACCGGTCTGCGGATTGCGGATCGTAATTGCAGCGCCGTTGCCATCCCTCGTCTGACTGAAATCGCCAGCGGCTTCCAGCGCCGTCGGCACACGCGACTGGCGCGCGGCCTGCGGCACAAGCTGCTCCTGCCATTCCTGTGACCAGAAGAAGAAGAGTTTGTCTTTCAGAATCTTTTTCGGCAACAGCACCGGGCCGCCGATATTGTAGCCCTGCTGGTTGTAGCGGTAGAAGTTACGCGGGTTGTTCTCGATGCCTGCCGCGTTACGACCGTTAGCGTTGTTGAAGTAGCTGTTGGCGTTGAATTGCTCGTGACGGTGAAAGTAATAGCCCGTGCCGTGGAACTCGCTCGTGCCGCTCTTGGTCACAATCTGGATCGCGCCGCCTCCCGAACGTCCGTATTCGGCCTGGAAGTTCGAGGTCAGCAGTTTGAACTCTGCGATGTTATCGAGCGACAACGCGATGTGCTGCGTGCCGTTCGATCCGGTGTCCACGTTGGTGGTGCCGTCAATCGTCAGGTTATTTTTTCCCGTGCGCGTTCCGTTGATGTCGATATTGCCGAATCCGCCGGGTCCGGAGGTCGCGAAACTGGTGGTGACGACCACGCCGGGCGTGAGTTTAAGCAGATCGAGGTAGTTGCGCCCGTTGACGGCCAGGTTCTGAATCTGTTGATTATTAATGGCCGTGCCTTGTTCACCAGACTCCGTTTTGATCTGGAGCTGGGCGGCGTCGGCGGTAATTTCAACAGTGTTCTCGATTCCGCCGACTTCGAGCGCGATGACGCCGGCTGATTGTTTGTCCGACGCATTGACCACGATGCCTGATTTGACAGACTTCTTAAAGCCGGACGCTTCAATCGTCACTGTGTAATTGCCGGGTTGGATTACCGGAAAGATATAAAAACCTTCACTGTTGGTGGTGGTGTCGAGCTGGGTAGTGCCGCCCGTGTCTTTGAGCGATACCTTGGCGCCGGCGACCGCGCCGCCCTGTGGATCATGCACGGTTCCGCTCAGGCTGGCGCTGGTTTGGGCATAGGCGGAAACAGCCAGCAATAGCGCCAATGACAAGAGCATAGGCGTCATCTTGCGAAGCGAGTTGATACGCATAATTATCTCCCTGTCAGGTTAAACGCGCGCCAGAACGGCCGCGCATCGGGTTGAGGCGCCACGCCGCAATTGAAGCCAGTCCCGAGCGGGCCAGGCGCAACGAAGCGTAGCGCGATATCCAGATTCGATTATTTATTCGCTTTATCTGTCTCTTTGGGCAGAAACAATTCAGGTATGCCTATCATCCCAGCGACTAACGTTGCATTAGCCGCGCGGATTATCAAATTCGTTTGACGTACTGTCAAGCTAATTTGTTCGAGGGGCCAACAAAATCTCTCCCCCCGGCATCCTGTGAAACACAAATCAGGAACTACCTGTGTTCGCCTGTGTCCGCCTGTGTCCGATTGTGTCCGATTGATAGAAAACGGTTATCCGAAGCGGACAGATAACCGCTCGAAAAACAAGCGTAAACAACTTTTTGAGAGCGATAGTGGTGGAGGAATTATTCGTCCCAGCGTTTTCCAGCAAGCCAGCGGATTTTGAATTGTGGTGAATTTCGAACCGCGTCAGCATCGGGATTATCAACCCGGTTCCATTAAACTGTCAAGATTTGGTCAAGCCATTTGGATATTCGGCCGGCTGACCTTCATTAGTTCTGGATGCCCATCACAAAAATGGGGCGCCGGTACGGTACCGGGAGCGGGAGCGACCGGGCGCCTCGTGAGAAGGCGCCTCACGAGGCGCCCGATCGCTCCCGCTCCCGGTACCGTACCGGCGCGTAGAGCCAGTAAAAATAGCTCGCCAACGCCAATGGATTTTTTGTCATGCTTTGTGTCATCAGATACAATCCGCGCAACTTCGCAAACCATAGGTCAGGCGTGGCGGCATGTGGTTGCGCCGCCGTTCATCTCTAGGAGGAAATTCAATGAAAGACCGGCGTGACTTTTTGAAGGCCGCTGGCGCGGGGGTACTCAGCGCGACGGCTTACCGGAATGTTCTGGGCGCGAACGAGCGGGTGCGCGTCGGATTCATCGGCATCGGGTTGATCGGCAAACGGCACCTGCTGGATTTTCTCGCGCAGTCTGATGTGGAGGTGGCGGCGATCTGCGAAGTCTACGAGCCTCGGCTCCGCGAAGGCATCGCGACCGTCGAGGAGAAATCGGGCAAAAAGGCCGAGGGCTTCAAGGATTTTCGGCGGATGTACGACCGCAAGGACATTGACGCCGTGGTCGTTTCGACGCCTGACCATTGGCATGCGCTGTTGACGATTCTGGCGTGCGCGGCGGGCAAGGACGTTTACGTCGAAAAGCCTATGACTCTCTTCGCCCGCGAGGGGCGCTGGATGGTCGAAGCCGCGAAGTATTACAAACGAGTCGTGCAATGCGGCACGCAGCAGCGTTCGGGCGAGCAATACAAACAATGCGTCGAACTGATCCGCAACGGCCACATCGGCGAGGTTCGCAACATCCGCTGCGCCAGCTTCCGCAACATCACTCCGGGATTCACCAAGCCGGTCGGAACAGAAGACCTCTCGGAACAGGATTGGCAGATGTGGCTCGGCCCCGCGCCGAACGCGGCCTTCGACAAGAATCGCTGCATTTACCACTTCCGATGGTTCTGGGACTATTCGGGCGGTCAGACCACTAATCTGCTTTCCCACAACATCGACATCGCCCAATGGGCGATGCGCGCGATGCCTTCAAAAGTCGCGTCATTCGGCGGTCGCTATTCACTGAAGGGCTTCGGCGAGACGCCCGACGTCATGGAGACGATCTTTGAATATCCCGGCTTCATCCTGAACTGGTCGGACAGCGAGATCGGCGCGTCGCGCCGCGGCGGGAGTCTGGAATTTCTGGGGACGAAAGGAATGCTGCGGCTCGAACGGAGCGGCTTTGAAATCTTCCCCGATCCGGAGATACCGGCGGAAGATCAGATTCCTCGCTTTACCGAGCCGCGCAGAGCGCCTTCCACCCCGCAGCCTCGCACGACGGAGATGAAGAAGGACGGATACGAACAGGTGCGCGACCAATTCGTCCCTCACGTGCGGAATTTTCTCGAATGCATAAAATCACGCCGGCAACCGGTCTCGGATGTCGAAGGCGGTCACAAGACCTCGATCGCCTGCCATCTGGCCAACATCGCCATGAAGGTCGGGCGTATGATTCGGTGGGACGACGCCAGGGAAGAGATCATCGGCGACCGCGAGGCGTCGAAGCTGCTGGTCAAGGAATATCGCGCGCCCTGGGACCGTGAACTTAAGGCGGCGCTGCCGAAGGTTTAACGGCGCAAGAGACGTACCGTAGGTTGTCCAACCTGCGGATGGCTTGATTAATCGAGACATCGAAAGCAATGCGAGCATCGGCTAAGAGCGATGGTTCTCCACCAATATCTGAGAAGCCGAGACATCCGCAGGTTGGACAACCTACGGTACTTTTCTCGCCGCTCGATTCATATACCAACGGAGCTTCCAATGACTTCACGCCGTGAATTTCTCTATTCTGTGAGTCACTGAATTGAGCGCCGCGCAGGCGTCGGCTATTGAAGACGAAAATCTGCGGCGCAGCGCCGCCTATGCAAAACAGACCCTGAAACTTTAGGTGGATAGAAATTGATTATGAATATTCAAACAGGTAAAAACGTGATGGAACTTTTCCGCTTGGATGGTCGTGTCGCTCTGGTCACCGGCGGATCGAAAGGTCTGGGGCGCGTCATCGCCCAAGCCTTTGCCGAAGCGGGCGCGGACGTGGCCGTCGTCAGCCGCACTCTGGAAGATTGCCGTAAGGCGGCGAATGAAATCGCGGAATCAACAGGGCGGCGCGCCGCCGCGTTCGCCGTCGACGTGACCGGCGCGGATGAATTGAAGCGACTCGCCGCCGAGGTCGAAAACTCCTTAGGCGCGGTTGACATTCTGGTCAACAACGCGGGGATCAACGTTCGCGGTTTGATCGACGAACTCAGCGAGAGCGATTTCGAGGCGGTGATGGCGACCAACGTGACGGCGCCGTTCCTCTGCTCGAAAATCTTCGGCCCGAAGATGGCCGAACGAGGATGGGGACGCGTCATCAACCTGGGTTCGATTATGTCGGTGGTCTCGCTGCCGGGACGCTCTCCTTACGCTTCGTCGAAGGCGGCGATTATGGGCTTGACGCGCACGCTCGCGCTCGAATGGGCGACGAAGGGCGTGACGGTGAACGCGATCTGCCCCGGGCCGTTCGCCACCGAGATGAACAAGCAGTTGCTCAACGATCCGGCCAAATACCGCGACTTCGTTTCCAGGGTTCCGATGGGGCGTTGGGGAGAGTTACACGAGATTGCAGGCGCGGCGGTCTTTCTGGCCTCCGACGCCGCGGCGTTCGTGACGGGAAGCGCGCTGTTTGTTGACGGCGGATGGACGGCGCAATAGGAGCCGGTGAGCAGTAGCAGTAATACTGTCTCATTCAGGAGGTCCTATGGCTGTTTGCCTGGAGTGCGAGAAGGAATACGCCCCCTCACCTGAGGGATTCATGTCTGCGGCGAGTGTCCATCCGGAGCTATGCCCGGAATGCGCCGCCGCCGCGGCAATGGTCGCCTGCAAGGAATGCGGGAGGAAATTTACACCTCCCTTTCGGCGTCCCTTGTTTGCGCGGCCTGTTCAATCCGAGATCTGCACGGATTGCGCCGAAGCTGCGGAAGCGGCCTTCGCCAAATTGCTGGTCGAAGCGACCCCTCGAGTCTTCATCACCCCGGCGATTATCGTTATCAACCTGATCATTTTTGCGGCGATGGTCGTCTCCGGCGTCTCGCCCGCCAATCCAAAAACCGAACAACTGCTTATGTGGGGAGCCGATTATGGTCCCGTCACTCTCAACGGCCAGTGGTGGCGACTGCTGTCCTGCGCGTTCGTTCATATCGGGGTGTTGCATCTTGCGCTCAATATGTGGTGCTTGTGGAGCTTGGGGCGGTTGGCCGAGCGGATGTTCGGTAACCGGACTTTTCTGGCGCTCTATCTGTTCAGCGGCCTCGGCGGCGGCGTAGCTAGTGTGTGGTGGAATCCGGTAGTTGTGAGCGCCGGAGCTTCCGGAGCCGTCTTTGGTGTGGCCGGAGGGGTGGTGGCGTTCTGGCAATTAGGAAAGTCATCTATACCTAGCGCAGTCGTCAAGCAGAACCTCAGCAGCGTTTTGACTTTCGCCGTTTACAATCTGACTTATGGTTTTCTCAATAGCGGCATCGATAACGCCGGGCATCTCGGTGGTTTGGTCACGGGGCTGGCGCTCGGCGCCTCGTTGCGACACCCGTTGACTAGGACCGATGGCGCGTCGCGTCTGCGCGCCGCGCTTGCCTACTCAGGCGTTTCGCTCGCATTGCTTCTGGGGATCGGCGCGGCTTACAAAAGCAATCGCCCGTTCATCAAGTTGGAAATTGCGGACAGGTCATTGGATGCCGGTGACATCGACAAAGCGATCGTGAATTACAAAGAGGCGCTTGAAATCAAACCGGACCTCGCCGTGGCCCGCAATGATCTCGGGGTCGCCTATTTGAGGAAGGGTCTTAACGACGAGGCGCTCGCCGCTTTCAAACAGACCGTCGAGGCCAGCCATGACCCAGGGCTTAGCGCCATGGCTTACTACAATCTCGGACTGATCTATGCGGAAAAAAAGCTCCATGAGGAAGGGATCACGAGTTTCAAGAAGGCGATTGAAATCAAGCCAGACTACGCAGAAGCCAGTCATTACCTCGGGGTCGTCTATATGAGAATCGGCCTCAATGATGAGGCAATCACCGCATTCAAACGGAGTATCGAAACCAGTGACAAGTCGGAATTGCGCGCCACGGCTTATTACAACCTGGGCGTGATCTACGCGGGGGAGAAACTCTATGATGAGGCGATAGACTCTTTAGAAAAATCCATGCGACTCCAGCCCGGCGACGCCGACACCCATCATCTACTGGGTGATTGTTACATGGAAAAAGATCTCTATGAGAAAGCCATCGTAGCTTATCGACGTGCGGTGGAGATAAAGCCTGATTTTGCTGAGGCCCAGGCCGGTCTCGGCCATGCTTACGAAGCCGGTGGGGTTTATGATCAAGCCATTGCGTCTTACCAAAATGCCTTGAAATCTAAGCCCAATGATGAAACTTTTCGCGAGGATTTGAAGAGGGTATCCCTGAAACAAAGTGGCGCCCCCAAGAAATTGACGCGTTAAATAATAGGCGGAAGCCGCAGGATAGATTCATCCCAGCATTTTTCTCTTTTCCCACGGCTACCGCGAGTCGCGCGCCGCAAATCAGGTCTTCCCGGATGACCCTAAGAGAAAAAGACAGAAAGGCTGTTTATGGATGACTGAGCCGTTACGTTTTTCTGCTGAAGCCTATCTATACCTCAAAGGAGATTGAACCATGAAACGAGACGAGCGATTCATCAGACGCACCCTACTCTTCGCAGTTGTTCTATTGGGCGCCGCAACCGTCGCGGTGAGGGCGGACAAAGTAGATGACTACGTTAAAGCCGAGATGCAGAAGCAACATGTGCCCGGCCTTTCCCTCGCCGTGATTAAGGACGGCAAGGTCATCAAGGTGGAGGGCTACGGCCTGGCGAATGTTGAGCTCAACGTTCCCGCCAGTCCCGAGTCCGTCTACAAAATCGGCTCGGTCAGCAAGCAGTTTATCGCCACCGGAATTATGCTCCTTATGCAGGAAGGAAGGATTAGCCTCACCGACCCTGTCAGCAAGTTTCTTGAGGGAACGCCCGACACATGGAAAGAGATTACTGTCCGACATCTATTGACCCACACATCGGGAATCGTCCGCGAGGCTCCCGGCTTCGACCCGCTCAAGGTCCAAAATGACGCCGACGTGATAAAGACCGCCTACCCGTTACCGCTCCGCTTCGCGCCGGGGGAGAAGTGGGAATATTGCAATGTCGGCTACTTCGCGCTGGCCGAGATCATTCGCAAAATTTCTGGAAAGCCGTGGGGCGATTACCTGAACGAGCGTCTGTTTACGCCGCTCGCAATGAACGCCACGCGCACCACTAACATGACCGAGCTTGTTCAGAACCGCGCCAACGGATACGTCTGGAGAGATGGCAAGCTTC
>Ga0126377_10003931_pt1 | contig 10673 bp, 11 predicted proteins | sample PanSoiMetPlot_22_FD_92647 | JGI IMG/M metagenome (GOLD analysis project Ga0126377, IMG submission 92647) | Tropical forest soil microbial communities from Panama - MetaG Plot_22 | ecosystem: Environmental > Terrestrial > Soil > Tropical forest > Bulk soil | place: Panama | collected 2016-02-17 | reverse complement strand
TCGCCGCGGCTCACGGACTGGATGGTGCCGCCGAGTTGGTTCCGGATGCTCAGCCGCACGGTCGCCTCCAACCCTCGTCTCCCCCGCTCACGCTAGGGCATACGGCGGCCGGGCGGCAGCCGAACGTGGTACACCGGCGGGCGTGTGCGGGCGCACTGGGTGGCGCTGTCGTACCCCGGGCGCACGATGGCGCATATCGACAGCAGTGATCGGAGGACCTCGATGACCGCAACCGCCGCGGCGCTCGACGTCGCAAAGAAGTATTACCAGGCGTGGACCACGAAGGACATCGATACCGCGATGAGCTACGTCGCGGACGACATCGTGTGCGATGCCCCGGCCGGCCGCATCTCGGGCGTGGACGACTACCGCGCGTTCCTCGCGCCGTTCGCCGGGATGCTGATATCGACCGATCTCATCGCGTCGTTCGGCGACGACACGACCGCCGTGCTCATCTACGACACGCAAACGCCGCCGGTGGCAAGCGCGCCCGGAGCGGAGTGTGTGACTGTCGAAGATGGCAAGATCATCTACAGCCGCTTCATCTTCGACCGCCTGCCGTTCGACCAGGCGCGACGGTAGGCCGACCGCAGACAATCCGGATTGGAACGCGCTAACGTTTCGGCGCGTCCAAGCCGTGTGGGTCGAGCATTGCCGGCGGTGGTTGTCGCCGTGGCGCTCGCCGGTTGTGGCGCTGGAGTGGCTGCCTCATCGACCGGCCGCGCGCCCGCACCCGGCGCGTCGCCGTACGACCTATACACGCACTGCGGCATCCGCGAAGCGAACGTCGACAATCGTTGGTACGTCGCCGACACTCCGCTCTCCGACGGCTCGGGCAATCCGCCGGCCGGTTGGGGCAACCCGGACCAAGCCGGCACCATCACGTTCTTGTCACCGACACGGTTCGAGTTCAGCGACTCGGTCGGTCACCACGTGACGTTCTCGGTGCGGCCGGGCGCCACGGGGCCGTTGCATATTTGTTCGTGAGCGTGACGATGGACGTCAGGTCCCCTCGAACGTGCCGTGGCGACCGGCGCCAGCCACGAAACGGCCGGCACCGGCGCGCGCCTCGTCGAGGCTTGCCCGGCCGAGCGCGAACTCGTTCGCCAGCGCTTCCGTCAGCGACAGGCCCTGTTGGGCGTACGCCGAGGCACGGTCGCCGCGCATCGTCGCCTGCGGGAAGCGCGCGATCTCGGCGGCCAGTTCGCGAGCGGCGGCAAGCGAATCCCCGGGCGGTACGAGACGGTTGGCGAGCCCGATGGCGTAGGCCTCCGGTCCGGCCACCGCACGGCCGGTGAGGATCATGTCGAGCGCGCGACTCATACCGATCAGCCGCGGCAAGCGGATCGTGCCACCGTCGATCAGCGGTACGCCCCAGCGGCGACAGAACACGCCGAACACGGCGTCCTCCTCCGCTACCCGCAGATCGCACCAACATGCGAGTTCCAGTCCGCCCGCCACCGCGTGGCCAGCGACGGCGGCGATGACCGGCTTGGACAGAGCCAACCGCGTCGGGCCCATCGGTGCGTCGCCATCGGGTTCGACGCGGTTCCCGTCCCCCGCCGCGAACGCCTTGAGATCCGCGCCGGCGCAGAACGTTCCGCCCGCACCCCACAACACCGCCACCGAGGCCTCGTCATCGACGTCGAACGCCCGGAACGCATCGGCAAGTGCCGTTGCCGTCGTACGATCGACCGCGTTGCGCACCTCCGGTCGGTCGAGGATCACCGTGGTTACCGGCCCGGATCGCTCGATGCGTACCCCGCTCATGCCGCACCCGCCCACGCCACCGTGCTGACTCGCGCGTGCGCAACCCGTGTGCTGTTCACGGCAATGTGTCCCTTCGCTCTGATGGGCCGCGTCGGGGCAGCCAAGTTCGCGTCCGACACCTACCATGCCAGTCACCATGAACGGGGACGAAGAACGCGACCTCATCGAGTTCGGCGGGTCGGCCCAACCGGGTCCGCAGCCGCGCGCGCGCCACTGGGCGTTGGTCGCGCTGGCGATCGTCGTGATCGCTGGCGGTGTGTACCTCTCGAACCGTGCGTCGACGCACCGCGCGGCGCTGAAGACCTCGACCGCTGCGTCGACCGACGCACAGAGCCCGATCCTGTACGCCGCCGGCGCGCGCGGTTATGGCTACGTTTCGGGACCGCCGACGGCGATGTTCTGGCTCGAGTTCGACGTTGTCCCGCCAAGTGAAACGTTCAGCAAGGTCACGGCCTCGGTCGAACCGATCTACGGACTCACCGATGTCCGCGTGTATTTCCTGCCGCCCGACGTCGCCAAGCAGGCGGAGGGCAGCGACTTGGGCGGTCTGCAGTCCCTGCAAACCTTGCCGGTCGGAGTGGGGTTTACCGTCATCATCGCCGGTACGCCGGTGTGTGGTCCGCTGCCCGACCGGCAACCGATCGACATTCATGTTCGATACACGATCGACGGCAAGTCTGGCGAGCTGGTCATGATCGGCACGCCGCTGTTCGAATCATCGGACTTCTACGCCATGGTTGGCGGACCGTGCGTCGACAGCTCCGCCGCCCCGTCGCCGGCGCCCTGATCTGCGGCGCCGCCCGGCCGCGATCCGGCCGGGTGGCACCGCCGGCCGAGCACAGCCATCCGCGCGGGCCGGCCGGACGTTTCGGTCGACGCCGAAACGTAGTCGGACAAGACTGGGACACATGCATGATCGTGACCCGCTGCGCAGCGGCGAGGCGATGGCGGCGCTGGCCGGGCTGCTCGCCGATCAGACCCGCGCCACGTTCTGCCTCGCGTTGCTGGACGGCCGTGCGTGGACTGTCAACGAGCTCGCGCGGCAGGCCGGCGTCGCCGCGTCGACCGCGAGCGAACACGTCACGCAGCTCGTCGGCGGCGGGCTGCTGGCCGAGGAACGGCAGGGCCGCCACCGGTACGTCCGCATCGCCGACCCGGACGTCGCGCACCTGATCGAGACCGTCACGTCGGCGGCTGGCCGGCGCCCGATGACCGTCTCCTCGCTCGGAGGGGCCAACCGGCGACGCGCGCTCACGTACGCCCGCACGTGCTACGACCATCTCGCTGGCCGGCTCGGCGTCGCGATCGCCGATGCGATGACGGATCGAGGCTTCGTGTCGTGGGACCACGGTCTCGCGCTGACCGACACCGGCGCCGACTGGCTTGCCGCGATGGACGTACGCGTCGACGACCGGCCGGCCAGCCGCCGACCGGCGTTGCGGAGCTGCCTCGACTGGACCGAGCGCCGGCCACACCTCGGTGGCGCCGTCGCCGCGGCCGTATGCCGGCACGCGTTCGATGCGCATTGGATCAGTCGAGTAGGCAACGCCCGCGCTGTCACCGTGACGGACACCGGTCGACAGGCCTTCGTCAGCGCGTTCGGCGTTGCGCCGGAAGTCCTGGATAGCGATGGCCTCGCGACTTCGGGTGCCGTGCGTCGCGCGTAGGACTCACCGCTCAGCGCGAAGGCGAGCCTCGACCCGGCGTACCGTCGCGATCATGTCTCCCTCGGCCCGGTCGACGAAACGACCCACCACCGAATCCCGCCCGTAGCGGGATCTGATCTCGGCGATCCGATCGACGACGTCGACGCGTTGCCCGTCCGGCCCGGTGGTGAGATCGCAGTACGCGAGCGCCTCAGCGACCGCCGACTGCTCGGCCGGGAACTCGGCAGCGAGCTCGCCGGCCAGTCCGCGTTCGGCCGCCTCGACCAACGCGTACGAGTGATTGGCGACCAGGCCGACGACGTTCGCCGGCCATCCCGCGCGGCGCAACCACCGCGCACCGTCGAGTGGGTGGAAACCGGTATCTACCAAGGCGGGCGCGTATCCGATGTCGTGCAGCCACGCGGCCGCGACGAGCGGCATCCGATCGCTTTCGTCGAGCGCCGACGCGACCCGTTCCGCCATCGCACTGACCGCACGCACATGCGACCACCGCATCGGCAGCGTGTCCTCAAGGAGTTGCCGTGCCGTTTCGCGCGCCTCCGCGGCCACCGGATCCACGCCCGTCACGGTAGCCGCGTCTAGGGACGGACCTCGCCCGCCGTTCTCGATAGCATCATGGACCAATACGGGTACGGAGGGCCGTGCATGAACTCCGGCGACATACGGGCGTATTACGCCGCGTTCGGTCAGCGCGAGTGGACGCGACTCGAGCGGGCGGAAGGCATCGTCGAGTTCACCGTGACGACCGCGATGCTCGAGGCCCACCTGCCCGAGCGCGGGTGCGTGCTCGACATCGGCGGAGGGCCCGGCCGCTACACGGAATGGCTTGCGGACCACGGGTTCCGTGTCACGCTCGCCGATCTGTCGCCGGAGCTGCTCGACATCGCGCGCGCCCGATTGTCGGCCCGGCACGCCAGCGGCGGCACGATCGCGCAGATTATCGAGGCGGACGCCCGCGACCTGTCGCGATGGCCGGATGCCTCGTTCGACGCGGTGCTATCGCTCGGTCCGATGTACCACATGCCGAACGCCGACGATCGTGCGCGCGCCGCCGCCGAACTCGCTCGCGTGGTGCGCCCGGGTGGCGTCGTGTTCGTCGCGCTGATGCCATGGCTCGCATTCGTACGCCGGACCATCTTTCTCGCCGACGAACGCCGGCACCTCGCGGACGCGGAGTTCGTCAGCGCACTACGCGATCACGGGCAGTTCTTCAATGACGTACCCGAACGGTTCACCGGCGGCTACGGCGTACGCCCGGATGAGGTCACGCCGTACTTCGAGAGGTACGGCTTTGCCGCCCGTACGCTCGTGTCCACCCACGGGCTTGCGAACGGGATCGAGGACGAGTTAATCGCGATGCGAGACGCCGATCCGCGCGCCTACGATGCCGCGATGCGACTGCTGATCGATACCGCCGCGGATCCCAGCCTGCTCGGCCTCGCCGGACACCTGCTCTACGTCGGCGAGCGTACGGCCGGCGAGCGCTCGTCGTGATCGGCGACTCCGCCTATACGCCGATGATGTCGGCCGATGACGTCGCGCGAATCACCAAGTGGCACCGGCAAGCCGAGGCACTCGCGCGGTCCGAGGCGGCCGCCGAACCCGCGCAGACGTTCGACTATCTCGGGCTCACGCTGGTGGTGCCGCCCGAGGTGATGCCGATCACGCGGGTGTCGCACACGCTCGGCGACGCGGTGCTCGCCGAGGTACGTGACGGCGAGCGCGTGCTGGACATGGGCACCGGCAGCGGCGTCAACGGCATCCTCGCGGCAACGAAGGGGGCGTACGTCGTCGCGGTCGACATCAACCCGTACGCCGTCGCGGCGGCGATCGCGAACGCGGAACGCAACGGCGTGGGCGACCGGATGGACATCCGGCACGGTGACGTGTTCTCGACCGTGGACGGCGCTTTCGACGTCATCGTCTTCGATCCGCCGTTCCGGTGGTTCGCGCCCCGTGACGTTCGCGAGATGGCAAGCACCGACCAGAACTACCGAGCGATGACAGCGTTCTTCCGCGACGCGCGTGCCCATCTGACCGATTCGGGCCGCATGCTGATCTTCTTCGGTACGTCCGGCGACATCGCGTACCTGCGCTCGCTCGCGGATGCGCACGGCTTCGCTTGCGAGGTCGTCGCGGAGAACCAGGTCGAACGCGACGGCGTCACGGTGCACTACTACACGCATAAAATGACGCCTCGCGGCTGACGCTACTCATCGGCGTGCAAAATGACGCCGATCACCTAGACGGCGATGGCCTAACTCTGTCCAGGGCGTCCACGGCGCAGGGTCTCTGGATCCACGCCGGCCCACGGGTCGAAGTCGACCTCGAGCGGTTCCTGCGGCGGCCGCTCCTCTTCGGGTACGTTCCGCAGGTTGATCCGGATCCGCGTCCACGTGCTGCTCCGGCCGCGCATCGAATCAACCAGTACGTCGGCCGGCTCCAGTTGGATCCACACGTTCGGGTGCCGTGCCTTCCAGCGCTCCAGCCCGGCCATCGCCTCGTCCTTGCCGGCGGCCCGGGCGATCTCGATCAACGGCATGGTGGAGCGACGGCGGCCGGTCGGACTGGGCGCGACCGGCTCCGTACCCTCGGATGTTGATCGTGAGCCCCCGCCCGGCGGCGGCGGTGGCGGATCGTCCATTCCGGCCGCCTTCTGCTCGGCAGCGAGCGCGACCAGGCTGCTGAGGTCGCCCACGGCCGCGTCGATCCCTTCGGCGGGGTCGCCGACCTCGGCGAATCGTGCCGGCATCGTCGCAACTGTGAAGTCGGCCGGATCGCAGTCGCCAACCTCGTCCCACTCCAGCGGTGCGGAGACGCGCGCATCCGGCGTCGGCCGCACCGAATATGCACTCGTTGTGGTGTGGTCCTTCGCGTTCTGGTTGTAGTCGATGAAAACGCCGTGCCGCTCCTCCTTCCACCAGCGGCTGGTGGCGAGATCGGGCACCCGCGCCTCTACCTCGCGGGCGAGGGCGAGTGCGGCACGGCGTACCTCGACGAACCTCCAGCGTCGCTCGATGCGGCAGAAGATGTGCATGCCCCGCGAGCCGGACGTCTTCGGGAAGCCCACGATGCCGTGGTGGGTCAGCGCGTCGCGGCAGGCGAGCGCGACCTCGCGCACGTGCTCCCACGGCACGCCCGGAATCGGGTCGAGGTCGATGCGCAGTTCGTCAGGGTGGTCCAGGTCATCAGCCCGTACCGCGTGCGGGTGCAGGTCGAGGCAGCCCAGATTCACCACCCACGCCAGCTGTGCGGGGTCGCGGAGCACGATCTCGTGGGCGCTGCGGCCCGATGGGTAGCGGAGCTCCACGGTCTCGATCCACGCCGGCCGGTTCTCGGGTGCCCGCTTTTGGTAGAACGCCTGTCCGTCCACGCCATTCACGTAGCGCTTGAGCGCCATCGGCCGGCCGCCGCACGCGCGCAGTGCGCCGTCCGCGACCGCGAGGTAATAGCGCACCAGGTCCAACTTCGTGATGCCGACTGCTGGGAAGTAAACCTTCTGCGGGTTGGTGATCGTCACGTCCTGGCCGTCGACGTCGAGCACTTCACGAGGCGTCGCCATGGCCGCACCATACGCGAGCGAGCCGACCCGTTCCCGGCAACGGCGCCCACTTGATCGCCGCGTCCTTGCGTACCGCCGAAATGGCCCAAACCGCCCAAAGGTCCGCCGGGCGGCGGGACCGCCACCGGCGCGGCCATCACCCGACCCCGGCGCGGGCGGGCGAGGTATGCCGCGGCTCGTGCTTTCCCGCGACGCGATCACCCTGCGTCACACTGCCGCCGATGCGGCCTGGTTCGCCCCACCGGATCCGCATTGATGCGTACGCAAATTCGGCGACCACTGTGACGCCGGGCAACGCCTGTGACCTGGTCCTGGCCGAATAATCAACGGCCCGTAATCGGCCCATCACCGAGCACTAATCAAGTCCTTAACGCAATTAAAAAGACGCTCAGTAACCTACTCCACAAACCCGATTATTCGGAAAGTTCTGGCTTGTACCTTCGGTTGCACGGCACGTAACGCCATCGACGGAAGGACCAACACCGTGAACCTCCACCCCCACACCGAGACCGCGGCTACCCCCCGTAGCCGTTTCGCGCGACGCGCTGCCATGCTTGGCGTCGCGACGGCCGCGATCATCGGCGTTGCGGCTGGACCAGCGGCGGCGGCTAACTCCCCGACCCGCGTTCCACTGCCCGCCTCCGCGGTAGTTACCGCCTACGCACAGACGGACCAGGCAGCGCGGACCGCGCCGACCGCGCCGTCCACGGCGATGACCGTCCCGGTCGCGCAGGCCCCGGTTCCGCACGCGCCCGCGCCGAAGGCACCCGCCAAGAAGGCGCCGGTCGCCGTGCCGTCCCGTCGGACGCTGCTGCCCAAGGGCATGCCGAGCAACCAGTCGTCGTTCAAGCTGAACGCGACGCAGCGCGCCAACGCGGCTGCGATCGTCAAGGCCGGTCGTGACCTGCGGCTCCCGCCGCGCGCGATGGTTATGGCCGTGGCGTGCTCGATGCAGGAGTCGACGCTTCACAACTACGGCAACCTGGGCAACCGCAACGACCACGACTCGCTGGGTCTGTTCCAGCAGCGGCCGTCGTCGGGCTGGGGCTCGCCGTCGCAGGTGACCAACGCCCACCACGCCGCGCAGTCGTTCTACAAGCGGCTCGTCGCGATCCACGGCTGGAAGAGCTTGCCGCTGACCGTCGCGATCCAGAAGGTCCAGGTGTCCGCGTTCCCGCAGGCCTACGCCAAGTGGGAGAAGTTCGCGGCCAGCGTGGTTGGCAGCGTCTACGCAGCGAACGCCGCGCAGGCCGCGGCACACGCCGCGCAGGCCGTGCCGGCACCCGGTCGGTGACCAACTGAATCCGGTTCGACAGCGAACCAAGTCCGCATGACGTGAGTCGCGCGGATCCCGGAATCGTCCGGCGTCCCCTCCCCCCGGTGGGCGCCGGACGATTCGTCTGTTCGGCAGGGCGCGGCGTCTGCCGTTCATGTGTCCGCTCCCGTTCATGTGTCCGCGGTGTCGGCCTCCGCCTGCCGCTCCCTACCATGACGACATGTCGCACTTGGCACGCCGATGAGCAGCGTCAGCCGCGAGGCGCCGTCTGGCACGCCGTCTTCGGTCGCCACCGTCGCGACCGGCGACGGCGTCGCGTTGTCCGTACACCGGTCCGGCATTGAGACCGGGCCGGTGATCGTCTTCGTGCACGGGTACCCGGACGACTCGCACGTGTGGCGCCAGGTGATCGGGGCGCTGTCCGATCTTGGACAACTCGTCACGTACGACGTCCGCGGCTCGGGTGCGTCCGGGGCGCCGGCGGAGCGATCGGCCTACCGGCTTGACCGGCTGGCCGCCGATCTTAGGGACGTCGTCGAGGCCGTCGCGCCGGATGCCTCAGGTGCCCCGGGTGGCCGGGTGCACCTGGTCGCGCACGACTGGGGCTCGACGGCCGCGTACCACGCGCTCGACACGACGCTGCGCGGGCGGGTCGCTTCGTTCACGTCGATCTCCGGGCCGCACCTCGGGCACGTCCGGTCCTGGGTACGCCGGCAGATGCAGCGCGGGCCGCGCGGATGGGTAGGCCTGGCCGGTCAGGGCTGGTCCTCGGCGTACCTGGGCTGGTTCCTGTTGCCCGGGCCGATCGACCTTGCGATCCGGATCGGGATCATCGGCCGCCTCGTGGCGCGGGACAGGTCGCGGCGGGGCGCCCGGGTCGCGCGTACCGATCTCCGGCACGGGCTCAAGATCTACCGGGCGAACCTCCTCGGCCGCGACCGCCGTCCGCCGGCCGGGCTTGAGGTGCCGGTGCAGGTCATCGTGCCAACCCGTGATCCGTACGTCCGCGCAAGCGTCCAGTCAGACGTCGACGGATGGGTGTCGCGCCTGACCGTCGTGCGTGTCGACGCCGGACACTGGCTGATGCTCAGCGATCCGTCCGTGGTGGCCGAGCACATCCGGTCGTTCGTCCAGGCGCACTCCGGATCGGATCCGGCCGAGTCAACGCTCGGCTGAACGTACCCGCGGATCGTGGCCTTGCGCGCGACGGTGCGTGACGCAGGACACTCACTTCCCCTGCCTGCCGGCCGGCCAGCAGGCGCGGGTGCGGCGGATAGGATGCGGACGGAGCCGTATCGCATTTGGGGGAGCCGATGACCACAACGTCCGCGGTGGAGCAACAGTCGACCAACGGCACCGGCGCCCTGAGCCATCGGCAGATCGTCACGATCCTGACCGGACTGATGCTTGCGATGTTCCTCGCGGCGCTCGACCAGACCGTCGTGTCGACCGCGATCCGGACCATCTCAGACGACCTCCACGGGTTTTCCCTGCAGGTCTGGGCGACGACCGCGTTCCTGATCACGTCGACGATCTCGACGCCGCTCTACGGCAAGCTGTCGGACATTTATGGCCGCAAGCCGTTCATCCTGTTCGCGATCATCATCTTCATCGTCGGCTCCATGCTGTGCGGCTTGTCCCAGTCGATGTACGAGCTCGCCGCGTGCCGCGCCATCCAGGGCATCGGCGCCGGCGGTTTGTTCTCGCTCGCGCTGGCCATCATCGGCGACATCGTCTCGCCCCGAGAGCGGGCGAAATACCAGGGCTACTTCCTCGCCGTGTTCGCGACATCCAGCGTGCTCGGCCCGGTGCTCGGCGGCTTCTTCGCGGGGTCCGGTGAGATCCTCGGGATCGCCGGGTGGCGGTGGATCTTCTACATCAACGTACCGATCGCGGCCGCCGCGCTGATCGTGGTGACCAAGGTGCTGCACCTCGCGCACCACCGGCGCGACCACCGCATCGACTGGCCGGGTGCGGTGGCGCTGATCGTGTGCCTCGTACCGTTGCTGATCATCGCCGAACAGGGCAGCGCGTGGGGCTGGTCGTCCGGCACGGCGTTGACTTGCTACGTGGTCGGTGCGGTCGGCCTCGTCGCCTTCCTACTTGCCGAGCGCCGCTACGGCGATGAGGCGCTGTTGCCGATCCGGCTGTTCCAGGGCCGTACGTTCTCGGTGTCCGTCGCGTCCAGCTTCCTGATCGGCATGGCGATGTTCGGTGGGTTGCTGCTGCTGCCGCTCTACCTGCAGGTGGTCAAGGGCGCCTCGCCGACGAAGGCCGGCCTCGAGATCCTTCCGCTGGTGGTCGGCATGATGACCGGCTCGGTGGTCGCCGGCCAGACGATCGCGCGTACCGGGCGGTACAAGATCTTCCCGGTCGTCGGCGGTGTCCTGATCACCGC
>Ga0126377_10003930_pt1 | contig 10674 bp, 9 predicted proteins | sample PanSoiMetPlot_22_FD_92647 | JGI IMG/M metagenome (GOLD analysis project Ga0126377, IMG submission 92647) | Tropical forest soil microbial communities from Panama - MetaG Plot_22 | ecosystem: Environmental > Terrestrial > Soil > Tropical forest > Bulk soil | place: Panama | collected 2016-02-17 | reverse complement strand
TGAAGCTGAAAGCGCCGATCGTAGGCGGGCTGTGGACCATGTTTTCAATGGCCCAGCTTTCGAGAACACTGGCAACGCTGCTACAGGGCGGAATTCCCCTGGTTGCGGCGCTCGAGGTCGGGCGCGAAGCGTCAGGCAACCGAGTTATCGAAGATTCCATTCGCGAAGCAGTCGGCCAAGTCCGTGAGGGCAGGGCGCTTTCGGACAGTCTGGAGCGGACGGGCCACTTTCCGGACCTGGCTTTGGAGATGATCCGGGTGGGTGAGCAAACTGGATCTTTGCCGGACATGCTAAATCACGTGGCCGACTTTTATGATGATGATGTGAACGTCCGGTCGGCAGCACTGCTGAGCTGGGTCGAACCGGTCATTTTGATCTTCGTCGCGGTGTTCATAGCGTTCATCCTGATCTCGCTGTATATGCCGATATTCAGCATTCGGGGCACGATGTAGAAATGAAAGAGATAGCCGAAACCAAACAGAAAGATCGTGAAACTGCGCGCCACCTGGCGGAACGGTATCACTACGAGTTCGTCGAGCTGAAGGGCGTACATCTCGATCTCGACCTCTTCCATTCGATTCAGGTCGATCTGATGTTTCGGTACAACTTTGTGCCGCTGCGCGTTGAAGGGAATGCGCTAGTCGTTGCCATGGCGGATCCAAGCGATCTCGTGGTTATCGACGAAGTTTCTGCGCTTCTTGGCCGTCCGCTGATCATCAATGTAGCCTCGTTGTCCGAAATCCAGGACCTCTTAAAGAAATCTGAATCTTCGCAGCGCATGCTGGACGAAGCGACTGAAGGATTCAAACTCGATTTGATTCGTGAAGACGAGTCCGGAGACGAAACGATCACGATCGAGAAGATCACGCAGGAAGAGCACAGTCCGATTATTCGTCTCGTGGATACGATCATCTTTACGGCGCTCGAGAGGAGAGCGAGCGACATCCACATCGAAACACGCGACAACGAAGTCGGTGTGAAGTATCGAATCGACGGGTCGCTCGGCGAGGCCATGGCGCCGATCGGTAAGGAGCACCACTCGACGATCATTTCGAGAATCAAAGTAATGTCGGAGCTCGACATTTCCGAGCGCCGCATTCCACAGGACGGCCGCTTCAAGACACGCTATAAGGGACGTTCCATCGACTTTCGAGTTTCGATCATGCCATCCATTAACGGGGAAGACGCGGTCATCCGTATTCTCGATAAAGAGCAGATCAATGAATCGTTCAAGGACCTCAAACTGGACGTCGTCGGTTTCGACCCGAATCTGCTGGTCAAATTCCGCCGATTTATTCTGGAGCCCTACGGGATGGTCCTGGTGACCGGGCCGACGGGCTCAGGCAAGACGACGACGCTCTATGCCGCGCTCAACGAAATCCGCAACGACGAGGACAAGATCATCACGGTCGAAGACCCGGTCGAATATCAACTGCGGGGCATCACGCAGATTCAGGTGAACGAGAAAAAAGGCTTAACTTTTGCCCGTGGCCTGCGCAGCATTCTCCGCCACGATCCGGATAAGATCATGGTCGGCGAGATTCGCGATATGGAGACCGCGCAGATTGCGATCAATTCCGCTCTGACCGGTCACCTGGTCTTCACGACGGTCCATGCCAATAACGTGATCGACGTGATTGGACGATTCATCAATATGGGGGTCGAGCCCTATAACTTCGTCTCATCGCTCAATTGTGTATTGGCGCAGCGGCTGGTCAGGCTCCTCTGTCCCCGCTGCAAGAAGCGTTATCAGCCGTCGGATGATGAGTTGCGGGAAGCCGGGTTGAAGCCTGAGAGTTTCCGCGACCGGACGTATCTGCGCATCGTGGGATGCGAGATCTGCAACCATACGGGATATCGCGGACGGACGGCGATCCACGAAATACTCGATATGTCGGATACCATCAGAGAATTAATTATCGACCGTAAACCCGGTTCCGAGGTTCGGCGCGTAGCGCGGGAAGAGGGACTGGGAAGTTTACGTGAATCGGCGTTGCGCCTGGTCTTTGAGGGACAGACGACGCTCCACGAAATTAATCGTGTGACTTTTGTCGAAGAAGTTAGTTAAGGTTGGTTAAAAAGCCCTATGAAAGCCATGATTGATTCTAATTTGATACTCAATACATTTTATAATGAAAGTAATTATAAAGGTATTAAAGGTAGAGGAAGTAGAATTAAAGGTATTAAAGGTAGTAAAGGATGGAAATCTGAAACTTTTTTAAGGGTTTTGGAACAATCAACACTTGGCTGCGTTGAAAGGTTGGGTTATCATAAGGCCCGATATCATCAGACGATATCGATTGACGCCCTTAGATTCGATAGATCAGCAAAATTTGGCAGAATCGAATCGGCCCCCCAGCAATTAAAGACTCACAGCAGAATAACAGCAGAATATAAGGGACGATCGTCCCAGGAGATGTGGATCTGAGCATCCATGCTGCAATTGAACGGGGATTAAACTTTAGAGAAGGTAAGGTCAATATGAACAAACATTCCATCATCCATCGAGTTCTCGCTATCTCGCTGAGCGTCTTTCTGGTACTTCCGGGAGCAGCTTTGGCGGCCAAGTCAGGGAAGAAGAATTACCGGGACGGGGTCAAATACGAGCAACTCCAGCAATGGGATATGGCGGCGCAACAGTTCGCGCTCGCATGCCAGGCGGAACCGAACAATCCCGAGTACCGGCTCCATTATCTGCGCGCTCTCCAGCAGGCATCGATCATGTATATCAAGCGGGGAGACGCGCTGGCTGAACAGAATGATTACGCCGGAGCCTACACCGCCTATAAAACCGCCTTCGGTTACGACCAGACCAATGAAATTGCGAAACAGAAGATGGAGCGGATGCTTGAGCAGCAGAAGATCCAATCTGATGGCAGTCAACCGCTCAGCCTCAAGGGTGCCAATGTCAGGCAGACCAGCGGCGATATCCAGACGCTGGCCAGGCCGCGCAACCGTGATGTCGTCACCAGTATTACCTTCAGGCAGACGAAGCTTAAAACGATCATTATCAATCTGAGCCGGCCGCTCGGTCTGAACGTCGTTTTTGATGATGCGATCAAAGATCAAACGACCGACATCGATTTGCAGGAAGTGAGCATGGCCAAGGCTCTCGATATCATATTTAAAGCTAACAAACTGGCCTTCGAGCAGGTCGACCGCCGAACAATTCTCGTCTATCCGGACAATCCGGCGAACCGGCCGAAATTCGAAAATCTGCTGATCAAGACCTTCTACCTCGGAAATATTACGGCGGCGCAGGCGAAGAATGCGATTCAGCCGTTCTTCACCAATGGACGCCAGATCACGACTCTCGATACGGGGGGAAATAGCTCGGGCGGCAATCTGCTGATCGCCCGCGCGACGGCCACCGAACTGCAGCTCATTCAGGATATTCTCGATACCGTCGATAAGAATAAGAGTGAAGTGGTGCTGGATCTGGAAATCTACGAAGTCGGTCATGACAGTGTGACGCAGATTGGGAACCAGATTACGAATACCGCGCTTACCAACTTCGGTGGTATAAGTGGCTACGCTGCGGGAGGCAATCAAGGATTAGCGTCGAGCCTGATCGGGACTCCCGGAGCGCTGATCGGCTTGCCGATAACTTCACTTGCCCTCCTGCAGTCGAAGGGCAATTCAAAATTGCTCTATCGCACGCAAATCCACGTCCTGGACGGCCAGAAGAACAATATTAAAGTCGGCCAGAGCGTCCCTGTCAGATTGGGTTCGACTTATCCCGGCGGTGGATTCTTCGGTGGCATCCCGAATCAGCAGCAGCAGGGAGGAGTTGGTGGAGCAGTCGGTCAAATCGCCCAGGGTTTACTCGGCAATGGTGGATACAACGGGTTCGGCGCTATTGATAACATCCAGTACCGCGATGTCGGCCTGGAGGTCGATGCCGAACCGGTGGTCACCAGTGAAGGCTATGTCGAGCTGAAGATGAAGTTTACGACATCCGATCTGGTCGCCTCTGGAAGTGATACTCTAAACCTGACCCCGACCTTCACTCAACGAGTATTGAGCACGACGGCGCGGATGCAGGATGGTGTGACCGCGGTCGTCGCGGGAGTCAATCAAGAGGTCAAGGGGGATACACGCGCGGGGATTCCGGTCGTCGGCCTCTTACCAGTCCTTGGACGTTTATTCACTGCACCGAGAAATACAAATCGCCAAGTCGATATCGTGATCACGGTCACTCCGCATATCGTGCGCGCGCAGGGGATCAACTCGAAAGATTACCTGGCCAAACAGGCGGGTCAGACGACCCAGGGACCTCTTCCGAGCATCGAAGAAGTGGTCTATCGCGCGCAGATGGAAGAGGAAGGGGAGCGTCGTTTGATCGCTCAGCAGCAGTCGACGCCGCAGAGTGATCCGCTCAACGGACCTCCGCAGGTGACCGCCACCGCCAATTTCAATAATTCGGGGCCGGCCATTCAACCGGTGGCCAACGCCAACAATCAACGGCCGATCTACCCGACCGTTCCGAATCCGCAGGTCCGAAATCAGACCGGCTTCGCCGAAGCGCCGTCTTCAGCAGAGCCTGTCACCGTTTCACCGGCGGCGAAGACAGGGAAGAACGATGCGCAACTTTACATGAGGCTTCTACCGAATCCCATCCGGCCGCAGCTCGGCAAGTCATTCTTCGTCGCGGTGGATGTCAGCGGTCAGGCGCTCATGACCGGAGCGGAAATCGCGATCAAATTCGACGAAAAGAATATCCAGTTCAAATCCGTGCGCGACGGCGGTGTCCTGGGTGAAAGACCGGATTACGCTGTCGAAAAGGGCAACCTGATCGTCAGCCTCAAGCAGTCGAAACCGGCGCCGGTAAGCGCCAACGGCCGCTTGCTGCTGATCGAATTCAAGGCTGTTTCGGAAGGCCAGTCCGAGATCGCATTTGTCGATAGCGCAACCTGGTTGAGGCTGCCCGGAAACGGCAGCGCGCAGGCGAGCGGCCAGGCGACCCAGGTGATCATCAGCAATCCTGGCTCGGTGGCCAGTACTGCTAATGATGAGAAGTAAGAAGCGTAAAAATGCGATGGAGGTGAGTAATTCGTCATTACTCACCTCCATTTCATCTTAAATCGCAGGGGTCGGAGGACAGCATGAGAGCAGGAAATGAGAGCGGGTTTACGCTCCTTGAATTGATCATCGTGCTGGCAATCATCGCAGTGCTCACCGCAGGCACCATTCCGGTGGCCAGGAATCTGATAAAACGCGAGCGTGAGATCGAACTTCGACGCAACCTCAGGGAGATGCGCCGGGCGATCGATGCCTTCAAAGTCGCCTGTGACGGTGGGCAGGTGAGCCCGCTCGATCGCAATCCTCCTAATGATGAGTGTTATCCGAAGAACCTGGAGATTTTGGTCGAGGGGGTTACACCTCCGAACCGGGTCAACACCACGCTTCGTTTCCTGCGGCGCATACCGAAGGACCCATTTACCGGGAATACGGACTGGGGTTTGAGGTCAGTCCAGGATGACCCGGATGCGACTTCCTGGGGTGGGCAGAGCGTCTTCGACGTTTTCAGCAAGGCTCCGGGGACAGCGCTCGATGGAAAGACGCAATACAAGGATTTTTAGCCATGAGCCGAACATCAAATGAAGATCGAACGGGTCGAACGGGCGGCAGGCTGGAACGCGGGTTCACGTTCATGGAATTGCTGATCGTCATGGTGATCATCGCCATTCTGTCGACTGTCGCAATCCCGTATTTCGTGCAACATCTCCGTCGCGGGAAAGAGGTGGTGCTGCAGCAAAATCTCTGGGCGATGCGCCGGGCGATCGATTATTACACGACCGACAAGGAAAAAGCCCCGGCCGATCTGCAGGACCTGGTCACCGCCGGATACCTGAGGGAGATTCCCAAAGACCCGGTTTGTCCGGAATGCGCCTGGAGCGCAATTCCTACGCAAAATGCTGACGATCTGAACTCAGGCGGCGGCATCGGCGATGTCAAGAGCACCGCTCAGGGCTCAGATTCCAGTGGAAAACCTTTTACTGAATACTAAATGCGACACCTCCCATTATTGTCCAGCGCCTGGAACTATCTCACCTCACCGATCTTTCCCAGTACTTCGCTCGCCATCCGGGACAATTATCTGGCTCTGATCAAGCTGCAATACCGGCAGAAAGTATTCGAACCCCGCAACCTCGGCGTCTTGAAATTGCCGGCGGGGTTATTACGCCCCGGGTTTAATGAGTTAAATATTGCCGATGTTCCGGCTTTTAAAGAGCAACTCAAGAAGACGCTCAAGCTGGCGGGGATTTCAGACCTCAAAACCCTGAGTGTCACGCTGCCGAATAAAAGTTCGCGAAGTATGGTGGTCTCGTTCGATGCCTTACCGGAAAAGAGGACTGAATTGGGGGGGATGATCGAGTGGAAAGTCGAACGGAACTTTGGTCAGAAGTTCAGTGATCTGCGTGTTAATTACACCCGGTTGACTGACATCGAAGGCCGGCCTCAATGGTTGGTTTCTGCCGCGCATGAAAAAGTGATCGCGCAGTTTGAGACCTGCTTTGAGGATCTGGGCTGGGAGGTTGGGTTAATCGTTCCACAACATATGGGTGAAGCGCAATGGCTGATCAGATCACGGACTGATGAAGATCAGGCAGTCGTCAGCCTGAATGATAACGGCTTCGATACTGTGATCGTCAGGCGCGGCCAGCCGTTTATGGTACGCAACGTCGATTGTCCGATGGCAGAAAGGGAAAACGAGTTCTTCCGCCTGATGGTGTTCTACCGTGACCGGCTGCTGCCCGCAGACCCGCAACTGTCGATCAATCGCTTGTTAACCATCGGCAATGCAGCTGAGCAGCGCCGCTATCATGATATTCTCTGTTCGGCCTTGGAGAAAAATGTCGTCTCGCTGGCTCCCAAGCAGCTCGGATTGCGGATCGATCCGAACGCGCCGTTCGTCAACTTTGCAGCGGCCGGCGGACTGGCAACAATGGCCTGGAGTTAGATTTGTACAATCTATTTATATCTCTTGAATAAATGGGTAAAACAATTTACAAAGCCTGGGTAAATCATTGGACTAAAGGAGATAAGACGGAGTAAACTGATTGCTGGTTTTATCTTTTTTATGAGTTTAATACATCTGAAACGGGAGGGGGCAGCGTAGTTAAGAGCGAGATAGCATGTCACAGCCGCCCCACTGAGTGATAGAATAGCAATTCTCGTTTCAGATAGGTTAAAATTCAAATATGACTTGGGATGAGGTAAAAGAATTAGGGCCAGTATACGCGATCGGGGGAGTCGAAGAAGAGACTTCGCGCAAGATCGAAGAATACTTGCTCGATGCAACGCCGGAGCAACAGAGCGAAATCGCTCTCTGGCAGGAAGTAGCTGCGTGCCTCCCCGGTGCATTGCATCCAATCACACCGCCGGTATATCTCAGAGAGCATTTGCTCGAGAGAATAGCCTTTGAGGTTGCGAGCAGGGCGGACGAGCTGATGGGTGAGGAAGCGGTTGCGTCTGATGAGTTCATACCGGTTGAACAGGATGAACCTTCGAACGTCGTGACATTCACTCCGGCCGTCAGACCTGAACCGTCTTTCCTCAGATGGCTGCCGATTGCGGCGACAATATTGCTGGCAATTTCGAGCGCATATCTGTTCTGGCAGAACAATACTCTGACCAGCGAAAAGAATTCAATCGCCTCAGAGCTCAATAGTGCTCGAGAAAGAATCAATAATTTCGAAAGTTATTTCACCGCAAGCACCGAATGGGCGACGATGTCCGGTGGTGTGAGCGGTAAGACCGAAGCGAGTGCGAAGGTCGTCTTCAATCCAGAGGATAAGACGATGACGATCTATGTCTTCGGTTTGCCTGAGCTGCCTTCTGATAAGGACTACCAGCTCTGGTACATTTCCAAAAATGTGCCGGCTCCGGTCAGCGCTGCTGTATTCCGGACGGATTCGCAAGGGCACGTTCAACGTGTCGATGATCAGAATAGAACCTCCCAAGACGCCAATAGGCTGGTCTTGACCATACCTTACGAAGTAGCGAGTGGTCTGACGACGATGGCTGTGACCAAGGAACCAAAGGGTGGTTCGCCAAAGCCCACCTCCAACATCCTGATGAGCGGCAATCTCAAGGGTGCGATCTAGATATATGACATATTTCATATTTAATATGAAATATGTCATATCGGCCCTTACCTCTGCCAGGTCAACCTCAACCGTATGAAATAATCATTCTTTGGGGTGATGGTGTAAGCGAATGAAGTTCGCTTCGTGAAAAGCCTGCCTGCCTGAACATCTGTTCATATTCAGTAAATGTATAAGCATCGCCGCCCGGCGTCGAGGCAAGCATCATCATTGAGAATGCTGCCGCAGTTGGGGGGCTGATGCGATCTTCATCGGGAATAAAGTCGAGTGTGATGGCGCGCCCGTTCGTCTGCAATGCCCCGTGAATTTTCACCAGGAGCTTGATAATCGTCTCCTGATCGAAATGATGAAGGAAGTTTGTCAACAGGATAATGTCATAGCCTTTACCGAAATCGATCTCGAATGCGCTGCCGGGTAATGTCTTGTACCGGTCGCTCACGCCGAATTTCTGCGCATTTTCTCGGGCGACATCGAGCACCGGCGCCCAGTCCGATGCGACTACTTCGAGATTCGGATAACGCTGTGCGAAGCTGATCCCGAAGATGCCGTGCCCCGCGGCAAGATCGAGCAGTTTGATCGGACGGTCCGGTTCGACCTGGACAAGATTCGCGATCATTTGAGCGGGCATGATTTGGATCGGTAACATGGCGCGGGCGAAACGCGACCAGACAGGATTTTCATGGGAGACAGTGCCTTCCTGGCTGACTACCGTCCCACCTGTGCGCACGCTCGCTGCAATGTCCTTGAAGGAATCCATGATCATCGGTGAGAGCAGAAATTCAATCGTGCTGCCGGCATATGCCGGAGAGAGACGGCTGAGGAACAAGGCCGAATCCTGCGTCAGGCCATAAGTCTCATTGGTTTTGATCAAAAAACCCCAAACTGTCAGGTAATCGCAGATGATTCGCATGCCTCGTTCCGATGCATTACACTTTGCCGCCAATGCCTCCACGGTCGTGTTGCCTTCCGCAATCGCAGTAAAAAGATCGAGCTCGATTGCGCCTTTGATGACAGCAGTCTGTTGGTATGCGTTTACGGTATTAAAGAAACGTTCCAGAGATGGTTGTTCTGACTGATTAGCTGAATTTTTCATGACATTTCCATTATATTCCATTGTTGATCGAGCTTTTTTCGTTTGTTTCGTTTATTTTCGTTTGTTTCGTGTTTCTCTTTGCCTTTTGTGCCCGGATTTTTTATTCTTAACAGACAATTTACAATCCATACGTCAACTGAAAAACACGGAGGAGCTTATGCCTGATAATCTCGATCGCAGGAGTTTCATCGCGGGTGCGGGCAGTATCGCCGGCGCAAGTGTGTTGTCAGCGAAATCATATAAACGCGTTCTCGGGGCGAACGAACGCATCCAGATGGGAATTATCGGTTCGGGGGGGCGTGGTCGGAGCCTCATGAATTCGTTCAACAGGTTCTCCGACCTGTGTGAGTTTATCTTCGTTTGCGATGTTTATGAGCCGAACGTCCAGGAGGCTTTGAAATTATCAAGGGAAGGCGCGAAATCGACGATCGATTACAAAGAGCTCCTCAACAATAAAGAGGTTACCGCGATCGTCAACGCCACACCCGATCACTGGCATGCAAATGTGCTGCTCGACTCTGTGGCGGCCGGCAAAGATGTTTATTCTGAAAAACCATTCTCTTATTCGATCGAACAGGGATTGCGGATGGTTAAGGGAGTACGGGCGACGAAGCAGATCGTCCAGGTCGGTATGCAGCGCCGCAGCTCGGAGATGGTCCGCGGAGCGAAAAAACTCGTCGAGGAAGGTGTGCTCGGCGAAATTGTCCTCGCGCGCGCGCAATGGTACTGGAACCAGAGGCCGATGCCCGAAAAAATGGAACTCAAGGGAAAGCTCGACTGGGAAAGGTTTCAGGGACCTGCGAAAAAGCGCTATGAACTCGACGCGCGGCGGTTTTACCGTTGGCGCAATTTCTTTGATTACAACGGTGGCCATCTGACCGACCAGGGCACACACCTCATGGATGTTATCCAGTGGTTCTGCAACGACGGTAAGCCTCCGGTATCGGCTGTCTGCCAGGGAGCGATCTACGTTCACAAGGGTGGCGACGTTCCCGATACATTCACAGCGGTCTATGAATATCCTTCATTTCTCGCCACCTGGACACTCTGCTACGGCAATTCGTATGAGGATGGCTGGAAGATACATATCCAGGGGAAAAAGGCGACGATGGTTCTCGATGACGACGGATATCGAGTTTATCCGGAACCCTGGAGACGGCCTGAGATTCCTCCAAAAGCGATTCATGAGTATAAGGGCGGCATTCCGACTGAACCGCACGTGAAGAATTTCCTCGAATCCATCAAGTCACGTCAGGAGCCGAATGCCCCGGTCGAAGTCGGGCACAACGCCGTCTGCGGGCCGCATCTGGGCAACATCGCATTGAGAGAAAAGAAACGGGCCGTTTTGAATGGCAGTGGCGCAGTCGCAAAATCCTGAAGAGAGATTACGAAAAATACGAAAATAACGAAATAAACGAAAATTTTTCGTTTATTTCGTTATTTTCGTTTATTTCGTAATCTCTCTTTATT
>Ga0126377_10003928_pt1 | contig 10675 bp, 10 predicted proteins | sample PanSoiMetPlot_22_FD_92647 | JGI IMG/M metagenome (GOLD analysis project Ga0126377, IMG submission 92647) | Tropical forest soil microbial communities from Panama - MetaG Plot_22 | ecosystem: Environmental > Terrestrial > Soil > Tropical forest > Bulk soil | place: Panama | collected 2016-02-17 | reverse complement strand
TCGGTGTAGCGCATGGCCGCCGGCGGATCGCCGTCGACCGAGCCGAAGTTGCCCTGCCCGTCGATGAGCAGGTAGCGCAGCGAGAAGTCCTGGGCCATGCGGACCAGGGCGTCGTAGACCGCGCTGTCGCCGTGCGGGTGGTACTTGCCGATGACGTCGCCGACGATGCGGGCGCACTTGAGGTAGGGCCTGTTCCAGTGGTTGGACAGGCCCTTCTGGGCGTACAGGATGCGTCGGTGGACCGGCTTGAGTCCGTCTCGTGCGTCGGGCAGGGCGCGCGCGACGATGACGCTCATCGCGTAGTCCATGAAGGACGAGCGCATCTCCTTCTCGATCGCGATGGGCGAGACGTTCGGCGAGACGGTCTCAGACATGGCCCCCCTCTATAGCTGACGACCGGGCCACATTCAATCGCCTCCAGTGACGATTCTTGAGGTAATTCAGTTGTTTAGAGTTTAAGGTGCCGCCATGGCCAACCGACTCGCCGGCGAGAGCTCGCCGTACCTCATCCAGCACGCCGACAATCCGGTGGACTGGTATCCGTGGGGTAACGAGGCCTTCGCGCGCGCGCAGGCCGAGGACAAGCCGATCTTCGTGTCGATCGGCTATGCCGCGTGCCACTGGTGCCACGTGATGGCCCACGAGAGCTTCGAGAACCCCGAGATCGCCGCCCTCATGAACTCCCTGTTCGTGAACGTGAAGGTCGACCGCGAGGAGCGCCCCGACGTCGACGCGGTCTACATGAACGCGATCCATGTGATGGGCGAGGGCGGAGGCTGGCCGCTGTCGGCGTTCTGCGACGCGGAGGGCAAGCCCTTCTTCCTCGGCACCTACTTCCCGCCCGACGACAAGTACGGGCGGCCCGGCTTCGCGCGCGTGCTCAAGACGATGTCGGAGGTCTACCGGGACAAGCGCGACCAGGTGGAGCAGAACACGCGCGCCCTCCTGGAGGGGCTCCGCCACATGGACGAGCACTTCCGGCGGCAGGCCGAGCGCGGCGCCGCGCGCGGGCTGGCCGACATCGACCAGGGCACGCTCATCACCGCGGGGCGGCAGCTGGCCCAGATCTGCGACCCGCACCAGGGCGGGTTCGGCAGCCGGCCGAAGTTCCCGTCGTCGTCGGCGCACGACCTCCTGGGCCGCGCGGGGCGGCTGGCGTTCGGCAAGCCGGCGCGCGAGGCGTTCCTGCTCCAGTGCGAGCGCATGGCGGCGGGCGGCATCTACGACCACCTGGGCGGCGGGTTCGCCCGCTACTCGGTCGACGAGCGCTGGCTGGTGCCGCACTTCGAGAAGATGCTGTACGACAACAGCCAGCTGCTCGCGATCTACGGCGACGCGCTGGCCATGACGGGCGAGCCGCGCTACGCGCAGGTGATCGACGAGACGGTGGCGTGGCTCGAGCGCGAGATGCGGGACGCGAGCGGGGGCCTGTACGCCAGCCAGGACGCCGACTCCGAGGGGGAGGAGGGCATCTTCTACGTGTGGACGCCGCCCCAGATCGCCGAGGTGCTGGGCGAGGAGGACGCGGCGCGCTTCTGCCGCGCGTACGGGGTAAAGGAGGGCGGCAACTTCGAGCACGGGACCAGCGTGCTGTCGCGGGTGGGGCCGGCCGGCGACCAGGCGGAGGAGGCGGCGCTGGCCGCGATGCGGGCGAGGCTGTTCGAGGCGCGGCGGCGGCGGGTCCCGCCGGCGACCGACACCAAGGTGCTGGCCAGCTGGAACGGGCTGGCGGTGTCGGGGCTCCTGCGCGCGCATCAGGCCACCGGCAGCCAGGCGGCGCGCGCGCTGGCGCTGGAGGTGGGCGAGTTCCTGCGCCGCGAGATGCTGCAGGAGGGCGCGGGCGCGGGCACGGCCACGGACGGCGGCGGGACGGACGGCGGCTCGCGCGTCCACCGCGTGTTCAAGGACGGGCGCGCGCGGCTGGACGGCACGCTCGACGACTACGCGATGGTGGCGCGCGCCTTCCTGCACCTCGCCGAGGCGACCGGCGACGAGGCGTGGTGGCGGCGCGGCGCCGGCCTGGTGCGCGCCATCCTCGACCGCTTCTACGACGAGCAGGGCGGGGCGGGGGCGTTCTACCTGCCGGCCAGCGACTCGGAGGACCGGCTGGTGCACCGGCCGGAGTCGCACCAGGATGGGGCCATGCCGTCGGGCTCGGCGGTGGCGATCGAGTGTCTGCTCCTGCTCGGGCGCATCGCGGGCGACCGGCGCGCGCTCGACGTGGCCGAGCGCTACCTGGGCGCCCGGGCGGCGGTCGCGGCCGGGCAGCCGTACATGAGCGCGCGCCTGCTCGCCGCGCTCGACGTCGCGCTGGGCGGCGTGGAGCTCGTGGTCAGCGAGGGCGAGGGGCGCGAGCGGCTCATCGAGGCGGCGCACCGCGCGTACGCCCCGACGCTGTCGCTCATCGGGCCGTGGGCGGAGGAGTCCCTGCGCGCGGGCAAGGGGCCGGCGGCCGACGGGCGGGCGCAGGCCTACGTGTGCCGGGGGCAGACCTGCTCCGCGCCGGTCGCCGAGCCGGGCGCGCTGGTCGAGCTCCTCGCGACCCCGCCCTGAGCGCGGCCGCCGTGGCGCCGCCATGAGCGCGGCCGGCGCGCGCCGGCGAGCCGCTACGGGCCCCGTACGAGGGGGCCGCCGGCCGCATCGGAGTCCTCGCCCTCGCCGTGGCCCTCACCCCGGCGGGTTACCGCCGACCCGTTCATGCGGCCCAGGAGGACCCGTGGGCAGAGAGAGCTCCTCATGAACGGCTCCGATCAGGGAACGAGGTTGATCGTCCCCTTCGCCCGGTTGCCGCCGGCGTCGGTGGCGACGACCGCGGCGGTCAGGCTGACGTCGTAGTCGCCGGCCGTGGCGGTGGCCTCGGACTCCACGCGGGCCTCGAAGTCGAGCGTTCCGACGGGGAGCAGCGCCAGGAGGCCCGGCGCGATCGCGAGGTCGGGCACGCTGGCCTGGACCGAGCAGCTGAGGCGCAGGAGGAGGTCATCGCCCGCGGGGCTGCTCGTCATGTCGATGCGGATGCGGTCCGTCTCGGCGCCGGGCTGCCAGCGCTGGACGTAGCCCGCGGCCTCGCTGACGTCGATGGCGCCCGCGCTGGTCGGCACCGCATCCTCGAGGACGATGGGCGCGGGCGCCGCGACCGCGAGCTCGAAGGCCGGCACGTCGCCGCCGGCCGCCTGGGCGGTCAGGCCGGGCCCGATGTCGAACAGCTCGTCCCCGTCGCGCTCGAACGGCGGGTAGGTGCCCTGCCGGTCCGGCGCCATCTGCGTGACCGGCTCGTCGTCGATCGCGATGTCGATCGCGCCGGCGTCCGGCGCCTCGGCGGGGAGCTCGCGCGGCGTGCACGAGCGCAGGCTGCAGGCGCCGTCGACCAGCACGACCTGACACTCCTCGGCGTCGATCGCGCCGAACGCCGCCTCGACCGAGGCGCTCTGCACCGGCAGGCCGGCCTCGTCGACGTAGCTCACGCTGAGGGCGTAGATGCGCCCGTCGCGCGGGACCGGCGCGGCGTCGGCGCCGCCGCCCGGATCGGCGTCGGCCGCGCTGCCGCCGTCGTCGTCGCCGGCGCCGTCGTCGCTACCCGGGCCGTCGTCGCCGCCCCCGGCGTCGGTCCCGCCGGCCGACGAGTCGACCGCCTTTCCGCACGCCGCCGCGGAGGGCGCGGCGGCCAGGAGCACGGCGAACAGCGCGAACGACCGGGACGACATGGGCCCGCATCCTACCGCGGCCCGATCGGCCGCGGGGTCGGCTCGGCGCACAGGCGCGCGGCCAGCGACTCCCCGCCGGCGGACTGCAACGCCGGGGACGCGGGCAGCGCCAGCGCGGCCATGACCTCGCGCACGTAGAGCCCGGCCAGCTCCGGCTCCGACGCGCCGGCCCGGGCCGCGATGCGCGCCAGCTCCGGCTCGCGCGCCGGGTCGCGCGCGGCCAGCAGCAGGCGGTGCGCCGCGTGCAGCGCGGGCAGGGCGGCCGGGCCGCCGGCGGCGAGGCCGGCGCGCAGCCGGTGGTGGGTGAAGACCTGGACCAGGAAGCGCTCGCGCAGCTCCGGCTGGTCGAGCCAGGTCTCCTGGGCGAGCGGCAGCGCGGGGAGCGCGGCGCGCACCGCGGCGGCGAAGAGGCCGCTGCCCTCCGGCGGCTCGCTGCCGCCGCGGACCGGCACGCCGGCCACGCCGCAGCTGGGCGAGCCCTTCTTGAAGACGTAGCCGTCGAGGCCGAGGCCGGCCAGCTCGGCGATGCGCTGCGCGGCCCAGCGCTCCATCGCGCCGGTGAGATCGCGGCCGGTGGCGCCCTCGACCAGGCGCGGCCGATCCGCCGGGCCGACCAGCTGGAGCGTGGCGCGCGGGACCGGCAGGCCGATCTCGACCTCGGGGCAGACCTCGACCCACTCGACGTGCGCGGCCAGCTCGTCGGCCAGGAACGCGCTGCGCTTGTGGCGGCCGTCGTGGCGCACCTCGCGCCCGAGCAGGCACGCGCTCACGCCCAGGCGAGGACGGTCCGCGCCGGGCGCCGGGCCGGTCATGCCGCGGCGTCGGCGGCCCGCGCGGCGCGCCGGCCCTCGTGCACGTCGACCGGCGCGAGCAGGAGGCCGCCGACCACGAAGAAGGCGATGACCGAGAGGATGCCGGCCCGGCTCGAGCCGGTCAGCGCCAGCATCAGGCCGAACAGGCCCGGGCCGAAGATGCCGGCGAACTTCTCGAACACGCCGAACAGCGCGAACATCTCCGACGAGCGCGCGCGGGGGATCATGCTGGCGAACAGCGACCGGCTGAGCGCCTGCACCCCGCCCTGAACCATGCCGACCAGGACGGCGAGCAGGTAGAAGTGGAGCGCCGTGGTCATGAAGTAGCCGAGCGTGGAGACGATGCAGTAGACGACCAGGCCGATGTAGACCGCCGTCTTGGTGCCGATGCGACCGGCGAGGCCGCCGAACAGGAAGGTGAAGGGGATGCCGATGAACTGGGTGATGAGGACGGCGGTGATGAGGTGCGGCGTGGCCAGGCCGATCTCCTTGCCGTAGATGACCGCGACCCGGATGATGGTGCCGATGCCGTCGTTGTAGATGAGGAAGGCGAACAGGAGCAGCGTGGCCTGGCGGAAGCGGCGCAGCTCGCGGAACGTGACCAGGAGCCCGGCGAACGAGGCGCGCACCAGGCCGAGGCCGCGCGGCCGGTCGGGCCGCAGCGTGGCGGGCGGCTCGGGCACGCGCAGGAACAGCGGCACCGAGAAGACGAGCCACCAGACGGCGACCAGCACGAAGCCGAGCCGGCTGGCCGCCGCGGCGTCGGCCAGGCCGAACGTCGCCGGCGCGAGGATGGTGACGATGACGAACGCGAGCAGCGCGCCGCCGCCCAGGTAGCCGAGCGCGTAGCCCGCCGTGGACACGCGGTCGACCTCGTCCTCGCTGGCGATGTGGGGCAGCATCGAGTCGTAGAACACGAAGCTGCCGGTGGCGCCGATGTTGCCGAGGCCGAACAGGACCAGCGCGAGCACCCAGTCGCCGCGGTGGGCGAGCCCCAGCCCCGCGGTCGCGGCGACGCCGAGCAGCATGAAGGCGGCCAGGAAGCGCTTCTTGATGGGGGCGTGGTCGGCCATCGCGCCCAGGATGGGCGAGAGGACGGCGATGACCGCGAGCGAGATCGAGGTCGCCCACACGAACCGGCCGGTGGCCAGCGGACCGGGCAGGGCGTCCGCCGCCAGCCAGTTGAAGTAGTCGGGGAAGACCGCCGTGATGACGATCGTGATGAAGGCCGAGTTGGCCAGGTCGTAGTAGGCCCACGCCCGCAGCTCGGGGCGGTGGAGCGCGAGCCGCTCGAGCAGCCGGGGCATCGTCCCGAGAGTAGCACCGGCGCGGCGGCGCGCGGCGCGGCGTGGCCTTCGCCGTCCGCGGCGCTACGCCGTGATGTCCGCGATCTGCCGGGTCAGCCGCTTCTGCGGCTCGCTCGGCATCGTGGTCTGCATCGCCACCACCGCGGCGAGGTCGCCTTCGACCTTGATCTCGCCGGCCAGGAAGGCCTGCACGCCGGCGCCCACGTCGCCGTCGACGAAGATGCGGCGCGCCAGGTCGACGCCGAGGGTGAGCCTGGTCGTCACGCCTTCCTGATGCCCGCGCGAGAACAGGCCGTCCTTCATGAGGAGCTGGGTCTCGCCGCCCGGAGCCACGATGGTGACGTTGATCTCGGCCGCCTTCATCGGCGCGGGGATCTGGAGATCGCCGGCCGCCGCGATGAGCTCGTCGACCCGGGCGAACCACTCGTCGGAGAGAAACGCGTAGCGCATGGCGCGCACCATACCGCGCGCGCGGCGCGGTGTACCATTGCCGGATGAGCGGCGACGACCAGGACGACGACCGGGGCAGGCCGGCGGCCGACGAGGCGAAGGCCCCGGAGCCGGCGCCGGAGCCGGCGCCGGAGCCGGAGCGGGCGCGTCCGGGTCGCGACTGGATCGGCCTGGTCGCGGGGGCGTCGAAGTGGGTCGGCCTCAAGCCGGTGCGGGTGCGCTGGAAGCTGGAGAACTGGCAGCGGCGGCGGGGGCATGCCCGGCGCCGGCGCGAGCAGCGCGCCGACCACATTCGCTACGCGCACAAGACCTGCGACAGCTGCGGGGCGGTGCAGGACCGCGACGCCACCGTGTGCAGCCGCTGCGGCGAGCGGCTCGGCCGGCGCGGGCTTCAGGTGCTGCGCCGCTTCGGCGTCCTGGCACCGGAGTGGATGTCGATGAGCTCGCTGCTCGGGGCCGCCTTCGTGCTCGCCCACGCGCGGGTCGTGCTCGCCGCCGGCGGCGGCATCGGCGATCTGTGGAGCCTCGACCCGAAGGTGCTGTTCCGGTTCGGCGGCAGCTTCGCGCCCGCCGTCGAGATGGGCGAGCGCTGGCGCTGGCTGACCGCGTGCTTCCTGCACGGCGGGCTCCTCCACATCGGCTTCAACCTGTTCGCGCTGTCGGTGGTCGGGCCGCAGATCGAGGCGCTGTACGGGCGGCTGCAGATGCTGTTCCTGTTCGTGGCCACCGGCGTGGTCGGCTTCATCGGGAGCGGCTGGCTCGGTCCGGGTCTGGTCAGCATCGGCGCGTCGGGCGGCATCATGGGCCTGGTCGGGGTGGCGGCCGGCTTCGGCCACCGCGAGGGCACCGCGCGCGGTCTCGCCCTGCGCAACGACATGCTCAAGTGGAGCGCCTATGTCTTCGTGTTCGGCTTCTTCGTCAAGGCCGACAACTGGGCCCACCTGTTCGGCCTGGTCCCCGGCCTGGCCTTCGGGGTGGCGGTGCGCCCGGTGGCGTGGCGGGCGCGCGCGATGGCGCCGCTGCGCGCCGCCGCAGGGGTGGCCGGCGTGGCCGCGGCGCTCGCCGCGCTGGTGCTGATCGCGCGGCCGCCGCCCGCAGACCTGGGCGAGACGTTCGCGGGCCACGAGATCGGCGAGCGGCTGCGGCCCTACGTCGAGATCTGCTCGCTCGAGTGGAAAGGCGATCACGCCGGCGCCCTCGAGCGCCTGCGCGCCAGCCAGCGCGGGGACGGCAGCGCGCCGCCGATCGACGCGGCGAACCTGGCCCAGGAGTGCGCCAGCGTGGCCGGCATGCTCGAGGACTGCCGCCGCGGCGCCGCCGCGCCTCCCGACTTCCAGTCGGGCGAGGGCGATCCGGCCCAGAGATACCGCGTCTTCTGCAAGGCGCTCGAGCGCGCCTTCGAGTCGGCGCCGCCACCGCCGCCGCCTTGAGCCGCGCCCGGCGGCTCGGCGCGCGGCGCGACGCGCCGAGCTGTGCGAGCATGGCCCGATGTCCGCCGCGATGTCCGCCGCGCCCGTGCTCGACCCGGCCGCTCTCAAGGTCGTGCGCCGCGGCTCCGGGGCGCCCGTCCTGCTCGTCCACGGCAGCGCGGCCGACCACACGACCTGGATGGCGCAGCTGGCCCGGCCGCCGCAGGGGCTCGCGGTGGTGGCGTACGACCGGCGCGGCTGCGACAGCGCGCCGTTCCCGCCCGGCGTGGTGCCGGAGACCGCGCATCACGTCGACGACGCGGTCGCGCTCATCCGCCGCGAGTCGCCCGGGCGCGCGGTGCTGGTGTGCGGCTCGAGCTTCGGTGGGGTCGTCGCGCTCGAGCTCGCGCGGCGCGCGCCGGAGCTGGTCGCCGGGCTGGTCGTGTGCGAGCCGCCGCTGCCGCCGGCCGACACCGTGTCGGGCGCGCCGCCAGGTTTCGGCTGCGCCTTCGACCGGCTGGTCGCGACCGCCGGCGGCGAGGCTGCGGCCGAGATGTTCCTGCGCACGGTGCTGGGCGACCAGGGCTTCGCCGACCTCGGGCAGCGCGTGCAGGGCGTCCTGCGCGCGATGTGGCGGCAGATCCGCGCGGACATGATCGCGCTGGCCCGCACCCGCGTCGCCTACACGGACCTCTCCGCCGTCGCCCAGCCGGTCCTCCTGATCGGCGCCGAGCGCTCGCCGGCCTACTACGACTCCACGCTCGACGCGCTCGCCCGCGCCCTGCCGGCCGCCCGCCGCGCGCGCATCCCGGACGCGGGGCACGCGATGCACATCGACAACCACCGCGCTTTCAGCGGCGCGCTGCTCGAGTTCGCGCGCGACATCGGCCTGACCGGCGGCCGGTAGCCGCCGACTCCGTATCGCACGGCGAGTCCGTCGGCGGGCCAGAACGCAGCCCTCGGTCGGCCCTTCGGGCCTCCCTCTGCTGGCCGTGCAGGTCCTCTCCCGACATGCGCGGGCGGGCCGTTCCGGTTGACACGAGGCGCCGTCTCATCCCATGGTTGCCGCGTGATCGCCCGGATCGTGATGCTCGTGGCTGCGGGCGCGAGCCTGCTCGCATGCGGCGGAGACTCGTCGGGGCCGGACTTTCCATTCGCGAGCATCTACGCGCTCGAGTGGTCGTGCGAGGGGCAGTGCAGCAACACGTCTGCCTACACCGGCTACGACAAGATGGAGATCAGCGCCGGTGAGGGCGATGGGTTCAAGGTCGTCTTCATCGGGGCATCGTGCGCGGCCGCCAACCTGGTCTGCCAGCTCGACACGGCGCCCTGCCCGGAGGACGACAGCGAGGCGGTCGATGTGCTGGCCTGCTCACCGCTCCCCGCCTGCGGAGCCGGGGCAGAGCAGCTCTCGGGCCTGACCTTCTGCCGCGGCCGGACGGAGTCGGAGCTGGACGCGGGCCCGGTCTCGGTCGGCGATCCTGGCTCCGGCGGACAGACGACCTTCCGCCTTCACGCCGTCGTGCGCAGTCTGTAGCGGCGAGAGGCCTACGAGCCGTAGCGCGCGCGGTAGGCGGCCGCGGCCGCCTCGAAGCACTCCATCGGCGGCCACACGACGCCGCCGGTGAAGCCGGTCCCGTCCATCCTGGCGATGCTGCCGTTGATGGCGGGCGTCCTGCCGGTCTCGAGCACCTTGAACAGGTCGATGCCGATCGGCAGGCCGCGGTGATCGAGGAACGGGATGCGGTAGTCCGGGTGCTCGCCGACGGTGATGTCGTACATGGCGAGGTTGCGCTCGACCATGTCGCGCGTGGTCCCTCCGCGCAGGTAGTAGGCCTGCAGCGGGAACGCCGCAGCGCCGGCGAAGCCGCCGAACCCGAGGCACTCGGCGAGCAGGCTGTCCGCCCCGAACCACCCCCAGCCCTCGGGGATGGGCAGGGCGCCGGTCCCGTCGAACACGGTCTCGCCGATCCGCCCCTCGAAGCGAGGATGCGGCCCGCGGAACCACTCGTGGCCGAGCCCGCTCACCTGGATCGCGAACTCCTTGCAGTTGAGGGACATCACGGTCACGAGCGAGCTGCCCTCGACGCCGGCGATCGACTCGACCAGCGACTTGTCGGCCGCCAGCCAGGGCCGGAGAAACGAGTAGCTCGCGGTCTCGAGGAAGGCCAGCGTGCGCCGCACGTCGCCGCCGCGCTCGCCGGCGAGATCGAGGAGCGCGGGCAGCAGGGCGCGCGTGAACAGGAGCGTGCCGGCGGCCGTGCGGACGTGCCCGTCGTCGCCCATGAGCAGCGCCTCGCGGAAGATGGGCGAGAGCCGGACGCCGCCGCGCCGCCGGATCGCCTCGCCGATGGTCGGCGCCAGGACGTCGGCGACGAAGGCCAGCTGCGCGGCGACCTCGTCGTCGTAGAAGCCCAGGCTCAGCCGGCGCGGCGTGGCGTCGCCCTCGAAGAAGGTGCAGAAACCGCGCGCGCCGCCGGGGCCCTCGACGACGAAGACCGGCATCGAGGCGGTGTGGATGCCGGTGTGCGGTCCGACGCAGCCGTGATCGTGCGTGGAGCCGACGAGGATCTCCCCGGCCCGGATCTTCTCGTCCGCCTCGGCGGCGGTGCGGGCCAGCTTCTCGTGGACCGCCGCGTACTGGATCGCCGTGCGCTGCGCCCCGGCGTAGTCGCGCCACGGCAGCGGCGCGCCGGCGGTCAGGATCATGTTCGGCGCCATCCCGGGCACCGCGTCGACGGCTCGCTGCACGTCGAGCAGGACCGGGTCGGCCTCGACCAGGCGGCGCCAGGCCAGCTGGTTGGCCTCGGCCCTGCCCCCGGTCACGTCACGGCTCGCGCGCGATTCGCGAGCCATTTGCGTCCCTCCGCCGGGCCAGGAGCAGGATGGCCGGGCTCAGGGTCACGTTGGCCACGAAGGCGATCACCAGCATCCAGGCGACCAGGACGCCCAGGTCGCGCAGCACCGGGAACGTGATGAGCAGGAACAGCGCGAAG
>Ga0126377_10003927_pt1 | contig 10677 bp, 9 predicted proteins | sample PanSoiMetPlot_22_FD_92647 | JGI IMG/M metagenome (GOLD analysis project Ga0126377, IMG submission 92647) | Tropical forest soil microbial communities from Panama - MetaG Plot_22 | ecosystem: Environmental > Terrestrial > Soil > Tropical forest > Bulk soil | place: Panama | collected 2016-02-17 | reverse complement strand
GCCCGACGCGACGGCGCTGACGACGAACAGCGTGCGCACCTGGTCGTCGCCGGTGAGCAGGCCCTCGCTGTTGGCCACCAGGATCTGGCGCCGCGAGTCGCCGTAGCGGGCCCGCACCTGGCGGATGGCCCCTCCCTCGCCCCGGGCGGCCTCGTCGGCCCGCCGCAGCAGGTCGACCTTGGCGCCCTTGGGCACCGACTCGGGCAGCACCGCGACCTCGTTGGGCCGGGGGGCGTCGCGCCGGGTGAGCGCCACCTCCCTGACCCCGCCCCCGCCGGAGCGGGCGGCGGCCGCCGCGGCCTCGGCCGCGCTGCGCAGCCCGGCCTCGGACAGGTCGGCGGTGTGGGCGAAGCCGGTGGTCTCGCCGACCACCACCCGGATGCCCGCACCGCGGTCGCGGCCCGAGGACAGCTCCTCGACCCGCCCGTCGTCGAGCATGGCGGCGGAGGACCGCTTGTCCTCCACGAACACCTCGGCGAAGTCGCCGCCGGTCCGGAGGGCGGCGGCCAGGGTGCGCTGGATCACGGCGTCGTCGAGCACGGGCGACCTTTCGCAGAGCTGAGCGGGGCGCCGGGCGACCTTTTTCCCGCCGGCGACATGGCTGCGTACTGTACCCGGGTGCCTCTCCAACCCGGCCTGGCAGCGACCGTCGCCCTCGATGTCGGCGACGACGATCTCGCCGTGGCGTTCCGCTCCGGCGACGTCCCCGTGCTGGCCACGCCGCGGCTGATCGCCCTGGTCGAGGAGGCCTCGATGGCCGCCGTCGCCGACCAGGTGCCCGCGGGCCACACCACCGTGGGCATGCGGGTCCAGCTCGACCACCTCGCCCCCACCGCCGTGGGCCACCGGGTGAAGGCCGACGCCCGCCTCGACAAGATCGAGGGCCGGCGGCTCACGTTCTCGGTGTCGGCGTCCGACGAGCGGGGGCTGGTGGCGGCCGGCCGGGTCACCCGGGTCGTGGTGGACGTCGAGAAGTTCATGGACAAGTGCCGCTAGAACAGGGCGAGCCCGCCCCGGTCCCCGCCGCCACGGTCGTGCCGCTGCGGGACGAGCCGGGCGGGGGCATCGCCGTGCTGATGGTGCGGCGGGCGGACTCGATGGCCTACGGCGGCGCCTGGGCCTTCCCCGGCGGCCGGGTCGACCCCGGCGACCGCACGGCGGGCGACGCCCCCGACGACCTGGGCGCGGCCCGGCGCACCGCGGTGCGGGAGGCGGCCGAGGAGATCGGGCTGCCGTTCCCGCGCGACGCCCTCGTGCCGTACAGCCACTGGACCGGCGGCGCCGGCGGGGGGAGGGGCCGGCGCTTCGCCGCCTGGTACTTCCTGGCCCCGGCGCCCGAGGGCACGGTGGTGCTCGACGGCTCGGAGACGGTGGACCACCGCTGGACCACCCCGGCCGAGGCGCTGGCCCGCCACGAGCGGGGCGACATCGCCGTCGTCGCCCCCACGTGGATGACGCTCACGGCCCTGGCCGGCGCCGCCTCGATGGCCGGCGTGCTGGCCGAGGCCGCCGGCCGGGAGCCGACCCGCTACGTCTCCCGCATGGTCGTGCTGGCGGGCGACGCCGGCCGCGACGGCGGCACGGACGGCGACCGCCGGGTGGTCATGTGGCACGGCGACGCCGGCTACGCCGCCGCCGACCCCGACGCCCCGGGCGCGCGCCACCGCCTGGTCATGGACGGCCCGGCCTGGCGGCTGGTCGTCTCCTAGTTCGGGTTGGTGCCCGCCACCGTGTCGGGGTGGGGGACCTCGATGTCCACGTCGCCCTCGACGTCGTAGACGTCGAACGTCGTCGACAGGCCGCCGCCGCCCAGGGCGTCGTCGAGCGAGACCCGGAGGCGGCGGACCACGTCGGACTCGTCCAGCCAGACCTCCACCGGGAGGACGTCCACGCCCGCCGCCCGCAGCCGGCCCTCGAACGACGACGGGGACGGGCCCGTGGCCCCGTCGGGGGTCAGGCCGTCCAGCGCCAGGCTGGCCCGGAGGTGGCGCACCGGCGTGCCCCGCACCTCGCAGTCGTCCGCGCCGCCGATCTCCACCACCCGCCGCTGGAGCAGGTCGAGCGGTCCCAGGGGGTCGAGCGCCAGGGCGAGGGCGTCGTTGTCGGTCGCACCCTGGGCCATGACCGCCAGCAGCGGCACCCGGATCCAGTCGGTCGGCTCCCGGCCCAGGGACTCGGCCATCGGGCCCAGCTGCGAGTAGAGCGTCTCGCCGTCGACCACCACCCCGTTGGGGTGCGACCAGTCACCCCCTGGCGGTAGGCCGGCCTCCTCCAGCGCCGCGGCCAGCGCCGACATGTCGGACTCCGCCCGGGCCCGGCCCGAGGGCTGGTCGTAGGCCCCCCGGTGGATCAGGGCGACGGGGCCCGAGGGCCCTGCGATCGTGGTCACCATCTCGATGCGGGCCCGCCCGGTGGCACGGCTGGCGGCCAAGGCCGCGGCCAGCGTGCCGGGACCCGGCTCCCCGCTCCCCAACGTCATGCCGGAATGATGCTCCGCCGGGACGCGGCGCGCCTCGTCGTGTGCCCTGCGCAGGACGTCGGGTGACCAGGACGTCGGGCGACGACGGCGGTGGGTGACCAAGACGGCGGCCGGCGGAACGGGCGGATAACGCGCGGCGAACAACCCGCGTGGCCGTCGTAGACTGGCAGACGGCGTGGCGAGCCCCCCGGTGCGGGCGGCGGCGACTTCGCCACCGGGAAGTCCAGGAGGTCATGGTGCAACGCAAGCAGGCGGTGTCATTGGGGCTGCGCCTCGCGGTCAGCGCCGTGATGCTCGTCGTGCTCGTCCTCAAGGTCCCCTCGTTCGACCCGTCGGACCTGGTGCCCAAGTGGTCGCTCGGCACCGGCGCCTGGCTCGCCCTCGCCGCGGTCCTCACGCTCGTCGGCATCGCCCTGTCCGCCCTGCGGTGGCAGAAGGTGCTCGACGCCATGGGCCTGAACGCCCGCCTCCCCCGACTGATGTCGCACAACCTGGCCGGCCAGTTCGTCTCCAACGTGCTGCCCACCACCATCGGCGGCGACGTGCTGCGGGTCAGCCGGCTGTCCAAGGAGACCGGCGAGTCGCCGGGCACGTTCGCCTCGGTGGTGCTCGAGCGGCTCACCGGCTGGCTGGTCCTGCCGGTCATCACGATCGTCGGCTTCGCCGTGAACCCCGGACTGCGCCACCTCGGCGCCGCCACCCGGGTCGCCCTGGTGCTGGCCGGCGTCACGTTGGTGCTGCTGGTGGCCGTGCTGGTGGCGGCGGGCCACTCCCACCTCGGCGGCCGCTTCGCCACCACCACCGGCTGGCGGCGATTCGTGGGCGCCGTCCACCTCGGCGTCGACCGCCTGCGGTCCGACCCCGGGGCCGCGGCCAACGTGCTCGTGGCCGGGTTCGCCTACCAGCTGGCGCTGGTGCTGGCGGCCGTGGCCGCCGCCCAGGCGCTCGGACTGCACTCCGCCGGGCTCACCGCGCTGCTCGCCTTCTTCCCGGCCGTGCTCATCGCCCAGGTGTTGCCGATCAGCATGTCCGGCCTCGGCGTGCGCGAAGGTGCGTTCGTGCTGTTCCTCGCCCCCCTCGGCGTCCACCACGAGCAGGCCATCGCCCTCGGCCTCCTGCTCTACCTGCTCAACCTGGCCGTGAGCCTGCTGGGCGCCCCGGCCTTCGCCGCCGGCGGCCGTCACCGGCACGACGACAGCCATCCCGTCGCCGCATGACCACCGTCGCGACCGACCGGCCCGGCGACGGCGACCAGCCGGGCGACGAGGGACAGGGCCGCACCCGGCGCGGCCCCCGCTCGTCGCTGCGGTGGTGGCACGAGGTGCTCTACATCGTGGGCGTGTACGTCGCCTACTCGGCGGTGCGCAACCAGTTCGGCTCGGGCGCCGGCGCCACCGTCGACGCCGGCCCGGCGTTCCACCACGCCGAGGCGATCATCCACATCGAGCGGACCCTGCGGCTCTACTTCGAGCAACACCTCCAGTCGTGGTACCTCGGCCTGCCGGCCCACGGCCTGGTCCGCATCTGGAACGTCTACTACGGCATCTTCCACTTCGTGGTGGCGCTCACGGCGCTGATCGTGCTGTACCGCAAGGCCCCGCTGCGCTACCGGGTGTGGCGCAACACGCTGGCGTTCACCACGCTGCTGGCCCTGGTCGGCTTCGCCAGCTTCTCGCTGATGCCGCCCCGGCTGCTCGACGACCCCGGGACATACGGCGGCTGCCAGGTCTACACCCACAGCGCCGAGCACGACCTGCCCGACACGGCCGGGAAGCCGCCGTGCGACCGCTACGGCTACGTCGACACCGTGGCCCGCTACGGCGGCTGGGCCTCGTTCGGCAGCGACGAGATGAAGGCCGTCTCCAACCAGTACGCGGCCATGCCCAGCATGCACATCGGCTGGTCGACGTGGTGCGCCCTGGTGCTGGCGCCGCTCATCCGCCGGCGCTGGCTGCGGGCGCTGATCATCGCCTACCCGGTGCTGACGCTCTTCGACATCATCGTCACCGGCAACCACTACTGGATCGACGGCCTCGGCGGCCTCGCGACCCTCGGCGTCGGCTACCTGCTGGCCCGCGTGCTCACCCACTGGTGGGAGGCGCGGTACGGCCCGGTCGTGCTCAACCCCGAGCCGGAGTCGGCGGCGGCCTGACCCCCCAGTGCACCGGCTCCCCGTGGTAGCCGGCCACGCCCAGCACCTCCTCCTCGCCGCCCGGCCACCAGGTGAGCCGCACGTCGGACACCGGGCCGGCCGGCTCGAGCCGCATCCAGCCGAGCGGGCGGGCGGCGGTGGCCGCCGCGCCGGCCCGGCGCAGCGCGGCCCGCATCCGGTCGCGGACGGGCCCGGACAGGTACTGCCACACGCTGGAGTGGGAGACGACGGTCGCCACGCCGGACGGGGTGTCGGCCAGCCGCTCCTCCAGCCACGGGACGAGGTCGCTGCGGTCGAGCCGGGCGGGGACCCGGTCGGCGACGGCGAGGGCGGCGTCGAGCCGGGCTCGCCGGACGGTCTGGTCGGGCCACAGGAAGCCCCGCAGGAGCAGCCGCCCGTCCTCGCTCGACAGGTCGACCGGGCTGCGGTCGCAGCCGGCCCGCTCGGCCACCTCGACCCCGGACACCAGCTCGGGCAGCACCCCGGCCGCCAGGCCGAGGTCGGGGTCGCCCGCGGTGCGCCACACGCCCTCGAACCGGACCTCTCCGGCGGGGTCGCCGCAGGACGTCTCGCCGGTGTCGAACCAGAACCGGTCCCAGCGCAGGTTCAGCCCGGCGCTGGCCCCGAGCTCGAGGACCCGCAGCGGCAGCCCGCTGCGCCGGGCCACCTCGCACCAGCCGCCGACCAGCGCCGCGGTGCGGCCCACCTCGTTGGTCTGGACATGGCGGGCCAGCCCGGCCTCGACGGCCTCCCGGTGCTCGGCCACCGCCGCCACGAAGTCGGCCACCAGCGTCGGGCCCGGCGTGCCGCCGGCCGAGGGGTAGTGGGCCGCCAGCGCCGGCGCCTCCCCGGTCAGCACCAGCCGGTGCACCGCGCCGAGGAACCGCAGGGGCAGGGCCGATTCCCACGCCGACGGTCCGGCGTGGGGAGTCAGGATCGCGTCGCACACGCCGCCGGCGGCCACGTCGTCGCGGACGCCCGCGAGGACGTCGGCGTAGAGCGGCGAGCCGACCATCGCGCACCCGGCCCGCTGGAGGTCGAGCACCTGGTCGAGGGTGAGGTCGCGAGAGGTCGCCACCTCCCTCATCTATCACCTCTCCCGGTGGCGAAGGATGCTGCACAGGCGTCTGCCGGCCGCGGGCGGTAGCGTTGGTCGCTGCTCGGGGCCGCACCGCCCCCTCGTCCATCCCACGTCGCCGGAGCGGCCCCCATGCTCCTCGAGTCGATCGAGAACCCCTCTGACCTGCAAGAACTCTCCTACGCCCAGCTCGACGAGCTGGCGGAGGAGATCCGGGACGTCATCGTCACGACCGTCTCGGCCAACGGGGGCCACCTCGGCTCCAACCTGGGGGCGGTCGAGCTCACGCTGGCGGTCCACCGGGCGTTCGAGTCCCCCCGGGACGTGATCCTGTGGGACACCGGGCACCAGGCCTACGTGCACAAGCTGCTCACCGGCCGGTGCGCCGACTTCGCCACGCTGCGCCAGCCGGGCGGGCTGTCCGGCTACCCGAGCCGGGCCGAGTCGCCCCACGACTGGATCGAGAACAGCCACGCCTCGACCATCCTCTGCTACGCCCACGGGCTGTCGGAGGCGTTCCGCGTCCAGGGCGTGGACGACCGCCGGGTGGTGGCGGTGATCGGCGACGGGTCGATGACCGGCGGCATGGCGTTCGAGGGCCTCAACAACCTCGGCCACTCCGACAGCCGGGCCGTGATCATCCTCAACGACAACGGCCGCAGCTACGCCCCCACGGTGTCCAAGCTGGGCGAGAGCCTCGGACGCATCCGGCTGAACCCGTCCTACATCCGCAACCGGGCCCGGCTCGACCGGCTCCTGCACGAGGTGCCGCTCGTCGGCGAGCACCTGGAGCGGGGCGTCGAGGGCGCGCTGGCCGCGGTGCGGGAGATGTTCGAGCCGCCGGCGTTCTTCGAGATGCTGGGCGTGCGCTACACGGGACCGTTCGACGGTCACGACATCGGCGGGCTGGAGAGCGCGCTGCGCAACGCGGCCGAGTACGACGGCCCGATCGTCGTCCACGTCCGCACCCAGAAGGGCCGGGGCTACGAGCCGGCGGAGAAAGACCCGATCAAGCGCCTGCACGACCTGAGCGAGGCCAAGCCGGGCAGCTACACCGCCGCCTTCACCGAGGCGGTGATCAAGGAGGCCGAGCACCGGCCCGAGCTGGTGGCGATCACCGCGGCCATGCCCGACTCGACCGGGCTGCTGCCGTTCAAGGAGCGCTTCCCCGACCGGTTCTTCGACGTCGGCATCGCCGAGCAGCACGCGGTCACCGCCTCGGCCGGCATGGCCATGGGCGGCCTGCGGCCGGTCGTCGCCATCTACTCGACGTTCCTCACCCGCGCCTTCGACCAGGTCAACCTGGACGTGGCCATGCACAGCCAGCCGGTCGTGTTCTGCCTCGACCGGGCCGGCATCACCGGCGACGACGGCGCCAGCCACCACGGCGTGCTCGACATGGTGCTGCTGTCCAAGGTGCCGGGCATGACGATCTTCGCCCCGTCGTCCTACCGCGAGCTGGGGGTGATGCTGCACGACGCCCTCGAGCTGTGCGTCGACGGGCCGGCGGTCATCCGCTTCCCCAAGACCATGCCGCCCGAGGACCGGCCCGAGGACGAGGTCGGCTCCGGGCTGTCGGCCCGCAACGTCCGGGCCGGCCGGGACGTGTGCCTGATGGCGGTGGGCAAGATGCTGGAGGTCGCCCGCGAGACCGCCGAGGCGCTGGCCGCCGAGGGCATCGAGGCCACCGTGTGGGACGTCCGGGTGGCCAAGCCGCTCGACCCCGAGATGCTGGCCGACGCCGCCGCCCACCCGGCCGTGGTGACGATCGAGGACGGTTACCGGGAGGGTGGCATCGGCTCGGCCATCGAGGGCCGGCTGTGCCAGGGCTGCGACCGGGCCGACGCTCCCCGCATCGCGGTGCTGGGCATCCCCGTGCAGTTCATCCCCCACGGCAAGCCCGACGCGATCCTGACCTCCTTCGGCCTCGACGCGGCCGGCGTCGCGGACGCCGCTCGCACCTTGGTCGGCTGACCTGTCGCCTGACGCGACAAGGCCCGGACCGGAAGACTCCGGCCCGGGCCTCTCCCCCTGGTCGCCCCCAGCGGATCAGAGGTCACCTTAGTCGAGAAGGTGTCGCCTGTCACATGTGTTATCGGCGGGAACAGCCAAAAGGTTATGCCTCGCGAAGGTTCACGTGTAGTAGGGGTTCTCGCCCATTGCGTGGTCGGTCGTGTCGATCACCTCGCTGACCTCGGGAATCGCCTCCTTGATCGAACGGGCGATCCCCTCACGGAGGGTCATGGCCGACACGGCGCAGCCCTGGCAGCCCCCGCCCATGGTGACGAACACGACGTCACCTTCGACCCGGTCGAGGGCCGAGAAGCCGCCGTGCATGGCCAGCGCGGGGTTGATCTGGCCGTCGAGCAGCTGGCGCACCTTGTCCTCGATCGAGCCGGTGAGCTCGAGGTGGGCACCGGAGAGGGGGTCGGGCCGGTTGGGGTTGCGCAGCACCAGGCCGGGGGCGCCGGTCGTGGGCAGGTCGAGGGTGGCGCCCTGCAGCGAGTCGATGCTGTCGCCGGGGATGATCACCTGGAGATCGCCCTGGGCCTCGATGACGTCGCCGGCCGCCTCGTCGGCCTCGGCGACCGGGTCGAAGCTCAGGTCGTAGGTGTACTCGACGCCCTGGACGCCGGTGACCTCGATGCGCAGGCCCAGGGTCTCGGGGTCGTCCTCCTGGGCCCGCAGCTCCAGGATCTTGTCCCGGGCCGGGTCGGTGACGGTCAGAACCATGAGGCCAAGGCTACCGCCGAGGTCCCGACCCGCCGCTAGGCCTCGGCCTCCTCGGCCAGCGAGAGCCAGGTCTCCTCGGCCCGGGCCAGCTCCGCGCCGACCGCCGACAGCTCCTCGCCCACCCGGGCCAGGGCGACGTGGTCCGACCCGGCGGCCGCCAGCTCGGCGGTGAGGGCGGCCTGGCGCTCGTGGAGGCGGGCCATGTCCGCCTCGGCCCGGCGCAGCAGGTGGCGGAGGGTGCTCGGCGTCCGGGGGCGGCCGGGCCGGGCGGGCGAGCGGGCGGGGCGGGCGGCCCGGCTGTCGCGGCGGGCGGCGGTGGCGGCGGCCGCGGCCCGGGCCCGGCGGGCCTGCTCCCAGGCGGCGTAGCCCCCGGGCACCCGGCCGACATCGGCGGGCAGGCCGGCGTGGGGGTCGATGACGACCACGTCCTCGACCGTGCGCTCCAGGAACGCCCGGTCGTGGCTGGCCACCACGAGGGTGCCCGGCCAGGCGTCGAGCAGGTCCTCCAGGGCCCGCAGCGTGTCGAGGTCGAGGTCGTTGGTCGGCTCGTCCAGCAGCAGCACGTTGGGCCCCTCCCGCAGCACCAGCACGAGCTGGAGCCGGCGGCGCTCGCCGCCCGACAGCAGCCGCACCGGGGCCCACTGGGCGTCGGTGTTGAACCACAGGCGCTCCAGCAGCGCGGCGTCGGTCCAGTCGGGCCGGCGGGCCGAGCCGGCCACCAGCTCGCGCACCCGGGTGTCGGGGGGGAGGTCGACGCCCCGCTGGTCGTAGTAGCCGACCCGCACGGTGCTGCCGGTGCGCACCCGGCCGGCCCGGGGCGTGCGCCGGCCGGACAGGATGTCGAGCAGCGTCGACTTGCCGCTGCCGTTCACCCCCACCAGCCCCAGCCGCTCACCCGGGCCGAGCAGCAGGTCGACGCCGGCGAACAGGTCGGTCCCGCCGTAGCCGTCGGCCACGCCGTCGAGCTCGATGACCGTGTCGCCCAGCCGCGGCATCTGCACCAGGTCGGCGAGGGGGATGTCGGCCGAGCGGGCCGGCTCGGGCGCCCGGCCGTCGACGACCGTGCGGGCCGCGGCCACGTCGGCCTTGGGCTTGCGGGTCCGGGCGGGGGCGCCGCGGCGCAGCCAGGCCAGCTCGGCCCGGGCCAGGTTGCGGCGCTTGTGCTCGGCGGCCGCCTCCCGCTCGCTGCGCAGGGCCCGGGCCTCCAGGTAGGAGGCGTAGCCGCCGTCGTGGACGAACCCGGCGCCCCGGTCGAGCTCGAGGATGCGGGTGGTCACCCGGTCGAGCACGTGGCGGTCGTGGGTGACGAGGACGAGGCCGCCGGCGAAGGCGGCCAGGCGCTCCTCCAGCCAGGCGATGGCGTCCATGTCGAGGTGGTTGGTGGGCTCGTCCAGGATCAGCAGGTCGCTCTCGCTGTCCTCGCCCACCGCGACCAGCGCCCGGGCCAGGGCGACCCGCTTGGCCTGGCCGCCCGACAGGCGGTCGACGGGGGCCTCGACCAGCGGGCCCATGCCCAGGCGGTCGAGGATGGCCGCCCCCTCCCAGCCACCGCCGACCGCGTCCCGCACGCTGCCGGCGGGCAGCGCGGCCAGCTGGTCGAGGGCGACGACCCGCGCCCCCCGGCCCCGGCGCACGACGCCGGCCTCGGGCTCGACCGTGCCGGCCAGGACGCCGAGCAGGGTCGACTTTCCGGTGCCGTTGATGCCCACGACGGCCAGCCGGTCGCCGCTGGCGACCGTCACCGACAGGTCGGCGAACAGCGGCTTGCCGGGCCGCGCCGCCGCCACACCCTGGGCGTCCACGAGGATCACGCCGGGCGACGGTAGCGTCGCCCCCCATGCCCCGAGGCGACGGCATCCTCTCCGGACCACTCGACATCGACGCGCCCCGGCGCTCCCGGCCGAGCTACCCCGAGGTGGAGGGGACGGCCGGGCTGGAGGTGTTCCACCGGTCGACCGGGGTCGAGGGGACCGTCCTCGGCTTCGAGCACGGGGGCGTCGCCGTGCGGGACCGGCACTCGGGGGCCCGGCGGCTGGTGCGCCTCGACCCGGGCGGCTTCCGGGTCGACGGGCGCAACGTCACACTCGTCCCACCCCGGGCGGCCGCCGAACGGCCCCGCCGGCGCACGGCGTCGGGCTCCACCGCCGTGGCCGGGCAGCGGGCCCGGGTGGCGCGGGCCAGCCGCATCCTGGTCGAGGGCGTCCACGACGCCGAGCTGGTCGAGCGCGTGTGGGG
>Ga0126377_10003926_pt1 | contig 10678 bp, 4 predicted proteins | sample PanSoiMetPlot_22_FD_92647 | JGI IMG/M metagenome (GOLD analysis project Ga0126377, IMG submission 92647) | Tropical forest soil microbial communities from Panama - MetaG Plot_22 | ecosystem: Environmental > Terrestrial > Soil > Tropical forest > Bulk soil | place: Panama | collected 2016-02-17 | reverse complement strand
TAGCGCCTTTTTCCGGTAATTTACCCTGAACAAGTGTAAGATTCCTTCTGATATCGAGGATATCACGCACTGGTTCATTACCCACAGGGCAAACCTCCACACAGGCGCCGCATGACGTACAGGACCAGACAGCTTCTTCCTTAATTGCGAAATCAGTCAGTTGATGATTTGTCTTGGGATTCCTTTGATTGAGCTGATAGCGCTTATTGATCTCTAGCGCCGATGGAGAGAGGGTCGCGCCTGCGGCGTATGCCGGGCAAACATCCTGGCAGCGGTTGCATTGAATGCACGCATAGGCGTCCATTAACTGAGGCCAACCTAGCTCCTCCAAATGTAATACGCCGTACTTCCCATCATCAAGTGGAAGTAGCTTCATCTCGACCAACGCGTTGCCTTTCGGTTTAAGCAAGAAGTTTAAGGGAGCAAAGAGGATATGGATATGTTTAGTATAGGGGAAATAAGGTATGAAGGTGAGGATCGAGCCTAAAGCTAACCACCACGCCACGTGATGAGCGACTATCAGATAATTAGGATCACTACCTGCCCAGATCTTTGCTAAGAGATTGGCGAACGGTTGTCTCCAATCCCCCCCTGTCCTCGCCAGAAAGAAACTCTCACCTAATAACCGCGCGCCGACGTGTGCTAGAATGAAGGCGCCTACAATCGCAGAGTCACGTGCTATCCCTCCCGCCCTCACATTCGGATGCAACAAAACCTTTTCATTGAATGTCAGTTCTTTTGGCTGGTAAATGAACCGGCGGATAAGTAAAGCGCTAATGCCAATAAGCACTCCAACGCTCAGTACATCGGCCAGCAACCTGTAAATATCACCCGCGAGCCCCTTACCAAGAAAGGTAAAATTTGGCAGATAGCCCTGGAGCACATCGCCGATGTTCACGAGGAGGTAGAATAAAAAGCCCCAAACAACCAGCGCGTGGAATGAGCTGGTGACCGGTCGCCTCCGGAAAACAGTCTGCTGTGTGAGTGTTTTGACAAGCGTTTCAGTCAAACGGTTGATGATTGCCCGGAGGCCGGGTGCATCTTCTTCGTTTTGAAAGATAATCCGGCGCATTCGGTTGATCGCTTTTAAGGCGAACGCCAATGAGATGATGACAGCAATGATAAAAAGACACTTTTCAGGGGTTGTCAGCAATCAGACCCTCCTGCCGGCCCAGGTTCCCTCGAGAATGGCGTTATGAATGCCCCGTGGAGCCATTGCATCTCCAATGAGATAAAGCTCTGCGATGCGGCCTCTTAAAGATCGGTATAGACCGTCAACTGATCGATTTCCCAATGCCAACACTATTGTGTCTATTTCCTCATGGCTCTCGTCAACCATTGTATAAATGTTATAAAGGGTGACACATTTATCGTTAAAGGCCCGAGGGCGGACATTGGGAGTCATTACAACCCCTGCTTCGCATAGTCGCTGGTAAACGACCGGAAGTGTGGTATCGCCAAGGCTTTCTCCGACGTGTCTGAGAGGGGTAATAATTTCTACGTGTTTTCCCCGTTCTGCAAGATAGTCGGCGACGCTGGGCCCCGTCTCACTACCGTCTTCATCAATCACCATCACTCTTTCGCCTGTCTCAACCACACCGTTCAACACATCCCAACTTGTTACTACATTGGATAGGTTAAATCCCGGAAGATCAGGTCGGTACGGCAGCCCACCAGTTGCAATAATGACAGACTGCGGATTTTCGGCGAGAACAATCGGTTCCGTGGCTTCAGCATTCAAACGAACGTCTACCCCAATTTTGCGAACTTGTAGCTCGAGCCAGCGGGCAATTCCCGCCATAGATTGTCTATTGGGAGCTTTCGAAGCCGTCAATACCTGTCCACCCAGGTGCCCGGATTTTTCGAACAGTACCACCTGGTGACCGCGCAACGCGGCCATGCGCGCGGCCTCGAGGCCTCCGGGTCCCCCTCCCACTACTACTACTTTCTTCTTTATTTCGGCCGGCTTCCACTCGGATAATTCCTTCTCCCGCCCAATCAACGGATTCTGAATACAGACAATAGACTTGCCAAAATAAAGCCGGTCTATGCATTGATTGGCCCCCACACATTGGCGGATGTCTTCCAATCTGCCCTCACGCGCTTTATTAGCCATTTCCGGGTCGGCGATCTGCGCGCGTGTCATCCCAACAACGTCTACCCACCCTTCTGCAAGCAATTCTTCGGCCGCCACCGGATCAACGATTTTCTGAGCATGAAGGATTGGTATATCCACTACCTCCTTAATTGCCGCAGCCAGATAGACGTAAGGCTGAGAGGGAAAGTTCATATTGGGAACCGAAGCGGCAAGATTGACATAGTTTTCGGCACATCCACCGATAATGCTGAAGAAATCGAGGTTTCCGGTGGCGGCAAGACGCTGTGCGATCTCTTTTTGCTCTTCAAGTCCCAATCCTCCATCTAACAATTCATCCCCGGAAATGCGAATGCCTACACAATAATCGCGCCCCACGACGCTTCTGATTTCCCGCAATACTTCGAAGATGAAGCGCATCCGGTTATCGAGTGAGCCGCCCCACTGATCGCTACGCAGGTTGAATTTAGGAGACCAGAATTGGTCGATAAGATGATTATGCGCCGCTGAAAGCTCAACTCCATCTAACCCGCCTTCCTTACATCTTCTGACCGCCTGACCGAAGGCGCGGATTATCTCCCAGATCTGATATTCCTCGATCTCGTGGGGAATTTCGCGATGGTACGGCTCAGGAATTTGGGAAGGGGCGACGAGAGGCAGCCACTTCTCGCTGTCTGAGCGATTACGCCTGCCCATATGCGTTAATTGGGTCATGACCTTCGCACCATAAAAATGCACAGCATCTGCCATCTCTTGATAATATGGAATAATGCTCTCATCACGGTTAGCGATCATCGACCATTCAGTGGCAGGCGAATTGTCCATAATACTTGTCGAACCACCAAATATCGTGAGGCCGACGCCCCCCTTCACTTTCTCGACATGATATAAGCGATAACGTTCTTTTGGATAACCTCCTTCGGCGAATGCAGGTACATGCCCCGTACTATAAATGCGGTTCTTGAGTGTAATATTAGCTAGCTTGACGGGTGTAAAAAGATGCTTAAATTGGGTCATTTTAAGGTCTCACCATCTTATCAATCACATGGTTCTGGAAACGGTGGATGCTATCTTCGAAGCGAAAAGACATTCTTCCACCTTGATACGCCTTATTAGAAATTCCCTCTTGCACCCTTTCCACAATGGCAATGTCTTCTATGTTCACCGTATCCCAAAATTGATACACCGCTTGCGACTCAGGACTGAAATTAGGTTCTTTCAGGGCTGAAGGGTAGAAAAAGAAATCGAAAGATTCCTGAGTTCTCTTGTAACCATCGGGCGTCAGCAACATGACGGTCATGTAATAAGGAAGCAGGCTAATAGCCACATTTGGAAAAACCCAGAGCCAGCGAGCGCTTTGCCTCTCTTGCTCGTCCAAATCAGGAAAAGGCGGTAACTCGCTTTCAACCGGAACATCCGGATCTTTATCGAGTGGGAAAGTTGTCATCCCATAATACATCCCCTTCCCCTGAAATCTGTGGTGGTTATGATGATGAGATACACGATTGAGTGACGGGTGTACCCACGGAAGGTGATAATATTCCATGTAGTTTTCCGCAACCAGTTTCCAGTTCGCTTCGATTTGGTATTTGACAGAATGCGTCATTACCAGATCGGAGAGAGGGTAATTCTTTATAAACTCCGGCATGTCACCTAACTGTGACTCAAGGGGCTGACAGTTAGAATCGAGATTGACGAAGATAAAGCATCCCCAGACAGATAGTCGGACAGGTAATAATCCGTAGTTGGCTTTATCAAATGCCTCCACCCCGTTCTGACCGTAAAACTCATTTTCGGCAGGGTTACCCTCTTCGTCTGGAAAATAAGGCGCCCCCTTAAGCTTTCCATCAAGATCATATCCCCAGGCGTGGTAGGGACAGCGAAAGAAGGAATAAGAACCACACTCAGTAAGTAGTTTCGCGCCTCTATGGCGACAAACATTATGGAAAGCACGAATGGTGCCCGAATTTGAGCGGGTAACGATAAGAGCCTGATCGTTAACCTGCGAAATAAATGTATCTCCAGTCTTTTCAAGTTGCTGTGTATATCCGACACAAACCCAGCTTGTCGACCACAATCGTTCCCTCTCGGATGTGTAGAAATCCTCGCTCCGATAAGCATCCGGTATTAGCGTAGAAGCCATGGAGACAGGTAACCTGGTTTGAGCGTAGGTTGTTTCATTATTATAATCTGGATTTAGAGTCATGCGTATTACCTATTAATTGTCATAGAACAATTATTCACTGAACAATTCGGTCAATCCGGAGAGTAATTTAAAATGGTTCAGTGCCTGCTTCTGCGACCGCGTGGTCTTGATCTCCTGATTCACTACTCACACCTAAAGTGATGCATCAATTTACAAACTGGAAAGCGTACAATTTAACTGAGCGGAGCCGAAATGCAATTTTGACCGGTTGTTTGATCTGGCTTAAATCCGCATTACTTCTCCAGGTAACGACCTGAGCTACATTGTTCATATGCAGCGCATCACTTTCCTCAAAACTGTAACCTGAAATTGGAGTATCTTTCTCATCTCTCAATTCGACATGCACCTCACCCATGGCGGAAGCGTTCATATTGAGCTCCAATCGTTTGCCGCGAAATCGGATTGAAGGAGTGGTAAATGAGCCTCCTTCCGGACCGGCGTCGGCGGAAACGAATCCATCAAGCCGCTGCCTGACACGAATAATGGCGCCGATACCCGACTCTTCCGGTAGTCCGCGATATGCGCCATGCGTGAATGGAAAACCGCCATAATACTGGTAGATTTCGTTGCCGTGTCGGAGCATTCCAACCAACATATAAATAGAGCCGCTATCCTGTGAACCAGCCAATCCCAGTTCGATGTACGGCTTCCTTTCAGGCCTGTCATACAAAACACCGTCTCGGCTGACCGCCAATTGGATGTCAACAGGACCATCATTTTTGAACTTTCCCAGCGGCGGATTGGGATAATGCAGATATGCGCTCGGGAAGATAAAATATGCGTTCTCCGCCCATGGATATTGCACCGCGGCCGACGTATAGTGGTCCAACCATTTCGGGTCCCGCTCATCCGGGCCGAACGCAGTTGGGACCTCACCTGTGGGAGGAGGAAGCCTGTCTTTACCAAAAGAAAGCTTGGGAGTGACTCCATTTTTATAGGGCCAGGGCTTCATAATATCATCAGTTTCGATGCGACCGACCGTTCGACAGCATGTATCATATTGGCCTGTATGTCGGACGTCCCATTGGCGTAGGTAAATCACATATTTGTTGATGCGTGTGTCGTAGAAGGCCTGGTTTTGAGAATCGGGAGAGAAAGGAAATAACAGAACCGGATGAAGTTTCCAATTGAACCCGTCCGGAGATGTATAGATATACATTCCGGGATTACCGCTCGGCGACTTATCCTTCGATGAGAATACTGCCACGAGTTTATATCGTTCTTCGGGAATGGCTCTGGGGTCAATAAAAACGGTGGCGGTTTCAATACTGATTTTCAGCAGGATATTGTTGGATTTTGAGCCTTGCCACTCATAGATTCCAAGATTGGGTTTAGCCCACCGGATACCGTCTTCGGATTCAGCGTAACAGAGCAAGCTGCTATCTCCAGTTTGATCGACTCTGCCTAGCGGAGGTAAAACCGGGTACCACATCTTATACTTGCCCTGATCTTCTAACACCGTACCCCAGCCATGAACCCAGCCGAGTTCCCAGGGCTTTTCAGGGACAATTGTCGATTCCATCTTTACTGGTGGGTTCACCGTCAGCTTGACTCCATTCTCTGATGTGATAAAGCGCTTATCAATGAAGATTTGCTTGCGGGAGCCGACATCGATAGTTTTCCCAATTTCCTGACCTGGCCTTAGTAAAGGCATTAGCGTTAAGAGAACCAACAATAACCCTAGTCTCCACATATTATGACTCACCTTAACAGGATATTTACCGGGTGGAAGGAATGTAGAAAGAGGTTGCGAAATGAACAAAATAAACGACAAAACAAATCTTCTCTATTTTTCGCCTGTTCCGTTCACTTCGCTTTAGCCCCTTATCTTGAGATCTCTATATCAAAAAATAAGTTTCAGCGCGAATTGAATCTCCCGTTCGCCCGTGGCTGCTGTCAACTTGCCAAACGTTGATGATCCGAGAGTAGTGCCGACATTGGTAAACCGGGTATGATTGAGGAGGTTATAGAACTCGGCCCGGAATTGAACGTTGAATCTTTCACGGAAATAGGTGTTTTTCATAAAGGCCGTATTGAAGTTATTCACACCTGGTCCATTGATCGCAAAGGGCATGTTGTTCCCAAATGTAAATGGCGGCGGGGCGACAAAGGCTGACGTGTCGAACCATCGGTCAATGCTCCGCTCGCCTCGCGATAATGCTCCGCTGTTGGGGCCAATGACGTTAGGCCGGCAGAATCCAGCCCCTGTGTTCAACAGGCATGGAGTAACACTCAGGTCGATTGGATATCCTGTCTGAGCAGAATAGATGGTCGTAACCTGCCAACCGCTGATCAGTTTATCTGCCACGCCTGAAACATTTGAGAGTAAATGTTTACTCCTACCAAAGGGCAGTTCATAAACTGCCGCTGCCGAGAAGATATGGGTGATGTCGAATCCAAGCCGCCCCTCACCTGTCTTTTTATTTAAATCGGTTACTACTCTGAATCCGTTCAATGTGTCGGCATTCCCGAGAGCTTTAGACCATGTATAGCTCACGAGATAGCTCAAGCCGCTTCCAAATCTTTTCTCAGCTTTAGTTTGTAAGGCGTGGTAATGTGAATCACCAAAGTTGTCAAAATACTCGCTGGTGGCCAGTAATGGAAAAGGTCGGCGGGCGCTGATTGAACCTGCCGCGGGTGGTGCTTCATTGAAGTAGCCAAGAGCCGATAAGTGGGTTCCCTTGGAACCGACATATGCAGCCGAGAAGAACATTCCGTTACGCAGCTCTTTCTCCAATGTCAGATTCCAGGACTGCACATAGCCTTCCTTATATTCCGGGTTAATACCCTCTGTGCCTATACTGCTCAGGTTAAGGATGGTCGACCGATTCCGATTAAAGCCAATGGCGGGATAGTCGTTGGAATTACTAACAGCTCGGATCCAGAAAGGCGCAGCCAGCCCTCCGTTAATTAAATTTCCTATCTCGGTGTTTAGCGATACCGCATACCCACCCCTTACCACTAATGACGTATTTGGCAAGGTATAAGCGAAGCTCAATCTCGGCATCAACGGGCCGATACAGCAATAGGTAGTCGGGTAGAATGTGTCGGTGTCCAGCCTTTCGACCTTAAGACCTAAAGAGTTGGCGAAGCTGCTGATGTCCGGGGCAATTTTCGTCACAACTAAAGCGCCCGTGCTTCGGTTGACGCTGGAAGCGTTTCCCCGGGTTTCGCGCCACGGAGTGTGTACTTCATAACGTAGCCCGAAGCTCAAAATTAGATTCTTTGTTACACTCCACTGATCCTGGCCATAAAAATGATATTGATCCGATCCGAGGTAGTATTTGCCACCTCGCAGAAATGTTCGGTTAGCTGCCGCAATACCTAGCAGAAAATCTGCCACGGCATTCCCTGAAAATTGCCCCGAAAATGACCAAAACGAGGGCGCATCAGTCACAAAATTTCCAATTAATTGAGTGTGTAGAAAACCGGCGCCGAACTTCATCGTGTGGCGACCTTTGACCCATGAGAGGTTGTCTTGAACTTGGTAACTGTTTGTCACCTGGGTGAACTCATAGCTTCGTGGAATTCCCGAGTAACCTTGTCCAAAGCCGATACCAGGCCAGCGATTACGAATATTCGGGTCATCGGGGATGCCGATAAGCCCAAGATCGCTCGCATAATCCTTCTTGGGGAATTGATCGTCGTAAGGATTGTTAAACCTGTTATAGCTTGCGCGCACCTCATTGTTCAGCCTCGGATTGATGGCTCGGCTGTAAGTAATGTTAACCATTCGATTATAGAAATTGTTCGAGACCTCGCCAGGTCCGCGAGGGATTGGCCCTGGAGTAACGTTATTTACGTCGTTCCAGTTCAGAGTTCCGAATATTCTATTACCTTCCGAGAAGTTGTGATCAATTCGCGCGCCCCACGTGTGGTTATCATTGGAAAGTGGAGAGTTGTTGATAAAATTAATCGCACTATTTCCGGGAGCGCTGCTGGTAATACCGGGGAATATACTAAGGTATTTTTTAGCGACCGGATCAATCATCGCATCAGGTATTCTATTGCCGGGAAAAGGCAGGCCCGTGGCCGGATTCTTGATGATCACTGATGAAGATGAGAAATCTCCATTCAATTCAGCCTGTGTGGGGAAGCGAGATGATCGGGTGCTGGCCCTTCGTTCCTTGTAGCCTTCATAGTTAAAGAAGAAGAAAGTGCGGTTTTTACCACTGTAAGTAGACAGACCACCTTTGCCAAAGTGTGGAAAATAAACCGGCCCGCCGATGGTTATACCGTATTGATTGAGTCGAAGCGGACTTCTTTTGGGATTAAAAAAGTTTCTTGCATTTAACACATCATTACGAAAGAATTCGTAAGCGCTGCCGTGAAAGGAATTCGAGCCGGACTTAGTTACCACATTAATGATTGCCCCACCTGCCCGGCCATACTCAGCGTTATAAGTACCGCTCTGAATCCTGAACTCCTCGACGGAGTCTACCGCAGGGGTAATGACAAAGAACCCTTCATACGATTCGGAGTTCGTGGCGCCGTTGAGCGTATAAGAGTTACTTTCCGGTCGATTTCCGTTAACGGCCGGAGCGATACCCTGGATCCCTTTTCGGTAGTCTGATGCCGGGGCATCAACCACACCCGGCGTTAAGAACGATAGTTCGAGAAATTGCCGCCCTTTCAAAGGCAGCTCGACGATGTTCTTTTGAGCTACCACTGTACTTACCTCTCCATCCACCGTGTTGACTAGATTAGCACCAGCATTTATGCTGACGACTTCAGATAACTCACCAACCTCCAATGTAAAATCGATACGGGCTTTCTGATTGACATCCAATTTGATTTTAGTCTGCTCTGATCGTTTAAAACCCTCCTTTGTGACCTCAATAGAATAAAGATCGACGGGCACCTGGGGGAAGACATAGTTCCCCGAGGAATCTGTAAGACCGGAGAGCGAGGTTCCCTTCGAAATAGATTTGAGATTGACGGTTGCCCCTACCACCGCTGCTCCACTAGCGTCTTGAACAGAACCCAGAAGTTGAGCCGTGGAAACCTGCGCAGAGGTATTGTTCGAGAGGACAAATGAGAAAAAGAGAAACACGATTGACCTGGCAATCATTGGGGAAGTTTTGCTCTTCAACATAAGTCACCTCCATAGCTGATGGTCCATATCATATGGTTACTATTGGAAAAAACGACCTTAGCAGAATTGATTTATGCCCATCGATGCCCTCTCCTTAATATAACCTGAATATAAGAGGAACATCGCATGAATGTGGGCGGATTCTATGCAATGATATAAGGATGTCAATAGACAACCCTGGACAGATAATCCTTTGTCCAATAGGCTGTACATTTTCCCGGCCGATGGCACACGATCTGATCAGACTGATGAAAAACGGGAGAGAATAATCTGTTCAATATGATGGACAAGTCTAACCGGCTTCTGGAAACCTGCTTGACTCTCTCGACTGCAATCATAGAATGAGGCTCTTAGCAATCAATCGATTTACCTGTGCGATGAGCGAGTTCGACTTTGGATGACTCGGGCGTACCTCTTTGAAACTTGTGTCTTCCCGCGAGATTGCTGTTTTACCGCGCCCTGGCACTGGACAAAATGAGACATACAGAAAGAATAACTGGGGGATGAAGATGATTGGATTGACGAGAGAGAAGACAGATGAGCCTGATCACAGTGGGCTGCTTGAACCTGGTGGCGAGCTCTACCAGGAAGCTTGCAAATATATTCCAGGGGGCGTGAATAGTTCGCTGCGCAATATTGAACCGCACTTCATCTTCCGATCAGCAAGCGGGGCATTTGTAGAGGACGTTGAAGGCAATAAATATATCGATTATCAATGTGCCTTCGGTCCGCCTCTCCTGGGTCACTCCCATCCGGCTGTAACCGGACGTATTGTGAATGCTATCGAACAAATTGATATGGTAGGTCTCGGCACAACAGAACTAGAGATCGCCCTTGCGAAGAAGATTGTTGAATACGTACCGTCGGCAGAAAAGGTTCTACTGTGTAATAGTGGATCCGAAGCAACTTACATGGCCATCAGGCTGGCTCGCGCAGTTACAGGCAGAAAGAAGATAATAAAATTCCAGGGTTGTTACCACGGATGGCATGATTACGTCTGCCGGAACATCTTAAGTGCCCCTGATAGAATCGGCGAAAGAGATCCGGCATCTGCGGGAATGCTGGATGAAGCAGTCGATAACACACTCGTTTGTACATTCAATGATTTAAATGACGTCGAACGAACTGTAGAGGAGAACAAGGGTCAAATCGCGGCTATAATTCTGGAGCCAATACCGCATAATATAGGTTGTGTCCTGCCGATTGAAGGATTCCTTGAAGGTGTGAGGGAGATCACTGCCCACGAAGGTATTATCTTGATATTCGACGAAATAATAACTGG
>Ga0126377_10003925_pt1 | contig 10679 bp, 7 predicted proteins | sample PanSoiMetPlot_22_FD_92647 | JGI IMG/M metagenome (GOLD analysis project Ga0126377, IMG submission 92647) | Tropical forest soil microbial communities from Panama - MetaG Plot_22 | ecosystem: Environmental > Terrestrial > Soil > Tropical forest > Bulk soil | place: Panama | collected 2016-02-17 | reverse complement strand
CGCGCCGTCGTCGACGGTGAAGTGGGCCACGCGTGCGGCGGTCGCCGGCGTCTCGCTGGTGTTGCGATAGGTGACCAGGCGCAGCGCGGCCTGATAGGTCGCGGGGCTGACGGCCCCGGACAGCGCCAGCGTGCAGGTGGCCGCCGTGTAGCCGGTCACCGTGATCCCGGAGGGCGGCGATGCGAGCTCGAGCACGTCCTCGGGGTCGGCGCAGCCGGTGGTGAGCTGGACGGTCGCGCCGGCCAGAGTGTCGGCGTCGACGTCCGTGACGCCGACCGCCCCGTCGAGCAAGAGCGCGGCGTCGTTCTCGGTGTAGGCGGCCGCGCCGCTCGTCGTGGTGACCACCGGCGCGTCGTTCACCGAGGCGATGGTCACGACCACGGTGCCGACGGCGGTCGTGACGCCGTCGGTGATGGTGTACTCGAACCCGCCGGCCCCCACGTGGTTCGCCTCCGGCACGAAGATCACGTCGGCGCCGACGTACGAGACGTCGCCATGGCTGGCGTTGCCGACGTCGGAGATCGTGAGCGTCTGTCCATCCGGGTCGCTGTCGTTGGCGAGCAGCGTCGCGCCGGCGATCGCCACCAGGGTGTCCTCGTCGGTCGTGGCCGCGTCGTCGACTGCGACGGGCGCGCGATTCATGCCGACCGCGACGGTGACCGTACCCTGCGCGGTCAGCTCCCCGTCGGACAACGTGTAGACGAAGCTCGCGTCGCCCTCGAACCCCGACTCGGGCGTGAAGACGACGTCGGTGCCGCTCAGCACCGGCACGCCGTGGCCATCGACGGCCGCCTCCACCGTGGTCACCGAGAGCTCCTCGCTGTCGATGTCCGTGTCGTTGGCCACCAGGGTGGACTGCGCGATGGTCAGCGGGGTGTCGAACACGGTGGCGAAGCTGTCCGCGCCCGCCACGGGGGCGTCGTCGACCGGCGTCATCGTCATCGTCACGGTCGCGGTCGCGCTGCCGTAGCGGTCCTCGCCGCGCACGACCAGGGTGTCCTCGCCGACGTAGTCCGTCTCGGGTGTGTACGTCCAGGTCGGCCCGTCACCGGTCAGCGCGCCGTGAGCCGGCGGCGTCAGGACGGCGAAGGCGAGCGCGTTCGCCTCGATCGCCGACACCGGCACCACCACCACCACCGGTTCGTCCTCGGCGGTCGTCACCCCGATGTCGGTCAGTGCAGGAGGTCTTCCGTACTCACCATCACCACAGGCGACCAGCAGGAGCACACAGGACGGGACTATCGAGCGTCGGCACATGTCATGCAGTCGGTACATGAGTTGGTATCGGGCCCCCACCGCACACGTCGGTCCATCCGGACCGAGCTTGAGTGGCAGCGGCCGGCTTTTTGGCCATGGCCCCGCGCGGATGCCGCGATCTACGGGGAGGTCGGCGCGGTGATGGTGAGCTCGAGCCCGGTGAGCCCGCGGAGGACGAAGGCGCGGTGATACTGCGGCTCGGCGGCGAGCTCGAGGTGCGGCGCGGTGCGCGCCAGCTCGGCCACGGCGACCTCCAGCTCGAGGCGCGCGAGAGGAGCGCCGACGCAGAAGTGGATGCCTCCGCCGAAGCCGATGTGGCCGGTGTCGCCGCGGCCCGCGTCGAATCGCGCCGGCGAGTCGAAGCGCTCCGGGTCGCGGTTGGCGGCGCCGAACAGCATCGCGATCTCGTCGCCGACGCGGAGATCCTGCCCGGCGATGGTGACGCCCTCGTCCAGCACCCAGCGCTCGAAGAGCTGGAGCGGAGAGTCCCAGCGCAGCATCTCCTCGATCGCCGTGCGGGCCTCGACCTGTCCGGAGATCACCCGCCGCCACTGGTCGGGGTGGAGCATGAAGGCCCGCATGCCGTTGCCCAGGGTGTTGACGGTGGCCTCGTGGCCGGCATTGAGCAGCACGATCGCGGTGCAGACGATCTCGTCGGTGGTGAGCCGCTGGGCGGCCTCCTCGACGGTGACCAGCCGCGCGAGCAGGAGGTCGTCGGGCGCCGCGCGCTTGGCGTCGATGAGGTCGCGGACGTACGCGATGAAGTCGGCCGCCGCGGCGGTGGCCGCCGCGCGCTGCTGGTCGGTCGTGGTGAGCTCGTACATCTTCACGATCGCGTGGGACCAGTCGAGCAGGAGGCGGCTGTCCTCGCGCGGCACGCCGAGCACGTCGCAGATCACCGCGACCGAGCAGGGCTGAGCGTAGTCGCGCACGAGATCGAAGTGTCCGCGCGCGGCCAGCGGCGCGAGCGCACCGGCGAAGGTGTGCTGGATCCGTCCGCGCAGGGCGGCCACCGAGGTCGGGGTGAAGACCTTGGCCACCAGCGCGCGGATGCGGGTGTGGTCGGGCGGCTCGATCTCGAGGAGCGACCAGCGCTCGCTGGCGGCGAACCGGGCCCAGCGCGCGTCGGGCGCGGGCCTGCCGAACTGCTCGTGCGTGTAGCGATGGGTGTAGCTGCGACCCATGCGCCGGTCGCGCAGGGCGGCCTGCACGTGCGCGTGGCGGGTGACGATCCACTGGCGCGACGGCTCGTACCAGAAGATCGGCGCCGCGGCCTGGAGCTCGGCGAGCACCGGATAGGGATCGTCGATGAACGCAGGGTCGGCCAGATCGAAGCGCGCGAGAGCCGCGGAGAGCGCCGGCACATCAGGCAGTCTCGCCGATCGGCCGGCTCAGCGCGAGAAGGTCAGACAGGCGCCCTCGAGGGCCGTGCGCCGCTCGGCGGTGCTGGTCTCGTCCCCCACCACGACCCCATCGCATCCCTCCGCGGCCGCGCGACCGCGGATCTCCGCGACCAGGTCGGTGAGGCACGGTGAGTCGCGGGCGACGCTCGCGCGCACCGTCCCGATCACCGAGTGCGGTCGCCGCGGGTACTCCTTGCGGTAGACGAGGGCGACCGCGGTGAGCCGGGCGCCGGACACACCCGCCGTGCCGGCAGACGGCTCGAAGCTGGTGCGCGGAAGATCGCAATCGGTGGACGCGACATCGTCGGCGGTGTGGAGCGCGATCGCGAGGAGCTCGGAGGCGGCCGCATCCGACGAGTAGCTGTGACAGGCGCTCGCGGCGGCCGCGGCGGCGGCGAGGACGACTGCAGCGGCGGGGCGGAGCATCTCCGCGGACAGCGAAGCAACTCCGGGGCCGGTCGCGGACGCATGGATCTGCGCGACTTGTGGCGGGCGGCCGCGCCGGGTGTGCCGCGGCGGTGCCGGGGCGGCGCCGCGGTGTTGCTGGACGTCCACAGTCCTGGCGCGCCGGGAAATCCGGCCTCTCGAGTGTCGGCGGAGGCGGCGGGCGAAGGCCCGAGTGCCGTCGACGGAGATGAGAGTCAGATTGCCAGACGCGTCGCCTCGCGGAACCGATATGCCGGGATCGGCTCGGTCGAGATCGGCCCGGCGGCTGGGCAGCGGCCGCGGTCGGGCCCGCGGGTGCTTGCATGGCGCGACTCGCGCGGTGAACCTTGCGGCGTGCCGGAGCCGCTCCGCGACCATGGCGAGGTGCGCCAGGTGCTGCGCTACTGGCTGGAGGCGCTGCGCCTGGAGCAGGCGCTGGCGTCGCGGCCGCGGGCGGTGCGCCCGCGCGCGGGAGGCGACGCGGCGCTCGAGTCGCCGCGCAGTCAGACCTATTTCCGGCTCTCCGTCGACCACGCGGCCTTCATGGTCGGAGCGTCGGGCTCGGCAGGGGCGCCGATGGACGACGCGCTGCTCCGCTTCCTCGAGCACTGGATGGCGCGGACCCGGCGGCGGGCGACGGCCGCGAGGGCCGGCGCAGAGGACGCGCGGCGGACCAGCTGGGTGGTCGGGTGGCCGACGCTCCTGCTCGAGCAGCGCGAGGAGCTCGCCACGCTGTTCCGGTTTCCCGTCGAGATAGAGTGGCGCGCCGACACTCGGCGATGGGACCCGTTCGACCGCGAGCGGCCGCTCATGTCCACCGCGGCGCGCCCCGACACCGTCGTGGTGCGCGCGGCGGAGGCGGCCGGCGACGACGGCGAGACGCTGCCGGTGCCGATCGCGGTGGACCGCACGCTGCTGCAGCAGGCGCTCGGCGCTGCGGACGACGAGATCGCCGGGCTGGAGCGGCGCTGGGCGGCCAGGCCGGACCCGACCGGGATGGCCGCCGATGTCCTCGAGCTGCTGACCGGCGAGGGCAAGGGCGAGCGCGGGGGCGACCCGGCCGATCTGTTCGCGGGGCTGGTCGCGGCCGCGCGGCGGGCCGTGCAGCGCGGCATCTCGGTCTACCCGGTCGGGATCGTTCAGGACGGCGAGCTCGTGTTCGCCACCTATCACCTGCAGAACGACCTGGGCCAGCTGCGCGAGAGACCGCCGTCGGAGAGGCCGCTGGCGTCGGGGACCGCGCTGTCGTCGTACCTGACCGGCCGGCCCGCCGCGGCCGGCTGGGCGCCGCTGCGCGGGCGGTTTCGCGAGCGCGGGGTCACGGCGAGCCAGCGGGCGGCGGCGGAGCGCTTCCTCGGCTCGACGCTGACGTCGGTGCAGGGGCCGCCGGGAACCGGCAAGACCGAGCTCATCCTCAACCTGGCGGCCGACGCGCTGGTCGAGCGGGTGAGCGCCTTCGCGCTCGGCGCCCCCATGGCCAGCGGGCTGCTCGTCGTGGCCAGCACCAACAATCGCGCGGTCGACAATGCGATCGATCCGCTCGGCCACGATCTCCCGGACGAGCGGCTGCCGATCGCGCTCAGGACCGGCAACCAGGAGGTGACCGCGTCGCGCACGGCGCGCGAGCTCGAGCGGGCGCGCGAGTGGCTGTCGCGCCAGCAGCGCGCGGGCGCCGACGAGCGGCTGGACGAGGCGCGCGCCGCGTTCCTGGCCGCGAGCCAGGCGCGCGACGCGGTGGCGGCGCCCATCGCCGAGCGCGCGGCGCACAGGGCGCGGCTCGCCGAGGTCAGGCGCGAGCTCGCCGCGCTCGGACCGGCGCCGGCGCCGGCCGCGGAGACGGGATCGCAGGGCGCGCTGCTCGCGCTGCGCCGGGAGCTCGTGCAGCTCCAGCGCGTGACGCGGGCGCGTGGCAAGAAGAAGCTGCAGCGGATCGAGCAGCACTGGGCGCGCGTCGCCGGCGCGCCGCTGGCCGCGGTCGCCGGGGCGGGCGGCCGGATCGGGGTCGCGCTCGCGGCCGCGCTGCCGCCGGCGCTCGATCCGTCATGCACGCCGGCCGAGCGCATCGAGGCCTGGGACGACGCCCTCGAGGAGGCGATCGACCTGGTCTCCGCCGCCATGCCCGACGGCGGTCGCGGCGCGCGGCGCGACGCGCGCCGGCGGGCGAGGCTGGCCGAGGAGCTGGCCGCGCTCGAGGCCGCGCCCGCGCCGGCGCCGCTCGACGACGCCGCCGCCCGCGAGCTCGAGCCGCTCGGCCACGCGCTCTTCCTGCGCGCGATCGAGGTCCGCGAGCGGTGGGCGATCGCGAACGCCGACGAGCTCGCGTCGTCGCTCGACGCGGCGATCCGCGCGGCGATCGGGCAGCGCTCGCTGCGGCGCCGCCTGGCCGGCGAGAGCGGGAACCGGTCGGTCCTGCGCGCGCTCTATCCCGTGCTCGGCTGCACGCTCCTGTCGCTGGGCGGCTCGTTCGAGCTGGCCGCCGACTCGATCGACTGGCTGGTCATCGACGAGGCCGGCCAGTGCCACCCGGCCTACGCGGTGAGCGGGCTGGCCCGCGCCCGGCGCGCGCTCCTGGTCGGCGACGTCCACCAGCTGCCGCCGGTGGTGAACATCTCCGAGCGCGACGAGGCGCGCGCGCAGCGCGACGCGGCGGTCAGCATGCCGCGCGAGCGGCTGGAGGTCTTCCGCGTGCACGAGCGCGGCGAGAGCTCGGCGCAGGCGCTGGCCGACCGCGCGGTGCGTGACCGGCCGACCCTGTCCGATCACTTCCGCTGTCAGCCCCCCATCATCGCGCTGTGCGACGAGATGTGCGGCTACGGGCTCACGGTGCACACCGCGCCGCGATCGCGCGCCGCGCAGGTCCCGAGCCTGAGCGCGCCCCTCCTCTTCACCGCGGTCGACGGCGCGCAGGTGCGCGTGCGCGGGAGCTGGTCCAACCAGGCCGAGGTCGACCGCGTGGTCGCGCTCCTCCTCGAGCTGGGCGCCGCCGGCGTCGACTGGGCGGACATCGGCGTGATGGCGCCCTACGTCGGCCAGGTCGATCTCCTGCGCGCGGGGCTGCGGGCCCACCGGATCCCGTTCGAGGCGGCCGCCGGGGAGCTCGGCCGCGACGAGGGTCTCGCGGGGAGCGGCGGTCGCCTGTCGATCGGCACGGTGCACCGGTTCCAGGGCGGCGAGCGATCGGTCGTCCTGTTCTCGACGGTGGTGACCGATCCGCGCAGCCTCCCCTTCCTCGACAGCCGGGTCAACCTGCTCAACGTCGCGGTCTCGCGCGCCCGCGACCACCTGGTCACGTTCGGCTCGCCGGCCGCGCTCCTCGCCGGCGTCCGCACGCGCCTGCTGGTCGAGCGCGCCGCGCCCATGGCGGCGCCCGCGTGACGATGCGAGCGCCCCGCGCGCCCCGCGCGCCCCGGCCGCGCCCTACGCGACCTCGACGCACTTGATGCGAAGCTCCTGCCCGCTCACCACATCGAGGTCCAGGCTGCCGCAGCCGGTGCATGGGGCGAACAGGTAGTCGTCCAGCGCGACCGACGCCTGGCAGCGGCGGCAGCGGGCGGCGCCCGGGATGTCCAGGATCTCGAGGGTGGCGCCCTCGAGCGCGGTGCCGCGCGCGGCGATGTCGAAGCTGAAGCGCACCGCGTCCGGCTCGACGGCGGACAGGCGCCCGATCTCGAGGACCACGCGCACGACCCGCTTCTCGCCCACGCGCTCGCAGACCTCCGAGACGATCGCCTCGCTGATGGCCAGCTCGTGCACGGGCGCCCCGGGTGACTAAGACCGCAACCGGGCGGCGTGTCAAGCGGGGCCCTCGCCCAGGCTCCTGGCGCTGCGCGCCGTGATAGCTTCCGTCTCAACCATGCCCGACGTCGTCCTGCACCAGTGGGAGATCTCGCCCTTCTGCCGCAAGGTACGCAAGGTCCTCGCGCTCAAGGGGGTCGCCTATCGAACGGTCGAGTACAACGGCCTCCGCGCGCGCGGCGCGGCGCGCCTGTCGCCGGCCGGGAAGCTGCCGGTGCTCGACTACGACGGCGAGCGCATCCAGGACAGCAGCGCCATCTGCGACTTCCTCGACGGCAAGCACCCGTCGCCGGCCCTGGTCCCGGCCGATCCGGAGGCGCGCGCCCTGGCGCACGTGCTCGAGGACTGGGCCGACGAGTCGCTCTACTTCGTCGAGGTCTACCTGCGCTTCGCGATCCCCGAGGTCCTCCCCACGGCCATCGATCTCCTGTGCGCGGGGCGACCGCGCTGGGAGCGGGCCATCTTCGCGCTCGCGGCGCCGTCGACCCTGCGCAAGAAGCTGCGCGCCCAGGGGACCGGCAAGCTCCCGCGCGACCGCGTCGAGCAGATCTTCACCGCGCACCTCGAGCGGATCGACACGCTGCTCGCGCGGACCGGCTGGCTGGCGGGCTCGGCGTGCACCATCGCCGACATCGCGGTCGGGTCGCAGCTGGAAGAGGTGCGCCGGACCAGCCACCTCGCGCCGCGCATCGACGGGACCCCGCGCGTGGTCGACTGGCTCTCTCGCCTGCCGGCCGGTTAGCGGCTGGTCAGCGGAGGAAGCCGCCAGGGACGGCCCGCGGGCTCACGAGCCGGTGCCCAGCCCGCCGAGCACGGAGCCCTCCTCGCGGCCGAACCCCGCCGCCGCCGCCGCGGCCAGGATGCGACCGGCCAGCCGGCTGAACGGCAGCGACTGCAGCCACACCCGACCGGGTCCGGTGAGCGTGGCGAAGAACAGCCCCTCGCCGCCGAACAGCGCGGTCTTGAGGCCGCCGATCCACTGGATGTCGTAGGCGACCCGCGGCTCGAACGCGACCAGGCAGCCGGTGTCGAGGCGGAGGACCTCGCCGGCGGCGAGCTCGCGCGTGACGATCGTGCCGCCGGCGTGGACGAACGCGAGGCCCTGCCCCTCGAGCTTCTGCAGGATGAACCCCTCGCCGCCGAACAGGCCCGCGCCCAACTTCTTGTTGAGCGCGATGCCGACCGAGATGCCCTTGGCCGCGCACAGGAAGGCGTCCTTCTGGCAGAGGATGGTCCCGCCCAGCTGACGCAGGTCGATCGGGATGATCTTGCCCGGGTAGGGCGCGGCGAACGAGACCTTGCGGCGCTGCCCGGCGGTGTTGCCGAACACGGTCATGAACAGCGACTCGCCGGTGAGCAGCCGCTTGGCCCCGCCCAGCAGCTTGCCCATGAAGCCCTGCGCCTCGCTCTGGGCCGAGCCGTCGCCGAAGACCGTCGTCATCTCGACCCCGGGATCCATGTAAAAGAAAGAGCCGGCCTCGGCGACCGCCGCCTCGCCGGGATCGAGGGTGACCTCGACGAACTGCATCTCCTCGCCGAAGATCTCGAAGTCGATCTGATCGGCCACCGCGGGGGCGGGCCCGGCCGGCGGCGGCGGCGGCGGCGGCATGGCGGCGCCGTGGAACGCGGGCGCGAAGGCCGGCACCTGGGTGATCGGCGTCCACCCGGCCAGCCCCGGACCGTACACGTAGGCCGCCGCGGCGACCTGTCCGGTGCGGATGAGGTCGATCACCTGTCCAGTGCCGACCGGTCCCTGCTGCTGCCCATTGATCCCGATGTACCAGACGGTGGGGTCGCTCATGGTCCTGGGAGGCGAGCATACGCCGGCGGTCGCGCGCGAACGCCGGGCTTGACGCCTCATCCTCGATGATGGAACACTCGTCCAGTATGATGGACAGGGCGGCGGCCGCGGCAGCGGGAGACATCAACGGCCGCATCGCCCGCGCGGTGCGCGAGCTGCGGATCGAGCGCGGGCTCACGCTCGACCGCCTGGCCGGCCGGTGCGGCGTCAGCCGCTCGATGATCTCGCTCATCGAGCGCGGCGAGAGCAGCCCGACCGCGGTGGTCCTGGACCGGCTCGCCGCCGGGCTGGCGGTGCCCCTGGCCGCCCTGTTCGATGAGCCCCGGGGCCAGGCGGAGCCGGTGCCGCTGGCGCGCCGGCGCGACCAGCCGGCGTGGCGCGACCCGGCGTCCGGCTACGTGCGCCGCAACCTGTCGCCGGCCGGCCACCCCTCCCCCATCCAGATGGTCGAGGTCAGCTTTCCGCCGGGCGCGCGCGTCGCGTTCGAGAGCGGTCCGCGCGGCGCGGCCATCCATCAGCAAGTCTGGGTCATCGACGGCGCCATCGAGGTCACCGTCGGAGACGAGCCGCCGCGGACCCTGCGGCGCGGCGACTGCCTGGCGATGACGCTGCTCGATCAGGCCACCGCGTTTCGCAACCCGGCGCGCAGGGCGGCGCGCTACGTGGTCGTCGTGGTGTCCGGTCCCCCCGCCGCGCGGAGTCGGTGATGCCGGCACCGGCGCCCGCGGTCGTCCGCCGCCTGACCTCGGTCAGCGAGCGGCAGCTCGGCGAGCTCGCCGAGCTCCTGATCGACTGCGTCGCGGGCGGCGCGTCGGTCAGCTTCATGCACCCGCTGTCGCCGTCGCGCGCGCTCGGCTTCTGGCGCGAGGTGGCCGCCGGCGTCGGGCGGGGCGAGCGCGCGCTCCTGGTCGCCGAGGACGGGGACGGGCGCATCCTCGGCACCGTGCAGCTCGTCCTCCATCAGCCAGAAAATCAGCCCCACCGCGCCGACCTGGCCAAGATGCTCGTGAGCCGCCGCGCGCGCCGCGGCGGGCTGGGCGAGCGGCTCGGACGCGCCGCCGAGGACGTGGCGCGCGAGGCGGGCAAGACGCTCCTCGTGCTCGACACCGCCAGCCCCGACGCCGAGCGGCTCTACGCGCGCCTCGGCTGGAAGCGCTGCGGGACCATCCCGAACTATGCTCTGTTGCCGACGGGCGGGCTGTGCGCCACCGCGGTTTATTACCGCGCGCTGCCGCCGTCTATACTCCCCGCCATGCACAAGCCACGAAAGCTCGGGACACAAGGTCTCCAGGTCTCGCCGCTCGGCCTCGGCTGCATGGGCATGTCGGAGTTCTACGGCCCCGGCGACGAGGCGGAGTCGCTCGCCACCCTCGAGCGCTCGCTCGAGCTCGGCATCGACTTCCTCGACACCGCCGACATGTACGGGTCCGGCAGGAACGAGGAGCTGCTGGCCGGCTTCCTGCGCGGCCGGCGCGACCGCGTCGTCCTCGCCACCAAGTTCGGCATCGTGCGCGGCCCCGATCCGCGCTCGCGCGGGATCAGCGGGCGCCCGGAGTACGTGCGCAGCGCCTGCGACGCGTCGCTCCGCCGCCTCGGCGTCGACCACATCGATCTCTACTACCAGCACCGCGTCGATCCCTCGACGCCGATCGAGGAGACGGTCGGCGCGATGGCCGACCTGGTGCGCGCCGGCAAGGTGCGCTACCTCGGCCTGTCCGAGGCCGGGCCCGCGACCCTCCGGCGGGCGGTGAAGGTGCACCCGATCGCCGCGCTGCAGTCCGAGTACAGCCTGTGGAGCCGCGAACCGGAGGATGGAGCGCTCGCCGCCTGCCGCGAGCTGGGCATCGGGTTCGTGGCCTACAGCCCGCTCGGCCGCGGCTTCCTGACCGGGCAGTTCCGCACGCCGGACGACTTCGCGCCCGACGACTTCCGCCGCCACAGCCCGCGCTTCCAGGGCGAGAACTTCCAGAAGAACCTCGACCTGGTGGCGAAGATCG
>Ga0126377_10003924_pt1 | contig 10680 bp, 8 predicted proteins | sample PanSoiMetPlot_22_FD_92647 | JGI IMG/M metagenome (GOLD analysis project Ga0126377, IMG submission 92647) | Tropical forest soil microbial communities from Panama - MetaG Plot_22 | ecosystem: Environmental > Terrestrial > Soil > Tropical forest > Bulk soil | place: Panama | collected 2016-02-17 | reverse complement strand
GGACGTCGTGGTTACGATCACGCGCGGGGGGTATGCCAAGCGTACAAAGGTCGACCTGTACCGGTCGCAGAAACGGGGCGGCAAGGGCATCAGCGGCGCGTCGTTGCGGCAGGACGACATCGTTAGCCACTTCTTCGTCTGTTCCACGCACGACTGGATCCTGTTCTTCACCAACAAGGGCCGGGTCTACCGGGCCAAGGCGTACGAGTTGCCCGAGGCCAGCCGCGTGGCCAAGGGCCAGCACGTGGCGAACCTGCTGGCCTTCCAGCCGGACGAGCACATCGCCCAGGTGATCGAGATCAGGAACTACGGGGTCGCCCCGTATCTGGTGCTGGCCACCCGCGACGGGTTGGTCAAAAAGACGAAGCTGGAGGAGTTCGACTCGAACCGCTCGGGAGGGATCATCGCCATCAACCTGAGAGAGTCCGATGAGCTGGTGGGTGCCTCGCTGCTGTCGGCCGACGATGACCTTCTGCTGGTTTCGAAGCACGCCCAGGCGATCCGGTTCAAGGCGACCGACGAGGCCCTGCGCCCGATGGGCCGGGCCACGTCCGGCGTGATCGGGATGCGCTTCACCGAGGGGGACGAGCTGCTCGCCATGGAGGTGGTCAGGGACGACATGGACGTGCTGGTCGCCACCGACGGCGGGTACGCCAAGCGGACCCCCATCGACGGGTACCCTGTCCAGGGGCGCGGCGGCAAGGGCGTGCTGACGGCGAAGATCACCGAGCGGCGCGGTGGCCTGGTAGGCGCCGTCGTCATCAGCCCGGACGACGAGCTCTTCGCTATCACGTCCAACGGCGGTGTCATCCGAACTCCGGTGAAGCCGGTGCGGCGGACGCGAGACCGGAACACAATGGGGGTCAAGCTCATGGACCTTCCGGAGGGCGTAACCCTCGTCGCCATTGCGCGCAATGCCGACGAGCCTGACGAACAGGACAGTTGATGACGGAAACGCGGGCGACATCGGGGACTACGGGGACTTCGATGGATCCGGGCGGACGGGAGGAGGGCGACATGTCGTCTCCCGTAGACCGGTCCGCCGTGGGTCGGGCATCGGTGCCCGGGGACGGTCCCTCGGGCGCCACAGAGGGGGCCACGGAAGATCACGGCAGCACGGAGGGATTTCTCCGGACTGCCGAACGTGACGGAGCCGAGGCAACAACGGGTCGTCCCGGCGGCTTGACGGGGATTGCGACGGGCACCGGCGGCGGGTTCCCGCCGAACGGCAGCGGCGCGTCCCGGCCGTCGTCAGGTGGACCTGGCCGTACCACCACGGCGGCAACGAGCCTGACCGCCGGCCGGCCACCGGCCGGCGTGCGTACCGGCGGCACGCAGGTGGACCAGAACGCCGTTGCGCAGACCGGGGCCGCGCGTGTCGCGGAGGCGGTCCGCTCCGCCCGCAGCACCGTCACCGGGGCGCCGGCCAACCGCGGGCCACGCCGGGCACGGCTGTTCGTCAAGCGTGTCGACCCCTGGTCGGTGATGAAGTTCTCATTCGCTGTGTCGTTCGTGATGTTCTTCGTCCTGGTGGTAGCCACGTCCGTGCTGTACCTGGCGCTCGACCAGATGAACGTCTTCACGAGCGTCAACAAGGCACTGGCCTCGCTGTTCTCGACCAGCGGCGCGGATGTCAAGATCACGGCAGGCGTCGTGATCGGCGGCTCCGGCGCGATCGGCCTGGTCCTTGTCGTGCTGTTCACGGCGCTGTCGACGCTCGGCGCGTTCATCTACAACGTGTGCGCCGACCTGGTCGGCGGCATCGAGGTGACGCTCTCCGAGAAGGAGTGAGCAGGCCCGGCGCGGCGAAAATACCCCGGCCTTCGAGCACCCCACCGGGTACGGTAACCTTGCTCGTCGCGCACGGGGCTATAGCTCAGTCGGTTAGAGCGCAGAGCTGATAACTCTGAGGTCGATGGTTCGATTCCATCTAGCCCCACCCCTGGCACCCGGGCGCGCTCGGCGCGCCCGGGTCGGGTCTGTCCGACACCGCGGAGGTCCGTCGACATGCTCAAGAAGCTCCTGATCATTGCGACCGTCGTGACCGGCGCCGCCTACGTGGCGCGCAAGGTCAAGACCGCCAAGGACGAGCGCGCGCTCTGGCACGAGGCGACGACGGCGCCCGACCTGCGCTGACCCCGCGGGGACGTAGCTCAATTGGCAGAGCACTGCCTTTGCAAGGCAGGGGTTAGGGGTTCGATTCCCCTCGTCTCCACCAAACACGATGCCTTTTGACCTTGGCCCGAGTACAGCCAACCGTACAGCCAAGGTGTCTTCACGTCGGCTCCGCGCCAAGTAGCCGGTCGATCGCCTGAGCGGCATCGCGCGCCCGCTTAGGCAGCACGTGAGGCCGCACCGGCGACGAGGAAGATTCTGGGAAGCCTTAGCGGCAAACCCCGCCGGGCCGGCCGACGGCCCTCAGCGCGCCGAAGCATGGTCGGGCTACCTCGGGCCGGATGACGTTGCCACCATCCCCGCCCGGCTATCTCGACTGGCCGCGCTGTTCCCAAGACAACCCGCAGCCCAGCGCTGATCACCTTAGCCAGATCCGCCCATACGAGACTCGTCGCGGCGAGCTGGACACGACCCCGCTCCACCGATAGGCCCCTGTTGGGCTCATCGGCCTGGTCGTCAACGCCCAGTCCGCAGTCGGGAGTTACAGGACGCGCGCGACCTGCGGTGGTAGCCGCGCCGCCTCGACGTTGAAGTGCGCCACGAAGCCGACGAAGAACGGCCGGTAGTAGGGCGTGTCCGCTTCGGGCGCCCCGGTCTGATGTGCGGTTGCGGCGTCCCAGTCCACGAACTGTGCCAGGGTTGCCAATGCGTCATCGATGCGGCCCGAAAGCGCCTGGGCGATGGCAAGCGCGCGGCGCTGGTGCGGGCCACGTTTGGTCTGCTGCTCCAGGTACCCGATCACGTCCGCCAGGGTGGTGTAGCCGCACAGGAACGGCATGCCGTGTGCGAGCAGATCGGCCCGTAGCGTGGCCACGACCGAGGCGGCTTCACCGGGCGTCGTGATCCACGTGTCCCGCCAGTCGTGGGGCACCGGGTCTCTGGGCGCGTCCCGCAGCGCGTAGTAGAACATCGGCATGAGCCGCTCGCGCGACTCCACGACCTTCCCGGCGGGCGGTTCTCCGGTCAGCTGCCCAAGTAGGTCGCTGACCACCACGTGGCGCACACCGGCCGTGGCCCCCAGGGAGATGCCCCGGACCACCGCAACGGCCCCCAAGGAGCCGACTCGCATGACTCTGCAGCCGACACCCAACTCGTAGACGATCTCCGTCGAACCTGGCCGGCTGAAGTGGGGCAGCATGTCGGTGCCCGTCGACTCCCAACCCAACGCCCCGAACTCGACAGCACATTCCCGCACGATCGCCGCCCGTAACGCGTCGACTTCGTTGATCTCCACACAGCCCCCGACCACGACGCATCCCTGACCTCAGGCGCAATGCGTTCCGAACGCATCCGAGCGGCTACCGCGCTTGCCGACCGTACAGCCGCTAGTACAGCCAAGCCCACCGACATCAGTCGGTCGCCACCGCCACCGGCGGACATCTGACCCAGCCCAACGCCATCAGCCGACACCCCGCCCGATCTTTGCGAGGCAGGGGTTAGGGTTCGATTCCCCTCGTCTCCACCAAACACGCCCCCCTGACCAGCGCGGATCTCGGGCCTAGATCATCGGGTACATCCTCGGTAGAACGTCGAGCAGATCTTGGACTCCAACCGCATGAGGACAGAACCTGAGTAGTCACCTCGGCATGTCGGCCCGTCTCTATTGGCGGACGATCCGCCAGGTGGCTGGCGGACACGCACTGGTCTAGTGCGTGCCTACCCACGTGGCGATGTCGGTCAACTCGCCCTCACAGGGCCTTCAGCGTGCGGGCACACCTCGCCACCGGCTTGGCCAGCTCGTCTTCGATCCGTGCGTTGGTTGCTTCGTCGAGCACGACGGCCGCCGGTTCTGCGGGTCGTCTTTCGATGAGCCGGGAGCGCATGCCTGCCGGGGGATGTGAGGCGAACAGGCCCACCTCCGCGCGAACGTTCGACTGGCGTCGCACGCCCAGCTCGGGTCGGGCTCCGGCCAGCACGCCGGCGGCAGTCTCGTGCCATGCCGCGGGCGCAACCCCCGCCCGAGCATCGCGCTTGATCAGCATGAGCACGGGATCGCCGAGCGTGAGCAGGTCGAAGAGTTCGACGGAGGCTGCACTGCCCGCCGCGCGCGCCGACAGCACGTCTGCCCGGTACTCCGCCAGCTGGCGGCCCCGCTGTCCCAGCGCGACGAGCCCGAGCCAGAGAGCAGTCAGCGGCCAGCGGACGATGGCCATGACCGTGAACAGCAGCACCTCGGCGATCATCTCGATCAGACCGGAGAACCGGTTGCGGACGGGCCACAGTAGGTCGACGACGGTCGCCAGGGCTAGGTACACCGGCTGTACTAGCAGGCCACGCCCGGGGTCGCCGTTTACGAAGTGGCCGAGCTCGTGTCCCAGCAGCGCCACGCGCTGCTGCGGTCCGAGCGCCTGCCACAGCGGTACCCCGATGGTGAGCACGCGGCGGCGGCGCAGACCGACCGTGCCGCTCCAGGCGTTGAAGCTGTCCTCGGCGAGGCAGATCACCCGCGGCGCGGGCGCGCCGACCGCCGCGGCGACCTGGGCCACCAGGCGGTGCAGTTCGGGTGCCTCGCGCGGATCGAGGACGGTGACGTGGCGGGGCAGCCGGCCGAAGCGGGGGCGCAGTTCCACCGCCATCAGGATCAGCAGCACGCCCGGCAGGAGCATCGGGCTCGGGAACCGCACGGTGCAAAGCCAGATCCCGGCCGCGAGGCAGGCCGCGACCGCAGCGTAGATCACCAGCGCGGCCACCGTCACTATCACACTCGACCAGCGCATACGGCCCGACGGCACCTCCGGTGCACCGTCGAGGCGGCGGAACTCGTCGCACGTCGCGCGGTATGCCAGACGGAAGACACGCCGGTCGAGCCACCGCCATCCGAAGGCGGTCGGAGGTTTGGCGCCCGGGTCGCCAAGGCCCCATTCGCAGGCCGAGCACCAAGGCGGGGCGTCGGACACCGGGACGAGTGGCTGCCCACACTCGGGGCATCGCGAATCGGCGTCCAGGTCGGCTGCGGGCGACAGGGTCATGGCGAGCATTCTGCCGCCGCGGTCAGGCAGCCGCGTGCCGCCGACCGGCCATATTGCGACTTCAGCCCAAATGCCCGAAGCCACATCCAGTTCCGACCTCGGTTCGCCGAGCTGACCGCCCCGATCGGGGACCGGATTGTGCTCGACGCGGTCACCGGCCGCCCGGTTTGGCAGTTGCCGGCAGCCGTCACCCCGACCCGGCTTGGTCCCACCCGTACCCCCACCCCACCCAGTCCCACGATCGGGGCGAGCGGCCGGACGCACTGGCCGGTGCCGGCGCCACGTCGCCGATGCCTTGCGCGTGGGATGCTACGGCGATGGTGCGTATCGGATCAGTCGTGATGAATGTCGCCGACATCCATCGCGCGAAAGGGTTCTGGGCGGCGGCGCTGGGCTACAAGCCGAGCGGGGGCAATGACGCGATCCTGATTCCCCGGGACGGCGTTGACGTGGGCGGTCCGGCGCTGCTCTTCGACGAGGGGGACCGGATGCACCTCGACCTGTGGGCCGCCAACGCCGACGAGCAGCAGGCGGAGGTGGAGCGGTTGGTGTCGCTGGGTGCGACGCGCGTGGACTGGACCTATCCCGAGGACGCGGACTTCGTGGTGCTCGCGGACACGGAGGGCAACCTGTTCTGCGTGGTCAACGCCGAAGGCTGACCACGGCTGACCGCGGCGCTGCGGGCTTCAGCTCCCGTCGCCGCCGTGGTCACCGTGCCGGGGGTGGTCACCATGCCCGTGCCCGTCGCCCCCGTCGCCACTGCCCTGCCCGTCCTGCTCCCCGCTGTTCGGCTGCCCCGTGCTCTGCTGGTTCGGCTGCTGCCCGCTGTTGTGCTGGCTTGCCGGCTTCGGCGCCGTGGGCTGCGGCCGGTACGCGGCGCCGGTCACGACGGTCCGGCATCCGCTGCTGTTGAGGTTGACGGCGGTCGGGATGGCGTTGACGCCGCTGTAGGAAGCCCTGATGGGTACGACCACCCTGCTGTTGGGCACCATCACCTGGCCGGGCGTGGCGGCTGTCGCGATAACGGACGGGCCGTCCTGCCGTGTCACGGCCGCCATTATGCCCTGCGAGACGGTGGGGCTGCCGCTTGCCGATGACGTCAACTGCTGGTCGCCGGCGAACTGGAAGCTCACCCGCCAGTCGTTCACGATGGTCGGGCTGTCGTTGGTGACGGTGAGCGTGGCGCTGAACCCGCTGCCCCAGTCCTTGTCGACGGCGAAGGTCGCGGCGCACGCGGCCGGGGCCGCCGCCGCGGCGGCGGCCGCCCGGCCTGAGGCTTCGTCCCCGGTACCGGCGCTGTCCCACGCCCATGCCCCGGTGGCCAGGGCGAGCGCGGCGCCGGCCACGGCGGCGACGAGGATGTTCCGGCGCCGGGGCAGTGACTTCTCGACGTCGTCGGCGAGAGGGGCTTCCGCCCGCGCGACGGCGGCGAGCGCACCGATCCGGTAGGCGAACTCACTGGCGCTGGGTCGGGCGTTGGGGTCCTTGTCCAGGCACGCCGCGCAGATCGTGGCCAGCTCGGCCGGGAGCCCGTTGATCCGGGGAAGTGGTGCGGGTTCGATCGCCAGGTGCGCACTCAGCAGCTCGGTCCTGCCGTTGGCATCCCAGGGCAGGTGGCCGGTGAGCGTGCGGTAGAGCAACACACCGAGGGCGTACACGTCGGCGGCCGCGCCGACCGGGACGTTCACCAGGCGCTCGGGTGCGAGGTAGGCGGCCGTGCCGACGAGGTGCCCGTCGTCGTCGACGTCGGGAGAGCCGACGACCGCCGAGATGCCGAAGTCGATGACCTTGACGCCCTCGGCCGTGAGCAGCACATTGTCCGGCTTGACGTCGCGGTGCACGAGACCACGGGCATGCGCGGCGGCCAGCGCCTCGGCGATCTGCGCGCTGATCTCGGCAGCCTCCGGCCAGGCGAGCGGACCCTCCTCCGTCAGGCGCCGCGCCAGGGACCTGCCCTCCACCAGCTCCATGACCAGGTACGGCGACGTAACCCCGTCGGCGCACTCGACCTCGCCGTAGTCGTACACGTGGGCGACCCGCGCGTTGTGCAGGCCGCCCGCCGCCCGCGCCTCGCCGCGGATCGCGGGCCAGAAGCGCTCGTCGACCGTGGGCGAGAGGATCTTGACGGCGACGTCGCGTTCGAGCAACTCGTCGTGGGCACGCCAGACCTCCGACGTGCCGCCCCGACCGATCCGCTCGATCAGGCGGTACCGGCCGCCCGGGAGTTCCGCCGCCCGGGTGGGGAAGTCGTTGTCGCTCATGAGCCGTCGACCGGTGCCGTCGGCACGAAACTGGCCGTTAACGTCCGTTCTGTGATTTTCACAGCGATCGCCCCGTCCGTCGTTCGGCCTCGTCGTACGGTCGTGAACTACCCGTCGCTTCTCCGCCGCAAACGAACGCGTGCCCATCTCAGGGCGGCTTTCCGGCCGCCGCCGGCAACGCGTCCCCCTCCGGAGGGTACGTCTGCGCGCGAGCCTCGCCGGGTCGTTTCGACGGACAACCGGCCGTGCACAACGCAAGTTCAGCGCCGGTACGTGCCGATCTTCGGCGGGGGCCACTGTCGCACGCGGTTCCGGCGGGGCAACGCGTTGCTACCGTGACGCGCGTGACACTCGATCGCGGCGGCGCGGCCCGGTTCGGCGACCGGCATCCCTGGGTCATCGGCGTTGTCGGCGCCCTGATTGTCATGGCGTTCGCCTACTACGACGCCCAGAAGCTCTGGGGGTCCCCGGACCGCGGGTCAGGGACGGGGACCTGGGCCGGCGCGGTCATCATCGGTGCCGCTGCGGCCGTCCTCCCCGCGATGAGCTGGATCTGGTACGCCATGCGGCGCTGGCCGCGCCGGGCCGGCCCGGTCATGACGGTGTGGATGGTGGTGACGGCGGCGTCCCTGCTCGCGGCCCTGGGTTCGACGCACGCGTGGACCAAGCGCGGGCCGGCACCGGAGATCTCGGGCGTCTACCGCGACGGCGCGCTCGCGTACGAGCTGGTGTCGGTGCTGAGCATCGCGCTGTTCGTGGCCATCGCGCTCACCCGGCTCGCGGACCACCCGCTGCGGGGACGGCCGCCTGCGTAGCCGCTCACGCCCGTGTCACCACGCGCAGCGCCTTGGCGGCGGCGTCCAGCGCGTCCACGCACTCCGCCTGGGTCGGCGCGACCGCCGTCGCGTACGCGATCCGTGAGTTCAGCGGGTCCCTGATCGGCGCCGGTCGCCGGAAGCCGGGCTGGGCCAGCACCACCATCTCGTCGACGGCCTCCGGCAGCCCGTCGTCCTCGAACTCGATCGAGGCGATCAGCCCGTTGTGTTCGGTCGCGTTGAACAGCCGGACCGCCGCGGCGAGGCGGCGGGCCGGCGCGAACTCGGGCTCCAGGCCGCAGGCGACCCTGGCCGCGTTGACGCCTACGTCGACGCCGGTCGCGCGGAGGCCGACGTACGGGATCATGTCGCCGCCCATCCGGCCGTTGATCTCGATGATCCTCGGCCCGTCCGCGGTGAGCCGGATCTCGGTGTGCGTGACGCCGAACCCGAAGTCGATCGCGTCGTGCGCCTGCTGCAGCAGCGTACGCAGGGCGGGGTCGTCGCGGAGCGGGTCGCCGCCGTCGACGAGGTGCCCGGTCTCGATGAAGTACGGGTCGAAGCCCGTCGTCTTGTGGGCCAGGCAGAGCGGGTGCACGGTGCCGGCGTGCACGGCGGAGTCGACGCTGATCTCCTCGCCGTCGGCGTACTCCTCGACCAGGACGGTGACCCGGTAGCCGGGCATGCTCGGCGCCGGGATCGAGCTGGTGGCCGCGTAGTGCGCCCGCATCTCGTCCGGCCCGTCGACCCGGACCACGCCGAAGCTGGCTGCCAGGTCGCTCGGCTTGACGACGACCGGGTAGCCGATCCGGTCGGCCCACTCGAGCGCCTCCTCGACCGAGCCGACGCGTGCCCACCGCGGCTGCGGCACGCCGCTCATGGAGAGCGCCTCGCGGGTCAGCCGCTTGTCCCGGCAGCGCCGGGCGGCATCCAGGCCGGCGCCGGGCAGACCCAGCACGTCGGCGACGTACGCCACCTGCGGCATGTGCGTCTCCTGCCAGCACATGATGCCGTCGAGCGGCTCGACGTCGTTGATCCGGCGTACCTCTGCCAGCAGGTCCTCGCGGTCGAGGCTCTCCCGCAGCCTGCTGTGGCCGGTGAGGTACGGCAGCTCCCAGGTGGGTTCCTGGACGGTCAGCGCGTGCACCCGGAAGCGCTCGGCGATCGGTCGCAACAGGTATTCGCGCAGTTCACGCTGGCCTGTACGGACCAGCAGCAGATAGGGCCGGCCGTCCAGGGTCGACATCGGATCAAACCTCCCCGGGGCGCCGGAGGCGTCCCACCGGCGGGCGGACGTTACCCAGATCGATCCGGCTTCAAACCCGCCCGGACGCAACCCGCGGTTCCGGCAGCTCGAGCCGCCCGCGAGCCGGGTCGCGGCGTGGGCAGGTTCAGGCGGCGACCTCGACGTGGAGGGCGGCCTCGGCGGCGTCGAGGGCGTCGCGGCACTCGGCGGCGGTGGGTGCCACGGCGGTGGCGTACGCGATCCGGGAGTTGATCGGGTCCTGGATGGCGGCCGGTCGCCTGTCGCCGGGCTTGGCGAGCAGCACCGTCCGGTCGACCGCGTCGGGCAGCCCGGCGGTGTCGAAGCCGATGGAGGTGATCTCGGCGTCGTGCGCGGGCGTGCTGAACAGCCGTACGGCGGCGACCAGCTTGCGGTCGGGCGCCGGCTGCGGCGGCAACCCGCAGGCCATCAGCGCCGCGTTGACGGCAACGTCCACGCCGCGCGCCCGCAGGCCGATGTACGGGATCATGTCGCCGCCCAGCCGCCCGTTCACCTCGATGATCTTCGGGCCGCGGGAGCTGAGCCGGATCTCGGTGTGTGTCACGCCGTAGCCGAACCCGAGCGCGTCGTGCGTGCGCTGCAGCAACGTGAGCAGCTCCGGGTCGTCAAGCAGCGGGTCGGCTGCGTCCACGACGTGCCCGGTCTCGATGAAGTACGGCTCGTAGCTTGTCGTCTTGCGGGCCAGGCACAGCGGGTGCACGGTGCCGGCGTGCACCGCGCAGTCGACGCTGATCTCCTGGCCGTCGGCGTACTCCTCGACCAGCGGGCGCACCCGGTATTCGGGCATGCCGGGCACCGGGATGGAGCTGGTGACCGGGTAGTGCCGGCGCATGTCGTCGGGGCTGTCGACCTTGAGGACGCCGAAGCTCGCCGCGAGGTCGCTCGGCTTGATGACGACCGGGTACCCGATCCCGTCCGCCGCCGCGAGCGCCGCCTCCTCCGACTCGACCTGGATGAACCGGGGCTGCGGAACGCCGCCGGCGTCGAGGGCGTCACGGGTCATCCGCTTGTCACGGCAGCGGCGAGCCGCCTCGAGACCCGCCCCGGGCAGGCCGAGCTGCTCGGCGACGTACGCCAACTGCGGCATGTGCGTCTCCTGCCAGGACATGATCCCGGCGATCGGCTCGGCTCCGGTAAGCTCCCGCGCCTCGGCCAGCCTGCGTGCCTCGGTCAGC
>Ga0126377_10003923_pt1 | contig 10681 bp, 10 predicted proteins | sample PanSoiMetPlot_22_FD_92647 | JGI IMG/M metagenome (GOLD analysis project Ga0126377, IMG submission 92647) | Tropical forest soil microbial communities from Panama - MetaG Plot_22 | ecosystem: Environmental > Terrestrial > Soil > Tropical forest > Bulk soil | place: Panama | collected 2016-02-17 | reverse complement strand
AGGCCGCGCACGCCCTGCCCGGGCTCCTCGGTCACGCCGTCGAGCGGGCGTCTGTCGCGCGCCTCACGCGCCACGGCGGCGGCGAGCGGATGATGGCTCGCGAGCGCGAGGCGGGCGGCGCGCTCGAGAATCTCCGGATCGACCTCCTCCGCATTGGCGACGTGCGGCTCCGGCAGCGTCAACGTGCCGGTCTTGTCGAGCACGATCGTGTCGACGTCGGCCAAGCGTTCGATCGCATCTCCCGTGTTGAGGATGAGCCCACGGCGCAAGAGCGCCCCGGAGGCGACCACCTGCACCGCCGGAATCGCCAGCGCCAAGGCGCACGGACACGTGATGATCAGCACCGCAATGGCGGTGACGACCGAATCGTGCAGCGACGCACCCGCCGCCAGCCAGCCAAGCGCGGTCAACGCCGCGGTCGCGTGTACGACGGGCGCGTAGAGGCGGGCGGCGCGATCCGCGAGCCGCCGGTAGCGCGACCGCGCCGCCACCGCCTGGTCGAGCAGGCGTTCCACCTCGTCGATCAGGGTGCCGGCGCCGGCCGCGGTGACGCGCAAGGTCAGCGCGCCGGAGAAGTTGGTGCTTCCCGCATAGACGACGACGCCGGGCACGACCGGGCGGCGGTCGGTCTCGCCGGTGACCAGGCTTTCATCGACCTCGGAAGCACCGCCCAGCACGGTGCCGTCGGCCGGCACGCGCTCGCCGGGCCGCACCAGCAGCCGGTCTCCCGGTTTGAGCGCAGCCGACGGGACGACGACGATCTCGCCGCTCGGCTCGATGCGATGCGCGGTCTCGGCCTTGAGCGCCGCCAGATTGCCGGCGACTGCGCGCGTCTTGCGCCGCATGGCGTGATCGAGATAGCGGCCGCACAGCAGGAAGAACAGAAGCATCACGGCGGAATCGAAATAGGCGTGCTCGGCGTGCGCCATGGTCTCGACGATCGACATCGCGAGCGCGAGGCAGACGCCGAGCGAGATCGGCACGTCCATGTTCAGGTGCCGGGCGCGCAGCGCCGCGGCTGCGCTCAGGAAGAACGGACGGCCCGCATAGGCGGCGGCCGGCAGCGCGATCAGCGCCGAGACCCAGTGGAAGAAGTCGCGCGTCTCCGGCGTCATATCAGTGACGTTGCCGGACCATACCGAGACCGACAGCAGCATGATGTTCATGGCCGCGAAGCCCGCGACCGCAAGGCAGCGCATCAACCAGGCGGCGTGGCGCGCCTCTTCGAGCTCGGCGCGCTCGGGGCGGAACGGATGCGCCCGGTAGCCGATGCGCGCGAGCTCGGCGATGACGCGGCCGGCATCGAGATCGCCGTCGCGCCAGTCGACCGCGAGCCGGCGATTGGCGAAGTTGAGGCGGGCGTCGAGCACGCCTGGCAGCGCCTTGAGGCCGCCCTCGATGCGCCGGATGCAGGCGCCGCACGCAATGCCCTCGACCGCCAAGTCGAGGTGCGCGGCGCCGTCGCGGCGCTGGACGTAGAGCGAGAAGTCGTGGGTTTCGGCCATGACGCGCTCAATGCAGGCGGACGCGGTTGCGCGAGCGGAAGACGCGTCCGCCGTCGCGCGTGAGCTCGAGCACGAGCTCCCACTGGCCGGCGGCGACCGCGGCGGCGCCGGCGAACTCGCCGGGCCGGGTCTCGTGCAACGCGATCGCGCGGTCGGCGCGCTGGTCGGCCGGGTGGACGAGGCGCGCTGCGGCCGTGAGACCGCGTAGCGGCCGTCCGGCCGCGTCGTTCGCGTCGACCACCAGCCGCGTCTCGCCGTCGCGCAACGCCGAGAACCTGGCGTCGACCCGCCAATGAAGGGCATCCTGCGAACGCGCCTGCGCCTCCTCGCGCGCGAAGACGAGCCCGGCCTGGTAGGAGCTTTCGGTCTCCAGCCCGCCGAAGGTCGACACCGCGGCGCGGATCATGACGGCGTTCGCGGCCGCGACCACGGCGAAGAAGCCGACGAGGCAGACGAACACCGTCCTCCCCGTCAGCTCCCTGGCGTCGCCCCCGCCATTGCGCTGCGCACCGGCTTTCATCACCCTGCCCTCGTCATCGCGGCCCTCATCCGTCGAAGCTCGCGCGCTTACGGCCCCCGGAAGAAATCCGCAGCGGTCGCCTTGCGCTTCGTCGCGAGGTCGATGATGCGGAAACTCAGCGGGACCGCGGCGGCGGGCGGCAGATGCTGGTAGCTCGTCACCAGCAGGCGGACCTCGCGGGTCTGATCGGGCCCGACCTCGACGATCGGATAGCCGACCGGGCTCGTCGTATCGCCCGCGACCTCAAGGAACGCATCGGCCAGCCCGTCGGCCGCCAGCATGAAGCGGCGCGTCTCCAGCGCCTTGTTGAGGACGCGCACCGTGTAGCCATTGCGCAGCGCGCCATCAGACAGCCGTACGAAGATCGGATTGCGATCGTGAAGGACGCTCAGCCCTTCACTGGTCCGAGTCGCGAGCGTATAGAGCATCACGCCGCCCACCAGCGCGATGATGGCGACGTAGAGGGCCGTGCGCACGCGCACGATCTTGAAGACATTGTCCTGGCCGGCCTCCCGGCGCTTGATGTTGAGATCGGTGTCGTAGGCGATCAGCCGCGGCGGGCGGCCGATCTTCGCCATCACGGCGTCGCAGGCGTCGATGCAGAGCCCGCACTGGATACAGCCGAGATTGGGACCGCCGCGGATGTCGACCCCGGTAGGGCAAACGTGGACGCATTGCAGGCAGTCGATGCAGTCGCCCGCTGGCTGCCCGCGCTCCCGCAGCGCGGCATTCTTCTTGACCGAGCCGCGCGGCTCGCCGCGGTCGTAGCGATAGGTGACGTTGAGCGCGAACTCGTCGGTCAGCGCCGCCTGGATGCGCGGCCACGGGCACATGTAGAGGCACACCTGCTCGCGCATGTGGCCGGCGAGCGAATAGGTCGTGAACGTCAGGATTCCGATCCACGCATAGGCGACGACCGGTGCCTGGAACGTCGCGAGGTCTTTGACGAGCGTCGGCGCGTCGGCGAAATAGAGCACCCAGGCGCCGCCGGTCCACCACGCGATCATCAGCCAGAGAAAATGCTTGGCCGCGGCTCGCGCCGCCCGCTCGACAGTCCACCCCGCGGCGTCGCGCTGCAGGTGCTCGCGGCGGTCACCCTCGATCCAGCGCTCGACCACCTGGAAGAGGTCGGTCCAGACCGTCTGCGGACACAGATAGCCGCACCAGATCCGCCCCGCGACCGCGTTCATGAGGAAGAGCACGAGCGCCGCAAGGATCAGGAGACCGGTGATGTAGTAGACCTCCTGCGGCCAGATCTCGATGAAGAAGAAGTAGAAGCGGTGGGCGGGGAAATCGATCAGCACTGCCTGGGCGGGCGCGTTCGGCCCGCGATCCCAGCGCACGAAGGGCAAGAGATAGTAGATGCCGAGCGTAACGCAGAGCACCACCCACTTGATCCGGCGATACGTGCCGCGCACGCGCTGCGGATAGATCTTCCGGCGCGGCGCGTAGAGCGGGCCGTGGGTGGCCTCGTCCTCGTCGTCCACCAGCGGCGACGCGGCGACGACCGCCATGCTGGTGAGCTCGCCAAGCGTCGGCTCGCTGCCCGCCCCGCGCGGGGCGGGCAGCGTTACGATCTTCTCGTCGGCCGCCATGGCGATCACTTTTCGCCGCCGCCCAGGGTGAAGACATAGACTGCGACCGCCTTGATGGCGGTCTCGTCGAGGCGACCGTCCCAGGCCGGCATCACGCTTCCGCGGCCGTTCCACAGGCCATCGACGATCGTCGCCTTGTCAGGGCCATAGAGCCAGATCGCGTCGGTCAGGTTGGGCGCGCCGAGGTCGCGCTTCCCTTTGCCATCCGGACCGTGGCAGGTCGCGCAGTTGTCGGCGAAGATCTTCTTTCCCGCCGCCAGATCGGCCTTGGGGTCGACCGCAAGGCCGGAGAGCGAACGCACGTAATCGGCGACCGTCGCGATCTCGGCGCGCTGGAGCATGCCGTCGCGTCCGAACGCCGGCATGCTGCCCATGCGCGTCTTGTCGTGGGTCGAGCGGACGCCGAAGCGGATCGTCTGCGCTATGGTATCGAGCTTGCCGCCCCACAGCCAGTCGTCGTCATTGAGATTGGGATAGCCGCGCGCGCCGGCGCCGCCGGCGCCGTGACATCCCGCGCAATTGTCGCGGAAGGTGACGCGGCCCTGCGCGCGCGCGAAGTCGAGCAGCTGCGGATCGGCGACGATCTGGTCGAGCCGCGCGGCCGTGAGCTTGTCCATCATCGGCCCGCGCTGCGCCTTGAGCTCGGCGAGATCCTGTGTGACGGCGTCGCGCGAATGCCAGCCGAACGTGCCCTTGGTGTAGGAGAACAGCAGCGGCCAGGACGGATAGAGGATCCAATAGGCGATCCCCCATGCGATGGTGGCGTAGAACAGCCACAGCCACCAGCGCGGCAGCGGCGTATCGAGCTCGCCGATTCCGTCCCAGGAATGGCCGGTCGTGGTGGTGCCGGTGACGGCGTCGACGTCGGGTTTGTCGGTGGCCATCTCAATCCTCACGCAGCGGGATGCGCGCCGCCTCGTCGAAACGGCGCCGGCGGGACGGCCGCAGCGCATAGACCAGCACCGCCAGGAACACCGCGACGAAATAGGCGAGGCCCCAGGTCTGAGCGAAATGCGCGAGCGCGTGATAGGGCGAGTCGATCGGCATGGCTCACCTCACATTCGCCTTGTCGTCGTAGAGCTTGAAGTCGACCTGCGTGCCGAGCTGCTGCAGATAGGCGATGAGCGCGTCGGCCTCGCTGATCATGTCGCGATTGCCGTCGTAGTCGCGCGACTGCGCCTTCGGATAGCGCTTGGCGAGCGCGTCGGCGTCGGGCGCGTCCGCGGTCGCCTGCGTCTTGAGGTCGTCCACCGCGCTCGCGATCATCTCGGCCGTATAGGGGACGCCGAGCGTCGCCTGCACACGCAGGTCGTCGGCGATGTGTGCATAATCGAGCTCCGTCTTCGCAAGCCACGGATAGGCCGGCATGATCGTCGTCGGCACGACCGATTTCGGCGACTGGAGGTGCTCGCGATGCCAGTCGTCGGAGTACCTGCCGCCGATGCGCGCAAGGTCGGGGCCGGTGCGCTTCGATCCCCACTGGAACGGATGATCGTACATGCTCTCGGCCGCCAGCGAATAGTGGCCGTAGCGCTCGACTTCGTCGCGCAGCGTGCGGATCATCTGCGAATGGCAGTTGAAGCAGCCCTCGCGCACATAGATATTGCGGCCGGCGAGCTCGAGCGGCGTATAGGGCCGCACCCCGTCGACCTTCTCGATGGTGCTGTTGAGGTAGAACAGCGGCGTGATCTCGACCAGGCCGCCGATCGCGATCACGACCAGCACGCCGAACACGAGGCGGATCGAGTTCTTCTCCAAGTCCGATTGCAGCGACATGGCGAGCTCCTCACTCGCCCGGCGCAAGCGCAGGCGCCGGGTCAAGGGCCTTTGCCGCTGCCACGTCGCCGGCGATCGTCTTCCAGATGTTCCACACCATCAGCAGCGCGCCGGCGAGAAACAGCGCACCGCCGATCGCGCGGATGACGTAGAACGGATGCATCGCCTCGACCGTCTCGACGAAGGAATATTCGAGGAAGCCGAGGTTGGTGTAGGCGCGCCACATCAGGCCCTGAAGAATTCCCGATACCCACATCGACGAGATGTAGACCACGATGCCGATGGTCGAGATCCAGAAGTGCCAATTGACAAGCTTGAGCGAATACAGCCGCTCGCGGTTCCACAGCCAGGGCACCAGGCAGTAGATCGCGCCGAACGACACGAAGGCGACCCAGCCGAGTGCGCCGGAATGAACGTGCCCGATGGTCCAGTCGGTGTAGTGGCTGAGCGAGTTCACCGATTTGATGGACATCAGCGGGCCTTCGAAAGTCGCCATGCCATAGAAGGCGACCGAGACGACCATCATGCGGAGCACCGGATCGGTGCGCAGCTTGTCCCACGCGCCCGACAGCGTCATGAGACCATTGATCATCCCACCCCACGACGGCATCCACAGGATGACCGAGAAGGTCATGCCGAGCGTCTGCGCCCAGTCGGGCAGCGCGGTGTAATGCAGGTGATGCGGGCCGGCCCAGATGTAGAGGAAGATCAGCGACCAGAAATGAATGACCGAGAGGCGATAGGAGTAGATCGGCCGCTCGGCACGCTTGGGGATGAAGTAATACATGACCCCGAGGAATCCGGCGGTGAGGAAGAAGCCGACCGCGTTGTGGCCGTACCACCACTGCACCATTGCATCCTGCACGCCCGACCACACGATGTAGGACTTGGGCGAGAACAGCGAGACCGGAATCGCGGCATTGTTGCCGACATGCAGGACTGCGATGGTGAGGATGAAGGCAAGATAGAACCAGTTGGCGACGTAGATGTGCGGCTCGGTGCGCCGCGCGACGGTGCCGAGATAGACCAGCAAGTAGGCCACCCAGACCACGGTGAGCCAGAGGTCCGCGTACCATTCGGGCTCGGCATATTCCTTCGCCTGGTTGATCCCGAACAGATAGCCGGTGCCAGCGATGACGATGAAGAAGTTGTAGCCGAGCACGACGAACCAGGGCGCGAGTTCGCCGGCGAGGCGGGCCCGGCACGTTCGCTGCACCACGTAGAACGAGGTCGCGAGCAGCACGTTGCCGCCGAACGCGAAGATCACCGCCGACGTGTGCAGCGGCCGGATGCGCCCGAACGTTGTCCACGGCAGATCCAAGTTGAGGACCGGGAAGGCGAGTTCGAGCGCGGCCCACAGGCCGACCGTGAACCCGGCGATGCCCCAGAACACGGACGCGATGGTCGCGAACTTGACCGGCCCCATGTTGTAGTTGGGCTTGCCGTCGATCGTAAGCGGCACCTCGGCCGGCCGGTCGACGTAGCGCTCGAAGATCGCGAACACGGCGGCGACGCTCGCGGCCGCGAACAGGTAGGCGTGAAACGCGTACGCGCTCGTATAGGCCTTGGCGGCGATCACGATGGACAGGAAGGCGAGCACCACGAACGCGAACGCGGCGCCGCCTTCCCCAAAGGTGAAGGTCTTGGTCGAACTGGAGGCAGACGCCATGGGCTCGGTCCTGTTGCGGGTGGGGCAACCGTGCGGACCAGACCGGGACGACGTTCCCGCAACGGCATCCCGCTCTCGTTTCTCGAGGCATGAACGAGCTGCGAAGACCGGGATCCGCTCTTCGGCAGCACGCCCGCTAGTCGGAGATTGTTATCGGGCCGTTAACCAAATCGATCTTTGACGCAGATCAACCTGTCCGCGGTTTGCGGCTCGCCGCATCGGGCGATCGCCGCCCACGCGTCATTGCTCCAGCGTGTTGAGGTAGGCGACGACGTCCGTGACCTGGCCGGGGTCGAGCCGGAACTCCGGCATGGTGGGATGGCCGGTCCTGATCCCCTCGGCCAGCGATCTGGCAAGGTCCTCGACCGGATGGCGCTCATGCAGCGTGCGGAAGGGCGGCGCAACCGAGAGCGGGCTCGGCGAGACCTTGTCGACGGCATGGCACTGGGCGCAGTTCGCTCGCACGAATGTCAGGCCGCGCTGCGCGGCCGGCGACAACTGCGCCAGCGCCGGCGCGCCGAAGCAGGACAGTACGCCCGCGAGCGCGACCACGCGGCGAAGACGATTGGCGGAAGCCGATGTCAGCATTCAGTTAACCCTCTGGTCGGAGTTGTCGGAAGACTCGATGCACACGACGCTGAAAGTCCCGCCGAGACCGCAGTCCGGCACCTCGCCGGCGGCCGCTGCTTGCGAGACGTCGTGCACGCAGCGACCCTTGCTGGCACAGATCGCGCACACGCGTTACCGATCGCGCATGACCGATGGCGCGCGGCGCGCGACCCCCCTGGCATCGAGCCCGAGCATGGCCACCCGCGCCGTGAGCAGGTCCGCCGAATCCGGCCATTTGCCGGCCAGCACATGGGGGTCGCGGCCGCTGACGCCGATGTCGCGCGCCACCCGGTCACGCTCGAACGCGTCGAGACCGTCGAGATCGACGGGCGCAGCGCGGCGGTTGCGCCGGCCTTTGAGCCACGCGCCGAGGCGCGACATGATCCGGTGGGTGAGCATCACCCAAACCGCGTCACGAAGCGAAGCGTCCGGCGTGACGACGTCATCATATCGGCGGCGTTCACCGCACTCTCCCGGTCATGCGACGAACAAAGGGACGACGGGGCGCTCCCGGACTGACGATGCGCATCACACAATCATTCGACGGAGCGCCGAAGGGTTGCGCAGCAGGATTCGACGAGAATTCGGCAGTGCGATCGCGGCATCGTTCTCGAGACTCGTCAACGTGCGCGACACCGTCTCGGTCGTGAGGCCCAGATAGTCCGCGATGTCCTGCCGCGACATCGGAAGCTCGACGGCATCAACGGTCTGCCGGCGCTCGGCCATCTCGAGCAGGAAGCCAACGACCCGCTCCTGCGCGGTCTTCACCAGCAGCAGGATGCGCGCCTGACCCCGCGCCAGCTCGCGGCTCATCAGCGCCCACAGCTCGCGCGCAATCCCGCTGTCGCGGCTCGCCAGGCCGATCAGGGCGCTGCGCTTGACGACGAGAACTTTCGCCTCGGTGACCGCCTCGGCCGCGAGCGCATGCTCGTCGCCGACCTCGAGACCGAACACATCGCCGGGGAGATAGAACGCACCGATCTGCCGGCGACCGTCGGCAAGGACCTTGTACGTGCGAACCGCGCCGCTGACGACCCTGTAGACGTAAGCGGCCTGCTCGCCGTCGCCGTAGATCTCGCGGTTGCGGGCGAACGTGATCGCGGCGCCCACCACGTCGATCACGCCCGCAAGCGTATCGGCGGGTGCCATCGGCCGCCCCGCTCGACCCGCCACCTGCCGGGAAGAACCGCTGCGACCCGGTGTTTGCGCAAGCATGGCCCGACTCCGCTGGCTCCTGAATCCCGGATCGATACCGGTTGAGTCGGAAAGCGGAAATTCAGATAATAAACCTAAGGGTAATCCCCTAAGTGGAGGCTCGTATTCGGGAGCAAGGGCGCAGGGGCGGCCGTCCGCGAAAGTGCAGGAAAACACGAGATCGATGGCCATTCTCGACCTGACATCGGCCGACCGCAGCGTACGCGGACTGTCGTGGGACGCCAAGCGCCAGCGCGGCGCCGTCTATGGGTTCGCGCTCCTGCTGGTGGCCTGTGCATTCGCGCTGCGATCGCTGCTTGCACCCAGTCTTGGAAACGAGGCGCTCTATCTCTTTCTCGTACCGCCGGTGCTGCTCGCCGGCGTCGCCGGCGGCTGGGGACCCGGTCTGTTCGCCACGATCGTGAGCGAAGTGGCCCATGTCTACGCAACCGGCGAATACGCGTTTCTGAGCGATCCGAGCTCGCCTTTGTTCCTGGCGACAGTGGCGCGCGCCGCCACGTTCATGACGCTGGGCCTCGGAATCGCGTGGTTCGGCGACCGGCTGCGCACAACGCGCATGCAATCGGCGGCGCGCGAAGCGCACCTCGCATCGATCCTCGCCACCGTGCCTGATGCCATGATCGTGATCGACGAGCGCGGCAGCGTTCAGTCCTTCAGTCCTACGGCCGAGCGCCTGTTCGGCTATCGCGAGAGCGAGGTCCGCGGCAAGAACATCAAGATGCTGATGCCGACCCCTTATCGCGAGAATCACGACGGCTATCTCGCACACTACCTGCACACGGGCGAGAAGCGGATCATCGGCATCGGCCGCGTCGTCGTCGGAGAGCGCAAGGACGGTTCGACGTTTCCGATGGAGCTTGCGGTCGGCGAGATGCGCGCAAACGACGTGCGCTTCTTCACCGGCTTCATCCGCGACCTGTCCGATCGGCAGAAGACGGAGGTGCGCCTGCAGGAACTGCAATCCGAACTCGTCCACATCTCGCGGCTCACCGCGATGGGCGAGATGGCCTCCGCGCTCGCGCACGAGCTCAATCAGCCACTGTCGGCCATCGCCAACTACATGAAAGGTTCGCGGCGGCTGCTCGAAAGCCGCGACGACGATCAGCTCACGCTGGTTCGCGACGCCTTAGACAAGGCCGCCGAGCAGTCGCTCCGCGCCGGGCAGATCATCCGCCGGTTGCGCGATTTCGTGGCCCGCGGCGAGACCGAGCGCCAGGTCGAGAGCATCAAGAAGCTCATCGAGGAGGCGAGCGTACTCGCGCTGGTCGGTGCCAAGGACCAGGGCGTGCGGGTCACGTTCAAGCTCGATCCGCACCTCGACCGCGTGCTGGCCGACAAGGTGCAGATCCAGCAGGTGATCCTCAACCTGATGCGCAACGCGATCGACGCCATGGAAACCTCGGCGCGGCGCGAGCTCATCCTGATGGCGGCGCCGGCGGCCGACGGGATGGTCTCGGTCAGCGTGTCCGACACGGGATCGGGGATCGCGCCGGAGATCATGTCGCAGCTCTTCCAGCCGTTCATCACGACGAAACGGCAAGGCATGGGTGTGGGCCTGTCGATCTCGCGCACCATCATCGAGGGCCACGGCGGGCGAATCTGGGCGGAAGCCAATCCAGCGGGCGGCACGGTGTTCCATTTCACGCTGCGAACGGTCAGCGAGGAGGAGATCGATGCAGACTGATGCCGTCGTGCACGTCATCGACGACGACGAGGCGGTCCGGCAATCGCTGACATTCCTGCTGAAGGCCGCCGGCCTCACGGTGCAGACCTACGAGAGCGCAACGTCGTT
>Ga0126377_10003922_pt1 | contig 10681 bp, 9 predicted proteins | sample PanSoiMetPlot_22_FD_92647 | JGI IMG/M metagenome (GOLD analysis project Ga0126377, IMG submission 92647) | Tropical forest soil microbial communities from Panama - MetaG Plot_22 | ecosystem: Environmental > Terrestrial > Soil > Tropical forest > Bulk soil | place: Panama | collected 2016-02-17 | reverse complement strand
TGACCATCCTGTCCGCACGCGGCATCGGCGCCGGGGCACTCGGCCTCAAAGCGGTGATCGAGGCACTACCCGCGCTGGTCATCGGCGCCGTCGCCGGCTGGGCCGCCGCCGTGGCCCTGGTACGCGAGGCCGGGCCGGTCTCGCTCATCACCGGTGGTACGCCGCGCATCGCCGCCTACCTGGCCGCGGCCAGCCTGGTGGCCAGCGCACTCGTCGTGGGCGTCATGGCCGGGATGCGCTGCCGGTCGCTGGCCGACGAGCACCGCCGCCGGCACCGCTTCCACATCCTGCACTGGCCGTGGGAGGTGCTCCTGCTCGCCGGCGCCCCGGTGGCGTGGCACTTCATGAGCGGGGCGACCACGATCCAGGACCTCAACGCGGGTGTGGTGGTACACGTACCCGCCCGGCTGCTGGTCGTACCCCTGATGGTGATCATCGGCGCGGCGGCGTTCCTGGGCCGGCTGACCGTCGTGTGGCTCCGGCGCCGCACCCGCCGGGCGTCGCCGCGCTCGTCGGCGCTCTACATCGGGCTGCAGCGCATCGCCCGCGAGGCCGCGATCGTCGTCGTGCTCGCGGGCGCAACGGCCGCTCCGATCGCGCTCGCCGCCTATGGCGGCACCGTCACCCGCTCGGTCAAGGCGTCCGTCGACGCCGAGGCCAAGATGCACGTCGGCTCGGACGTCGTAGTCAACGTGCCGAGGGGCACCAAGATCCCGGCGTCGCTCGCCGACCACGCGACGTCCGTCGCCCGGATCAACGGCCTGATCATCAGCGGTGTGCAGACCGACATCCTCGCCGTGGATCCGCGGACGTTCGCGCAGGGTGCGTACTGGGACGCGCAGATCAACGGTGAGTCGATGAACCAGATGATCGCGGCGCTCCGGGCGCCGGGCGCCGACGCCAAGCCGTACCCGGCGATCGGGACGACCGGGGTACCCACCGGCGGGCAGACGGTCAGCTACATCACGTTCCCGTCGATCCCGTACGAGGTGCACGACGTACCGGTGCTGCCGGCGGCGCAGGGCGGGTACCCGGTGATGATCGTGCCCGCCGCCTCGTTCACGCCCGACAACCCGGCGGTCGCCCACCAGATCTGGATCCGTGGCGACCCGGTCAAGATCCGGGCCGAGCTGGTCAAGGCGAACCTGCCGATCACCCACATCTCCAGCTCGGACGACCTGTTCGTCGATACGTTGTACGACCCGCTCACCTTCACCTTCGAGTACCTCACCGCCCTGTCGCTGCTCGGCGGCCTGGTCACCATGGTGGGTCTCCTGCTCTACCTCGAAGCCAGAACCCCACGCCACCGCCGCGCCTACGTCATGTTCCGCCGCATGGGCCTACGCCCACGCACCCACCGCACCGCACTACTCATCGAACTCGGCATACCACTGACCGCCGGCCTGATCGCCGGGCTCGCGCTCGCGGCCGGCCTTGCCAAGGCCCTGTCCGGCAACTTCGACGTCGACGTCGCCGTGCCCCCGGGCACGATCCTTTCCCTCCCGCTGCAGGTCGTCGTCGCGATAGCCGCCGGAGTGCTCGTCCTGGCCGCGGTCGCGGCAAGCTACGCCCAGCTGCGCATCGGCCGGGCCAACCCCTCGGAGGTGCTGCGTGACACGATCTGACCGCAACGGGCCCGCGCTGGTCTGCAGCGGTGTGGTTCGTAGCTACGAGATCGAGCCGGGAAACGTGGTGCCGGCGCTGCAGGGCGTCGACCTGACCGTCGAGTCCGGCACGTTCGCGGCGCTCATGGGGCCGTCCGGCTCCGGCAAGTCCACGCTGCTGCGGCTGCTGGCCTGCGTCGACCGGCCGAACTCGGGCATGATCAACATCGCCGGCCGGGATGCCGCCAACCTGTCCCGCAGGCGCCGGGTGAAGCTGCGCCGGGAGCGGCTCGGGTTCATGTTCCAGAACCCGGCCGACAACCTGCTGGAGTACCTGACCGTACGGCAGCACCTGCGGCTGGCCGCCCAGATCCGTGGCCTTCCCCGGCGCAACCGGCACGGCGACCAGCTCCTCGAGTTGCTCGGCATGTCCGACCGGGCCAACCACCTGCCGCGCCAGCTCTCCGGCGGCGAGCAACAGCGGGTCGCGATCGCGTTCGCCGCCGTCGGACCGCCGGCCCTGCTCGTCGCCGACGAACCGACCGGACAGCTTGACCACTCCATCGTCGGGGACGTGCTGGACGCGTTCGTGGCGCTGGCGTCGACCGGCGTCGCCATCGTCGCGGCGACGCACGACCCGGTGGTGGCACGGCACGCCACCAGGGTGATCCGGATGCGCGACGGTCGCATTGAGGAGGACGGGGCATGACCGCACGTACCACCGCCGAGTCGACCGAGTCCCAGGTACGGGGCCCCTTCGGCGTACGCGGCCTCACCCGGCACTTCCGCCGCGGCCCGGAGGTGATCAGCGCGCTCACCGAGGTCTCCTTCGACCTGCGCCCGGGTGAGCTGACGGTGGCCGCCGGCCCGTCGGGATCCGGCAAGACGACGCTGCTGTCGATCCTCGCCGGGCTGGAGACCTCCGACCGGGGTCAGATCATCCTCGGCGACCCGCTGCCGACCAAGGTCCCGGCCGCCAAGCTCGGCTGGCGCTACCTCTCCTTCGTCCCGCAGGCCCAGGCGCTGGTCGAGGAGCTGTCCGTGCGCGGCAACGTCGAGCTGCCCGCCCGGCTGGACCCGAAGGCGCAGGGCCGCAGCACCGACGAGGTGCTGGAGATGCTCGAGATCGCCCACCTCGCCGACCGCTACCCGTCGCAGACCTCCGGCGGCGAGCAGCAGCGCACCGCGATCGCCCGGGCGCTCCGGCTGCGCCCGTACGTGGTGGTCGCCGACGAACCGACCGGGCACCAGGACCGCCGCCGGGTCGAGATGGTCGTCGAGATCCTCCGGCAGCACGCCTACCAGGGAAACATCGTGCTGATCTCGAGCCACGACGAGGACGTGATCGACGCCGGCGACCGGGTGATCACCCTGGCCGACGGGCGCATCTCCTCGGACCAGCCCCACCGCCGCCGGCCTGCCTCCCCGCCCGCGCCCATGCAGCGCTGACCAGGCCGGCACCCCCGGCCGGCCGGGGCTCCGGCACGGCCGGCCGGGGGCCCAACCCGCCGTTAGCCGCGCGGGCCGGACTCCCGGATGCCAAGCTGATCTGTCGGCGCTTTCGCCGGCGGTCCCGCCGGCGCGTCGGCCGGCGGTTCGGGTGACCGGTGCCGTACGCGCGCCGTACGGCCTCGCGGACAGGGGCGGACATGGCGGAGCAGGTCGATGTCGTCGTCGTCGGGCTCGGCGTCGGTGGCGAGGAGGTCGCGGGGCGGCTCGCCGAGGCGGGTCTCGCGGTCGTCGGGGTGGAGAGCCGGCTGGTGGGCGGCGAATGCCCGTACTACGGCTGCATACCCAGCAAGATGATGATCCGCGCGGCCAACCTGCTCGCCGAGACCCGTCGCGTCGACGGGATGTCCGGGCACGCCACCGTCGAGCCGGACTGGACGCCGGTCGCGCGGCGCATCCGCGACGAGGCCACCGACGACTGGAACGACAAGGTCGCCGTGGACAGGTTCACCGGCCGGGGCGGCCGCTTCGTACGCGGCAGGGCAAGGCTCACCGGTCCCGGCGCGGTCGAGGTCGACGACGGCAGCGCCTTCACTGCTCGACGCGGCATCGTCCTGGGGGTGGGTACGGAGCCGGTCGTGCCACCGATCGAGGGCCTGGCGGGCACGCCGTTCTGGACGAACCGGGAGGCGATCGAGGCGACCGCGGCGCCGGAGTCGCTGGTCGTGATGGGCGGCGGCGGGATCGGCGTCGAGTTGGCCCAGGCGTTCGCCCGGTTCGGGACGAAGGTGACCGTCGTCGAGGCGCTGGAGCGGCTGGTGGCCCTCGAGGAGCCGGAGTCGTCGGCGCTGATCGAGGCCGCGTTCGAGGCGGAGGGCATCACCACCCGCGTCGGCGTCGCCGCGCGGCGGGTGAGCCACGACGGGCAGCGGTTCACCGTCGAGCTCGCAGACGGTTCGACGGTGACCGGCGAGAAGCTGCTGGTCGCGACCGGCCGCCGGGCCAGCTTCGCCGGCCTCGGGCTGGAGACGGTCGGGCTGGACCCGAAGGCCCGCGCGATCGAGGTCGACGAGCGCATGCGCGCCGGCGACAAGCTGTGGGCGATCGGCGACATCACCGGCAAGGGCGTGTTCACCCACGTGTCCTTCTACCAGGCGGGCATCGCCATCCGTGACATCCTCGACCGGCCCGGACCGCCCGCCGACTACCGGGCGGTGCCGCGGGTCACGTTCACCGACCCGGAGGTCGGCATGGTCGGGATCACCGAGCAGCAGGCGCGCGACGCCGGCATCCAGGTCCGCACGGCGATAACGCAGATCCCGTCGTCCACCCGGGGCTGGATCCACAAGGCCGGCAACCAGGGCTTCATCAAGCTCGTCATGGACGAGAGCCGGGGCGTGCTGGTCGGCGCGACATCGGCCGGCCCGGTCGGTGGCGAGGTGCTCTCGGGGTTGGCCGTCGCGGTCCACGCCGAGGTCCCGGTCGACACGCTCAAGTCGATGATCTACGCGTACCCGACCTTCCACCGCGCGATCGAGGCGGCCCTGGCCGAGCTGTAACCCTCAGCGGGTGGTCTTGAGGCGGGACAGCCGCGCCTCGACCTCGGCGTGCGGGGACCGGATGTCGATGCGCAGCGTCTCCGCCGCCGCGGAACCTGCGCCCTCGCGCAGCCGCGCCTGCCCACGGCGCACCCGGTCCTCGAAGCTCACGACGTCGCCCGCCGGGTCGAGGACGTCGACGTCGAACCCGGGCGCGGGCGCGCCGCCGGAGGCCGAGGGCGGCAGCGATCCGCGACGCACGCGCAGCCGCTCCAGCCGCTGGTCCATCATCCGCAGGCCCTCGGTGAGCCGCTCGGTGAGCGCGTGCTGGTCGGCGATGGCGCCGGCGAGCGCGCGGGCGGTCGCCTCCGCGTCGATCTGGCGGCCGAGCGCCGCCCGGGCGAGGTTGTCGTACGTCTCCGCGCCGGCGTCGTCACCGGTCCCGCGCAGCTGGTCGGCGAGGCCGCTCGCGGCCTGCGCGGTGGCACCCCAGCGCGCCGCGGCGGCCTGCACCTCCCGGGCGTCCGCCTCGATCACGCGCAGCCCGCGGACGGCGAGCGCCACGGCGCTCTCCGCGTCGCCGATCGTGCCCGTGTAGTCGCGCACCATGCGGTCGAGCAGCTCCCGCGGCTCCTCCGCGTGGTCGAGCAGGGCGTCTACGTCGACGCGGGAGAGCAGGACGGCGCGGCCGAAGATCGAATGCACAGGCATGCCGCCAGCCTAGCCACCGAACGGTCAAACGCGACTAAAACCCGCTAACCGGCCACCGGGTACCAGTCGGGGGCGGCGGGGGTGGCGGTGAAGTCGTACCGGACGGCGCCATCGGTACGTAGGCCGACGAGGGATGCCGAGGTCGATCCGTACGTGCCGCCGGCGAACTGGTGGGCGATGATCAGCCCGCGCGGGTCGGTCGGTGCGAGACCGTCGCCACGCAGCAGGTCGACCCAGCCGTCCCAGGCCGCCGCGGTGAGTCCGCCGGGTGCCGGGTCGACGTCCGGGACGGCCTTCAGCAGCGGCGCGAAGTGGGGCACGAGCGGGTCGTCGGCACGGTCGCTGCCGAGGTTCACCACGATGTGGTCGCCCGGGTCGAGCCACGCATGGGCCAGCTCGTCGCCGTCCCACGACCAGATCTCGGCGCCCTCGCGGTCGGCCCGCAGCAGGTGGAACCCGTCGTAGCGGGAGAGCGTCGCGCCGTCGGGCACGCCGGGTACCGGGCCGGAGGCACCGGCCAGCACCGCGAGCGGCAGGGTGCCCCGGGTCGGCCGCGCGACGCCGTCGGCCGGTTCGGGCCGCCGTACCCCGTTGAGCAGTGCGGCGACCGCGGGCCGCGCGCTGTCGACGGCGAGCCAGGTGCCACCGGCGAGCCGGTCGCGGCCGCCCCGCACGGCCGGCCACTCCGGCCAGTGTGCGGCCGGCGGATCCCACGCCCGACCCATGAACTCGTCACGCACCGCGGCCAGCAGCAGCGGCCAGCGCCCACCCGGCGTGAGGCGCAGCATCACCGTGCACACGCGGCCAACCGTATCCGGCCGCGCTACCGCCCCGCCGCCTCGCCCGGGGCGGCGTGCGCACCGCCACTCTGAGGGTTGAGCGCCATGTCCAGCGCCCGGTCCAACATGATCAGCAGCGTGTCGCGGACCGATGTCCGCCGGCGGGCGTCGAACGCCACGACGGGTACGTCGTCACCGACGGCCAGTGCCCACCTGATGTCCTTCAGCGGGTGGCTGAGCACCCCGTTGAAGGTGTTCACCGCGACGATGAACGGCAGCTGCGACTTCTCGAAGTAGTCGACCGAGGAGTAGCAGTCGTCGAGGCGCAGGCTGTCGACGATGACCACGGCGCCCATCGCGCCGCGGATCAGGTCGTCCCACATGAAACCGAAGCGGGCCTGGCCCGGCGTGCCGAACAGGTAGAGCTTGAGCGCGCGGTCGAGCTTGACGCAGCCGAAGTCCATCGCGACCGTCGTCGAGGTCTTGGGTGAGCCGGTGCGCAGGTCGTCGACGCCGATGGAGGCCGAGGTCATCTGCGCCTCGGTGGTCAGCGGCGGTATGTCGGAGATCGCCGCGACGGCCGTGGTCTTGCCGACGCCGAAACCGCCGGCCACCACGATCTTGACAGCCAGCGGCGGCTGGCGGTCGGTGGGGCGGTCGGGTACGCGGTGGGTGGCGGCCGCCTGGCCGCCTGCGCCAACCTGGCCACCCTGGCCGCGGTGCTCAGCTGAGGTCACGGACACCCCGCATTACTCGCATGATCAGGTCGGGGTCGGTGGCCTTGCCGGCGTCCTCGCCGGGTACGTCGAGCAGGCCGGCGGCGTGCAGGTCGGCGACCAGGATCCGGGCGACGCCGAGGTGCATCCGCAGGCGCGCGGAGATCTCGGCGACCGAGGTCGGCTCCGCGCACAGCGTGACGATGGCGCTGAGCTGCGGTGCGAGGTCGCCCGGGGGCGAGCCACCGGACCGGGCCGTCACCTGGGTCTCCATTCCGATGTACGGATCCTCGGTGGCCACCCGGCCGGCGGTCAGCACGAACGGCCGGGGCACCGCGTCGGGCGGTGGCTCGTCGTCGCCGTCGCGCGCACGGCCGGCCCAACCGGCGCCGTGCCGGGTGCGCGCCTCCGGCGGCGCGGCATCACGCCTCGGGGTCGCCGTAGGCCCGGGTGGCAACGCCCGGGTCCGTCCGGACGGTTCGTCCGGACGCCTCCGGCGCGGTACGGCCAGCGCGCCCGGGTTGCGTACGCGCACGGGCAGCGGCAGGGAGGCACCCTCCGTACGAACGACCGGTGCCGCCCGGTTCAGGTAGGGGCGGATGTGGGGCGGTGGGCCGGTGTCTGTGCCCGGCACCGGTCGCGCACCGGTGAACCAGGAGGCCGCATCGGTATCGGCGCGTTCCGCGTCGTCCGCCGCCGGTAGGCCGGCCGGCGGCTCTCCACCCGCGGCGTCCGGAGTCACGACTGGATGGAGTTCTTCAGCTCGACGATCAGCATCGGGGTCAGCGCGGCGCCGGCACGCTGGGCGAACAAGGTCATCTCGTACGCGACGGTGGCGAGGTTGGCCGAACGGTCGGCGATGACGCCGAGGACCGAGCCCGCGCTGATCGCGGTGATCAGCAGGTATCCGTCGGACATGTCGACGATGACACGGTTGAGCACACCGAGCGCGTAGCAGCTCGCGGCGCCTCCCGCGAGGCTGGTCATGCCGGACACCACGGCGGCGAGGCGCTCGGCGTTGGCCCGGTCCTTGATTGACGACAGCGCCATCAGCAGGCCGTCCGACGACACGGCGACCGCGCCGACGACACCGGCGGTGTTGGAGGCGAAGGACTCGAGCAGCCAGTTGAATGTCTTGGCCTCGGGGCTGAGGGACATCGGGCCCCGGGCCATCACGTCTTCGCCGTACAGGTGCGGACTGGTCATGGCGTCGTGTCCTCTTCATCGCGGTCCGGCCCAACCTCGCGCAGCGCCTGGGCCACGCCGAATTGGAACTGTTCGACCAGGTCCCGGGCCTCGCCGGGGTCCAACTGGCGTGGCTGACGCGCCTGCGCGACCGGATAGTCGTGCAGGGTTGTCGCACCCGGCACCCGCCTGGTCAGGGTGGATGCCCCGGGCTCGGTTTCGCCGAACTGCCACGGGTCGAGCGACCCGTGGTCAGCTGTGACGTTACCGTTCCCGGCCGGCACGGCGTATCCGTTGGACGACTCATCGGCAAGGCGACGTGGCGCGCTGCCCGGGCCGGACACCGGGTACGCGGTCAGCCGCTCGTCCTCCGCCACGTCGGGCTCCGCGGCCGGGCCGGCGGACAGCGCCGGGGTGAGGTCGGAGTACCGCGACGGCAGCACCTCGAACGCGTTCCACCGCGGTCCCGCCTCGAGGACCTTGGTGGCGCGGTCGAGGGTCTCCACATTGAACGGGCGGACCGTGATCGCCGGAGGCTCCGACCACGTCGGCACCACCTGGCGCGGCCGCTCCTCCTCGACCGGCGCGACCGGGTGCCTCGTGCGGGCGATGTCGCCCTCGGGGACCCGGCCGATGGCGCGCGGCGGTGCGAGCCGGGGGGTGACCACGACGTGCGGACCGAGGTCGACCACGACGGTCGTGCCACCACCCGGCGTCTGCGACAGCGTGACCGACATGCCGTGCCGGCGGGCCAGCCGGCCCACCACGAACAGGCCGAGCACCTCGGTCGGGGCGAGGTCGAGGCGCTCGCGCTGGGCGAGGCGGGCGTTCTCCGCGTCGATGCGCTCCTGGGACATGCCGATGCCCTCGTCCACGATGACGATGGAGCCGTCGTGCGCGGCCGCGGAGACGGAGACGCGGGTGTTCGGGGGTGAGAACGTCGTGGCGTTCTCCATCAGTTCGGCGAGCATCAGCACCAGGTCGTTGATAACCGCGGGCTGCACGGCGGTGCTCGCCGGCATGAAGATGTCGACCCGGGTGTAGTCCTCGATCTCGCCCAGCGCCAGCCGCACGATGTCGGCCAGCGGCAGCGGCGCGAAGTAGGTGCCCTGGTCGGCCGCGCCGGACAGCACGACGAGGCTGCCCGCGTTGCGTCGCAGCCGGCTGGCCACGTGGTCGAGCCGGTAGAGCTGCTCCAGGCGGCGCGGGTCGGTCTCGTCGTACTCCAGCGCGTCGATGAGGGCGAGCTGGCGGCCGACCAGGTTCTGGGTGCGGCGGCCGACGTGACCGAACATCTGGGCGACGTTGCGCCGGCTGGCGACCTGCCGTTCGACCAGCGCCGCCGCGGTGTGCTGCACGCGCTGGAAGGCCCGCGCGACCTCGCCGAACTCGTCGTCGGCCGTGATTTCGAGCGGGTCGAGGTGCACCGGTTCCGGCAGCTCGGACTCGTCGTCGGCGACCCGCTCCAGCTCCGCCTCGGCGATGCGTGCCGTGCGGTCGGCGGAGCCGGTCAGCTGCGACAGCGAACGCACGACCGAGCGGGCCACCAGCACCGACAGGGCCGCGACGAGCAGCACGACCAGGACCGCGATCCCGATCGTCACGTACGCGAGGGTCAGGTCGCCCCGCTGCTGGCTGCTCACCGCGCCGGTGACGTCGGCGGCGATCTTCGTCTCTACGAACCGGCCGAGCGCGACGTACGAGGTGAACTGTGGATAGAGGGCGGAGGTCGACATCATCGACACGGTCAGCTTCGGCTCGCTGTTGAAGTCGGTGGCGAAGCCGGGGCCGGTGCGCTCCGCGTAGGCGTCGTTGACCAGCCCGTACAGCTCGATCTGGGTGGGCGAGGCGTACGAGTTGAAGCGGCCGATGAGCGACTTGACCGTCTGCTGGGTGCTCGCGTACGACACGATCGCCGTCTGGGTCGGGTCGTGCGCGGCGGCCAGCAGCTGCGTGGCGGCGAGCGTGTTCAGTTCGTCGATGCGCAGCAGCGCGTCGAGCGCGAGCACCTCGCGCCCGGCGGTGGTCGACGTGTCGACTCCGTCGGCGAGATGGAGCGCGTCGATGATGCCGACGATCGTCTTGTTGTACTCCGCGAGCACGTCGGCCGGGCTGGCCTGGCCCTGGGCGACGCTTTCGCGCAGCGGGTTGAGGTTGGTCGTGGCGTCGATCGCCGCCCGCAGTCCTGCCGGCGCCCGGTCGCCGAGGCTGGACTTGAGGTCTGCCAGCCGGTCGTCGACCTCGGTGTTCTGCAGGGAGACGTCGCTGGCGGTCACGCGTTCGACGCCGATCAGGTAGCCGACGGACACCAGACGCTCGCGCTGCAGCTCCGCGACGAACCCGCCCACCTGGCTGGCCGTGTTGACCGACCGCACCGTCGCCGCCGCGGCGTCCGCACGGCCCACCTGGCCGACCGCGATCGCGATGCTCAGACCGGCAACCGCCAGCAGCGGGATGGCGATCAGGACGGCGAGCCTGCCACGGATGCGGAGCCTAGCGAGGAACACCTGTGCGCTCCCAACCGTCGCGATCGGCGGGCACGTCCGGCCACTGCCGCGGTGCCGCCAGCCGGGACGGCAGCGGGTCACCGCGGCGGCCCGGGATCCGGTCGTCCTCGCCGGGGAAGCGGCTGCCTCGCAAGGGAAGCTCGGTGTAGTCGCGCAGCGGTGCGAACCGGTCGGACTCGAACCCGCGCTCGA
>Ga0126377_10003921_pt1 | contig 10683 bp, 7 predicted proteins | sample PanSoiMetPlot_22_FD_92647 | JGI IMG/M metagenome (GOLD analysis project Ga0126377, IMG submission 92647) | Tropical forest soil microbial communities from Panama - MetaG Plot_22 | ecosystem: Environmental > Terrestrial > Soil > Tropical forest > Bulk soil | place: Panama | collected 2016-02-17 | reverse complement strand
GACCGACTACGGCCTGTGCTACGGCGACCCGCGCCTCCCGGCGCTCGGCATGCGCTGCATGCTGCCGCCGCATCTCGCCGGCGCCGGCGCGGCCGACGTCGGCGCGGAGCTGGTAGACGCCGCGGCCTACGAGGCGCGCCGGATCGCGCTCGGGGTCCCGCGCGGCGGCCTCGACTTCATCTATGGCGACGCCTTTCCGCACGAGACCGACATGGATCAGCTCGGCGGGGTGGATTTCGACAAAGGCTGCTTCGTCGGCCAGGAGGTCGTGTCGCGCATCGAGCACCGCGGCACCGCGCGCAACCGCGTCGTGCCGGTGAGCTATGACGGCTTTGCGCCGGAAGCCGGCACGCCCGTGAGCGCGGGCGACAAACCCGTCGGCACGCTCGGCTCGAGCGCGCAGGGCCGCGCGCTTGCCATGCTTCGCCTCGACCGCGCCGCCGACGCGCTCGCCGCCGGCGCGCCCCTCGTCGCCGGCGGCGTCGAGATGCGGCTGGTCAAGCCGGCCTGGGCCCGCTTTGCGTTTCCCGGCGAGGCCAAGGCAGCGGAATGAGGCAGCGGAATAAGCCGGTGGAATGAGCGTGTGTACGGGCGCGGCCGAGTAGGCTAGATCAACGGGATGAACCCTCCCCTTCTCCACGTCGACGGCCTCAAGCGCTGCCCCTGGCCCAAGCAGGATCCGCTCTACGTCGCCTATCACGACGAGGAATGGGGCGTGCCGGAATACGACGACCGCGCGCTCTATGAGAAGCTGATCCTCGATGGCTTTCAGGCCGGCCTCTCCTGGATCACCATCCTGCGCAAGCGCGACAACTTCCGCCGCGCCTTCGACGGCTTCGAGCCCGAGAAAATCGCGCGCTATACGCCGAAGAAGGTCGAGCGGCTGATGCAGGACGCCGGCATCGTGCGCAACCGCATGAAGATCGAAGGCACGATCCTCTCCGCACGCGCCTATCTCGACGCGATGGAGAAGGGTCCGGGCTTCTCGAAGCTCTTGTGGGATTTCGTCGACGGCAAGCCGAAGGTGAACAACTTCCGCAGCACCAAGCAGGTCCCGGCGGAGACGCCGCTGTCACGGCAGATTTCCAAGGAGCTCGCCGGCCGCGGCTTCAAGTTCGTCGGGCCGACCATCGTCTACGCCTTCATGCAGGCGGTCGGCATGGTCAATGATCACCTGGTGAGCTGCCACCGGCACGCCGCGGTCGGCAAACCTGCGCGGCGCTGATGCGCGCGAAGCCAAAACCGCGCGCCGAGGCGTTCCGTGCCTGGCAGCGCATGCTGTCGGGGCGCCGGCTCGACCTGCTCGATCCGTCGCCGCTCGACGTCGAGATCGAGGACATCGCCCATGGGCTCGCGCGCGTGGCGCGCTGGAACGGACAGACCACGGGCGCGCACATCTTCTCGGTTGCCCAGCATTCGCTGCTGACCGAGACGCTGGCGCGTCAGCGCGGCAGCCTCGACCGCGACAGCCGGCTCGCCGTGCTGTTGCACGACGCGCCGGAATACGTGATCGGCGACATGATCTCGCCGTTCAAGGCGGTGATCGGCGACGCCTACAAGGCGGTCGAGGCGCGGCTGCTCGCCGCCATCCATCTGCGCTTCGGCCTGCCCGCGGTGCTGCCGGGCGAGCTCACGGCGCTGATCAAGGCCGCCGACCGCTGCGCCGCCCATCTCGAGGCGACGCGCCTCGCCGGATTTGCCATCACGGAAGCACGCCGATTCTTCGGGCCGCCGCCCAAATTCTCCGCCGCCATCGAGCGCGACTACCTCACGCCGTGGCCCGCGGATGTGGCCGAACAGCGCTATCTCGAGCGGTTCGGCAAGCTCGTCCGACGCTGACCCTTTTCCGCCGGGATTCGACACCATATAAGGACGCAATGATTCACGTCTGCTCGCTGGCCCGCCTGCACGCCACGGTCGAAGAGACCGGGGCGCGCCACGTCGTCACTTTGCTCAAGGACACCGACCGGGTCGAACGGCCGAGGAGCATCGTGCCGGCCAACCACCTGATCCTCGGCATGGATGACATCAGCACGCCGATGGACGGCTACATCATCCCCGCCGACGAGCATGTCACCCGCCTGCTCGAATTCGTGCGCGGCTGGGACCGCGCCAAGCCGATGGTCGTGCATTGCTACGCAGGCATCAGCCGCTCGACCGCCGGCGCCTATGTCGCGGCCTGCGCGCTCAACCCACGCCGCGACGAAATGGCGATCGCGCGCGAGCTGCGCCGCCTCTCGGCGACCGCCACGCCCAACATCCGCATCGTGACGCTGGCCGACCGCATGCTCTGCCGCGACGGGCGCATGGTGGCGGCGATCGATTCGATCGGTCGCGGCGAGATGGCCTACGAGGGCGTTCCGTTCCGGCTCGACCTCGAGTGACATCGCAGGGCAGACCGGCGGACTGATCCGGTTGGAGCGGCCGCGCTTTTCTGCCAAGCTTCCGCCACGGCCACAAAATGCGGAGGAAGCAATCATGACACGACTGGTCCGCACGCTCGCTTGCGCGGCATCGTTGACTGCCATCATTGGCGTCGCAGCGCTCGTCCCCGCCTCGTCGCAGCAACCGGCGCCCGCTACCAAGGTCACCACGGTGATGAAGGAATCGCTTCCCGAGCTTCCCGGCCGCGAGGTGATCGTCATCACGCTCGACATCCCGCCCGGCGCCGCCTCGCCGCCGCACCGTCATCCCGGGCACCATGTCTTCGGCTACGTGCTGGAAGGCAGCTACAAGATCAAGGTCGATCAGGGGCCCGAGCAGGTGCTGACGAAAGGCCAGACCTTCCACGAGGCCCCTGGCCAGTTGCACGCCGTCTCCGCCAACGCCAGCCAGACCGAGCCCGCGAAAGTGGTCGCGTTCCTGATCGTCGAGAGCGGCAAGCCGATCACGGTGCCGGAGAAGCAATAGGCAATACGCTTCAGCGCCGGCCATGACCGACACCGCCCTCACCCCGATCGAGATCGGCCTCACCGCCGCGATCGTGACCGTGGAGGGCGAGGAGCCGGCCATTCTCGTGGCCGGCGATGCCGGCAAGGGAGATGCGCGGGCGGGCCTGCCGTTCGGTCCGTTCGATCCGCTCGCGCACCGCACCTTCGAGATCGGCCTGCGCGCCTGGGTCGAAGCGCAGACCGGATTGCGCGTCGGCTACGTGGAGCAACTCTACACGTTCGGCGATCGGGGGCGGCACGCGCGCCCCGGCGACACCGGCGCGCATATGGTCTCGATCGGGTACCTCGCGCTCACCCGCATTCCGGAGAACGTCGAAGCGCTGCACGCGGCCGGTGCCGGCTTCGAGCCGTGGTACCGTTTCTTCCCTTGGGAGGATTGGCGGGAAAAGCGGCCCGAGATTCTGGACAAGGTGATCCTGCCGCTGCTGGAGGAATGGGCGTCGCGCTCCAACAAGCCGGAGCCCGGACGCGCGCTCGGCCGCCGCGAGCGGGTGCGCTTCTGCTTCGCGGTCGGCGGCAGCCCCTGGGACGAGGAGAAGGCGCTCGATCGCTACGAGCTGCTGTACGAGGCCGGCCTCATCGAGGAGGCGCGGCGCGACGGGCGCGAAGCGGCGCTGGCGCGGCGCCCGATCCCCGCGCTGGGCGAGCCGATGCGCTTCGACCACCGGCGCATCCTCGCCACCGCCATCGCGCGATTGCGCGGCAAGCTCAAATATCGCCCGGTGGTGTTCGAGCTGATGGCGCAAGAGTTTACGCTCACCGAGCTGCAGCGCACCGTCGAGGCGATCTCGGGCCGTCGCCTGCACAAGCAGAATTTCCGCCGCCTGGTCGAGACCGCGGCTTTGGTGGAGCCGACCGGCGAGACCTCGACCGCGACCGGCGGACGGCCGGCGGCGCTGTTCCGCTTCCGCCACGAGGTGGTGCAGGAGCGCCCCGCACCGGGTCTCCGTCTCGGCGCACGCGCCTGAGCGCCCAATAGACTGTTCGCGCCTGTGGAATACATCGCCGGTGCCGCGTATCCCCCTGCGCAGTCGCGGGCTAATATCTTTGGAATCGCAGGAGCGATTCCGTGGGACTTTTCTTTTTCTTATTATTCGTATTGGGCCTCGTATACCTGATCGTTCCTTTCGTTCTGCTCAATCGCACGAGCGAACTGCGCGAACAGCTGGAGAGCCTTGAACGCGCGTTGCGCTCCCTCGACAGGCGCTTGGACCGGCTCGCCGTCCAACCGGCCGGCGCTGCTGTTGCCGCCACGCCCGATGTCACCGCACCCGACGTCGCCGCACCGGACGTCCCCGCACCTGATGTCCCCGCACCTGCGCAGCCCGCCGCCGCGCCTCCCGATATCATCCGCGACACGCGCGTAACCGAAACCCCGGATGCGGCGCCCGCCGCGCCCGCGCCGATCCCTGAGCCGCCGCTCGCAGCCGCGCCGCCTCCGCCGGAAGAGCCGTCCGCGCCGACACCGCCCGAGCCCGACCTCGCCGCCGAGCATCCGGCAGCAGACGACGCAGCGGCGCCGCCGCCGCCTCCCCCGCCCCCTTCACCAGCCGGGCCTGATCTGTCCGACCTGGAGAAACGCTTCGGCACCCAATGGGTGGTGTGGGTCGGCGGCATTGCGCTGGCGCTCGGCGGCATCCTGCTGGTGCGCTACTCGATCGAGCAGGGCCTGTTCGGGCCAGGGCTGCGGGTGATCTGCGGCGCCGTGCTCGCTCTGGTGCTGGTCGGGCTCGGCGAATTGGCGCGCCGCCGCGAGCTGATCGCCGGCCTCGGCGATGCGCCGAGCGCGCATATCCCGAGCATTCTCACCGCCGCCGGCACCACTGTCGCTTACGCGGACGTCTGGGCCGCCTACGAACTCTATCACTTCCTCTCCCCCGGGCTCGCCTTCGTCCTGCTCGGCCTGGTGGCGCTGGCGACGCTCGCCGCCGCGCTGGTGCACGGTCCTGCGCTCGGCGGCCTCGGCCTCGTCGGCGCCTATGTGACGCCGCTGCTGGTCTCGACGCAGCAGCCGAACTACTGGGCGCTCTACGTCTACCTCGCGGTCGTCACCGCCGCCGCCTATGCGCTGGCGCGCTTCCGGATGTGGCGCTGGCTCGCGGTCACGGCCGCTGCGTTCTCGGTGGTGTGGATGTTCGTCGGCATCGGCGACGCGCGCGAGGGCTCGCTCTCGGCGCATGCGTTCTACGCCGCGGCCGGCTACGCGCTGGGAGCCGTCTTCATCGTCTGCGGCTTGTTCTACGGCCCGCCCGCCGAGCGCGGACGCCCCGAGGAGGTGAGCTCCGGCGTGCTCGCGGGCTACCTGTTCGGTGCGTTCATGCTGGTGCTGGCGACCGCGCATGCGCCGCTGGCGCTGACCACCCTGTTCGTCCTCGCCGCCGCCAGCGTCGCAATCGCCTGGCGCACCGACGCCGTGCTGCCGGTGGTGCCCGCCGCCGCCGCGCTCGCGGTGCTGGCGCTCGTGCATTGGGCGGTGGATTTCCGCTTTGACATCCTCGCCAGGCCCGACGGTCCGTTCTCCGGCACGCCACCGGTGTGGACGATCATCGGCAAGAACGAGCACCTGGCGTTTGCCGCCGCTATCGCCGCGCTGTTCGGCGTCGCCGGCTACTGGCGCCAGGGGCAGTCGGATCAGCCGCTGTTCTCGATCATCTGGGCCGCGTGCGCAGTGGCGACGCCGATCGTCGTACTCATCGTGCTCTACTATCGCATCGCCGAGCTCGAGCGCTCGATCCTGTTCGCCGCGATTGCGCTCGCGCTCGCCGCCGCGTTCGCGGTCGCGACCGATCTCCTGAGCCGGCGCGAGCCGCGGCCGGGCGTCGCCGCCGGCGGCGCGCTATTCGCGACCGGCGCCGTCGCCGCGCTCGCGCTGGCGCTCACCTTCGCATTGGAGAAGGGCTGGCTCACCGTTGCGCTCGCGCTGATGGTGCCGGGCATCGCCTGGATCTCGGACCGGCGGCCGCTGCCGCTGTTGCGCGTTCTCTGCGGCGTCATCGTCATCCTCGTGATGGTGCGGGTTGCCTGGAATCCCCGCATCGTCGGCGACGACATCGGTACCACGCCGATCTTCAACTGGCTGCTCTGGGGCTACGGCGTGCCGGCGGTGTCGTTCTGGCTGGCCGGGCATATCCTGCGCCGGCGCGCCGACGACTTCCCCGCGCGCGCGGTGGATTCCGCCGCCATCCTGTTCACCGCGCTGACCGCGCTGTTCGAAATCCGCCACCTGATGAACGACGGAGACATCTACCGGCCGCGCTCCAGCCTGGGCGAGCTCGGGTTGCAGGTTTCGACCTGGCTCGCGATGACCGTCGGCTTCGAGCACATCCGCGCCCGCACCGGCAGCAGCATCCACGATTACGCCGCGCGCATCTTCGGCGCGCTGGCTTTCGTCACCATCGTCTTCGGCCTGCTCATTCGCGAGAACCCGATGCGTACCGGCGATCCGGTCGGCGGCCCCTTCGTCAACTACGTCCTGATCGGCTACGGCATACCGGCGGTGCTGATGGCGATGCTGGCCCGCATCATCCGCAACACGCGCCCGCAACGCTTTTACCTCATCGCCGCGGTCACCGCGATTGTGCTGGCCCTCACCTACCTCACGCTCCAGGTGCGCACGCTGTTCCAAGGACCCGTGCTCACCGCGCCGTTCATGTCGGACGCGGAAGACTATACCTACTCCGCGGTATGGCTCGCCTTCGGCGTCGCCCTGCTGCTCATGGGCATCGTGCTCAAGTCGCAGCCGGCACGGCTCGCATCGGCAGCGGTCGTCATCCTCGATATCGTGAAGGTGTTCCTGCACGACCTCGCCGGCGTGCAGGGCATCTACCGGGCGTTGTCATTCATCGGGCTCGGCCTGGTGCTGATCGGTATCGGCTGGCTGTACCAGCGCTTGCTGTTTCCGCGGCGCAGCACGAGCGAGGCGCCGCCAAGCTGATCCTTCCGTTCGCGTCGTTGCTTCGATAGATTGCGCGACCCCTGGGCTAGTGTCCCGATTCCGAAGTTCGCACGGACTCGCGGAACACTCTTGTGCGAACTTCGGAATCAAAGGGACACTAGCAGCTCTATGAGTCCAGTGCCCCTTTTGAACCCGAAGTTCGCAATCGTCCTTGCCGTAGGTTCTGTGCGAACTTCGGGTTCGGGGCACTGAGGGGCTTAGATGGAACCAATCATTATTCTGCTGGTGCTGTTGGTACTCGCGTTCCCGATCATCGCCATTGTCGCGCTGGTGAAATCGATCGGACTCGGCGACCGGCTGCGCTTCCTCGAAATGCGGCTCGCGTCGCTCGAACGCCTCACGGCACAAGCCACGCCCGCAGCCGTCCCGCCGACGCCGGCGCCCGAACCTGCTCCCCCGCCCGCCGAGCCCGTCCCGGAGAAACCTGCCGAGGCTGCTGCGCCGCCGCCCGAGCCCGAGCCGGCGATCGCCGCCATGTCGCCCATCGCACCCCCGCCTGTGGCGCCGACGGCTCCCGCTGCGCCCGCCGCGGCGAGCGCGCCGGCGGCGCCGAGGATGAGCTTCGAGGAACGCCTCGGCACGCAATGGGCGGTCTGGGTGGGCGGCATCGCGGTCGCCCTCGGCGGCGTCTTTCTGGTGCGCTACTCGATCGAGCAGGGCTTGCTCGGTCCGGGCGTGCGGGTCGTGCTCGGGGCGCTGCTGGCAATCGCGCTGATCGTTGCCGGCGAATGGGCGCGGCGCACCGAGCGGCTGGCCGGGATTTCCGGTCTGCCGACCGCGCATATTCCGAGCATCCTGACGGCGGCCGGCACCATGGTCGCCTTTGCCGACGTCTATGCCGCCTACGCGCTCTATGATTTCCTGGTGCCGGGCACAGCATTCGTGCTGCTCGGCCTGGTCGCGCTCGCGACACTGGCGGCGGCGCTGCTGCACGGACCGGCGCTGGCCGGGCTCGGCATCGTCGGCGCCTATGTCACGCCGGTGCTAGTATCGACCGGCAAGCCGAACTTCTGGGCGCTCTACATCTACCTCGCCGTAGTCACGGCAGCGGCATTCGCGCTGGCGCGCTTCCGGCTCTGGCGCTGGCTCGCGATTACCGCGCTCGCCTTGAGCTTCCTGTGGACCTTCCCCGGCCTGGGCAGCACCGACATTTCAGTCGTGCTGCCGCACGCCTTCCATGCGGCCGCCGGCTTCGCGCTGGTGACGGCGCTGATCGTATCCGGCCTGTTCTACGGTCCGCCGCCCGACCCCGGCAAGATCGACGGCGTGTCCTCGGCCGCGCTCGCGACCTACCTGGTCGCCGCGGCGCTGATCGTGCTGGCGAGCCGGCACGATCCGGTCGCGCTCTCCGCCTTCATCGGCCTCACCTGCGCGACGCTCGCAATCGCGTGGCGGGCGGAGGCAGCGACCGCGGCCGTGCCGGCGGCGGCCGTGCTGGTGGTGCTGGTGATGGCGCGCTGGGCGCTCGATCTCAACATCGAGCACCTCGTGCTGCCCTCAGGCCAGGTCGCGGGCGCCGTGCCCGAGCCGCCGAAGGCCGATGTCGGCTGGCATCTCGTGCTAGGCGGGAGCTTCGCAGTGATGTTCGGCGCCGCCGGCTACGGGGCGCAGGGGCGCCACGAGCGAGCGATCGTTCCGATGCTGTGGGGTGCGTCGGCGGTGCTGGTGCCGATCGCCATGGTCGCCGCACTCTACTATCGCATCACCCGGTTCGAGCCCTCGATCCCGTTCGCGGCGGCCGCACTGGTGCTGGCCGCGCTCTATGCGCTGGCCACCGCAAAGATGGACCGGCATCCGCCCCATCCCGGGATTGCGGCGGCGGGTGCAATGTTCGCGACCGGTGCGGTGGCGGCGCTCGCGCTCGCCCTGACCATGACGCTCGAGAAGGGCTGGCTCACCATCGGCCTGTCGCTGATGGTGCCGGGCGTCGCCTGGGTGGCGGAAAAGCGGCCATTGCCGGCGCTGCGCTGGCTCGCCGCTATCGTCGCGGTGCTGGTGCTCGTGCGCATCGGCTGGGAGCCGCGCATCGCCGGCAATGCGATCGGCACCACGCCGATCTTCAACTGGCTGCTCTACGGCTACGGCGTTCCGGCCGCGGCGTTCTGGCTGGGCGGCTATCTGCTGCGCCGGCGCGCCGACGACGTGCCGACGCGCACGGTCGAATCCGGTGCGATCGTGCTCACCGTGCTGCTGGCGTTCCTTGAGATCCGCCATCTCGTCCATCTCGGCGACGTCTACCGCGCCTCGTCGAGCCTCGCCGAACTCGGCCTGCAGGTCTGCGTCGGACTGGCGATGGTGATCGGGCTCGAGCGCGTGCGCCTGCGCACCGACAGCGTGGTGCATAATGTCGGCGCGCTCGTGATCGCGGCGCTGACGCTGGCGGCGATCGTATTCGGGCTGGCGCTGTGGGAGAATCCCATGCTCACGGGCGCGCCGGTCGGCGGGCCGTTCATCAACCTGATCCTGCTCGGCTACGGCTTGCCGGCCGTGCTGGCGGCGGTGCTCGCGCTCGTCTCTCGCGACGTGCGTCCGCCGCAATACAGTGCCGCCGCCGCGGTCACCGCGGTGGCGCTCGCACTCCTCTATCTCTCGCTCGAGGTGCGGACACTATTCCACGGCGAGGTGCTGACCCGCGATCCCACCAGCGACGCCGAGCAGTACACCTATTCGGCGGTGTGGCTCGCCTTCGGCGTCGCGTTGCTGGCGGCAGGCGTGCTGCTGCGCTCGCAGGCGGTACGCTTCGCCTCGGCCGCGGTCGTGGTCCTGACGGTGCTCAAGGTGTTCCTGGTGGACATGCGCGACCTCACCGGCATCTACCAAGGCCTCTCTTTCATCGGGCTCGGGGTCGTACTGCTGGGGATCGGCTGGCTTTATCAGCGCCTGCTGTTCCCCCGCGGCGTACCGGCGGGGCCATGAAGAAACCGCAATGAGCCATAAGCAAATCGACATAAGTCATAAGAGAATTGTAATGAGACATAAAGAATGTGAATAATTTCGTCTTGGAAGGGCTCCAGCTACTTGCTTTTTTATACAGAAGCTAGTTGGCTTTGGTGTCGTTGCTTTGCAAATGTGCAAACGCCGGTAGAAGCGGTCGCATGCTGTCCTGGGACGATTTTCGCTACGTCAAGGCAATTGCCGACACCCGCTCGCTCGCCGGGGCGGCGGAAGCGCTCGCCGTCAATCATTCCACCGTGTTCCGCCGGCTCGGCCAGATCGAGCAGCAGCTCGGCTCACGCCTGTTCGAGCGCGGGCGTGCCGGCTACGCGCTGACCGCGTGCGGCGAGCAGATGGTCGAGCTCGCCGAGCGCATGGGCGACGAGATCGTGAGCTTCGAGCGCAAGGTCACCGGGCATGACCTGCGACCGTTCGGCGAGCTCCGCGTCACCAGCAGCGAGATGGTTCTGCTGCACATCCTCAACCACATCCTGGTCGGCTTTCGCCGCGCCTATCCGGAAATCATGCTGGACGTCGTGGTGTCGAACCAGCGCCTCAACCTGTCGAAGCGCGACGCCGACGTCGCGGTGCGGGCGATCTACCAGAACCCGGACCCGCTGGCGGGGCGCAAGATCGCGCGCATCACCTGGGCAGTCTACGGACCGCACACGCTCGCGGCCGAGCCGTTCGATCCCATCATCGACGGCCGGCAGCGCGACTGGCTGGCATTCGCCGATCACGTCTCGGTCGCACGCGCGATGAAGTGGCTCAAGGACCGCGTCGGCGAGAAGCGCATCGTGTACAAGGCGAACACGATGATCGGGCTTGCGGAAGCGGCGGCCG
>Ga0126377_10003920_pt1 | contig 10687 bp, 7 predicted proteins | sample PanSoiMetPlot_22_FD_92647 | JGI IMG/M metagenome (GOLD analysis project Ga0126377, IMG submission 92647) | Tropical forest soil microbial communities from Panama - MetaG Plot_22 | ecosystem: Environmental > Terrestrial > Soil > Tropical forest > Bulk soil | place: Panama | collected 2016-02-17 | reverse complement strand
GATCGGCAGGATCACCGCCAGGAAGAAAATCAGAAAAGAAATCCCCAGCGTGACCCATTTCCAGCCACCAAGGTCGATCACCCGGGGGCGATATCCCTTGCCCGTCACCGTAGCGTAACGCTCCTCGCGCCGGGTGATTTTGGCGTAGATCAGCACGCCGGTGGTGCTGATCAGCAAGAGCGTCACGGCATAGGCGCCGGCGAGGCCGAAGTCGGAGGGGAACTGGTGGATCGCGAGAAAAATTTTGGTTGTAAAAACCGAGATTTTCGCCGGCACGCCGATCAGCGCCGGCACCTCGAAAGCTTCGATGCCCCGGATGAAGTTAATCAGCAATACGCTGAACATCGCCGGGCGCATGAGCGGCAAGGTCACTTTGCAAAAGGTTTGAAAAGTGCTCGAGCCCGCGGTGAGCGCTGCTTCTTCCAATGAAGTATCCATATTACGGAAGGCCGCGGACATCAGCAAAAAAACCAACGGATAGAGATGAATCGCCTCGGCCCAAATCATGCCCCACATTGAGTAAACGTTGAACGGCGCCGATTCCAAGCCCAGAGCCCCCTTGATGACGATGTTGATCAATCCAATCTTGGGGCTAAGCAGGAGAATCCAGGAGATCGTGCTGAGAATCCCGGGAATAATGAATGGGATCAACGACATGACCACGAAAAGTTTTTTGAACGGCGTATTGGTCCGTTCGCTGACCCAGGCGAGGAACGTTCCGATCAAGAATGTCAGAGTGCAGGTGCCAAGAGCGTAATAAACGGAATTCAACAACAGGAGGTAAAATTCCTTATCGACATACGCCTTGATATAGTTGGCAATCGTGTAATGGGCGCCAGGCTCACCGATGGGGGCGCTCCTGATGCTGCCGTAAAGCAGCATTACGAGAGGAACCCCAGCGAGATATAAAACGAAGAGTGTACAACCGAGGAGGATCAGGGACTGGGAATTGAAGCGATTCCCCATTTCCGTTCCAATCTGCGACTCACAGCCATTACTGATTGATGTTGTACACGACCTGATCTTGGATCATGGTCTTCTTCACTTCTTCCTCGATCAAATTCCAAACCTGGTCTTCATACTGGAGAAATAGCGGATCGCGTTTGACGCTAAGCTCGCGCGGGCGCGGCAGATCGATCTTGATCGTCTGTTTCACCTTGCCGGGACGAGCACCGAAAATGATGACGCGATCCGCCAGATAGATGGCTTCATTGATTTGGTGCGTGATAAAGAGCACGGTCTTGCGCGCCTCTCTCCAGATTCGCAATAGTTCTGCCTGCATGATTTCGCGGGTTTGCGCGTCGAGAGCGGCGAAGGGCTCATCCATGATGAGAATCTTCGGATCGACGGTGAGCGCTCGCGCCAGGTTGCAGCGCTGCTGCATACCGCCCGACAGTTCGTGCGGGAAATGCTCTTCAAACCCCTGCAAACCGACCAACTTGATAAATTTTTGGGCTCGCTCTTTTCCCTCCCCGTTGTCGAGACCTTGGCACTCCAAGCCAAAAATCACATTTTTAAACACTGTCCGCCACGGCATCAAGCAAGAATCTTGAAACACCATGCCGCGGTCGGTGCCCGGTCCGGTCACTTGTTTGCCGTCGATTGTGATTCGGCCAGCCGTGGGCTTGAGCAAGCCGTCGCAAAGGTTAATGAACGTGGTCTTGCCGCAACCGCTCGGTCCAACGATGGTGACGAACTCACCTTCCTCGACCTTCAAATTGATATTTTCAAGCGCCAGCAGACGGCCGCCGGTTCTCGGCTGATAGTATTCATGCCGCAATCCAATCGCTTCTAGCTTAGTTTGTGCCACGTTACCTCCTCAATCGTGCTGACGACTCGCCGCGCATTTTCCAACAGAACCTGATCCGAAACACACACGGACCTGGCGGTCGCAAGACTCCTTATCATTTTCCATTGATTTTTCAAGCCAAATCTTTGGTTCGTTGACAACGACTATGGGATCGGATAGGTTCCGCAGCGTTGCATAATCTTTTTTATGCAAATTGACTTCGATGCCTTACGCGCTGAAAAAATCCAAAGCTAAAACCCGCGCCGGCGAAAATCTCTCATCTCGCGTTTACCACCAAATCAAGCGACTGATTCTGCGCAACGAAATCATGCCGGGGCAAAAGCTCTATCACCAACAGTTGAGCGAGCGTCTTGGCGTCAGCCGCACTCCGGTACGCGAAGCCTTGACTCGCCTCGTGCAGGAAGGCTACGTCTCCTTTCTGCCGAATCGCGGTTTTACCTGCAAAGAAATTAGAATGCAAGAGGCCGAAGAGCTTTACGAACTGCGCGAAGCTTTGGAAGCGTTCGCGGTCCAAAAAGCGATCGAAAATCTAACCGACAGCGCCCTCGACCGGCTGCGCACCAAGATAAATATTTATGGTCGCGACGTGGAAAACCGCTTCAGTCGAGAGCGGCTCGTGTACGATCAGGACGTGCACCTGGAAATCGCACAGCTGTCCGGCAACGAAACCTTGCTTCGCATCCTCAGCCATGTTTTTGAGCGCATCGTATTGAAGCGCCGTACCGACAGCATCTACGATCCCAGCCGCGGCACGGCGGCGCATCAGGAACATCTTCGGCTATTGGAAGCAATAGAACGGCGCAATGCGGGCGAGGCCGTTTCTATCATTCGCAGCCATATCCAAACCGGCAAGAACAATGTCATGGCCGATCTGAAGCAGCGCCAGGCGATTCGCGAGCTTCCATCACTAGAAGCGATCCGTTAGCATCAAAAAAAGACAAAGAAAGGGAGTATTATGGCGGCAGATTTAGTTATTAAGAATGGTTGGGTGGTCACACCCGAGGCAACGTTCAAAGGCGGCGTTGCGATCAGCAACGAAGTGATCGTCGCCATCGGCGCCGACGACTCGCTACCGCAAGGTAAAGCGGAGATCGACGTCAAAGGCAAGCATATCTTGCCGGGACTTTTCGATGGCCACGTTCATTTCAGAGAACCGGGCATGACCCATAAAGAAGACTTCAGCACCGGTTCCACTGCGGCGGTTTGCGGTGGCATCACCACAGTCGTCGACATGCCCAACACGGTTCCGCCCACTTCTGACGCGGAACAAGTTAAGGTCAAGAAAGAGCTCGGCGAAGCGAAATCGCTGGTCGACTTTGGCATCACCGGGGTCGTCGTGCAAACCAACACCAAAGACATTCTTCCGATGGCCGCGGCCGGCGCCATCGGTTACAAGATCTTTTTCGGCGAGACCATCGGCAACCTGCCCTTCCCCGACGACGGCATGTGCATGGAAGCCTTCGACTATATCGCGCAGTCAAAGCTCCCGTTAGGCATCCACGCAGAGAATCGCCAGATCATGGCCTACTGCACCAACAAGCTCAAGCAGGAGAACAAGAACGACGCGCGTTACTGGGAAGCTTCCCGGCCGGATATCTGCGAAGCAGAATCCGTCCATCATGCGCTGTTTTTCGCCGAAACCTTCGGCACCAAGCTCCATGTCTTCCACATGAGCTCGAAGCAAGCCGCATATATGGTTCGCGACGCCAAGGCGCGCGGTCTCAGAGTCACGGCCGAAACCGGTCCGCACTATCTCTTGCGCGAACCTAACGACATGGACAACGTGGGCTCCCTGCTGAAAATGAATCCGCCGGTGCGCACCAAGGATCACGCCGAAGTTCTGTGGCAAGGCCTGCGCGAAGGCTTCGTCGACATGCTCGCCACTGACCACTCTCCGCATACCTTGGATGAGAAGGGCTCAGACATCTACGGCAAGCTCACCAAGCCGGCAATTTGGGATTGCATTTCCGGTTTTTGCGGCGTCGAGACCGGCGTGCCGCTCATCTTGACCGAAGTGAACAAAGGCCGATTGACGCTCAACCAATATGTCAAGTGCGCTTCGGAGAATCCGGCCAAAGTTTGGCAAGTCTATCCGAAAAAAGGCGCGATCCGCTTAGGCTCGGACGGCGACATCACGGTAGTCGATATGGACAAGGAAGGGACGATTGACGTCAACAAACTGCACAGCAAGAACAAACCATCGCCATGGCATGGCTGGAAAGTCAAAGGCATGCCGGTGCTCACCATCGTGCGCGGCCATGTGCAGATGAGAGACGGGGAGCCCTGCGGCAAAGCGATCGGCAAAGCGCTCAAGCCGCTGATCTAAAACTGCTCGCATTTACGCTTAGAATATCGGTGGCCCGTTTTAATCCGTTCCTTTAGAGCGGCGCATTGGAAAAGTCTCGGGTCTAGTGTTGTGGGTCTCGGGTTTAACGCGAGACCTGAGACGCGAGACTCGAAACGAGTGACGCAGAAACGAAGACATGAAACGCACTGAGCCATTTGAAATGTACCAGCCGACGACGCTCCAAGAAGCCAGCCGCTTACTTAAAGAACACGGCCCCGGCGGCCGTTTTCTCGCCGGTGGGACTGATCTAGTCATCGCCATGAAGGAAAAAGGGCTCCTCCCCAAGTACATCGTCGACTTGAAGCGCGTCCCGGGTTTGAGTGGCATTCGCGAAAAAGGTGATGGCAGCATCGCCCTCGGCGCGTTGACGACTATGTATGAAATTGAAACTTCGCCATTGATTAGGAAAAAGTATCCGTTTCTCGCGCAAAGCGCGGCCGAAGTCGGCTCGATCCAGATTAGAAATCGCGCTACCGTAGGCGGCAACATGGCCAATGCGACGCCGTCTGCCGACGTCGCTCCGGCTCTCATCGCTCTCGATGCGGCTGCGAAGATCGCGAGCGCCAGTGCCGAGCGGACTATCCCGCTGAAGGAATTTTTCCAAGGCCCGGGGCAAACGGTGATGAATACAGATGAAATCCTTACGGAGATCACAATTCCCAAAACCGACCCGAGGCTGGTCGGCGAATACATTAAATTCTCACCGCGTGAGATGATGGATCTCGCCTATGTCGGCGTTGCCGTGGTCTACAATCTCGGCGCGCAAGACAAGAAGTGCGAAGGTGTACGCATCGTTCTCGGCGCAGTAGCGCCGACACCTATCCGCGCAGAGCGCGCCGAAGCCGCGCTCGAGGGACAAGTTCTCACGGAAGCATTGGCCGAGAAAGTGGGCCAGATCGCCGCGGAAGAAGCGAAACCGATCAGCGACGTGCGCTCGTCGGCAGACTATCGCCGCGCCATGGTCGGCGCCATGACCAAGCGCGCCTTGCTAAACGCCGCGGTCGGCCCCGCGACATCCTGGTACGACCGGCGGGATCGCAGATATTAGCAGAATCGGGCGATAGAATGTCGGAGTACAATACTCATCACTCCAACGCTCCAATTCGGTTTCGAGGTTTCCATGAACAAAGCGATTCACTTTACGCTCAACGGCAAGCCTGCCAGCCGCGAAGTGCTGACGCATCGGCTCCTGCTCGATCTCCTGCGCGACGAGATCGGCTTGACGGGAACTAAAGAAGGCTGCGGCACCGGCGATTGCGGCGCCTGCACGGTCTATCTCAATGGCAAGCCGGTAAATTCTTGTCTTGTCCTATCCGGCGAACTCGACGGCGCCGACATTGTCACAATCGAAGGATTGAAAATCGGCCCCGAGCTTCATCCGATCCAGAAAACTTTCTTGCAGGATGGCGGCGCTCAGTGCGGCTACTGCACGCCGGGGATGCTGATGATGGCGAAAGCGCTGCTCGACGAAAATACCAATCCGACCGAAGAAGAGATTCGCTTCGCGCTCGCCGGCAATCTCTGCCGCTGCACTGGCTATGCGAAAATTGTCCAAGCGGTGCAAGACGCAGCCGCGATGCTACGAAAATGAACACGTTCAAACCGTTGAATTCTTCAAGCTGTTTTAAGCACGCGACCTCCGGGAGGAAACGGCTTGAAGGTTCTGAACGATTTGAACGGGTTGAACCATGTTTCAGGAGTTAGCGATGTCCGAACTGACGGTTGTAGGCAAACCGATTCAAAGGGTAGACGCGGAAGATAAAATCACCGGCCAAGCGGTCTACGGTTACGATCTCGTCCTGCCCAATATGCTACACGGGAAGACCCTATTCAGCACCAAGGCGCACGCGAAAATCAAAAAAATTGACACCGCCAAGGCCAAAGCTTTGCCCGGTGTCGTTGCTGTCGTGACCGGGGCGGAGGCGCCTTGGACCCATGGCGAGTCGATCAAGGACAAACCGTTCTTGGCGCAGGGCAAAGTTCGCTACATCGGCGAGCCGGTGGCGGCGGTGGCCGCAGAAGACGAAGACACGGCGCAAGCCGCGGTCAAGCTGATCGAAGTCGAGTACGAAGACTTGCCCGTTTACACCGACCCGGAACAAGCCTGCAAACCCGGCGCCCTCGATATTCACGAAGACTTTGACAAATACCGCAAGGTCGAATTCATCGTCAAAGGCCCAGGGCCGAACATCGCCGAGCACTTCAGGCTTCGCACCGGCGACATAGCCAAGGGCTTCAAGGAATCTGATCTCGTGCTCGAAGAAAGATATTTCGTGCCGACGATTCAGCACGCCGCCATGGAGCCGCACTCGGCGCACGCGCAGTTTGACAAAGAATCAGGAAGGCTGACCATCTGGGTCGCTAACGACGCGCCGTTCCGTGCCCTCCACGAGATCACCGAGGCACTCAATATGCCCAAGGAAAGAATCCGCTTCATCAATCCGCTCCAAGGCGGCGGGTTCGGCTCCAAGGGCGGACTTAAAGTAGAACCGATAGCGGTGGCGCTGGCGTTTCATACCAACGGCCGGCCGGTGCGGGTAAAATTCAACCGCGAAGAAACGTTCATCTCGACGCTGACGCGCCATGAAGCCGTTGTGTATGCAAAGACCGGCGTAAAAAAAGACGGCACGCTGATGGCACGCGAGATGAGGATCTACTGGGGCGCCGGCGCCTATGCCGAAAAGAGTCCGACGGTTTGCATCCGCGGCAGCTTGCCCGCCCCCGGCCCGTACCGTATTCCCCATGTCAAGGTCGACGGATATGCAGTCTACACCAACAAACCGGTGGCGGGTTCTTACCGCGGCTATGGCATTCCCCAAGGCGCTTGGGCCGGAGAGCAGCAGATGGACGAACTGGCCAGGCGTCTCGGCATGGACCCCATCGATTTCCGCATGAAAAATATTTTCGTCGAAGGGGATGTCGCCTACTGGGGCGAACAGCTCCACGCCGTCGGTTTAAAAGAAACTTTAGTTAAAGCCACGGATGCAATTGACTACGGCAAGAAGTCGGTAAGCGCGAAACCTAGCATCAAAATCGGCAAAGGCTTCGCCTGCATCCAGAAACCAACGCGATCCCCGACGACATCCGCAGCCGGCGTGGTGGTCAATGCCAAGGGAGAAGTCACGGTGCTCGCTGGCACAGTGGAAATCGGTCAGGGCTGTAATACCATCTTGTCGCAGATTGCCGCCGAAGAGTTGAAAGTGCCCATCGAAAAAGTCCACATGCACCAGCTCGACACTGATGTCATCCCTTACGATGCATCGACCACCTCGAGCCGCAGCACCTATCACATGGGCAACGCCGTGCGCCGCGCCTCGATCCACGCTCGCGAGCAGATTATGGAAGCAGCCAGCCCCATGCTCGAAGTCGGCGTCCAAGAGCTCGACTATGCCGACGGCAAAGTTTTCTCGAAAGATCAGCCGCAGCAGGCGCTGCCGATCGGAGAAGTCATCCGCCGAAAGCTTGGCATTAACGGCGAAGTGCGAGGCGACGGTTCGTATACGTATGAAATCGGTAAAGACTTGGATCTGGAAACCGGCCACAGCGATCATGCCTCGGCATTTTATATGTACGCGACGCAGGCCGCCGAAGTGGCGGTGGACGAAGATAGCGGCCGCGTGCGCGTGCTCCGGATGTCGGCGGCTCACGATGTCGGGAAGGCGATCAACCCACTTAACTGTGCCGCGCAAATCGAGGGCGGCGTCGTCATGGGCATTGGCTCGGCGCTGCACGAAGAGATGGTCGTCGACGCTACCGGCAAAGTGCGCAACCCATCATTTCTCGACTATCATCTTGTCACATCGCTGGACACGCCCGAGATGATCCCGATCATCGTCGAATGCGCCGAGCCGGAAGGTCCCTACGGCGCCAAAGGTTTAGGCGAGCCCGGATTGGCGCCGACTCCGGCGGCCATCGGCAACGCCGTCACCGATGCCATCGGTGTAAGAGTCTACGATCTGCCGCTCAAACCTGAGAATGTCTTCTGGGCGATTCAAAGGGTCAAGAAAAAAGACGCCGCATAAGCCTGCCAATATCGTATTTCTTAAGCTTTTCGTTTAAAATTCCACTGATCGACCGGGCCGCTGATGCCCGGTCGGTTAAATCCCACCGGTGGAGGTCGGTTGATGAAACTAAGCGAGTCTCTTTACCTGTTTGTGGCAATTTCACGCCTGGTGATTTCGCCTTGGCCATCGGACGTCAGCGCCGCTGACGCTGCGCGAACAATCCAAACCGTGCCAGGCATGCCGCCGGTGGTCGATCCGAATAACCTTTACAGCGAAACCAAGCCCGACAAGCTCAACCCGGTAGTTGCCAAGCATTTACATCGCGTCTACGTGCCCAATCGCAGTTCCAACGATGTTTGGGTCATCGATCCACAATCATTAAAAGTCGTCGATAAATTCAAAGTCGGTGTCCATCCGCAGCATGTCGTCCCTGCTTGGGACCTCAAAACTCTCTGGGTCAACAATAATGCTGAAGGGCGCACCGACGGCAGCGTCACGCCCATTGATCCGCTTACCGGCAAGCCCGGGAAAAATATTCCCGTGGACGATCCTTATAATATGTACTTCACCCCCAACGGGGACGCCGCGATTATCGTCGCCGAGGCCCACAAGCGCCTCGATTTCCGCGATCCGCAGACCATGGCAATGAAATATTCCATCGCCACACCGGAGTGCCGCGGCATCAACCACGCCGACTTCTCCATTGACGGCCGTTACGCGATCTTCACTTGCGAATACGCCAAGAGCTTGGCCAAGATCGATCTAGTCGGCAAGAAAGTTGTCAGCTATCTAACGTTATCCAAAGGCGGCATGCCCCAAGACGTGCGCATCGCGCCAGACGGCAAAGTATTCTACGTCGCCGACATGAAAGCCGAAGGGGTTTTCATCATCGACGGCGACAAATTCACCGAGATCGCACACATCAAAACCGGCATCGGCACCCACGGCCTATACCCGAGCCGCGACGGCACCAAGCTGTATGTTGCCAACCGCGGCGTCGCCCGAGTCTACGGCCCGCCGAAAGGCAAAGGCAGTGTCAGCGTCATTGACTTTGCCACGCGTAAAGTCGAGGCCACTTGGCCCATCCCGGGCGGTGGCAGTCCTGACATGGGCAACGTCAGCATCGACGGCAAACAACTCTGGCTCTCCGGTCGCTACGACAATTCGGTCTACGTCATCGACACGACGAGCGGAAATGTGAAAAGCATTCCAGTTAAGACCGAGCCCCATGGCCTCACTGTCTGGCCGCAACCGGGACGATATTCCCTCGGACATACAGGAAACTTGCGCTAACGGACTGGCTTCCCTGTGGCGCGGCCAGCTCAACGCCAGAAAAGCACTTTCAGAATAGCCGCGAAGTCATCGGTCCATAGATCGCCGCCGAGGCCGCCATTGAGCGGGCGCCAGCGGGCACCGGCAAGATAGGGCTCTGCGGCGAGTCTATCGCGCGCCAAGAGGATCCAACGTGACGGACTCTTGCCTTCGGCGCGCTCTTTGGCCGTGAGGTTAAAGTCGTTTTGGATGAACGCGGCCAGGTTCAATTCCGCTGCCATGCGATCAAGTACAGGCGCAAGATCCATGTAACGGTTGGAAATATGAAACAGCAGCACGCCGTCAACGGTAGTTTTTTGCAGATAGAGCTCCACGGCTTCGCGCGTCAACAGATGTACCGGAATCATATCCGAGCTGAAAGCATCCAGGATAAACAGATCGAAGGATTGGTTCGGAGCTTTCGCCAGCGATATCCGCGCATCGCCGATCACCACTTCGATCTGTGGCGGGCAGTCGCGCAGATAGGTGAACAAACGGTCGTCTCGGGCAATTTTTTCCACTAATGGATCGATCTCGTAGAAAGTAAAAGTCTGACTCGTCGTGCCATGACAGGCGAGAGCGCCGGTGCCGAGACCGACCACCGCGACATTCCCGTGAGACCGGCGCATTGAAGACGCTGCGAAAACTTGACCCACCGGACTGGTGGGGTGGTAATATGTTAGCGGCTGCAGCCTCGATCGACCATCGGCGCTTTGCGCTCCGTGAACGGTCGTACCTTGAAACAAGACATGGCGCTTCCCGTCGGCATCGACGGTGGCTCTATAGGTGCCAAAAAAACTTCGACCGCCATACAAAACCTTACCGAGTGGACTGGGATACCATAGCGAAACCAGCATAAACGCCAACAGACCGACTCCGAAGCGAACCGGACGGCGGGCGAGAGCTAGCAAAATGATTCCTGATAGACCGCCAATCAGCAAGTGGTCGTTGGCCGGAGGCAAAAGCTCGAGCCGTTTGAGTAGCAGGGTGGCGCATACGATCAACGCAAGGAGCGCCGGCGGTAGAAACCAATCCAATCGCCGGTTTAACGGTGAATCCACCGGCTCGCCGAGATAGGGCCGGATTAAAGCGGCCGTCGCAAGCATTAACGGATATTCGACTACTCCCTTGAAAATCAGCGGCGCCACCAGCGCGTTGAATGCTCCGCCCAACACGCCGCCCAACGAGATCCACAGAAAATAGTCCGTCAGATGT
>Ga0126377_10003919_pt1 | contig 10687 bp, 14 predicted proteins | sample PanSoiMetPlot_22_FD_92647 | JGI IMG/M metagenome (GOLD analysis project Ga0126377, IMG submission 92647) | Tropical forest soil microbial communities from Panama - MetaG Plot_22 | ecosystem: Environmental > Terrestrial > Soil > Tropical forest > Bulk soil | place: Panama | collected 2016-02-17 | reverse complement strand
GGTCGTCGACTGCGGTTCCCTTCACGTCGTTCTGGCGAAGGCCCATGCCCGGCGTGATGAAGACGCCATAGGCCTTGTGGCCCATGATCGTGATGGGCGCCATGTCGGCGATCGGGAGGTTGTTAAACCCACCCATGGCCGGGCCGCTGAATCCGCCGCGTGGCGCTTGGATGAGGTCGTTGCGCTTGGGGGATTGGTCGTAGATTTTGGTGATCCAGCAGAACGTGTTGGCGCAGAACGCGTCCTGCGCGGCCGCGTTGGCGTATCCGCCCGCATCCGGCATCGGCGACGCGACTGGTTGGACGACGCCGATGTCCAAGGTCTTGCCGTCCGACTGGCGGAGGACCTGGTAGAGCGGTCCGTTGTAGGAGGCGTACAGCGCGCGCGTGGTACTGTGGGCGGCTACGCAGGGGGCGCCGGCGGCGGCGTAGATGTCACATGGGCCCTGCGGGCGGGGCGGGGCGGAGAGCCCTTCCGGAAGTCTCTTGATGATCTTATTCGCGCCGGCCTTTTCGCCCGCGTGCAGCGGCGCCGATTCGGGCTTGAGATTCAAATCCTTCATCAGATTGTCGTAAACAATCTTGACCTTCCTGGGCCAGTCTTTGTCTTCGGAATTTGACTCCCCTCGATGCGACAAGACGCCTCCGCCTTCCACGTTCGATTGCCCAAAGCACAGGTAGATATAAAAATTCGGGTCGGATGTAGCCAAAGCTCCTATGGTGGGAGTCAGTACCACGGCAAGAAAGAACGATACTATCTTCATTTTCATAACGGTTGGCTCCATTAGTAACCCTCGCCCACGCGGATCAGGTCCGGGTCTGAGAATTCGTCATAAAATAGCGGGTTCGAAAACGTGCCGTTGCCGTTGTCCGCTCTCCACGTCTGAGCCGAAACGGATCCGTTAACCACCAAGGCGACGATGAGTATCAGCTTTTTCATGCGGACACCAGAACTTCCGAAGTCGGAAAATGGATTGTGTGACAGAGACGGCGGGAAGTATACGAGCGGCTCGGCGTGCGGGCAATAGAGCGATTCGCGACGCGGGTTGCATCAACGCCGGCGTGAACGGCGACGCTATCACCGCAAGGCTTGTGATAGCGACTTTGACGATCTGTCCGATACGATCCAGGTACGGCGGCTTGGGGCTGGGCCTGTCCATCGTCCGCCACATCACTGAACTGCACGGCGGGACTGTGAGCGCCGCGAGTGATGGCGAAGGTCGAGGCGGCGCCAAACTGGTCGAGCCGGGTGAATTGGCGCGGTTGTCGATAACCTGACCGGGCGGGAGGACAAGCCTTTGTCCTTGTGATCCGCGCGATGAGAAGAACGCGGCGGATGCCCCAGACCGCTGCGACCAGCGCGGCGAACCGGCGAGTCGCTTAACCGAAGGGGCGTCACAAACTATCCCCGGCCTCATTCGGGCGCCTTACCCGAACTATTTCAACCGAGCATTTCGCGTCTGAAACTACCGCGGTAGAGACGCTGCCGAGCAGGAAACGCCCCACACGGCCTAATCCTCTGGCGCCGACAAAAATGCAGTCGGCTTGCCAGGTCTCAGCCTCTTCGAGCAGGAGATGCTCCGGCTCGGTTATTTTGATGTGCGAAGAGACCTCAAGCCCCGCCGAGCGCAATAGAGCTTCCGCGCCGTGGTGTAACTCTTTCGCTCGCTCCGTCTGCTGATCGACATTCAACCCCGGCGCGATGACGAGCGCGGTCACGAGTCTGGCGAGGCTCCCGCCTGGCCATGTACGCGCGGCCACCGCGCGCGCCACCTGATCAGAGCTCTCCGAGCCATCCAGGCCGATGATGATCCGCGCCGCCGAACCGTTCTTTTCACCGCGCCCCTCATCCCTGCCGCGCCCCACCAGCACCGAGCATTTTGCCTCAGTCGCTACCTTTTGCGACACGCTTCCTAAAATCATCCGCCCCAACATCGAGCGACCTTGCGACCCGACGACGATTAGGTCCGCGCCCCATTCATCCGCTCTTTGCATCAATACCCAGGCGGGCGAGGTGGGGTGTGATTCCGCCGTCGCGCGCACGTCCCAGTCGGGAAAGATCGATTTGAGGCGTTTGCTGGCTTGCAGGGATAACGCCAGCGCCTCCGCTTCGGCCAGCGACTCCTTCTTCCCGACGCCGGATTGCGAATCGGAGTCCGGCCCTACTTCCTGCATCGCTTCGACAAGCTCATAGCTCGAAGGCAGAGGATCAGACAGCCTTCGGCCAGCGACCGAAACCACCATCGCGTCCGCGCGCCGTGGCAACCCGGCGCGCCGTAAATGATCGAGCGCGTCATCGGCATAATCCGATCCGTCATATCCGATCAATATCTTCATGTTCGTTCTCCTCTCTCTCCATGCCGCTTCTCTGTTTAAGGTCTGGCCGTTTTTGCGCGCGCGGAATCTCTTCCGGCTCGTCCTGTTGCGGCCTGTCTCGCCGGCGCCCGTTCTTCAGTTGAAAAGGAATGTAGGAGCAAGGCATATGCCGGGGCGCTCAAGTCGATGACGGGCGCCAGGATCCGCTAAGTTTGGAGACAAGCGTGGCTCTCGCTTTGCAACATCATCAGGGGCGAAGGGCAAGGGTATGAGCGAGAAAATGAAAGTTGTGATTGGTTATGACGATTCAAGGTATGCGGAAGACGCCATAGGTGATTTGCGGCGCGCGGGGCTGCCGCGTAATGTGGAAGCAATAATTATCTCCGTAGCAGAAGGGATAATAGCGCCGCCGTCAGGTTTTGAGGTGGTGAAGAAGGCTCCCGTTTCCCGGCGCGTGGCGTCAGCCGTCGCGCAAGCCTCACACGCGCTCGCAATGGCGCAGGAATGGACGCGCCTTGGAAGCGCGCGCGTCAAGTCGCTCTTCCCTGAGTGGGAGGCGCGCGCCGAATATCTGACGGGCCTTCCGGCGGACGCGCTGGTGGAGCGAGCCACAAGTTGGAACGCGGATTTGATCGTCGTCGGCTCGCAGGGACGGTCGGCGCTCGGACGGCTCTTCCTCGGCAGCGTGTCACGAAAGGTCGTGATCGAAGCGCCCTGCTCCGTGCGTGTGGCGCGCGCAAACAACAAGAAGAGTGATCAACCAATAAGAATCATTATCGGCGTGGACGGGTCAACTTGCGCCGAATCGGCCGTTGACGCCGTGGCGGCGCGCTCCTGGCCTGCCGGCGCCGAGGCTCGGGTGGTCACCGCCACTAAACCTTTTCACATGTATGGGGAAACACCCGCGATGCAAAAGAGTCGCGTGCGAGGGTTTCAGGACGAGGCGGTAATGAAGCTATCTGAGGCGGGATTGGCTGTCTCATCAAAGATAATAGAGGGCGACCCGAAACGCGCGCTTATTGACGAGGCCGACGCATGGAGCGCGGATTGTGTCTTCATCGGTTCGAGGGGGCTGAACGGCGCGATGCGAAGATTCTTCCTCGGGAGCGTTTCGACGGGGGTCGTAACCGACGCGTCATGCTCGGTCGAAGTCGTGCGTTTGGCGGAACGCTCAGAGGACCGAAACGATGAATGACTCAGTAGATTTCCTTCCGTCCACTCGCGCGGCTGATGAACGCGAGAGCCTCGAATTCATCTTCTATTAATGTCCCGTATGGGAGCCTAGCTCGCAAAAACCGGATCACGGTTTAATTATCTCAATATCTGTTATACAGAAAGGATCCGCCAGTGAGATCATTATTTATTGTGATTTCGCTTTATATAGGATCATTTGCAGGTTGCAGCGCGGCGCAGCCTCGCCCTGACAAATTAGTGACGATTGCCACACCAACGCCAAACCCGACATCCGAATCCGTTTCGGCTGACAAACTCACGACGGCACAGGCAAAAAATCACGTCGGCAGGAACGCGACTGTTTGCGGCGTTGTCGCGATTGCAATCTACGCGAGAAGCTCCTATCGGCAGCCGACGCTCATTTGCTTCGACCATTATTACCCACACCAGAGTTTCACCGCAGTCATCTGGGGAGAAGACCGAAGCAAATTCGGGACGCCGGAAACAACGCTCAATGGTAAGGAGATTTGCGTCAGCGGACTGATCGAAGAATATCAGGGCAAACTGCGGATCATACTTCGAAGGAAGGAACAGTTGACCGAAAAGTAGGACCAGGGTTAATCCATCTTTGACATATAGTGGGAGCTTGCATCCCCGCGACCATAGGATCCAATTATTATTAGTCGCCGCGTCAAACTGTCACGTTTCTCGTCACTGCTCGGAGTAGGTCGCGCTTCATTTTTCTTGTGAAATCAGTCATTTAGCGGAACAAGAACGCACGGCGCCTTTTTTGCAATTGTAAGTATTTGGGTAGTCGTATATCCGACTACGCCACACCCTCACATACTGAACGTCCCACAACAACCTGCTTTGTCTACGGAAGACCAAGCGGTTGTCTGAATCTATCCTCCCACAATATCTGCTCTGAAGCGTCTCTTTAGCTCCCCCCCCCTTTAACCGAGGTAAGTGGCCCGACTTATGATAGAGCAAATACGTGTGCCGTTGCGCGCGGAGCGACTTCAGCGCGAAACCCTGGTCGCCCCGATAGAGAAAGAACTGACCCAGGTAATCTACTTAAACGCGAGGCTCAGCAACTATGCCTTGCCGAAATACGAAAGGGCGGCGCGAGATGGCGCCGCAGAATATCTCTGGTTGCCGTCGAATCGAGCCCCCTCGCCGAGATACGGAAAGGGGACAGATTCTTCTGCGACCGATCCGCTCAACACGTCTGTCCGCTACAACGTCAACAGTGTCATCGCGGAACTGGAAAAACGAAAGGCAAAACTTTTCGCTCAGGCTCGCGCGGCGGAGACCAGAGCGCGAGAGGCGGAGGAGAAGTTCGAACAATTCAAATCCAGACTAAAACAGGAAACGAATCAGAGGTTGGGGGCTGAACAGCGGCACAGGGATATTGAAGAAGATCGCCCGCGACAACTGCAAGCGGCGGAAATTGAAAGGATGAAACCAACCGAGGCGGCGATGGCGCCTGAAGTAGCGGAAGCCCGCCTAAAACAGGCCGAGAGGCGAATTAAAGAAGCTGAGAAGGACGTTACGACCCTCACACTCGCACTGACGAAAGCTTATCAGAAGAAGGCGGAAGCCGAGGCCGCCGTGCGAGTCGCAGAGGAGAAGGCGAATAAAATCGAAGCTCTTGTTCTCGGAACCGAACCTGGCGACCACGAAGCCGTTGAAAGAAACCTGGTGTTCGGGTTACTTGTTTTTGCGAACACGATGGCCGAAGCCGGGCGGAATGCGAAACCTAACAAGAAGGACGCGTCCACTGAACTCACAATGTGGAGAGAGGGTGAGCACACATCGCCCAATTTGCTGAAATCCATCAGCGCGACAAAACAAAAGTGGGTCAAGCGCAAATTCATTATCTACGGCTCAGTAATCATGCTGTTGGTCGGTATGTGTTGTTGGCTCATAGCGACTTTGTCCTAATCGCGCCGGACGGTTCATGTCGTCAGACGTGTAGTTTCCCGTTTTCAATTTTTATTAGGCTTCGTAACGATGACGCAGTCCACCCACTTCGGCGATCTCGACCACCACTCCAAACCCCGGCTCTTCGCGCAGGTGTTTTGAAGGCGAAGTTTGAGCGCCGGTCGCCGTCTTACACGACCGAATGTCGGGAGTTGATAACGGCGCATTGATTGAGACGGGTTCGCAAACATTAAAGTCGGCCGGTGATTTGCCCCTCCGGCTGGCTTGCTTACATCTTGAGCGCTGGTAAAGATTGACACTCTATTCAAGTGCGCATAGCATTCCAAGGCGTCTTCTGCATTACCTTTTGTGATTATAAATTTTCTCAAGAATCACCAAGAGAACCGCAGAAAGTCATCGCCGCAATTTAGCTCAACACATAATACAGGAGGCAAGATGTTAAGGTTCCCTTGGCAGAAGGAGAAACCACTGGAAAAGATTACTCCCGAAATGATGCAGCAACGGGTAATAAAGTATGAGGAGTACGCCGTATATGTCACGGACGATAGAACCCGCGAGGCCATTCTTAATGGCCTCGCTCACGTCTCTGCGGCGTTGAAAGAAGGTGACCTAACTACCGCCAAGTCGGACATGGAAATTGTCAAACACATATACGTAATGGCGAGGTATAGCAACAAGGTTCTCAAATACAAATCATTTGAGGAGGGCGCAATCACCCTCCTGCACCTCACTGTGCTATGTGTAGCGTTTGGCATTGGGTACCAATACATGAAACCGGACTTCGATACTACGGGCTACAAAGTCTTCCTCGCCATCATCGGCGGCGGTCTGGGTGGGATAGCCATCGTAGTACTAGGACTGCTCGGAGTGCAGGTACAAACCTCCGCCACGATCCACCGCCGAGCATGGTTTGTCCTGAAACCCATCTCGGGCGCAATCATGGGGTTGGTCACGTACTGTGCGGTGGATATTGCCGCGCAAACAATTGCCGGCGGCTCAAGCGCGGGTAGTATCGCGAGGCCCTTTGCAGCATTCCTCCTTGGTTTCCTTGGCGGTTTTTTCGAAACCTTCGCCAACAAAGCGCTCCTACGCGCAGCCAAGCTTGAAGAGTAGTGAAGCACATCGGGCAAAGAACTCTATTGTTCATCTGTCGCTTCATCAACCGGATTGAGTTCATCAAACTTCTCCCTCATCCGCCGCTCAGCCTCATCTTGCCCGCCGGCTTCAAGACCTTCCTTGTACGCCTGCGCCAGCAGTACCAGTTTCTCAGTACTAACTCTCACGGCCTCTACATCTTCAATCTGGTCGCATAGCCGCTTCACCCGTTCCAAATCTTCGTCTGTCGGTACCATACCATGTCTCCAATGTTCTTGTATCCTTTCGTCGGTTCGCGCGATCAGTTCACCGACTCCATCTCCGGTTGCTCAAGCCATCGCCTGGCTTTCAAAATGCGTGTGCGAATTCATTTCTCACCCTCACAACGCGGGACGGACTCCAGGCTTTCACGGTGGAGCGTTCGCAGGACGCGTTGGATTTCTGCGGTGGTCATTTCGCCTCCTCGCCGTCCGAGAGCCTGCGCCACTCCTCCGACCAGGGAAAGACGCCCAGAGCGGTCAGCGTCGCGTCCGCGCGCGCGTCTTCGAGAAGTTTGAGAAAGATTTCCCGCGCCGCCGGCGACATCACACTTATGTCCTCCGCCTCAAGCTTCCTAAGCGGTTCATCGCAGAACACCCGCCTCCACACTTCAAGCTTCAGTTCTTCACGTCCCGGCAAGGTGTCCCACCAGTAAGCAAACGCCTTCTTTTCGTCATCTTCAGAGAAATCCGGCCCGCCGGGCCTGAGATGTTCGAGCGCCGCATGTAACCGACACAGCCGCCACCGGTCTTCCTCGCTCCAGCCCTGCGCCTTGTACATGTCGTCAAACTGACGCCAATCGTCTGGCGCGGAACCGAAGTCACGACAGAAAGAGATGAATTCGTCAAAGGTCATATTGACTGTCCATTCATTTCGCCCGCGCTCCTTTCTTCGCCTTCCTCCCGGCCGTCGGTTTGGCGTCCGACCGGCGCCCAGCGGCTTTCGACAAGACGCGCCGGGTCTGCTTATCGATCTGAATGTTTCGTGTCGTACGCGATTTCATGGCTTAACTGCCCTCTCCAGAGAGAAATCTTCTATCTCTATTTCGCCCGCCTCAATCTTCCCGACGAACTCATTGACTACCGCGTCTTCCTCCTGGCCTAGGTTTGCTCATTTTCCCCCTATAAATCAATTATTTCCGCCTTCACTTCAGCCAGCGCCGCATTGATTGCTTTGATCCTGGCCAACGTCCGCCAACTTCCCACGCGGTAAACGGTCGGACCGGTTAATCCTTTCAGCCGCGACGCTCCCGTCAGCCAGTAAGCCTGAATAGGCGTAAGGTTTAGTTGTTGGCGCGCCGCCGTATATTCACTGGACGTTCCCGCCAAAATAAAGATTGTTTGATCCATTAGTTCGCCGATCCTTTCCTATCATCACCGGCCAGGAGTTTTCGCAACTCGCCCGGCCAGGGAACGATGCCCAAAGCGAACATCGTCGCCTCCTCGCGCTCGCCTTCGAGAATCTGAAAATAGGCTTCCCGCGCCTCCGACGAAAACTCACTTATGTCTATCGCCTCGAACCTCCTGAGTGGCTCTTCGAAGAACACCTGCCGCCACGCTTCGAGCTTCAGTTCCTCCCGCCCAGGCAACCCCCGCCAGTATTCAAACGCCCTCTCCGCGTCCTCTTCAGAGACCGAATCCGGCGCGAAGGGGCCAAGGTATTCAAGCGCGCCGTGCAGCAGGCACAGTTGGTTACGGTCTGCGTCGTCCCAGCCCTGCGATTTGTATAAGTCGTCATGCACACGCCCATCACCGGGCGCGGCCCCGAAGTCCATGCAAAAAGAGACGAATTGATCGAAGGTCACTTCGCCGCCCCCCTCTTCGCCGCCTTCTTTGCGGTTTTCTTCGCGGCGGACTGACGCGTCTCTTTGTCGCGGTGAATGAATAGGAAATCAGTCAACTCGCAGTCCAGCCGGTTGCATATCTTTCCTAGCACGTCGAAGCCGACGCGTTGCGCCTTGCCGGTTTCGAGCTTCCAGATGGTCGTATGGGCGATGTTTGTGTCCTTAGCCAAGCGGTACTTAGTGATTCCGCGCTTGGCCAGAATCGCATCTAAGTTGAATTCAATCATTTGCTTGTTCATACCACAAAATATACACAGACAGCAATATTTTGTCAAATGGCTAGATTGCCACTTAACGGTATAGTGCCACGTAGCATCATATGCGCCCGTTCGCTGATAACACACGGAAAGGACACTCACTATGCTTCTTAACACTCACATCTGGTCGCAAATGAAGGCTGCCAGCGAGCTCGAGTTGATCCGCGCTCAATCCGCGCTCGACCGGGGGCGGATTGAGCGTCAACGCGAGCGCACGCGGCGCGAATGTGAATTCCGGCAATAAGATTGATTACCCAAATTAAAACCAGAACCCGGCCAGTGGCCTACAGCGCCATCGCTAGATAGCAAAGCCGACCGGTCTTCAACTTTCCGGTCGGCCACATTGGCGCGAGATCACACTCAATAAAAGTTTGCCTCCGACGGCAGCGGGCGTTCGATTCCGCGTCTTTATAAAATAACGTGTAGCTATAAACTGATATTCGGAGAAGGAGACTGGGGCGGGGGCTATTCAACCTTGCGGAGTAGTTTCCCGCTTCTTTTGCTTAACCTTCATCTTCCCCGCCAGTTGACTACCATAGTAAGAGGCGCGTTCGGCATGGTCTCCACAATCGTACTCAGTAGAAATCTTTGCCCATCATTGGTCACGGAATAATATGGAGTGGTCAGAAAGCCCCCGGCGCGGAAATCGAAGAGCGGCGTAGGCGCGCCCGCCTCGAAACTCGCCCCGCCCTTGACCTGCGCCGCCATAAGATTCCCGTCCGGCGCGTGGTAGAACAACTCTTTCCCGTTCGACCGCCAGATCGGTCCGCTCCCACCGCCGGTCGAGACCTGCCTCTTGCTGTCGCCCTTGGGAAAACTCTGGACGTAGACCTCATCCCGCCCCAACTCATCCGAGACATACGCCATCCATTGCCCATCGGGAGAGAGTGTTCCCCCAATTTCAGTCGCCCCCGTATGAAGAAAAGGGAAAGGCGGCCCGAGTGACGGCTCTACAGGTAAGACGCATACATCATAATTATTATTTGTTTTCGGATCGATTTGACTGTAGACGATGAAGCGCCCGTCCCGCGACCAGTCGGTGGGGACATTGAAGTAATCTGATTTGAGCAATTGCGCATCCTGTCCGGAACCATCGGATGCTCTTACATACAACTGAAAAGGCCCTTCACGGTTGGAGGCCCAGACGACGCGGCTCCCATCGGGCGACCAGATCGGGAAGTTGTCAAACGCCAGATCGAAGGTGATGCGCGTGGGGTTACCGTTTGTCACGTCGGACAGGTAGAGATCGGTGTTACTTATCTGGAAGACGCCGCGGGAAACAATGAAATGTTGATTGTCAGGCGAGAGCCTGGGCGAGCTTAGGTTATCCAACCCATCCAGTGGCTCATTCAGTGTGGCGATTGGTCTGTCCCCGCGATCTACCCACATTAACTGAGTGCGCTCACGTTTGGGGTGCGGGTCAAAGACCAGTACGCCATCTTCAGAGACAGAAAAATTCGGGCGGGGATTGCCTGTCACATAGCCAGAAGTTGACCCGACTTTCGCGGCGATGGAGAACGGCTCGCCGGCGCCGCGCCGCGCGACGGCATCGAAGGGTTGGGCCATCAATCCCGCCTCACGCCCGAAAAGTAGATACCCAGCGCCTCTACCGGACGCCGCATACACGGCTTTCGAGTCGTCGCCCAGCAGCCGCTCGTTCACTCCCCCATCAATCGAGCTGAAGTAAATTCCACGAATCTCCTTGTTCCCACTGACCTTGGTATAGAGAAAATGACGGCCGTCCGGCAGGAACCATGGGTCTGTATAGGCCGTCTCCTCAGATTTCAAATCGGGTCTCATGACCGATGTCACTGCGCCGCCCGTGGCGGGCACGCGCGACAAACCGACGCCGCTCAGGGATGAAAAAAGGATCACGCCATCGCGGTTCCATGTTCCGCCGGCTGCGGCCCTGGCATCGCATAGGGTCGCGGGAAGCCCGCCGGAGATTTCCACTTTCTTAAGTTTTCCTGGAACAAAGAAACCAATCCACCGGCTGTCCGGCGACCAGAATGGATAGTTTG
>Ga0126377_10003917_pt1 | contig 10689 bp, 11 predicted proteins | sample PanSoiMetPlot_22_FD_92647 | JGI IMG/M metagenome (GOLD analysis project Ga0126377, IMG submission 92647) | Tropical forest soil microbial communities from Panama - MetaG Plot_22 | ecosystem: Environmental > Terrestrial > Soil > Tropical forest > Bulk soil | place: Panama | collected 2016-02-17 | reverse complement strand
GTCGCCACCAGTCGCTGCTGGGCGGCACGGATCCTCGACAAGGACGCGCCGTCGCCCACCAGCAGGGACCCCAGCATCCGAAACCGCATGAACCCTGTCCTGTGGACCAGTAGAGCCGAACCAAGCAAACCGCATCCTGCTATCTGGTATTCGGCTCCGGGCGCGCGATGGTTCGGCGGCGGAGAAGGGCCGGGCGCGTCTGAGCGATGACCGACGGCCCGTTGGGTTGTCGCCGACGGGCGCGATGACCAGCCACGGCCGGCGGCGACCCTGGCGTGGGTGCAGCCTCTTCCAGCCTCCTGGCAGTGGGGACTCCGCGACGATGGCATGGTGCGCCCACCGCGAACTGGGCGGTGGGGGAGCGGTATCAGACGGCGCCTGAGCTGCGTCGGTCTCCGCTCTGCTGGCCTGCTGCCTGGTGGTGTTGGACCAACAAGCTCCAGCAGGAACACCCGAGGTGCTTCGGTTCCTCGGGTGACCGACGCGAGCACGACGACAATGCGACGATGGGTGCAGCTGCCGAGCGCGGCCAGGACCGGTGTCCAGGGTCGGCCATGGCCGGGGTGGCGGTGTCGCGGCGCAGGTAGCCGCGCACGTCGACCGGGCGAGCGGGCGCAGGGAGGTCGCGGCGGCGCTCCACAGCCGCACCGGTGCCGCCGGATCAGTCGCCGCGCTGGCGGGCGGCTTCGAAGGGCAGCCGGTCGAAGATGAACCGGTTGTAGACGATCTTCCCGTCCCTGACGGTCAGGCACTCGGCGCCCGGGCCGCTGGCGACCGGCGGAGTACAGGTGTCATACATCAGCACCGCTTTGGTGTCGTCGCCGAATGCGGCGAGTAGTTCAGTGCGCACCAGCATCTGGGCGAACGGCCTGAGAAACTGGCGGTATGCCTGGACGCCTTCGATGCGGCCAGCGGGGGCGTCGCAGACGACGTCCTCAGCAAGGAGGCTCATCGCGGTGGTGATGTCCTTGCTGGTCCACGCCTGGTAGTAGCTGAGCGCGACCTGCAGGGCGGGGCCGGGGTGTTCGGTCACAGCGCTTCCCTTCACTGTCGTCCTGCGTGTGCAGACACCGCGGCGGCGGCGAAGGGAACGCTGCGGCCCCATGTCGGCGGGAAGATGGCATGCTGCCGGGGTGGAGCAGACCATGCTGCAGCGTGCCCGAGACGGCGACGAGCAGGCCTTCCGTGCGCTCACCGACCCGTATCGTCGGGAGCTGCAGGTGCACTGCTACCGGATGCTCGGGTCGCTGACTGACGCCGAGGACATGCTGCAGGAGACCCTGCTGGCGGCCTGGCGCGGGCTGGCCGAGTTCCAGGAGCGGGCCTCGCTGCGCAGCTGGCTGTACCGCATCGCGACCAATCACTGCCTCAACGCGCTGCGCGCTGTGGGCCGGCGCATCCCGACCGAGCCGGTGCCGCCGTTCCAGCCGCCGGAGCCGAGCCGGCGTGGCGAGATCACCTGGCTGCAGCCGTATCCGGATGCTCTCTTGGCGGGAATCGCCGACACCGCGCCCGGCCCCGAGTCCCGCTACCAGGCCGCCGAGGCGGTCGAGCTGGCCTTCGTCGCCGGGCTGCAGCGCATGCCGCCACGACAGGCGGCCGCGCTCGTGCTGCGTGATGTGCTCGGCTTCGCGAGCGACGAGGTGGCTGGCATGCTCGGCACCAGTCACACCGCGGTCAAAGGTGTCCTGCAGCGTGCCCGCGCCGCACGCGACCGCGCTCGGGCCGACCGGGTACCACGTCCTGGGTCGGCCGCCGAACACGACCTCGCCCGCCGCTTCGCCGACGCGCTGGTCGAGGCCGATCTGTCCCGCCTGGTTGCGTTGCTCACCGACGACGCTTGGCTGTCCATGCCACCGGCGCCGCACCAGTACCACGGCATCGATGCCATTGCCGCCTTCTTGCGTGCCTCCTTCGCCCACCGCGGCGACCGCCGGATGCACCTGCTGCCCACCCACGCCAACACCCAGCCGGCATTCGGCAGCTACCTCATCGACTCCGCCGAACCGGTCGCCACCCCAGGGGGACTGTTCGTGCTGACCATGGCTGGTAACCGCATCCAGGCCATCACCCGCTTCCACATCGACGCCCTCTACCCACGGTTCGCACTCCCCGAGTCGCTGCCAGCACCCGGGAGGCCGTTCACCCAACGCGATCTACATCACCAACTGCCCAGACCGGGTTCTCGCCGCTAGAGCCAGAGGTTCTTGCGTTCGCGGCGCGGCAGTCGTGCCTCGACAGTCCCGCGCGCCTTGAGCAGGTCTTGCGGTCGGCGCTGTGGTCAGGAGGCCAAGGCGCTAACCTCGCCCGGCGGGCCGGCCGAGGTTGGTCAGGATCTGGGGGCGCTCGCCCTGCTGCATGGTCCTGGCGGCGCGCAGGCTCGCTGCTGCGACCCGTGCCGGGAGCGTCGTACCGTGGGACCGGGAGCGGCCGGGGCTGGGATGCCGCCGGTCCACCCACAGGCGCACGTCACGTAGGTGCCGGTGGCAGGTGAAGAGGATTACCAGCATCGAGCCTGCCGCGCTGGGCAGCGGCACGTTGTCCACGACGGCGAGTTCGGCGACCCGGGGACAGTCATTGGCGGGCGCGTCCACCCGCCAGGGGTCCCCGACGCACGGGTAGCGACGTCTCGCGCCTGCGCGCTCGGCGGCCATCGCCCACGTCCCCGTGAATCTGTTGGTACCCGCGACGAGCGTCGCACCGCGCTGCGCCCGCGGCAAGTGGAGTTGGCCTGAACAGCTGCGGGCTTGGCGGTGATGGGGACAGGTGCTATGGCGGTGCGGCCCTTCTTTGCCCATGCGGTGGCGGTCACCCCCGCACTGCCAGCCGGCAAGTGCACCACCGTGGCGTGATGCTCGCACGAGCGCTGAAGCTCCTGGTGACCTGGGTATCCCCCCGGTAGTGTCGAGTCTGGCCGCTGAGCGCCCTTGCCCATCGCGGCCGCCCTGGCCCGGCGGATCGCCGCGGAACGTGCTGGTCAGCAGGGCTGCCTGTCCCGGTGAGGGGCGGGACGGGGTGTGCATGGGCAAGCCCACGGCGTGCCCGCTGACCTGCGGGGATGGGGCGGCTGGTTGGTGGTGTCGGGTGGGTTTGCGGTGTCGTCGGGGTACCGGACGCGACTGCTGCGGCGGGTGGCGACGCGGGCGCGGATGCTGGGGTTCGCCGACGCGCGCGCCTACCTGGATGCCCGCTACGTGGGTGAGGAGTGCAGCGTGGCCCAGCTGGCTGGTGAGCTTGGAGTGAGCGTTTGGGGGGTGGGGGTGGTGCTGGATGCGGTGGGGGTGACGCGGGTGCCAGGGACAGGGCGGCGGAGGAGTTCCGCGCCGTCACAGTGTCTCGGCGGCGACCAGCAGCACGTCAGTACCCGCTTGGCAGCGGGCCCTTTGGGGGTGGTGGCGGGTCGCGCGTCTGGCTGGGGAGGCAACGGCGCTGCCGGGCGTGGTCAGCGAGCCTGACGTTCCTACCACCCCGTCGATGGTGGAACGCCCGTGGCGGCGAATCGTCTTACTGAACCTGCGCTGAGTCGGCAACCTCCGGTCGGCGCCTCGCTCAATCTGCTCTGCCAGGACGGAACCTGACCAGCGCTCGGAACACTCGAGTCAGTCGTGCCCGTCTGCAGGGCCTTGCGGAATACTCGGCGAAGCCCATTGCGGATGACGAGGTCGTATGTGGAGGCGGTCGAGTTGGAGGAGCAGCCGGGTTTCGTGATCGAGGGCGAACGGGTGGCGCTCGGTCCGCTCCGGTTGGACCTTGTGCCCGCCTACCAGCGCTGGTCGAACGACCTGGAGGTGGCCACCGCCAACGGCTGGGTCATCGCCTTCACCTTGGAGGCGCAGCGCGGCCGCATCGCCGGCCGCAGCGGACGGCCCGACCTCGCCGACTTCACTGTCTATGACCGCTCGGATGCGACCCCGATCGGATTCAGCTCGCTGTTCCACATCGACCATCGCACCGCCACGGCCGACTTTGGCATCTTCCTCGGCGAACGGCGGGGCCAAGGGCTGGGCACCGAGGCGACGCTGCTGACGCTCGACTGGGGCTTCACCGTGTTGGGCCTGCACAACGTCATGCTGTCGGTCGCCGCATGGAACGAGCGGGCTATCCGGATGTACGCCAAGACCGGCTTCCGCGAGCTGGGCCGACGCCGCGGCGCGGACGTGACGATGGGCCGCCGCTACGACGGGGTGTTTATGGAACTGCTTGCATCGGAGTTTCGGCAGGACGGCCGGTCGGTGCTTGCCGGTCGCACACCCCCGGGGTGGAAGCGCCCAGGCGTAGCGCAGGCGCAGCGTGGCCGGGGCAGCATCAACGAGACGCCGGCTTGAATCGGAGCAGCTTCAAGTGGGATCAGAACAGCTTCGCTGAGACAGGACAGGGATCCTTGCCCGGCGCGATCACGTGGCTGGGCGGTGTGGCGAGCTCACGCTGAGCGTGTTGTGACAGCGGCAGCGCACCGAATCGGGGGCTGTGCCAGGCGTCCACCATGATCTCGGTGAGGGCCTTGATCTCAGATCGCCACCCTGGAGGACTTGGGATCGACCGCTGGGCGAGGAGGAATAATCAAGACCTGTGGATCGGCGTGTGACGCGACTTGAGCCTCGCCTCCTGATTCCTCGTCGGGTCGCTCGACCAAGACGCCTTTGTCGAACCTGTCGCCAGCACGTACCGGGGCAACAATGGCGACGCGGTCGTGGTCGTTGCAGTTGTCGCTGGCCCACCTCCAATGGCGGCAGAAATGGGCACTTTGCGATCAAGGTTGCCTGTGCGTCTTCTGCGTCCACTGCTCGCTGAGCTGTCGCTCAGGTTCAGTGAACCCACGGTCGATCGGTACAGGCCACGCTGGTGTCGATCGGCGGGTCAGGCCGGCTGCTGCGCTGGTGAGAAGAACTCGGTGAGTGCTCCAGCGAGCGTCTCGGGATGGGTCAGCTGCGCCCCGCAGGGTGCGCGGCCGCCTGGCGGCGGAGACGCGGCCGGGGACGCGCGGGCAGACGCCGCGGCAGCGCCTAGTTGATAGCCCGGATGCAGCATGGTGCACGACCTGAATGCCACGCTGGCGGCGCTGCCGCAGGCCGAGCTTGCCGGGCAGCAGCCCCGCTGCCCGCCCGCGTCACCGCCGAGGCCTAGCTCGGAAAGGAGCGCAGGCAGCATACGCGAACCGCGTGAGCAGCCAGGCAGCGACCTCAAGGCCGAGCAGCAGCACGGCCAGCACCTGCGCGCGGAGACCGACAACCAGCAGGTTGGGTTGCGGTCGACCCTGCTGCTGATCAGCCCCGCCATCCACATCCAGGTGCTCGAGGACCTGCTGGCCGCCGCGAAACCGCAGGCCGCCGACGGCCTGACCGGGACCCGCAGCGCGCCCCCGGCAACGGCCGCGGCTGCGGGGAGCCCGACCGGGCCGCAGCCGTGAGCACGCGGGCCCGTCCACGCGTGGCTGGGCCGCTGCCCGGCCCGCACCAGCGGCAGCGCGCCGACCGTGCCGGCCCGTCCGGCAGCTCCCGCGCGCAGGACGCGCTTAGCGGTCTGGCGACGCCGGCCGGTCGCCGCGGTGACCGCGGCGAGCGCGCGCAGGCAGCAGCTGCTGCCCTGCCGGATTCCCGGAGCCTGGCGGCCGCGCTGCGCGCGCCCGGTCGCGGCCAGCCTGCTGGGGTCGGGTCCGCGCTGCTGAAGCTGCAGCGCGACCACGGCAACCGCTACGTGCAGGGCGTCATCAGCCGGGCACCGTTAGAGGACGCGGGGCCGCCATCCAGCAGCAGCCACCCCCGGTCGGCGGTCGCGGACGCTGCTGGAGCGGTCGACGCCTCGCTGCAACGCGCGATCGAAGGATCCCGTCGCGGCGGGCGGACCCTGGGCCAGCCGACGGCCGCTGCGTTGGGGGGAGCACTTGGCAGGGAGGTCAGCCAGGTCAGGGTGCACGACGACGCCCAGGCTGACTGCCTCAGCCGGTCGCTGCACGCGGCGGCCTTCACGATCGGCAGGGACATCTTTTTCCGGGCACGCCACTACCACCCGGGCACCACGCCGGGCAGGCGCCTGCTGGCGCACGAGCTGGCGCACGTCGCCCAGCAGCAGGCCGGTCTGCGAACGGCGCGCCGCGACCGCCTCGCCCCGGCGGACGACCCCGGCGAGCGAGCGGCCGACCGGGCAGCCGACGACATGGTCTTGGGTGGACGCGCACAGCCGATGACTCTGCCCCCCCAGGCCCCACTGATCCAGCGCAAGGCGTTCATCGGGCCGGACCCCCTCTTGGCCAAGCCGGCAGAGTTCGGCGATCCTCTGAAGGAGAAGCCGAAGACGAAAGGAAGAGGGCGCCGCAGCCGGGCGGGAAGGTTGCGGAACAAAGGAGAAGAACGCGGCAGCAGGCCGAGGATCTTCCCGAACCGAGAGGAAGAACGCTGGAACGGAGGGGAAGAACGCGGCCGGAGGCCGATGATCTTCCAAAAGTGCCGAAGAAGAGGTCCGTGACGGTGAAGGTCCCCGACGAACACCGTAATCTGGGGACCGACGAGCGCAACCTCGCCCAGATACTGAAGGATTACAAGTCGCGCTACTTCCACAAGCTCGATGAGCTCTACCGCTACGCGCGACGGGAGACCGACGACATTGGCTACGTCGATCGTGAGAAAGTCTGGGTGCGTCTCCCGGACGAGTTCCTGGTCCTTGGAGAAGAACACAGTCGGACCACGGTCATGGACCTGGTCGAGGCCACCGGTGTCAAGAAGTACCTCTACGAGGGCGGTGCCACGAGGCCCTCGCCGTACCTCGACCCCAGCAAGGTGATCCCCGAAATGCCACACCAGCTGGAGGAATGGCTGCCGAAGTACGTGGTGGGGCTGATCGGGGTCCAGAACAGGTTGGAGAAGCAACTCCGTACGCTCGCTCCGGAGGAGCCCGACTGGAAATCGAAGATACGCCGCGAGCGGAAGACCGTGGAGCGGGCTGATCCCGAAGCAGAAGAGCGGCAACACCAGGCCGAGCTGGAGGCGTGGAGTTCCGGCTGGGAGGCCAGATACCAAAGTAGGGAGGAACGCGGAGAGGAGAAGAGGGTCCCTAGCGGGAATTATGTCGGGCAGCACAAGCTGGGGATCGGCGGGCTCCGGGATCCAGCGCCAAGCAAGACGTATAACAGAAGCGACAAAGAGGTGAAAGCCACCTTGCAGGCGCTGAAGTCGATACGCGACGCGGGTCGCGGGAAAAACGACCCGATCACCCTCTTCTATGCCCAGCATCGTCCGATCATCGACAAGACGATCACGCAGCTCGAGGCCGGCCTGCCCGTCGACCTCACCCGAATGTTCCTCAAGATGGCCACTGGCAAGTTCGACCTCAAGGAATTGATTAAGCTGCTGAGCAGCGCGGCGGTGCAGGAACGCACCGAGCTGGGGGTCTTCGAGGTCAAGAAGCACTCGTCGTACGTAGCCGGTAAATCCAGCGGGCTCGAAGCTCAGGCGGAGGAGCTGCGGGACTCCTACATGCTGCACAGGATCATCGATGCGAAAGCGAGGGACTACCGCCTCGCGGGGCTTGGGGAGGCCCACATGAACAGCCTCCAGGGAGTGCTCAAGGCCATGAACTCCACCATCCTCGTGCAGTCAGCGAGCGCCTTCTATCGCGACCAGTACCATTTGCACCCCGACCGGGACTGATCCGCGCCGCCAGCACAGCTGCACGGCCTGCCGACCCAGGCGATCCTGCCAGCCCTCAGCCCCCCGCCCGACCGCGATCATCTGCCCGCAAGGCCACGGACCCTGACCCAGAGCCTAGGGTGGGTGCTGCCCGCCAGCGCGACCAAGCGGGCCTCCTACGCCATCCAGCGTGTGGCGGTCCTGGCGATCCGGCGCCGTGCGGTCCACAGCGGCGTCCAGCCCGCCGGTGCCTCCCGCTCGCGGACCTGCGCCAGGTGGTGTGGTGGACTGCAGCGCGGCGGCGATCGCCCGGTCGGTCCAGCCGGGGCCGGCCTCGCCCTGGTTGGTCTTGCGCAGGATGCGCGCCTGGTCAGGGCGGGGGGCCGAGCGACCGCTTGGCCGATCAGCGTGTGCAGCCGGGCGCGCTGGGGACTCGGACCAGACCACGAGGTGCTGCTTGCGCATGCTCGGCCTCCTCCAGCAGCCGGGAAGCCCCCGTCCCAACAGCATGGACGAACACAGCACATCAGGCCTGACTAGGCACTAGGCGTCGCCCTCGCCCGCAGCCGGCTCGGTCGGCTCAAGCCCGGCGAGCCGCAGCGCCTCCCGGCGGTCAGCCAGCCGCTGCCAGCGCGCCACCTTGCCGCCACGGATCGTCATGACGGCGTCGCTGGGCGAAGCGTCGGCCAACTCGCCGGTCTCGCGCCACCGCATCTGCCGCTCGGCAAAGACCACCACCTGGTCGCCTGTCTCGACCAGCCGCTCGATCTCGATGTGGACCAGCGCGTGATCCTGCGTCGACTTGCCGGCCAACCGCCGCGCCGCCTCGGGGCCGCGCTCGAGCCCGCCGGGCGTCTCCAACTCGACGTCCGGCGTCACCAGGGCCACGATGGCCTCGGCATCGCCACGGTTGTAGGTGTCGACGAAGCGCCGCACCAGCGCGGAGTTGTCCGGCATTTCCAGGGAAGTATCGCCAGGCGGTCAACGGCTGACAAGGCCGACCAGCCCCGCCAGCAATCCGAGAAACACGCTCTGGCGACCTCGCGGTCCTGTGTGACCAGCCCGAGCTGTTCGGCGAGGCATGGCCGAGGTCGACCGGTGACTGGGCAGGTCGCCAACCTCGTCACCCGCACGGTCGACAACCACCTCCAGAACGCCTACGCCAAGCTCGCCGCCGCGCTGGACGATGGCGCCGGCGCGGGCCGGTGACCGGGCCCGGGCCCGAAATTGAGTAGCCGCTACTCAGGAAGGCCCCGGCCGCGGCCGGCACCGTAGCGGTTGCGCGATCAACTGGTCGCGAGGTCAGCAAACCGAGGGCATCACCCAATGTACGGAGGTCTTCTCATGCATGCATCCAGAATGCTGCGGCTACTCGTGTCGGGCCTGGTGTCGGTCACCGCCGCCGTCGTGCTGAGTGGTGTGACGCAGCCCGTCCTGGCCGCCGACAAGCCGGCCGCGTCGCCGGCGCTGACGATCACCGACCCGGTGCCCGCCGGCTTCAGGTCCTGGGACGAGGTCATGGACGTGCAGCGGCGCCTCGGCGGCGCCGCCGACCGGATCACCAAGCTGGTCGAGGACTCGGATGCGCAGGGCTACGCGGCGATCACCGCGGCGCCGGAGGACCGCGAGGTGCACCTGTACTGGAAGGGCACCGTGCCGGCGCCGGTCCAGGACCTGCTCACCGAGCTGCGCCCGAGCGTCCCGGTCAGCGTGCTGGGCGCGCCCTACTCCGCACAGGAGCTGCAGACCGAGGTGCAGCGGATCATCGAGCGGCCGGCGGGGCAGGGCGCTCGCGTGACCGCGGTCGCGCCCAAGCCGGACGCGAGCGGGCTGCGGGTGTCGGTCGACAGCTCCGCCGAGGCGGGCCGGCAGCTGCCCGCGGTGCGTGACGCGGCAGTGCCCGTCGAGGTGGAGCCCGGCATGGTCCCCGAGGCCACCTCGGGGCGCTTCGACGACACGCCGCCGTACTGGGGCGGCGCCGTGTGGAAGAGCTCCACGGAAGCCTGCTCCACCGGCTTCGCGGTGCGGGTCGCAGGCGCCCCCAAGATGCTCACCGCCGGCCACTGCGCGCCCAATGGCGACGACGCCTGGGTCGGCGGCGTCAACGGCATCACCCACATGGGCATCGTGGAGCACAAGATCTCGACCGCGGACGTGGAGCTGATCGACACCAGCTCCTCGGGCTCCATGTACAACGGCGGCATCAACGGCGTCTCCGGGAGCGAGTACGTCAGCAAGGTCGCCACCACCTTCACCGGCAGCTACAAGGGCCAGTACGTGTGGACCAGCGGTGCCTACTCGGGCCAGCGCGGCAACATCAAGATCGCCAACACCAACGAGACGATCAACATCGGGGAGACCCCGGGCAGCCCGGTGTGGGTGTACGGCCAAGTCCGTGCCGAGCAGCAGGCCAAGGCGAACGCGATCGGCGACGGCGACAGCGGCGGCCCAGTCTGGGAGCCTTCGTCCACGCCTGGCTTCGTGACCGCCAAGGGCACCATGTCGGCCGGCTCGTCCGACACGGACTCGGCGCATTGCACCGGCATCCCGGACAGCTACTGGAGGGCCTGCTCCTGGAAGATGTTCTACGAGCCCCTCACCCTGTCGCTGTACAAGCTCAACGCCACCCTGGCCCCGGCGTGACGGCCTGGGACGTCCCGGAAGGCTGCAGGGGCCGGCGCGTCGCCGGCCCCTGCAGCCTTCCGGGACGTCCGCCGGACCTGCTCATGGGCCTTGGGGACCGCGTGGGCCAGTTCAGATTCCTCGTCCGCGACCGGGTTGCGAAGTCACGAGCGGCGGCCGTGGCTGCGCGCCTCCACCATCCTGGCAGCCGCGACCGGCGCTCGCACCGGCGAGCTGTGCGGCTGGAATGGCACGACCTCCACCTGGACGCTGACACCCTGCGGTTCCGCCAGGCCCTGTCCAGCATCGACTCAAAGGGAACTGCGGCTGTAGGTCCGTGGGATTGCCCCGCTTTGACGGACAGGGCTGATCGCTCGCTCAGGCTACCTGTCTGATGGTCTCCTCGTTGGTCGTGGCTTCGAACTCGTTGGGAGTCAGGTAGCCC
>Ga0126377_10003916_pt1 | contig 10689 bp, 10 predicted proteins | sample PanSoiMetPlot_22_FD_92647 | JGI IMG/M metagenome (GOLD analysis project Ga0126377, IMG submission 92647) | Tropical forest soil microbial communities from Panama - MetaG Plot_22 | ecosystem: Environmental > Terrestrial > Soil > Tropical forest > Bulk soil | place: Panama | collected 2016-02-17 | reverse complement strand
GGACGTCTTTGGCGTTGGTCTGGATGAAGTGCTTGCGCATGTCGACGTCGTCGCCCATGAGGATCGACATGACCTCGTCGGCCAGCGCGGCCTGCTCGACGTTCACCTGCAGCAGCGTGCGGGTGGCCGGGTCCATCGTCGTGACCTTGAGCTCCTCGTAGTCCATCTCGCCGAGGCCCTTCAGCCGCGAGAACTCCTTCTTGTGGTTCGGCCGCTCGGCCATGAACCGGGCCCGGGCGGCGTCGTCCTTGAGGTAGACCTTGTCCTTGCCCACCTCGGTGGAGTACAGCGGCGGCTCGCAGATGTAGACGTGGCCCTGCTCGACCAGCGGCCGCATCTGCCGGAAGAAGAACGTCAGCAGCAGCGTGCGGATGTGGGCGCCGTCGACGTCGGCATCGGTGAGGATGCAGACCTTGTCGTAGCGCCGCTTCTCGATGTCGAACTCGTCGCCGAGGCCGGCGCCGATGGCGGAGATCAGCGTCTGGATCTCGTTGTTCTTCAGCATCTTGTCGATGCGGGCCCGCTCGACGTTGAGGATCTTGCCCCGGATGGGCAGGATCGCCTGGGTGGCGGGGTCGCGGGCGTAGACGGCCGAGCCGCCGGCCGAGTCGCCCTCGACGATGAACAGCTCGCGCTCGTCGCGGTTCTTGGACGAGCAGTCCTTGAGCTTGTCGGGCATGCCGGCGCCGTCGAGCAGCGTCTTGTTGCGCACGACGTCGCGGGCCTTCTTGGCCGCGGCCCGGGCCTGGGCGGCGGCGATGCCCTTGCGGACGACCTTGTTGGCCTCGGTGGGGTTCTCCTCGAGCCAGTCGCCCAGCTTCTCGTTGGTCGCCTTCTGTACCAGCGTCTTCATCGCCGTGTTGCCCAGCTTGGCCTTGGTCTGGCCCTCGAACTGGGGGTCGCGCAGCCGCACGGAGATGATGGCGGTGATGCCCTCGCGGATGTCCTCGCCGGCGAGGTTGGCGTCCTTCTCCTTGAGCTGGGCCTTGGCCCGGGCGTACTTGTTCACCGCGGTGGTGAGGGCCGCCTTGAAGCCCTCCTCGTGGGTGCCGCCCTCGACGGTGTTGATGCCGTTGGCGAAGCTGTGGATGCCGTCGGTGTTGAAGCCGCTGTTCCACTGGAACGCCACCTCGACCTCGGACGTCTCGTCCTCGTCGGCGTAGTAGCCGACCTTGGGGAACAGGCTCTCCTTGGTCTTGTTCACGTGCTTGACGAAGTCGACGATGCCGCCGGCGTACTTGAAGGTGACGGTCTCGTTGTCGTGGCCCGGGCGCTCGTCCCGGAAGCGGATCTCGAGGCCCTTGTTGAGGAACGCCATCATCTGGAGGCGCTCGAGGATGGTGCGGGCCGAGAACTCGACCGTCTCGAACACGGTGTCGTCGGGCCAGAACGTCACGGTCGTGCCGTGGCGGGGCCCGGAGCGGCCGTTGCGGGGGGCCTCGCCGGTCACCTTCAGCTTGCCCTGGGGCTCGCCGCCGTTGGCGAAGACCATCGTGTGGCGCTTGCCGCTCTGGTCGACCTCGACCACCAGCCGGCGGGACAGGGCGTTGACGACGGACACGCCGACGCCGTGGAGGCCGCCGGACACCTTGTAGCCGTCGCCGCCGAACTTGCCCCCGCCGTGCAGCTTGGTCAGGGCGATCTCGACGCCGGACAGCTTGTACTGGGGGTTGATGTCGGTGGGGATGCCCCGGCCGTTGTCGATGACCCGGCACCCGCCGTCGGCCAGCAGGATGACGTCGATGCGGTCGCAGAAGCCCGCCATGGCCTCGTCGACCGAGTTGTCGACGACCTCCCACACACAGTGGTGGAGCCCCGTGGGGCCGGTCGAACCGATGTACATGCCCGGTCGCTTGCGGACCGGCTCGAGGCCCTCGAGGACCTGCATGTCCTTGGCCCCGTACGACGTGCTTCCTTGCGGCAAGGCGCGCCCTTCCGTCAGGTTGAATCCCAAGAGCGGATCACCGGCGCCCGAGCGGCTTTGGCCTGGTCAGACCCGCTAATCACAACGAAGCAAGTCTACCAGAGGGGTGGGCGATTCCCGACCATCCCCGAGGGGTCCGGCGGCGCCGTGATCAGGGCGTACGACCGGAGCGCCGCGGCGGTCGCGGACCGCGGCTGCGGCGCTCCACCCTGACCTCGATCCGTGCGATGTGCCGGTCGCCGGCCAGCTCGGCCAGCCGGGCCACGAGCTGGGGCTCGAGGAAGCGCACGTGGGTGGTCAGGGCGGGCTCGTCACAGCTGACGACCAGCCGGTCCCCGTCGATGGCGACGGGACGGGTGCGGGCCGCCATGGCGTCGCCGACGACCTCGTTCCACCGCTCGAACACGACCTCGACCCCGGCCCGGGACGGCGTCCCCAGGCGGCCGAGCACCCGGTCGATCGTGTCGCCCACCCGCACGGGCGGCGTCGTGCCGGAGGGGAGCGGCCGCCATGCCATCTCTCGATGGTACGCCACCTGCAACGGCAGACGGGGCCTTCCTAACCCTCGATCACCCCGGCCCTCAGCCGCACGGTGCGATCGGGCCGCGTCCCCGAAGGCAGGCTCCCGGCGGTGGTGAGCAACGTCTGCCCGTCGGGGAGCTGAGACAGCAGCGCAGCACTCCGCTCCGGATCCAGCTCGCTGAAGACGTCATCGAGCAACAACACCGGCGCCGACCCGGTCGCCTCGGTGACGACGTGGTGGGTCGCCAGCCGCAACGCCAGGGCCAGCGACCGCTGCTCCCCCTGGCTCGCCTGCGTCCGCGCCGGCCCGTCCCCGATCGCCAGCACCACCTCGTCCCGGTGCGGCCCCACGGTCGACACGCCGCGCCGCACGTCGTCGCGCCGGGCGGCGACCAGCGCGGCCGCGAGAGACGCCTGCAGCTCCCCGTCCGACCGCCAGGCCGCCTCGTAGCGGGCCGTGACCTCCGCCGGGCGGCGGACCAGGGCGTCGTACGTCGCCGCCAGGGGCGGGCGGAGGCGGTCCAGCAGGTCCAGCCGGGCGGCGACCAGCGCGGCGCCCGCCTCGGCCAGCTTGGCGTCCCACACGTCGAGCGTGAACGCGGCCGTCTCGTCCAGCCGCCCCGCCGCCGAGCGCAGCAGCGCGTTGCGCTGGCGCAGGACCTTGTCCACGTCCGCCCGCAGGGCGTCGTTGCGGGGCGCCAGGCTGACCAGCGCGTCGTCGAGCAGCCGCCGGCGCTCGGCGGGCCCGTCCTTGACGATGGCCAGGTCGTCCGGCGTGAACACCGTGACCCGCAGCGAGCCCAGCAGGTCCCGGGCCCGGCGCAGCGGCTGGCGGTTGACCAGCACCCGGTTGCGCCCGTTGGGCTGCAGCTGCGCCTCGATCAGCAGCTCCCGGCCGTCCCGCTCGGCCAGCGCCCGCACCACGGCGAACGGTGCGCTCCGCCGCACCAGCGCGTCGGTCGGCGCGCCGCGGAACGACGCCAGCGTCGCCAGCCAGCCGAGCGCCTCCAGCAGGTTGGTCTTGCCCTCCCCGTTGGCGCCGACCACGGCGGTCAGCCCCGGGGCCAGGTCGAGCTGGGCGGCGGTGTAGTTGCGGAAGTCGGTCAGCCAGAGCGTGCGGACCAGCACCGGCGGCGCCCGGTCAGCTCACCCGCACGGGCATGAGCAGGTACAGGAACTCGGGGTGCTCGGGGCTGCGGGCAAGGGCGGGCTTGAGCGAGTCGACGGTCTCGATCAGCACCTCGTCGCCCGACAGCACCTCGATCCCCTGCAGCAGGTAGTCGGGGTTGAACGCCACCTCGAGCTCGGTGCCCTCGTACTTGGCGTCGAGCGACTCGTAGGCCTGGCCCACGTCGTGGGTCACGGCCTTGAGGTCGAGCCCGTCGCTGGTCATCGCGAGCCGCACCGGCGTCGCCTCCCGCGCCAGCAGCTTGACCCGGCGCAGCGCCTCGAGCAGCGCCTCCCGGCTGACGGTCAGCCGGTTGGGATGCGCCGTGGGGATGAGCCCCCGGTAGTTCGGGAAGTCGCCTTCGATGAGCATGGTCGTGAGCCGCACCGGGCCGGCCTCGAAGCTGGCGTCCCGCTCCCCCAGCCGCAGCGTGAGCGAGTCGACGCCGGTCAGCACCCGGGTGAGGTCGTTGAGCGCCCGGGACGGCACCAGCACCGACTGGCCCTCGCCCAGGAAGTTCTGCCCCGGCAGGTCCCGCACGGCCAGGCGGTAGGAGTCGGTGGCCACCAGGCGCAGCCCGTCGGCCTCCGCCGCCACCAGCACGCCGGTCAGGATCGGGCGGGCGTCGTCGCCCGACGCCGCCGGCACCACCTGGCGCAGCGCCGCCCCGAGCTCGCCGGCGTCGAGCGTGACCGCGTCGCCCGTCGGCGCCGGCACCCGGGGGAACTCGTCGGTGGGGAACACCCGCAGCGTGAACTCGGAGCGGCCGGCGGTGATGCGGGCCTGCTCGCCGTCCACCTCGACCTCGACGGCGCCGGGAGCCAGTGCCCGCACGACCTCCGACACCAGGCGCGACGGCAGCACGGCCACGCCGTCCTCCCGGCCCTTGACGCCCTCGGTCACGTCGACCGAGATGGTGAGCTCCAGGTCGTGCCCGGTGAGGGTCAGCGTGTCCCCGCTCAGCTCGGCCTTGATCCCGGCCAGGACCGGCAGGGCCCCGCCCCGGCTCGCCGTCGCCCGCCCGGCCGTGCCGAGCGCCTCGACGAGGACGTCTCGCTCGCATCGGAACTTCACGCCGTCGCTCTCTTTCTCTGCCTGCAAGATCGAAGTATCAGAACCAGAGGTAGCAGTAGGGGCTGTGGATTGTGGACGAGGGGCCGTCCACCCAGGTCACGGGCCCGATGGCCGTCCCCGTGCTGTCCCCAGGCTCCCACAGCCGCGACCCCCTGCGCGTGATGCGGATGGGGACGATCGCCCCGCCGTCCACCACCGCCGGGGCCCGGTCCACAGCCGGTCCCCCGACTTGTCCACCGGAGGCCTGCCGGGCCGGCCGCGCCTGTGGGCGGCCCGCGTCAGTCACCCTGGCGGACCGCCTTCATGAGCCGGGTCACCTGGTCGTAGATCTGGCGGTCCTTGGACATGAGGGCGCCGATCTTCTCCACCGCGTGGATGACCGTGGTGTGGTCCCGCCCGCCGAACTCGCGGGCGATGTTGGGGTACGACAGCTCGGTCAGCTCGCGCATGACGTACATGGCGATCTGGCGGGCCGTGACCAGCGGCCGCTGCCGGTGCTTGCTCTTCAGCTCGTCGACGGTGAACCCGAACTGGGCGGCCGCCTCCTCCATGATGAGCGATGGGGTGATGGGCCGGGGCTGGCTCTCGCTGAGCAGGTCGGCGAGCACCTGGGTGGCCCGGTCGACCGTGATGGGTTCGTGGGTGAGGCTGGCGAACGCCGACACCCGGATGAGCGCCCCCTCCAGCACCCGGATGTTGTCCTTGATGTTGGCGGCGATGAACTCCAGCACCTCGGGCGGGATGCGGGCGGTCTCCAGCTCGGCCTTCTTGCGCAGGATGGCCAGGCGGGTCTCGAGCTCGGGGGGCTGGATGTCGGTGAGCAGGCCCTGCTGGAACCGGCTGCGCAGGCGGTCCTCGAAGCCGATCTGGTCGGGGGCCCGGTCGGAGGACAGGACGATCTGGCGGTTGGTCTGGTGCAGGTGGTTGAAGGTGTGGAAGAACTCCTCCAGCGTCTCCTGCTTGCCCTGGAAGAACTGCACGTCGTCGACCAGCAGCACGTCGATGTCCCGGTAGCGGCGCTTGAAGGCGTCCCGGGTGTCGGAGTGCATGGAGTCGATGAACTCGTTGAGGAAGGTCTCGGACGTGACGTAACGGACCCGGTAGGCCGGGTAGTTGTCGTTCACGTAGCTGGCGATGGCCTGGAGCAGGTGGGTCTTGCCCAGGCCGGCGTCGCCGTAGATGAACAGCGGGTTCCAGCGGCGGGCGGGCATCTCGGCGACCGACTGGGCCGCGGCGTGGGCGAAGCGGTTCGACCCGCCGATCACGAAGTTCTCGAACGTGTAGCGGGGGTTCAGCTCGACGTCGCCCGGCGGGCCACCGTTGCGGCCGGGGCCGAGGGGGCCGCCGCCGACCGGGGGGCCTTGCTGCGGGGCGCCGGTGGGCATCCCGTTGCCGCCGCCGGTGCTCGGCCCGCCCGCCGGGGTGCGGGCGAGGGGGAACCCGCCAGCCGCCGGGGGGCCGCCCGTCATGCCGGTGGCCGCCGGGGCCTCGGGGGGCGGGACGGTCCACAGCGCGGGGGGCTCGGGCGGCTCGATGCGCAGCACCAGCTCGACGTGGGGGGCGCCGGCCTCGGCCAGGGCGTCGCGGACCAGGCCGAGGTAGCGACCCTCGATCCGCTCCTTGGCCAGCGTGCTGGCCACGCCGAGGGTCAGCGTGCGCCCGTCGTAGCCCACGGCCCGCACTCCCTCGAACGCCGTGTGCCACACCGGGTCGGACACCTGGGCCCGCAGCAGCGTTGCGCACATGGTCCACAAGCGGTGCGCATCGCTGATCACGTCAGAACGTCCTCCGGGGCCATGCGGGACATCCACAACACCATCCACACTTGTGGATGACCGCACAAGGATTGACACCAGGTGGCCGCCGGGCGTCGGGGAGCCGTCGACCGCCAGGGGGCGGACCGCCTCCCCGGCTCTGGCGCCCCGACGCGGTGGCCGGGGTCGACGCAAGCTAGCACCGGGGCAGGGCCGGGACCAGGGGTCGTCCACAGGTTGGGGACCGGAACCTGGGGGCGCGGTGTGGACTGCGGCCCTGCCACCGCTAGGTTTTCACGCAGCGCGCGCAGCCCGAGACCGGGCCGGTTGGCGTGGCCTGCCTCCCGGGCTCTAGCGTTGAGGCGGCACCGGCGCGGGTGTCCTACCGCCGCGCGTCGTCGAGTTGGTTTCTATCCCGCCGCTGGCCCCGCTGAGCGCGAGGAGGCCGCGTGGCCGAGGAGGCAGAAGTTGAAGCGCACGTATCAGCCCAACAACCGGAGACGAGCGAAGCGGCACGGCTTTCGCAGCCGGATGCAGACGCGCGCCGGCCGGGCGATCCTCCGCACCCGGCGCCAGAAGGGCCGCGCCCGACTCTCGGCCTGATCGGAAGCGTCGGCGACCGTGCGACCTTCGATGCGCTGGCGCGTGACGGACGACGGGGCCGGCAGGGGCCGGTGACCGTCACCTACCTGCCCGCCGCGGCTGCGCCCCGCCCCTCCGGGGACCGGGTGCGAGTGGCCTATGCCATCGGCCGCCGCGTGGGACCGGCCGTGACGCGCAACCGCGTCCGTCGGCGCCTGCGCGAGGCGGTGCGGGCCCTCGACCGCGCCTCCGGCGGCCTGCCGGCCGGCGCCTACCTCGTGTCGGTGCGCCCCGCGGCCGCCGGGGCGAGCTACGCCGCGCTGCGTGACGACCTGGGCGCCGCGTGCGCCCGGGCCACGGCGGCGGCCACGACCCCGGCCCCTCGGGCCGGCGGGCGGTCCCCGTCATGACGCCGGTCGCCAAAGCCATGCACGGCGGCGTGCGCGCCTACCAGAAGGTGATGGGCGGACGGCCCTCACCGTGCCGTTTCGTGCCCACCTGTTCAAATTACGCCCTCGACGCGCTGGAGCAGCACGGTGCCGTGCGCGGCGGCGCCATGACCCTCCGCCGGTTGCTCCGCTGCCATCCCTGGGGTGGACACGGGTGGGATCCCGTTCCTGAAGGAAAGCACCACTGATGCTCAACGGCCTCTTCGAGCTCGTCGCCGGGACGCTCAACTTCTTCTTTGAGCTGACGCACAACTACGCGATCGCGATCGCCCTGCTCACCTGCGTGGTGATGATCATCACGACGCCGCTGACCCTCAAGGGCACGCGGTCGATGATCGAGATGCAGCGGTTGCAACCGCAGATCCGCCGCATCCAGACGCAGTACAAGGACGATCGCCAGAAGCTCAACGAAGAGTTGATGGCCTTCTACAAGGAGCACCAGATCAACCCGGTGGGCGGCTGCCTGCCGTTGATCATCCAGGCGCCGGTGTTCTCGATCCTCTTCTACGTGATCCGCGGGCTCACGACGCCGGCCAAGTTCGTGGCCGTCCAGGCGATGCTGGCCAGCTACCACCTCACCCCGCCGACCCACACGACGGAGGGCTTCCGACCCAAGTACGTCCACAGCTCGACCGAGCTGTACCAGTCGCTGGTCGGCCACACGACCATGATGTCGTTCGGCATCAACCTGGCCGACAGCGCGGCGGAGGCGCTGACCAAGGGCTTCCTCCACGCCCTCCCCTACCTGCTGCTGGTGGCGATCATCGCCGGGCTCAGCTGGGTCCAGCAGAAGCAGATCATGGGGCGGAACCCCAACGCCGAGGTGACCCAGCAGCAGCAGCTGATGATGCGCATCGGCCCGCTGATGTACGTCTTCTTCGCCTTCATCAGCCCCGCCGCCATCGGCATCTACTTCCTGGTCTCGACCCTGTGGCGGGTGGGCCAGCAGGCGTTCATCACCCGGTCGCTGTACCGGGGCGAGGAGTCCGCCGGAGTCCAGGCCCAGAAGGCCATGGCCGAGATGCGGGCGCAGAAGAAGGCCGAGGGTGGCAACGGCAGCGGCAACGGTGCCAAGGCGGTCAAGGCCGGCAAGGCTGCGCCGGCCCGCAAGGCGACGACCACGGGCGGGGCGCGGCGCGGCGGCAACGGCGCCACCCGGGACAAGGCCGACGCCAGCGACAGCCGACAGCCGGCGGCCAGCGCGGCCGGATCGTCCCCGGGGGCCAAGCCGCACCCCCGCTCCCGCAAGAAGAAGAAGAGGAAGTAGATCGCCGTGGAATGGGTCGTCACGACCGGCCGAACGATCGAGGAGGCCACCGAGGCCGCGCTCGACCAGCTCGGGGTCGACGAACGTGATGCCGAGGTCGAGGTCGTCCAGGAGCCGCAGAAGGGCCTGTTCGGGCGCCTGCGGTCCGAGGCCCAGGTGCGGGCCCGGGTGCGGCCGACGGCGCCGCGGCCCAAGGTCGACCGGCGGGAGCGCCGCCGGGGCGACCGCCGCCGCCGCGAGGGCGGCGGCGAGCGGGCCAAGAAGGGCAGCCGCGAGCGCGTGGGCGCCGGCGGCACCTCGGGGGCCGGCGGGGACGCCCCGGCGGACGATGACGGATCGACCAGCGAGGGTTCGACGGCGGGTGCGGGCAGAAGTTCGGGGGGCTCGTCGAGCAGCAGGCGGCGCCGGCGGAGCCGCGCGTCGCGTACGGCAGAGGGAGCAATGGTGAGCGAGAGCACGCAGCCGGCCGAGGTGAGCCCGGCCGAGGAGATGGACCTGGACGCCCAGCGGACGGCGGTGGACGAGTTCCTCCGGGACCTCATGGCGGCCTTCGGCCGCGACGATGCCACGGTCTCGGTGACCGTGGCCGAGGACGACGAGGCGCTCGAGGCGACCATCGAGGGGTCGGAGCTCGGCCTCCTGGTGGGCCAGAAGGGCGTGACGTTGGCCGCGGTGCAGGAGTTGGTGCGCAGCATGGTCCAGCGCCAGTTCGTGGGCCAGGCCCACGCCCGGGTGCGGGTCGACGTGGCCGGCTACCGGGCCCGCCGCAAGGAGGCCCTGGAGCGCTTCGCCACCGGCGTGGCCGAGAGCGTGAAGGAGTCCGGCGTGGCCAAGGCCCTCGACCCCATGGGCTCGGCCGACCGCAAGGTCGTGCACGACGTCGTCAACGACATCGACGGCGTGGTCACCGTGTCCGAGGGCGTGGACGCCAACCGCCGGGTGGTCATCCGCCCGGAGTGATCGAGTAATGAACGTGGACGGCCTGCGAGCCGTCCTGGAAAGGAGCCGGCGCCTGGGATTCCTCGGGCCCGGCTCCTTGCGCGTCCAGCAGGAGCACGCCGAGGGCTTCGCCGAAGCGGTCGAGAAGGTGCCGCACCGTCTCCTCGACCTGGGCAGCGGAGGAGGCGTCCCGGGCCTGGTGCTGGCGGCCGTGTGGCCGGAGACCGAGGTCGTCCTCCTGGACGCCGCCGAACGCCGCTGCGCGTTCCTGGAGGAGGCGGTCGCGACGCTGGGCTGGAATCCCCGGGTCCGAGTCCACAGAGCCAGGGCCGAGGACGCCGGCCGCGACCCCGACCTGCGAGCCAAGTTCGACCTGGTGACGGCCCGAGGCTTCGGTCCGCCACCGGCCACGGCCGAGTGCGCCGCCCCGTTCCTGCACCAGGACGGCCACCTGGTGGTCAGCGAACCCCCGGACGCAGAACCGACGGCCCGCTGGCCAACCGAGGGCCTGGCCCTGGTCGGCCTCACCCCCGACGCGGAGCGCCGAACCCCGTACCACTACCGCCGCTTCCGCCAGGCAACCCTCTGCCCGGACGCCTACCCTCGCCGCACCGGCCAACCCACCAAACGCCCGTTGTTCTGACGCCGAGGAGGGTGTTCCACGTGGAACACCGCAGCCGGCGCTGCTGCGCACAACGTTCGCAGTTCGCTCTACCCGGATGCGCCGAGCGGATCAAGCGCCAGTCCGCCGGGTGGGCGGCTGCTGGTGCGGCGATCTGCCTGGGGGCGCGCCCGGCGGGGCGCTGGTGTCGAGTGGGGGCACTTCGCTGCTGGTGCGGTGCTCTGCCTGGGGGCGCGCACTGCTCTGCCTGGGGGTGCGTGGCGGGCTGCTGGTGTCGGGTGCGGGTGGGCGGGCTGCTGGTGTCGGGTGCGGCGCTTCGCTGCTGGTGGGGTGGTCTGCCTGGGGGTGCGTGGCGGGCTGCGGGTGTCGGGTGCGGGTGGGCGGGCTG
>Ga0126377_10003915_pt1 | contig 10690 bp, 9 predicted proteins | sample PanSoiMetPlot_22_FD_92647 | JGI IMG/M metagenome (GOLD analysis project Ga0126377, IMG submission 92647) | Tropical forest soil microbial communities from Panama - MetaG Plot_22 | ecosystem: Environmental > Terrestrial > Soil > Tropical forest > Bulk soil | place: Panama | collected 2016-02-17 | reverse complement strand
GGATGCAGGATTTCGCCATCGACGATGACAGCACAGACTGCAGCCGCATTGCCATCCTTGACCTCCGCCAAGGCATCCTTTGCCGAAGTGCCGTCTTTCGCGCTCGTGATCAGAATGTCCGCGGGCATACCAACTTTTACGAAACCGGTGGACAGACCGTGCGCGCGCGCCGTAGTTCCGGTTGAAAGACAGATCGCCTGCTCGGCCGTGAGGTCAGTCATCGAGGCAAGAAAGGACATGAACTTTGCTACTCCGCCCGATGCCGTGCCGCCGGGCGTCGGCGAGTCCGTGCCGACCATGAGCCTATCGAGTTGTCCTTTTGCCATGAGCTTCTCGACGATTTTAACTGCGAGCAAGAGATTGCCTCCGAGGACGACGTCGGTGTAGCAGGGGGTTTTCTCCAACAGCCATTCGGCGTCTTCCCAAGAAGGCGGCGTCGGCCCGCCGTTTAGATGCGCCGCCACGTCCGGTGATATGATCTGCAAGGCCTGGCCGATTGATTCGGCCTCTCCGATGAGTTTGCGGCCGCCGCAATGGGTGAGAACTTTCATGCCGTGTTGGCGCGCCCATTTCACGTAGTTGCGCGCCATGTCGACCGTCGGCACCGGCAGAAGAAATTTGATTCGCCTGACTCCTCCCTTCGCTGCCTCGGCAAAATCTTCTTCGGTCATGCCTGCCTCGACAATCATGCATTCGCCGTAGACCTTGATGCCCGAGGGACGCACTTTCATAAACGATTGAGCGCTCAGAATTCCCAACGCGACTCCGGCCCGTGGACCCAACGGATGGCCGGGCAGCGCATACGGGCCGCACGAAACCAAGCCGGTGGTTCCCGATTCCATGTAGCGGTCCGTGTAACCGACCGCGTTTACCACCGGGTGAAAATCTCCGAAATAGGGGTGGTGGTGCGCATCGATGAGGCCGGGGAAGACCGAGCATCCGCGTGCGTCTATTTTCAAATCGGCCTTGGGGCAGGTATTGATCTCCTTCACCACGCCGTCGGCGATAAACAAACTCTCAGCGTTTAATATTGGTTCGTTCAGGTCCCCGCTGACAACCTTTCCTATGTTTTCAATCAATAACGTTCCCATTGTTTCCTCCATTTACGCTAGATTTGGAATTCACTTTCGGCATCACAATGCAGTGCTGGGGCGGTATATGCAGATAGACAGAGCCTTGAGCCGTAATGTCGTCCATGGGATTGAGCTTGGCACGCAGGGTTTCTCCGCCCACGCGCATCAGGCACTCCATGCAATCCCCCATAAACGCGACGACTTCGACCATCGCCTCCAGTTCGTTCTCTCGATCAAAGCGCTCTCGCCGCACCGAAATATTCTCGGGTCGGATCGCCAACAGCACGTCTTCTCCCGCGTCGGCTTTCACCGTATGACAACTCAAGGTTCCGATCGCGGTCTCGATCCTAGCCGATTGCCCGTTCGCGCTCGCCTTCAGCACGCGACCTTGCATTCCTCGGCTGAGCTGCTGCCCCAAAACACAGCTTCGCCTTCGCGTTGCGCGCCAGCGAGCATCGTTTCAAACTCTGCGGCAGGGCCGATCCACCAATCAGGCACAGCGCTCGCCGCGGCGCCCCGGCCTACCGATGCAAGGAGCAAAACCGTAAGTGCTGTAGTTAGAGCGGAATCGGGCTTCATCTTCGCATACGGGCGAGTTTCTATCTTCCCTTGAATTCCGCTTTTCGCTTCTGCAAAAAAGCCGATGTGCCTTCTTTCATGTCCTCGGTGGCAAAGGACAACCCAAACAGATTAGCTTCGTGCGCCAGTGCTTCGTTTAGCGGCACCTCCAATCCCATATTGATGACCTCTAGCGTGTGCTTAAGTGCGAGCGGCGAATAGGCGGCAAGTTTTTGCGCTAGAATGTTGGCCTCCTCGATCAAGCGCTCGGGCGCGACCACCTTATTGACGATGCCCCATTGCAGCGCGGTGTTGGCATCGATCGGTTCGCCGCCAAGACAAAGTTCCAGAGCTCTGGTTTTTCCGACGATGCGGAGCAGACGCTGGCTACCGCCGAACCCCGTGATGATTCCCAGTTTTATTTCCGGTTGTCCCAGCCGGGCATTTTGCGAAGCGATACGAAGCCCGCAAGCCAGTGCCAGCTCGCAACCTCCGCCGAGAGCATAACCGTTGATTGCGGCAATGAACGGTTTGCCGCCACTCTCGATCCGAGCAAAGATGCTCTGGCCCAACAATGCGAATGACGTTGCCTCAGGCGGACTCAGCCTTGCCAATTCGGAGATATCCGCGCCCGCAACGAAGGCTTTCTCCCCCGCCCCAGTGATGATCGCGACCCGGATGTCTTCGCGCTCGAGAATTTCGTCCACCGCCTGTTTCAATTCGCGGAGCGTTTCAACCGAGAGGACATTGAGCCGTTCCGGCCTATTGATTGTCAGAGCTGCGATGCCGGATTCGCTCGTTAGGAGAATGTTTCTAAAATTCGCCGCCATTAATTTTGCCTCCCGAGTTTTTGATTTTTACTTTCTCCCGGCAAGATCAAGCACCGCCTGTTCGATGGAGACGTACGCGCTGCAGCGACACAGCGAACCGTTGAGCCAGCTCCTGATTTCTTGCCGCGACGGATGGGGATTTTCGTTTAGCAGGGCTTTGACCATCATGACCATTCCGGGCGTGCAATAGCCGCATTGAATCGCGCCATATTTTACGAAAGCCTCCTGCACCGGATCCAAAGTCTCCTCTGGCGCAAGTCCTTCGATGGTAAGAATCTCTTTGCCCGCCGCTTCCCAGGCAAAATACGAACAGGAACTGACCGCTTGATTCGCGACCAACATCGTACACGCCCCGCACACTTGCGATTCGCAGGATCGTTTGGTGCCTTTAAGACCGAGGCGATCACGCACGAAACTGAGCAGAGTTTGCTCGACGTTCACTTCGCCGGACCATGGAATCCGATTAACGCTAACTTGTAGGAGGACGGTTCGAACGCCTCTTAACCCGTTATTCATTGCACAACCTCTCCGGCGGCTTCGCGTAAAGCTCGCTGCAACAGCGTCTTGGTCATGTAAATCTTGTAATCCTCCGAACCGTGGAGGTCGCTCACTGGCGCCAAGCGCTCCCGCAGCAACGCCCCTGAAGTCCCCACATGCGCGCACGCGGCCGCGATTTCCATTCCGCGAAGAGAGCCCTCCAATTCTGGTATGCGCATCGGCACGGTCCCCACCGACCCGATGGCGATGCGCGCCGACTCCAGTAACCCGTTCTGCGTCTTTTTCACTCCTACCGCGACATTCAACGTCGGTCGCTCAAGGATGCCCCAGCGTATATAGGAGCCGTTCATTCCTTCCGGCAATGCCGGGACTTGAATCTCGGTTAATATCTCGCTTGGCTCCATCGCCGTCTCGTATGCGCCCGTGAAGAACTTATCGAGCGGCACTTTCCTGGTTCCCTTACTCGACTGAACGATCACCCGCGCTTCGTAAATCAGAAAAAGCGTCGCCGGATCCGAGTGGGGCTCCGCAAAAGCCAGGTTGCCTCCAAGCGTGCCGACATTTCTTACCCTGATGTTCGCAACCTTACTTTCCATGTCGGCGATCAGCGGAAACTTTTCTCTGATCAACGGGGAAACTTCCAATCTGCGATGTGTCACGAGGGAACCTATGCTGAGATCTCCATTGTCCAATACCAATCGATCCATTCCCGGTATGTTTTTGATATTCACGAGCAGCTTGGGATGCAACAGCCCGAGCCGCATCACCAGCAGCAGTTCACTGCCCCCCGCATAGACCCTCGCCTCATCCGGATACGCTTCCAAACACGTGATGGCCTCGGCTACGGACGCGGGCTGAACCAACTCAAAGGGCCTAAACATTCTCTCTCCTTGAAATCCGAATTCGATCGACGATCAATCGGCTCCCTTGGAAACGGTCAACGCCACGTCGAGGACATGGACACCGCCTTGGTCCTTGGGTAAAACCGAGACCGGGTTGAATTCCAGCTCTTTCATCCATGGATTCGCGAGAAAAATCGCGCCAGCCTCCCTCATCAGGTCCAATAGGCCTTCCAAGTCTGCTGGAGCCTGATTGCGAAACCCCTGCAACAGCTTGTAACACAGCGTCTCGCTCACCATCCTTGTCAAATCTTCGTCACTGGCCGGCAAAGATCGATAGCTCACATCCCGAAGCAGCTCGACCAAAATACCCCCTGATCCAAACATGACCAGCGGCCCAAGATCCGGGTTGCGTATCAGTCCTAATACGACTTCTGTTCCGCTGGTCACTTGCTGCTCCACCAGCACGCCTTCAACGCGCTGCGACACAGCGGGTGCCTTATCCATCAACCCGTCGAACTCGCGCGCTAGCTTTTCCGGAGTGTCGATGTGGAGCCTTACAGTTCCCGCCTCCGTTTTGTGGAGCAACCCCGGAGCCATGAGTTTCAAGACGACTGGATAGCCGACCTCTGCGGCGACCTTCAACGCTTCCTCTCGGCTGTGAGCCAACGCTCCACGCGGCAGCGAAACAAACGGAGCCAAAAGTTGTTTTGCTCGATATTCCGTTAGCTCAGTCTCCGCGGGGCGTAGAAGGATGTGGCTCTTGTGCCGGTTGCATGAGACCGGATTCAACCCTTGTTTATCGCGCAGCAGTTTGTCCCGCAGGTTTAAAAAAGATACCTTTTCTAATGCGTCCCAGACGTCCTCCCCAACCACCGTCCTTCCCGTCCGCGCTAGCTCTCGGGTTGTGGATTCTGAGAGTCCCCCTGAACTGCCCACGGCCAGGAACTTTCCCGCAGCCTCCACACGTTCGAGCACTTGCCTCCAGCATTTTTCCAAATGAACATTCGAAATGCTCAAAAGCACAACACCAATCCCCGCTTCGCTACAGACGATATCGATAATGGATGACAACTTCTCGAGCTCGTTGTGCGGCACTTGGGCCGTGACATCGACCGGATTCCGGCACGAGCCTGCTTCCGGAACCAAAGGGGATAACGCGGCTTGGCTCTTTGCAGAAAGCTCCGGAAGGCTGATGCCCAACGTCTCGCAGTGATCGCTCGCCAATATTCCACTCCCGCCCGAAGCCACCACCGCTGCTACCGCGCAAGAAGGAGGATAAGTCTTTACCTGCGAAAAAGTTTCCAGGGCCGAACTCAGTTCCGCTGCAGTATTGACCTCGATTATTCCAGCCTGCGCGAACAATCCACGGTACACCTCGGCTGAGCCGGCGATCCTCCCGGTGTGAGAGCCCACCGCTTGAGCGCCGCGCGCTGATTTGCCGCCTTTGAGCACGACAATGATCTTACCTAGGTCTCGCGCTTTGCGACCAAGAGCAATGAACCGGGCCGCATCTCTAACGCTCTCGACAAACGCCCCGATCACGCGAGTGTCGTGATCGTTCAAGTAATACTCGATAAAATCCAATGAATTGAGATCCGCCTCGTTGCCCGTGCTCACATGGTAAGTAAATCCGATACCCCGCTTCAGGCACCGCCTGACCATGCTGCCGCCAAACGCGCCGCTTTGGCTGACGAAGGCGACATTGCCTCGCGCTAAACTAACGTCGGCCAAAAAGCCGCCAAAGCTCGCGACGACGTTATCCCTGAAGTTAATGAAGCCCATGCAGTTGGGACCGAGGACGTGCATGTCCCCCGAGCGCGCGGCGGACATGAGTTCTTCCTGCAAACGCGCGCCGTCGGGACCTGTCTCACCAAAACCCGCCGCCGGAATGACCGCGTAAGAAACACCTTTTTCCACGCAGTCGACAATGGTTCCTTGCACCGCTTGTTTGGGCGTGAGCACCAAACACAAATCGACATCGCTAGGAATATCGACCAAGCGTTTGTAACAAGGCCTGCCGTCAATTTCTTGATGGCTGGGATTGATTGGATAAATCTGGCCGGTGTATCCGAATCTCGTTAAAAACGCTAAAAACTGGCCGGAGATAGAACTTTGCCGCGACGAGGCGCCAACGATGGCGATGCTTCGAGGATTGAAGAGACGTGAAAGATCTAAAAGGGTTTTCTCCACAAACTATCGGTCCTATAGAGCCGAAGGCGCCTCGCGTCATTTGGTATGGCTGGGCGCGCGCGCAAAACCGTTAAACGCAAACGCATCCGTCCGGTGCACCAGATCGCCGCTTGCCATGGCCGTTCCGAGAATGGTCGACAACGCTCTGGACCCTACCGGCCTTTCCATTGCGCCGGACGTTTTTGCGCGAACGCTCTGGGGCCTTCTTTGCCGTCTTCGCTTTCGTGATCAACGTGATGGCGGATCGGGTCCATCTGATCGAAAACATGTTTCATGGCAAAACGTAGGTCATAGGCTCTATGCAACGCTTGCTTGATGGCGCGCACTGCTAACGGCGCCTGCTTGCAAATCACTTGAGCAATTTCGAGGGCACGCGGCATCAGGCGCTCGTAAGGAACCACCTCGGTCACGATTCCCAAGTCGTAAGCCCTTTGGGCGGAAAGCCGCTCATCAGTTCCCATCAGGGCCATGCGAGACACAATGCTCAACGGAGCGCGCGATGCGAGCCCGAGCATTTCTCGCAGCGGAACCCATCCGACGCTGACGTGGGGTTCCAGGAAAGTAGCATGATCAGCAGCGATGGCGAAATCGGATTGCCAAAAGAAATGCCAGCCGCCGCCGGCAACCACGCCGTTGATCGCGCAGATCACGGGCTTCCAGAACTCTGTCGGCACGTCTCCCCACGGCGTCACGCCTCGCCCGGTAAATCCCGGCTGGCTCTGACGCGATGCCGTCCTCATGTCCGCGCCCGTGCAAAAATGGCGGTTCCCCGCACCGGTTAGAACAACGACCCACGTGTTGTCGTCCTTTTGCAGCTCTGCCCAGGTCGCATCGAGTGCTTCGCCCATGCGTCCGTCGTGAGCATTGCCCGCGTCCGGTCGGTTGAGAGTCACGACCGCGATCTTATCCTTTCGCTCCAGTAAAACCGTTTCATTGATCATCGGTATCTTGCTCCTTTCTCAAAACGACTCTTTTGGCTTGTTCGGCCGACCTGGCGCGCCCTGGGATTCCGCTATATAGCTCGGACCTTTTCTCGATAGCCTAAGTCACGGGACAACCGCGCAGCAGCCTGCTTCAACATCGGGACTAAAGCTTTTAGCTTTCTGAGTGGGCAAAGAGATTCCGGAGCGGTAATGCATAGCGCTGCTCCCGCTCGCCCAGTCGGTAACCAAACCGGAGCGGCCAGTCCGACGGTTCCACGAATCGATTCTCCATCACTCTCCGCGTAACCCAGTCTCCGAATTTTGCGCAGCTCTATTTGTAGTTCCTTGAACTCGATCTTGGTTCTTTCCGTAAGTTTCTTGATCTTGCCCACGCGCAAGAGATCGCGGATTTCATCGTCCGAATAGTTGTACGCAAGTAACAACTTACCCGGAGCCCCATGATTACAAGGCTGATGCGTTCCAACGGGATAGACGACTTTCAAAGGATGAGTGCCTTCAACGCGATCGAGAATCACGATTTCATCACGCTCAAGAGCTCTCAGGGAAGCCAAGAAACCGCATTGCTTGTTGATGTAGCGAAGGTAGGGGGCGGCCCGTTTGCAAAGCCGTTTTCTCTCGCCGAAAACGGTTCCCGTAAGTTCGATGATGCACGAACCCAAGGCATATTCTTTGGAATTTTCATCACGCAACAAAAACCCTTTGCCTTCGAGAGTGCGAACGATCCTGAATACTCCGCTCTTGGGAAATCCGAGATGCCGGGCCAATTCCGATAGGCTCCACGTTGGCTGCACCGGGGTAAAACATCGAAGCACGTCACAAGCTTTTTCAACCGAGGACGAGCGATCCCATGGAGTCTTTCTGTCTGTCATGGCTGCTGTCGATAATCGAAGAATCTTTCCCGGCGAGCGTCGTTTCCTATCCCGAGGTGAAAACGAGGCTGGACCTGAAGCGTGTTTACAAGTCGGCGACGCTATCTTGAGCGGAGATTTTGACCCTCTCGGGTCGCAACGCCGCTTCTAACCTGTTCGATCCAATCGAAGGGCCCCGGATCGTTCCACATGTTTGAACGGAATTCTAAAAAGTTGCAAAAAACTCAGCGCGAACGTAGGAGTTTTCTGATCGCTTGTCAAGCCTTTGGCTTGACCTCGCTGAGCCGGCCATGATACGAGCCATAACTAACGCGTCGCAGTTCCCACGTTCGTATTCAAACTCCGGAGCTTTTCGTTCAAAAGAATTGAGAAACCCCTGAAATTCAAGCTGGCGGTGTGAAAGGAGAGTTCAATGAGATCCGTCCCGTATGGATTTATGGTGTTTTCAAACCAAGCAGTGCCTCGTGTTGTCGAGCTAGTAAAATTGGGAGAAGAGCTGGGATTTGACAGCGCCTGGCTGCTCGATTCCCAATTGGTCGGCCGCGAAGCCTTCGTGGCCATGACCGCCTGCGCTTTGAACACGCGCCGCATCAGAATCGGGCCCGGCGTCACGCATACCGTCACTCGCCATCCGAGCGTGATTGCGAGCGGCTTCGCCAGTCTGGTGGAAGTCGCCCCGGGGCGAATCAACTTGGCCATTGGCTTTGGCGACAGCGCGATCCGCGGCTTGGGAGGAAAACCCGCGAAGCTAGCAAAGTATCGAGAAGACTTCGAGCTCGTCCGGCATCTTTTAGCCGGCGAACGAATTCCCTACAACGGAAGAGAGATCAAGCTGGCGTGGTCTGATTCCACCCTGACAAGACAGATTCCCATGTATGCCGTTCCCGGCAGCGGGCCCAAAGGGCTCGCATTAGGGGGAGAGTTGGGACAAGGCGTGGTCCTGCACTGTGATGTCCACGAGGTTGGAGCAAAGCTAAATCATATTGCGGAGGGAGCCGCGCGCATAGGAAAAACTTTAAAAGATCTGCGCATCATCTGGTGGCCGACGACTTCGATCGACGAGGATTGGGAGAAAGTGCGGGAACTTCTGAGCGCGCGGATGGCAAGCTCGCTGCGCCACAACTATTACGATTACAAACGCGGCGGTCTCAAAGAAGATGAGTTGCCTGTTCCGGTGGAATTGGCGCGCCGCATCGCGGAAGAATACAATTTTCTCGAGCACGCCACCGCCGAAGCACACCACGGCAAACTGTTAGACCAGGTACCGGACAAAGTATTCAAACGAGTCCTGGCAGGCTCACCGAAAGAGGTCGCGGCAATCATACGACAAACTCTCGACTCTTACCCCGAGATACAGGAAGTGGTCCTGCACATCCCCGTCGGGACGAAGCGCCTTGGCGCCGCGGATGTGATAAGGAACTTCGCGACAAAGGTAAAACCGCTGCTCAATTAGAGCTTGCTCGGTCGCGCGAGCGATTCTGTGATATCAAGAAAGAAATGGCGAGCATCGTGCTCGCCATTTCTTTTGCAGTGGAAAAAACTGAGCGAAGCCTTCGCTACACGCTTTCTGCCGCCATCACTCGAGTATTGACGAGATCCTCTATGCCGTGACCGCCATCGATCAGGTTCCAGCTCACCATCCACTCGTAAGTCCTTAGGAGCTGGTCCTCTGGAATAGGAGTCCCGGGTTTCAGGAACAAAATGCGGTTGAGATCGAAGTCGTCGATGGTCAGCCCCTGCACCTCCGGGGATTTGTCGAGCTCAATAAAATAATGGAGGTAAGCTTTCTTATTAGAGTTGATTCTACGAACAGCCTCCGTCAGCGCACGATTGATGGCGGCGTACGTCTCTGCGTCTATGTCGGGCGTCCCCGTGTCCGTGCCATTGTAGAAACCCTGGAGAATGATGCGGCAGCCGTTCTTCTCGGCCACCGTAATCCAGGGCTCTCGCGCGCTGCACGCGTCAACCGTACCGTCCATAATCGAGCGGTAACGCTCGGAAGGGTGACCGCTGCTTACCAGCTTGATCATCTCACGCGGCACGAACCCCTCCAGCAATTGCAACGTCAAATAATGCGTGCCGCCGTGAAAGGGCACTGCAATTGTCTTGTTGGCAAGCTGCTGCGGCGTATAAATATCCGACCATGGCGGCACCACAACCGCTCCACAGACAACCGATGCACGCCTTCCCAGTTGCCGCGCCCCCACCTCGGTATCTTGCGAGCGCCGGTAGTTTCCCCACTCGCAGGCGTTGAAAATATTCGCGCAGCCGCGCTCCATGGCTTCCGCGTGGCCGGCGTTGGACTTCACCTGGTTCCAGTCCGTAATGGTGACGTTGGTCTTCTTCCCGCCGCCATGCGGTATCAGTTCGGCGTCCAGGCCCTCCTTAGCAAATAGCCCTTCATCCACAGCAACGATCCAGTCCAGCCCGTTGTATGGATTGGGTCGCTCCATTCTGATTTTCGGGTACGCCATATTCTCCTCCTGAAATGTTGCAGAAACCTTGTGCCGCGACTCAAGCCGATGCCATGACTTGGGTATTGATGAGATCCTCAACGCTGTGCCCTGCGTCGATCAAATTCCAGCTCACCATCCAGTTATACGTCCTGTCGAGCTGATCCTGCGGAACCGGCTTTCCCGGCTCGATGAAGATAATGCGATTGAGCTTGAAGTCATCGATGCTTAGCGCCTTCACTTCCGTACCTTTTTCGTTGTCGATGAAATAGTGCAGATATCCTCTCTTGTTTGCGTTGATTCGTCGCACAGCCTCGCCCAACGCGCGGTTGATTGCAGCATACGTGTCAGCGGTGATTTCGGGCGTCGCAGTGTCAGTCCCATTATAGTAGCTCTGGAGGATAATCCGGCAGCCGTTCTTCTCGGCCACCGT
>Ga0126377_10003914_pt1 | contig 10691 bp, 12 predicted proteins | sample PanSoiMetPlot_22_FD_92647 | JGI IMG/M metagenome (GOLD analysis project Ga0126377, IMG submission 92647) | Tropical forest soil microbial communities from Panama - MetaG Plot_22 | ecosystem: Environmental > Terrestrial > Soil > Tropical forest > Bulk soil | place: Panama | collected 2016-02-17 | reverse complement strand
GTTTGCTGGACACCCCCGCACCCTCGGGATTCGAGGGGCCTGCGGCCAAAGTGTGGCGCGAAGAAGCGTCGACGTTCGCCACCAACGTGACGACCGATGTCGCTGGCAACAGCATGGCGGAGATCAATCCGGGCGGCTCCCCCACGATCATGCTCGATGGTCACATCGACGAGATCGGATTGATCGTGCAATACATCGACGACGACGGCTTCGTCTACCCTGGCTCCATCGGCGGCTGGGATCCTCAGGTGCTCGTCGGACAGCGCATCCGATTCCTGGGACGCGGCGGGGACGTCCTGGGTGTCGTTGGGAAGAAACCGATCCACCTCATGAAGCCGACGGATCGTGACGCCGCGTCGAAGCTGACTGACCTCTGGATCGACATCGGCGCATCGAACCGCGCGGAAGCGGAAGGGCGTTTGAGCATCGGTGATCCCGGCGTGATCGACTCGAAGACGATGGACTTTCCGAACAACCGCATCGTCTCACGCTCGATCGATGATCGCATCGGTGCCTTCGTCGTGCTCGAGGCACTGCGCCGCTACGCGCAGAACCCCGGCCCGGCGCGCGTCGTTGCCGCCGCCACGACGCAGGAAGAAATCGCGTGGCACGGAGGCGGTGCACTGGTCTGCACGAACTGCATCAACCCGGTGATGGCGATCGTCGTCGACGTCACGTTCGCGACCGATCATCCGAATCTCGAGAAGAAGGAAATCGGCGACCATCGCGTCGGCGCCGGCCCAGTGATCAGCCGTGGGGGAATCATCTCCCCCGTCGTGTTCGAGCTGCTGCGAACCACGTTGGAGCGCCAGACGATCAAGTACTCGCTGCATGCCGTGGGGCGCGACACCTCGACCAACGCGGACGCGATCCACATCGCGCGCGAAGGCGTGGCCACGGGCCTCGTCTCCGTCCCGAACCGTTACATGCATTCCCCCAACGAGCTCGTGAGCCTGGACGATGTCGACAAGACGTCCACGCTCCTGGCGGAAGTCTGCCGAGCCGTTACTCCGAAGACCGACTTCACGGCGCGGTGAACCGGTTTCGTTGGTGACGGGTAGACTCGGGCGTCGGGTTCCGGGTAACAGGCGCGCGTTTCAGTTTTCGACCATGCCTCTCAACCGCATTTTCCGCTTTTGCGCCGCCGCGACGATGCTCGCCGCGTGTCGTCCCGGCGTCGTCCGCACCACGGCCTCTTGGCCGCGCGCCGATTCCGTCGCCATTCGCCGCGATATCGAGTATCTCGCGAGCCCCGCGCTCGCTGGACGTCTCACCGGCACTGCTGGGAATGATTCAGCAGCCGCCTTCATCGTGCGGCGGTATAAATCGCTGAAGCTCGAGGGGACGTTGCAGCGCTTCAACGCGCGTCCTCCGGCGCACGCGGGCACGGTCCCTCCGTCGTGGCCGACGCAGAACGTGTTCGCGATTCTTCCGGGGCGCGACCCAGCACTGCGCGGGCAATACGTGGTCGTCGGCGCGCACTTCGATCATCTGGGAACTGCATCCGACAACGCGCTCGATCCGACCGTGAAGGGCGCCGTGCGCCTCGGCGCCGACGACAATGCGTCGGGAACCGCGGCGGTGCTCGAGCTGGCGCGCTTGTTCGCTGTCAGTCCTCCGCGGCGCTCGATCCTCTTCGCGAACTTCTCCGGCGAAGAGGAAGGCCTGCTCGGCTCATCGTATTTCGTCGAGAACAGTCCCGTCTCACTCGACAGCGTTGGCGCGATGGTGAACTTCGACATGGTCGGCCGCCTGCGGAACGACCGGCTCATCGTGTTCGGCGTGGCGACCGCGACCGAGTTTCAGAAAATTCTCGATAGTGCGAACGCGATCCGACCGCTGAGAGTCGCGGCGCAAGGCGATGGCTTCGGTCCGTCGGATCACAGCTCGTTTTACGCGAAGAACATCCCGGTCCTGCACTTCTTCACCGACGCGCATGAGCAATATCACCGCGCCACAGATGTGCCCGCGACGATCAATGCCGCCGGTGAGGCACGCGTCGTTGCGTTCGCCGAACGCGTCATCCGCGATATCGCGGACCGTCCGGCTCGTTTGACCTTCGTTCGAGCGCCTGTGACGGCGTCGTCGAGCTCGAGTAACCGGCAAGGATCTGGCGTCTATCTCGGATCGATTCCCGACATGACGGGTAGTGAAACACCTGGTCTGCGTCTCACTGGAGTCAGCCCGGGCAGCCCAGCCGATTCGGCTGGGCTCAAAGCAGGAGACGTCATCGTCGAGTTCGACGGCAAGCCGGTGAAAGATCTGTACGAGTATTCTGATGCGCTCTATGCGCACAAGCCGGGCGACGAGGTTCCCATCGTCGTGATTCGTGACGGGAAACGCTTGACCCTCAAAGTGAAGCTGGGAAAACGCGCCTGAGCACTGGTCGATACGCTGGGTGGTCGAATCCGACCGAGGCGCCGCTCTGGACGAGCGGCGGCGTGGCGTTCCTCGCGACCACGATTCTGTTTGCGATCGCGTTGCTGGCGATGCGAACCGTTCGGATGGGGCCGTTGTTCACGACGACACGCGACGAGGTAGCGCCGCCGACGATCATCCACTTCGAGCCGCCGCCGCCGAAAGTCGTACCGAAGCCGCGCGTTGAACCCGCGCCGCCGAGAGCAAAGTCCGCTGCTCCGGCGACCGCTGGTCCGATCGTGGCACCAACGACCGTCCCCACCGTCGTCGCACCGCCAGTGGCGGTTCCGCTTCCAGCCACGGTTCCGCCAACCCGCGATTCCTCGAATGCGACGTCGCCGAATGCTCCTGCGCGACGGATCACTGACCTTCTTCCGACGCGCGAGATTCCGACGTTCCCGAAGTCCGCGCCGCGGACATCGCCTGCTCCGATCGCTCCGGCCGGCGTGACGGAGCACATGAAGGAGCTAACCGTTGCCGAACGCGACTCGATCGCGACGGTTCAGATGGCTCGCTTGGCGGCCGAGTTGAAGCGACCGTTCACTAAGGACGAGAGGCACGCGTCGGCGGCCGCCGCGGAGCCTGGTGCTCCCCTGCCGGGCACTCGCGCTGCGGGCGACTCGCCATTGATGAACGGTGGCTCGAGCGTTCGCGTCCCGATCGCCTCGGTCTCAATCCCGCTCCCGTTGTTCACGCGCAAACCGTTGCCGGTCGAATCGACCGAAGAGCGGCTGAGGCGCCAGCGGCTGCAAGACCGCGCGCTGGCCCTGCGCGACTCATTGCGCGCGGACTCGATCGCGAAAGCTCGGATTCGTCCATAACCTAGACGTCGACACCCAAAGAACAGTGTTGCACGTCTGGTCCAGCGCGAAATACACGTTTCCGCTTCCAAACGGACATCGATTCCCCATCTCGAAATACGCGCTGCTTCGTGAGCGCGTCATCGCGGACGGGATCGTTCAATTCGATCACGTTCACGATCCTCGGCGTGTCGAACGTGACGATCTCCTCCTCGTTCACACGCCCGACTACGTCGATCGATTCACAGCCGGCCAACTGACGCACGACGAAGAACGCCGACTTGGCTTCCCGTGGTCAGAGGCCCTAGTCGAGCGCTCGTATCGCGCCGCGGGAGGAACGCTCGAGGCCACGCGTCACGCGGTCACCCACGGGATCGCGATGAACCTTGCGGGTGGGACGCATCATGCCTTTCCGGGACACGGCGAGGGCTTCTGCGTCTTCAACGACGTTGCCGTCGCGATTCGTACGCTACAGCGTGATGGATTGATCGAGCGCGCCGCGGTCGTGGATCTCGACGTCCATCAAGGCAACGGAACACACGCGATCTTCGCGGGCGACAGCCGCGTGTTCACGTTCAGCATGCACGGTGGACGGAACTATCCGTATCACAAAGTACCCGGCTGCGTCGACATCGAGCTGGGCGACGACACCAGCGACGACGAGTACCTCGCGCTACTGGCCGACGCGCTTCCTCAGGCACTCATGGCGGCGCGGCCGGACATCGTTGTCTACCTTGCCGGCGCTGACCCGCTCGTCACTGACCGCCTGGGCCGCCTTTCACTGACCGCCAGCGGCTTGGCGCGACGCGATTCGTACGTCATCGAACAGTGCCGTGAGGTCGGGCTTCCGCTAGTTATTACAATTGCCGGTGGCTACGCCGAGCCGATCAGCGAGACGGTCGAGGCACACGTGGCGACAGTCAGAATTGCGGCGACTCACGGTCGTTAAACACACACGGTTCGGCGTATCCCGCCAGGAGGAATCCATGCGGCGCACCCGCAAAGGCTTCACGGTGCTCGAGCTGCTCATCGTCATCGTGATCATCGGGATTCTGGCCTTGATCGCGATCCCGAAGCTCACGAACAGCAGAGCCAAAGCGTATCGCAGCGCAATGCGATCGGACCTGCGCAGCCTCATGAACGCACAGGAGGCTTTCTTCATGGACAGCGCGTACTACACGACCAACCTGGCGAAGCTGAAGTTCCAGAGCTCGACCGGCGTCTCCGCACCGAAGGTCACTGCGCAGCAGGGCTCGTGGTCCGCGACAGTGACGCACAAAAACCTGCCTGGGGAGGTCTGCGGCATCAGCATCAACATGCCCAATCCCATTCCGGGCGTCTCGGCAGTGGAGGGAGAGCCGACGTGTAAGTAGGCGCCGTGCAGATTCCGCCGCCGAGAACGTCAGGGTTCACCACGAAGACACCGGTGCCCCTCTACTGGTGTCGTTACGGGTCGCCGGAAGCACCGACGTTACTCGTGCTTCACGGCGGGCCAGGCGCGCATCACGACTACCTGCTTCCGCAGATGCTCGTGCTGGCCGAGGATCACGAATTGGTGTTCTACGACCAACGTGGCGGCGGCCAGTCAAAGACCGACGATCGCGCGCCGATCACCTGGCAAACGCACGTACGAGATCTCGATCAGGTGGTCAGCGAGCTCGGAATCGATCCACTCGACATCGTCGGCTATTCGTGGGGCGGACTACTCGCGATGCTGTACGCGATCGAGGCAGCCGCGGGCCGCGCCACACATCACCCCCGTCGCCTCGTCCTGATCGACCCTGCGCCGATCAACCGCGAGTATCGGCGCGAGTTCGAGGCCGAGTTCAACAGACGCCAGACGGGTGCGGACGTTGCGAGGCTGCGCGCCGATCTCGCGGAATCCGGTTTGCGTGAGCGTGATCCCGAAGCGTACAGACAGCGCAACTTCGAGCTGAGCGTCGCCGGTTACTTCGCGGATCCAACCGTCGCGCACGATCTCACGCCCTTTCGCGTGACAGGGCGCGTGCAGCAGTCGGTCTGGGAAAGTCTAGGAGACTTCGATCTGACCGCCCCACGACGGCTCGATTCTGTTACAGTGCCGACGTTGATTCTCCATGGAAAAGAGGATCCGATCCCGTTTGCGTCGTCTGAGGCTGCGGCGCGCGCACTCCACGCTGAACTCGTCGTGATCAACGGCTCGGGGCACGTTCCGTACGTCGAACAACCGAGACTGTTGTTCCACGCGATTCGCAAGTTTCTCGACCACACGTCATAGCCAGTCGTCGCTCTCACGCTGCACGCCTTCTCTTGCGAGCCCGATCGTGCCCTCGTTAGCTGTCACCACTATGACGTCGCATCCCGAATCGTCGGCCCACCCGTACGTCGGCACGCTCGAGCATCTCGGACGGCAATATGCGGTGAGCTGCCGCGTCGCGTTCGACGGAGTCGAGTACGTCGGCCGTCTGTGGTTCTCCGAGGAGGAATGGGACGACGACGGCCTTCCGGATCGCGCGGCCATCCCGGGTCGCACGCCAGAAGAAGTTCTCGATCTGGCACGACGGTTGAACGCCGAGGAGCTCGGCCGACGCCACCGTCGGGCACTCGCGGATAAGCGGCGATTCCTGACGCTTCGCCGGCTGACCGACGACATTCTGACGAGAATTCGCTACATGAATCAGATTGCGGTGTCGATGCGCGAAGGCTGGATCGACGAAGACGGCGCGAGTCAGGAGCTCGAGCTCACCGAACGACAGTTGCACGATTGTATCGATCGCTTGCGAGGGTTGGCCGGCCAGGAGGATTGACCTGGACTCACGCACTGCGGCGCACGTTCTGTCGCGCATCGCCGCTTATCTCGAGCTGAAAGGCGAGAACAGCTTCAAGGTTCGCGCATACGAAGGCGCTGCGCAGGCGATCCGCGGACTCGATGCGGACGATCTCGCTCCTCTGCTCGCCTCCGGCGAGCTGTCCCACATTCGCGGCTTGGGCCCGGCGACGCTCGCGGTGATGCGCGATCTCGTCGACACGGGCGAGTCGCGCTATCTCGAGGAGCTGCGTGCGTCGATGCCAGAAGGCCTGGTCGAGATGCTCGATGTCCCCGGCCTGACGCCCGCGCGCGTCCACCGGATTTATGAAGATCTAAAGATCCACACCGTGGAGGACCTCGAGATCGCCGCGACCGACGGACGCCTGGCGGCGTTGCCGAGGTTTGGGCCGAAGACCGCGGCGAAGATTCTCGATGGTATCGTGCTGGTCCGACGACGGGGATCGAAGCGCCTCTTTCATCACGCCGCGGTGGAAGCACACCGCATGCTCGACGCGGTGCGCAGCCATCCGAGCGTCGAACGCGCCGAGATCGCCGGAGGGTTGCGTCGCCGGATGGAGGTGATCGACACGATCGAGATCGTCGCGACGTGTCGTGAGCCGTCGAACGTGTCACAGACCTTCGCCAGGCTTCCCGGTGTTCAGGCATCGATGAGCGATGATGGGTCAGTCATCATCGAATTCGTCGACGGCGTACGAGTCGGCCTCCGTTGTGTCGTTGGCGACGCATTCGGCGTGGCGTGGTGGCGAGCGACGGGTAACGTCGAGCACGTGGCGCAGGTGAGCGAGCGACTTGCGACGCGTGGCTTCACGATCACAGCCGACGACAAGCTGGTCCACGCCGACGGGCGCGTCGTCGCGGCGCGCGATGAAGACGTCGTTTACCGCGCCGCCGATCTCCCCTTCATCCCGCCCGAGCTGCGCGAAGGACTCGGCGAGGTGGACGCGGGGGCGGACGGCGCGCTGCCACGTCTCGTGGAGAATGCCGACATCAAGGGCGTTTTGCATTGCCACACGCACTATTCGGACGGCAAAGCATCCGTCGGAGAGATGGCAGCGGCGGCGCAGGAGCGCGGCTGGAGCTACATCGGCATCACCGATCACTCGACGACGGCGGTGTTCGCCGGCGGTCTCTCACGGGAGAAGATCGTCGCGCAACACGACATGATCGACGAGCTGAACGCGCGGCTCACCGACTTTCGCATTCTCAAGGGGATCGAAGCCGATATTCTCGCCGATGGACGGCTCGACGACTGCGACGGCATGCTCGACACGTTCGACTTCGTCGTCGGCTCGATTCATTCGCGCTTTTCGATGACCGGCGCGGCGATGACGGAGCGCGTGCTGCGGGCCCTCGACGATCCCCATCTGACGATTCTGGGACATCCCACGGGCCGATTGCTCCTCGCCCGCGAGCCCTATCCGATCGATCTCGCGGCGGTATTGGCGAAGGCCGGCGAGGTCGGCGTCGCCGTCGAGATCAATGCCGATCCGCGGCGTCTCGACATCGATTGGCGACATCTGCGCGCGGCGACGGCGGCCGGCGCCGCAATCGAGATTGGTCCGGACGCGCATTCCGTGCGGGCCCTCGATAACATGGAGGTCGGCGTCGGCATCGCGAGAAAGGGATGGATCGCGGCCGCCGACGTCCTCAATGCTCGTTCGGCCGACGGCGTGCTCGCGTTCGCGCGCGCCCGGCGCACCCACGATTAGAGAACACGAACATGCCCGCGAAGAAGAAGACGACGAGCCGGCCTCGCCGAGCGAAGAAGGAGGCGAGCCGGCCTCGCCGGGTGAAGCCGACGCCTGAACACGCCGCCGTCGTCTACAAGCGACTCGTCGAGCACTATCCGGATGCACATACGGCACTCGACTTCACGAACCCCTTCGAGCTGCTCGTCGCCACGATCCTCAGCGCGCAGTCCACGGACAAACGCGTCAACATGGTGACGCCGGCGCTGTTCAAGCGGTATCCGACGCCCGCGGCGCTCGCCGACGCGAACCCGGACGACGTCGAAGAGCTCATCAAGTCCACCGGGTTCTTTCGCAACAAGACGAAGAGCATCATCGGCATGGCGAAGGCGGTGACCGAGAGCCACGGCGGCAACGTGCCGGATGAGATGGATGCGCTGGTCGACCTGCCGGGCGTCGGCCGAAAGACCGCGAACGTTGTTTTGGGCAACGCGTTTCACAAAAACGAAGGCGTTGTCGTCGACACCCACGTCTCACGCGTGTCTCGCCGGCTCGGCCTCACCAAACAAACGGACGCCGTCAAGATCGAGAAAGATCTGATGAAGCTCTTTCCGCGCGACGACTGGACGCTGCTCTCTCATCTCTTCATCGAGCACGGACGTCAGATCTGTGACGCGAAGCGTCCCAAGTGCGAGATCTGCTTCCTCAACGACATCTGTCCATCCTCGAGGGTGTAAACCTAGGCACTGGGCACTAGGCACTAGGCACTAGCAACTAGCGCCACATCTAGCGCCTAGCGCCCAGTGCCTAGCGCCTGATCCATTCTCCCGGGGTTGTCCCCGTGAGTGCCTTGAAATCGTCGATGAAGTGCGGCTGATCGTAGTAGCCGAGGTCGAAAGCGATCGCGCTCCAGTCGATCTGTCGGGGATAGGCGGCGCGCGCGGCGTCGGCCCGCGCAAGCGCCGCCTGCGTGCGGTTGATGCGGGCGAGCATCTTCGGCGTCACGCCGACGTGCGTGGCGAACTGCTTCGCCAATTGTTGGCGCGTGATGCCGATCTCCGACGCAATCGACGCGACGCGGAGATTGCCCTTCGCGTTGACGATGCGATGCACCGCCGCGCGCACGCTCCGCGGCACGGCCGGCACGATTCGCGAGCCGAGGAGACGACGGCGCACCAAGTCCATGGTGGCCGAGAGTCGTCCGGCATCCGTCGTCTGCAGCTCGATGTCAGCCAGCTCGCTCGGTCCGTCGCCGAGCAGGTCGAAGTCGACGCGCTCGTCGGTGAGCTCCGCAGCCGGAATGCCGAATGCCGCGTAGGCGAAGCCCGGCTTGAATCGCACACCGACGTACAGACGAGGACCGCGGCCGTCCACGATCAGGGGCTTCGTCATCGCTCCGACGCCGAAGGCTTCCGTCAACTCGGCGGAAGCCGGATCGTCGTCGCGGCCGAAACCCAGGACGATGTCGACACACCCGTCGGGCAGCACTCGACGCGCGGACGCGGGCCCGCCTGCACCGGTCAGACGAATGCTGGTCCAGAAGCAGAGCACAGACCCCGCGAGGTCGAGCGGTGGCGCGTGCTCCGCATATCCCTCGGAGACGACAGTTTCCATTTTTACAATCCTCCGTGCTGCCGAGGTCCTAGGTTCCGACCGACAACTTCATATGGGTACACGCATGCCGAACGCAGTCACAAAGAAGCTGACACCCGTCCTGCTGGTCGACGAGATTGAATCCTGTCTCCCACTCTGGATCGATCGACTCGGCTGGACCAAAACGGTTGACGTTCCCGAAGGAGACAAGCTCGGTTTCGTGATTCTCGCCAAGGACGGCGCCGAGTTGATGTATCAAACATGGGCGAGCGTCGAGAAGGACCTTGGCAAGCCAGCCCACCGGCCACAAGGCACGTCGACGGGGTTGTTCATCGAGGTGTCGGACCTGAACGACGTCGAGAAACGCCTCGCCGGGATTCCGCTCGCGCTCGCGCGCCGGACGACGTTCTACGGGATGCACGAGATCGGAGTACTTGAGGGGGGCGGACACATGGTCGTTTTCGCGCAGCAGGCATAAGCACGTTCTTCTGAAAGTCGCGTTCGAGGGAATTTCTAGCGCTGGGCACTAGGCACTGGGCGCTAGGCGCTAGAAGGTCCCTCAATCCTTCGTCGCCCGGATAGCCAGTTGCCGACGGGCCGTCTAGCTTTCCGGCCATGTCAAAGACCGCAACGTTCGACACCAACAAGGGCACCATCGTCGCGGAGCTGTTCGAGAAGGAGGCTCCGAACACCGTCGCCAACTTCGAGAAGCTCGCTAACAGCGGCTTTTACGACGGTGTGAAGTTCCATCGCGTGATTGCGGATTTCGTCGTGCAGGGCGGTGATCCGTTGTCGAAGGACCTGTCGCCGGGCGATCCGCGTATCGGCACCGGTGGTCCCGGCTACAAGATCAAATGCGAGACGGCAGGCAATCCGCACAAACACAACGTCGGCGCATTGTCGATGGCGCATGCCGGAAAAGACACCGGCGGCAGCCAGTTTTTCATGGTTTTGAGTGAAGACAACACCCGCCACCTCAACGGCGTTCACACGGTATTCGGTCAGATCACCGCTGGCCTCGACGTCATGAACAAGCTGCAGAGGAATGACGTCATGAACTCCGTGCGCGTCGCCTGATTTCCCTCCCATGGCACAGAATCAACACACCCACGAAGAGTCGGACATGAAGGCCGCGTTTCTGGGCCTGATCATTGGCGCGATCGTGCTGTTCACGATCGTTCGCGGCATTGTGTACCTGACGAACGCGAAATACTCAGGCGAGAAGACACAGGTTGAGTCAACGAAATAGGATCGCTTTTGATGGCCGCTCGCTTGCGCTCGCTGTAGGCCGGTCGCTGCGCTCCCTGATGGCCGCATCGGGGCTTCGCCCCTCGCTGTTTGGGTGACACTGACGTCAAACGCGGTTTTCGCACGTCAGCGAGC
>Ga0126377_10003913_pt1 | contig 10691 bp, 10 predicted proteins | sample PanSoiMetPlot_22_FD_92647 | JGI IMG/M metagenome (GOLD analysis project Ga0126377, IMG submission 92647) | Tropical forest soil microbial communities from Panama - MetaG Plot_22 | ecosystem: Environmental > Terrestrial > Soil > Tropical forest > Bulk soil | place: Panama | collected 2016-02-17 | reverse complement strand
GCCTCCTGATGCCACGCCAACAATCGCCGCCGCAGCCATGCCATCGCGGCCACGAGCGCATAGCCGATGACTGCGATCTCGACGATGCCAGCGAACACGCCGCGCGAGTTGGCGAAGCGGGAGGCCTGTATCATGGCGCCGCCGAGGCCGTAGCCGCCCATTTGCATCTCGGTCACCACCACCACGATCAGCGCGATCGGCAATGCGACCTGAAGGCCGGTAAGAATTTGCGGCAGGGCAGCCGGCAAAAGGATTTGCCACAGCAGCTCACGATGCTTTGCGCCCATGTTGCGAGCCGACCAAAGAAGTTCTTTCTCAACGCCCGCGATGCCCGCAACCGTGGCGGTCACCACCGGAAAGATGGCGTCTAGCACCACCATGGTGATCTTCGAGACATCATACAGTCCGAGCCACAGGATGATCACCGGCAGGAACGCGATCTTCGGCATCGGGAAGCCCACCGAAATGATCGGATCAAAGAACCAGCGCGCCACCGCGGTGCGGGCGATAGCCGCGCCGAGCATGACACCGCCGACGGCCGCGATCGCAAAGCCCGCGAGCGCACGATAGAGCGTCACCGCGATATTCAGGAACAGCTCGCCGCCGATGGCGTCGTCGTAGATCCGCTCCGCCACCGCGCTCACGGCCGGCAGCATGAACGGCGTGACAGCGCCGCTGCGGGCAAAGATTTCCCAGGCCGCGAGCAATGCGATAATGGGCGCGAGGCGCGCCGCACGCCACCAAAGGCGGGGCATGGTGTCCGTCACTCTCGCCATCGCAGTACTCGTTCGACCACGGCCTGGTAAACGCGATCCGCCAGAAAGCCGATGAACGCCACCGTCAGCACTACGGCAAACATCGCCTCGTAGGAGCCATTGGCGCCGAGGTAGCCGATCAGATAGCCAAACCCCTGCCGCGCCACGATCAGCTCGGAACTCACCAGCAGGATGAACGACAGCGCCAGTGCGGTGCGAACCCCGTTCAGCAGTTCCGGCAGCGCGCTCGGCACCACCACATCCCATATCATGCGCAATCGGGCGGCGCCCATGCTGCGCGCCGACCATATGAGATGCTGGTCGCTGCCGCGCGCCCCATTGTAGGCGCCGATGGTGACCGGCAGCATGCAGCCGAGAAAGATCAGCAGGATTTTCGAGCCGTCGCCAAAGCCGAGCCACAGTACGGTGACCGGAATCAGGGCGGACTTCGGCATTGGATAGAACAGCTCGACCAATGGCCCAAGCATGACATTCACGGGCCGGGAGATCGCCATGAAGATGCCGAGGGCGCCGCCGACGACGATCGCCAGCGCGAGGCCGGCGCCGGCGCGATAAAGCGAGGATAGCCCGTTGGCGACAAGCTCACCCGATTGAACGAGTTCGAGCCACGCCTGCGCGACATCGCTCAGCGGCGGCAGCGCCAGCGACGAGACCAGATGCAGACGAGACGCCGCCTCCCACGACAATGCCAGGATCAGCAGCGGCGAATACCGCACGAGGACATGCGGCACGGACGCCTTGGGAGCCGGCGCAACGGTCATGGCGGCCTTTTCTCAAGCGCTTTTAAAGCTTCATCCCGAACCAGGCTCCAGACCTCATCAACCTTGTCGACAAATTCCTTGGTGCGGTGGACCTCCGGGTCATCCTTGTTGAACCGCGTATCGACGATGGTCTTGATGCGCCCGGGTCTAGCGGTCATCACGGCAACCCGCTCGGCGAGGTAGACGGCCTCGTGCACGTCGTGGGTGACGAAGATCACGGTTTTGCGCGTCTGCTCCCAGATCGCGAGCAACTCGCTCTGCATGAGGCTGCGAGTCTGTGCGTCGAGCGCGCCGAACGGCTCATCCATCAGCAGCATGCGCGGGTCGAACGCGAGCGTTCGGGCGATGGCGACACGCTGTTTCATGCCGCCCGAAAGCTGTGACGGATAGCTCTCCTCAAACCCCGTCAGGCCAACCAGATCGATAAACGCCTGCGCCCGCTTCTCGCGCTCCGGGCGGGGCAAGGCCTGGCGCTCAAGGCCGTAAAGCACATTCTTGCGCACCGTCTTCCATGGAAACAGCGCGAAGTTCTGGAACACGATGCCCCGGTCGGCCCCGGGCCCGGTGACCGCCTGGCCGTCGACTGAAATTTTCCCAGTCTCGATCGGCAGAAATCCGCCGATCAGATAAAGCAGGGTCGATTTGCCGCAACCTGAGGGGCCCAGCAAGGCCAGGAATTCGCGCTCCCGCACTTGAAGGGATACGTTTTCCAGCGCCAACACCTCCCGGCCAACCGCCGGCCGGTAGTGATGGGACACGTCCTCGATCATGATCTGGGCCGGATGGCTCATGAGATCCTTCGAAACCCTTCGCGTCAAGACGATAAGTTAGGCTGCCGGTGAGCCGCAGCGCGACTCCCATTGTGGGGTAAGGCAATCGCGTGTGGCCACGGCCCCTTCACCTCTTCCGCTTGCGCAGCAGGTGAGGGGCCTCTCCTACTCGCTCTAAACTTAAAGGGTTTAGGATGATGCGATCCAGAAGATGCAGGACCGCATTGATCGCTTGCCGAGCAAGCCGGGCTGCAGCCGCTGTCAAGGGCGGCGTAGCGGCGTTTCCCCCTCGACGGACGTCGCAGCCCAGACTTTCAGGCATCCAAGCGATCAATGCGGTCCAGCATCTTGCCTCTGGTCTTTGGGGCACCACCACGTCGTAAGTTAGCCAACGCCAATGGGGGGACTCTACGCGAGTCCGAGCCGGTGGAGAGGCTCTCTCTCCCCGCAAGCGGGGACAGAGAGGCACCGCCGCACCCCATGCGATCGCCCTGCCCACAAGGAGTTGATGCTGGCAGCCCAGTTGCGGCGTAACTTATCGCCTCCAATCCTTCATGTGGCGACGCTGGCGAACTCATCTCAGGTCACCGGTGTCGGCGGCTTCCGGCCGGCAAAATGCGCTATCAGGTTATCGATCATCAACTGGCCGATGGCGGTGCGGGTCTCGACGGTCGCGCTGCCGTGGTGCGGCTGCAGCAGCACGTTCGGCAGATCGAGGAACGCCGGCGCAATCCGCGGCGAGTTCTGGAATACATCGAGCGCCGCAAAGCCGAGGCGGCCGTCGCGCAGCCGTTCGATCATGGCGGGTTCGTCGACTACGCTGCCGCGTGCAATATTGATCAGCGTTCCTTCCGGCCCGAGCGCGTCGATCACGGATGCGGAGATGAGGCCCCGCGTCTGCTCTCCGCCCTTGCACGCCACCATCAGGAAATCGCTGCGCCGCGCCAATTCGATGATGTCTGCCACGTATTCGTAGGGCGCGCCCGGCTTCGGCCGCGGCCCATGCCAAAGTACTTTCATGCGGAAGCCCTGGGCACGATCGGCGATGGCGCGACCGATGCCGCCGAGCCCAACTACGCCCACGGTCTTGCCGCCGACGCCGCGGCCGAGCCGGATAGGCCCCTTGAGCCATTCGCCACTGCGCACATAGTGGTCGGCGTACACGATCTGCCGCGCCGAAGCGAGCATCATGCCAATCGCAAGGTCGGCGCATTCGTCCGCCATCACGCCTGGCGTATTGGTGACGGGGATTGCGCGCTCCCGCGCCGCCGCAAGGTCGATGCCATCGACGCCAACTCCAAAGCACGAGATAATTTCAAGATTCGGCAGAGACGAGATGAGGTCCCGCGTGGCGCCACGGTTAGCTTCGGTCGCGATCGCCCTGATGCGGGCCTTGAGGTCGGGGCTGAGCGTTCCTGCCGGCAGCGGATAGACGATGAAGTGGTGAAGCTCGAACAGCTCCCCAAGCTTGCTCATGGTGGCCGGCGGAAACTCGCCAAGCGACAGAACGACGGGCTTCATGGGGATCCCGAAGCAGATTGCCTAAAAATCACATTCTGTGTTTGTCAGGATGCAGATCTGGAAATTGTTTTACCCACCTCAAGCGTGATCCTCTCATCGGCATCAAGACCTATATTTGCTATCTCTCTCAGTATTTTGCTTTTTTCTTCTATATCCTCTATTTCCCAAGAAGCAATGTCTAGCTCCTTAGGCACGGCATCCATTCTTTTCATTGCAGCGATAATTTTCTCGCCCGTCTCGCGCTTCATCCAATGCTCTCCGTGATAGCCTCTCCCGCTAAACACCTGCAAAGCATGCTCGCATTTGCTTCGCGTTATCCGCTCCTCCAATTCCGGAGAAACAGCGTCATTCGGCAGGATCAAAGCTCGAAGACCTTCTTCTCGGTGCGATGCAGGCATTCGCTCGGCCCGTTCACCTCGATGACGTAGTTGTCGCAGATGACGGCCCATATGGCGTCGGTCTCGTAGCCGGGATGCACCGCGAGATTCATTCCGGCCGCGAGCGTCATCGTCTCATCGGATCGCACCAGCGGTCGTTCGACCAGATCGTAGCCCTGGCCGTGGCAATAGAGCCGCAGTTCCGGCGGGAGATTCCTGCTGCACATGTAGTCGTCGTGGGCGGCCGCGATGTCGCGGCACGAAGCGCCTGGCTTGATCAGCGACAGCGTGTGGTCCTGGGCCGCTTTCATGGCGGCAAAGCCATCCTGGAGCTGCTGCGTCGCCTTGCCGAACACCATGGTGCGGGCAAGCTCCGTGTAGAAACCGCCCGGGCCGTTGTTCTCTATCAGGATGGTGAAATGCTCCCCCGGCTTGAGTGTGCGTCCCTGTTGGTAGCGGTCGGCGAAGCCGGACCGCACGCCAAGCGGCGCCGAGGTACCGAGAAACAACCCCTGCTCGCTGCCGAGCAGGCGCCCCTCATATTGGGCAAGCGCTGTAATGTCGGTGTCGCGCATGCCGGGCCTGACCTTGGCGAGCAGCCGCGCGAAGATCTCGTCCTGCATGCGCGCCGCCCTGCGAATGGCGGCAATTTCCTCCGGGCTCTTGATTGCCTTGAGCCAGTCGACAGCGTCAGTCATGTCGATGAGCCGCATTGGCGCCAAATCCCGCTCGATGCGGATCATGAATTTGTGCGGCAGCGCCCCACCGCCGGTGATGCCCACTGCCCTGTAGTTCCGCCGCTTGATGTCCGACACCACGAGCTCGGCCTGATACTCATCCGTGTAGGCGACCGAGGTGAAGGCCGGCGTGGTCAGGATTTCTCCGACCCCCCGGTGCACTTCGTCGTTGCCGCCGAGCTTTCGACGGCCGCCGCGCGGGCCCATGTCGATGACCGTCATCCAGTCATTCGCATGAAAGACCACGGTCTTCGGATAGCCGTTGGTAGCCGGATGATCAGTCAGCCATTTGGCATGACCACCCAGCCAGTCGTTGTTGCTCTGCACAATGAGAGCGTCGACGTCCTGCTCTGCCATCGCCTTGCGCACGGCAGTCCAACGGCGGTCAAGCTCGCCATCCGATACCGGATTGAGCAGCCTTTCATTCATCTATGGGCCCTCGCGGAACGACGACTCGTTCAGATGCCATGATAGGCACGAAACCAATCGACAAATTGCTTGATGCCAACGGCGATCGGCGTATTGGGGGCAAATCCGACGGCTTTTCGCAAGTCCTCAACGTCGGCGCAGGTTTCGCGCACGTCGCCGGGCTGCATGGGCAGCAATTCCGGGATGGCCGTCTTGCCGAGCACCGTCTCCAGCAGGCGCACCACTTCCCTGAGATCGACCGGGGTGTGATTGCCAATATTGTAGATGCGCCAGGGTGCGCGGCTCGTCGCCGGATCGGGGTCATCGCCCGACCACGCAGTGTCTGCCTGTGCGGCATGATCGATGAGCTTCACCACGGCGACCGCAACGTCGTCCACATAAGTAAAGTCCCGTCGCATGTTGCCGCCATTGAACAGCTTGATCGGCCTGCCTTCGAGGATAGCCGCCGCGAACAGCCACATCGCCATGTCGGGGCGGCCCCACGGGCCATACACCGTGAAGAACCGCAGGCCGGTAACGGGCAGGCCGAACAGGTGCGCGTAGGCGTGTGCCATCAGCTCGTTGGCTTTCTTGCACGCGCCATAGAGGCTGAGCGGGTGATCGACATTCTGTGCCACGCTGAACGGCATTTTGGTGTTGGCGCCGTAGACCGAGGAGGAGGATGCGTAAAGCAGGTGGCGGGTGCGTGCGTGGCGGCAGCCCTCCAGCACGTTCAGAAATCCGCAGATATTGGAATCGATGTAGTCGTGCGGTGCCGAGATCGAGTGACGGACGCCGGCCTGGGCGGCGAGATGAATCACCTGGGCAAAGCCGTGATCCGCAAACAACGCGGCCATGCCGTCGCGGTCGCCGAGATCGAGCTTGTAAAACCGAAACTTGCCGTGGCGCGTGAGTTCCGCAAGGCGTGCCTCCTTGAGCTTGGGATCGTAGTAGGCATTGAGGTTATCGATTCCAATGACGTCGCGCCCATCCTGCAGCAGCCGCCATGCCACATGGAATCCAATAAATCCGGCAGCCCCAGTGACCAGGATGGGTACGGCCATGTGCTCAAATCCTTTCCGGAAGTGCTCTAGCCGTGTTTAACGAACCCGACGTAGTATCTGTGTCAAGTTTTTCCCTGTGCAGTGTGTGGTGGGTGCGGAGCGAAGCCTCGCTGGCAGAGATTGGGCACGGCTCACCTCCGGAGGGGGAAGTGAGCCCGCGTTAAGTGGGCCGGGAGGATAACGGCAAATTCTCCTCCCTACCTTCTCCCGTAACCCGAACTTATCGCCTATGGCCGTGGCCCTTTCCTCCCTGCGCAAGCGAGGAGAAGGAGAAAGAGGCGCCGTGCCACCTGCGATAAGCCCTGCGCCAGTCGGGGAGGATAGGAGGCCGTGGGCGGCCACCCCACCCGGACGGCCTTCGGCAGTCCGACCCTCCCCCGGCAGGGACGGTTTCGAAACAACATGGCTTGTCTGTCTTAGCCGAAGTCTCGCCCTGTGAGATTCTTGGCCAAGAAGGTCAGGCCTGTTGCATGGGCTTTGATCGATGCTATCGAGGCTCACTGGGGCAACGAATCGGGGGTGGAAGGCAGCAGAGCGGGTTATGCCAGAGGTTATGCGGCCGTGGAGAATGGATGCGGGCGTGCGCCCGGCGCCGCGCCTCATGTATGTCGCGACTGAGGATTGGTATTTTCTGTCGCACTGCTTGGCAATGGCGCGGGCTGCACGCGCGGCTGGATTCGAGGTTCATGTGGCCGCCAATGTAACGGATGATGCCGACACCATCCGCGGGCAAGGCTTTATTCTTCACGCAATGGGTTCGAGACGCGCGAGGTCGTCGCCATTGCAGACCATGCGAATCATGTCGACGTTGCGTCATCTCTATCGCGTTGTCGATCCCGCAATCGTTCATCACGTTGCCAGAGAGTCGGCTTTGCGTGGGGCCGTGGCATCGTTTGGCTTTAAGTTCGCCGTTGTTTCTGCGATCAGCGGACTTCAGCCCCCTCCCTACCCTCCCCCGCGCGCTGGCGAGGGTAGGGAGGGGGCATGTGAGCGGAGGAAGGCGGGCGCGTCTTCTGCTAAGAGACCCGTGCTTCGCCCCGGGCGCCGCCTGCTGCTGCGTCTTGGGCTCAATCGCTATCGTGCGGTCGGACTGGTTCAGACGCCGGACGATCGCGAAGTGCTCACGAAGCTCGGCGTGAAGCCAGAACATCTCGCACTGATCGCCGGCTCCGGCATCGATGCCGATCGATTCCGGCCGGTTCCGGAACCAGACGGACAGGTGACGGTGGCATTCGCAGGGAGGATGACCGCCAGTAAGGGCGTTCGTACCCTGATGGAGGCACAGCGGATATTGCGGGCGTCGGGAATTCAGAGCGAACTTCTTCTCGCCGGCACACCTGACCCCGCAGATCCGACAAGCATACCGCAGATCGAGGTGGCCGGGTGGGGCCGTGAATCGGGGGTCACCTGGCTTGGCCACGTCATTGACATTGCCACGGTGTGGCGGCGAGCCCACATTGCGGTGCTGCCGTCCCGCAGCGGCGGCGGTGTGCCAAAAAATCTGCTCGAAGCGGCCGCTTTCGGCCGCCCTTTGATCGCAACCGATGTGCCGGGATGCCGTGAAATCGTAATCCACGAACAGACCGGTCTCCTGGTGCCGGTCGACGATCCGCAGGCCCTCGCCGCCGCAATCCTGCGGCTCGCCCGCTCGCCGCGACAGCGCGTGCGACTCGGCGTCGCGGCGCGGCGCCTGGTCGATGAACGCTTCGCCGCCGATCTGGTCGGCCAAGCGGCGGTCGCGCTCTATCAACGTCTTTTGGCCTGATGATGCTGGACGGAACGGATGGGATGGCATGAATTTGCCCTGATCGTCACGGCAGGAGGATGCAGCGCCGTTCTGATCATACTCTTGCTGCCGATGTTCCGGCGCTACGCCCTGGCGCGCCCAAATGCGCGCTCCTCGCATCGCGTTCCGACGCCTCAGGGTGGCGGCGTCGCGGTCATCCTGGCAGCTGCGATTGCACTTATCGTCGACGGCGGGCTCATTGGCCCGGAGCGGACGGCGCTCGTCGAGGCGCTGCCGCTCGGCGCTGCCGTCGCGCTGCTGACGACCGTCGGCGCCATCGATGACGTATTCCCAATCGCTCCACTGTGGCGCCTGGCTGCACAGGCCGTTGCGGTGACTCTCACAGTCTCGACAATGCCGCCGGAATTGCGCGCCATACCGATCGGGCCGATTGCGGTCGAGCGTGCTGCCGAGATCGTTGCCGGACTGTGGTTCGTCAATCTGGTCAACTTCATGGACGGCATCGACTGGATGACGGTCGCGCAGGCGGTGCCGTCTACGATAAGCATATTCGTTTTCGCGCTGTTCGGCGTCGCGCCGCCGCTGGCTGGATCGGTGGCACTGGCGCTGTGTGGGGCTCTCCTGGGCTTTGCGCCATTCAACAGACCAGTGGCAAGGCTCTTTCTCGGCGATGTCGGCAGCCTGCCGATCGGATTGCTCCTGTTCTGGCTGCTGCTGCAACTCGCGGGCAGCGGCTATCTGGCAGCTGCAATGCTGCTGCCACTTTATTACGTCGCCGACAGCTCAATCACGCTACTGCGGCGTCTCGCGCGCGGCGAACGCATCACTGAGGCCCACCGCAGCCACTTCTATCAGCTTGCCGTTGTCCGAGGATTTTCCGTGATGACGGTGGTCCGGTCGGTTTTCGCCGTGAACTTGGCGCTGGCGGTGCTCGCCGGCCTGTCGATCCGCATGTCATCTCCGATATTCGACCTGCTTGCCCTCACGGGCGGCAGCGCGCTGGTGGCGATGTTGCTGGTCATGATGGGGCGAGGCAAACAGTGAGCCGGGTTCTCGTTACCGGAGCATCAGGCTTTATCGGCCGTGTCGTGGTGCCGGCACTCTTGACTGCTGGCTACAACGTGCGAGCAGCCGCCCGCCGGACGCCGGCATTCGCGCCACCTGTCGAGGCTGCGATCCATGGAGACCTCGGCGCGGTGGTCGACTGGCGTCCTCTAATTGCCGGGGTGGATTTTATCGTTCACCTTGCCGGCATCGCGCATAGCGGGGCCGATGTCGCGGCGGCACGTTACGACCTCGTCAATCACCTCGCGACCGCGGCGCTCGCCGAAGCCGCGCGGGCAGCCGGAGTCACGCGCGTGGTGCTCGTGTCGACGATCAGGGCGCAGACGGGCCCGCGATCGGATTGTATCTTGACCGAAAATGATCCGCCGCGGCCGACCGATCCTTATGGGCGCTCCAAGCTCGCCGCCGAAATCGCGCTGGCGCATTCGGGCGTGGATTTTACCGTACTGCGTCCCGTCCTGGTCTATGGTCCGGGGGCGAAGGGCAATCTGCGTGCGTTGGCGCGGCTTGCCGCACTTCCGGTCCCGCTGCCATTCGGGGCATTCACCAACCGCCGCTCGGTGCTGAGCGTGCACAACCTCGTCGCCGCAATCGCGCATGTACTTCGTCATCCGGCGAGCGGCGGCGAAACCTATGCGGTGGCAGATCTGCACCCGGTTTCGCTTGCCGATATGGTGACGGCGCTGCGCGCGGGCCTGGGCATGTCACCGCGGCTGCTAAATGCGCCCCCGGAGCTGGTCCGCCTCGGCCTCGCTATGCTGGGCCGCAGCCGGAACTGGGACCAGATTGATGGACAGTTGGTGGTCGATCCAAGCAAACTCATCGCCGCGGGGTGGCGCCCCGACCTAGACACGGCCGTCGGACTCGGCACGATGGCGCGCCAAATCATAGACAATTAACACCAGCGATCTCGGCGTTGCGACGCCTTGGGTGATGTCCACCCTGCGAGACCTGTTGTCTCGGGATACTGTGCAGCGGATTCGATTTCGAGCGACGTCCCAACGACGATTCCTCCCTATCCTCCCCACGAGTGAACAACAATCAGAGTGGACCCCGCTTAAGGAGAGGACAGCGCTGAAAACCCAGACCGAAGTTCTGCTTAAAATCCGATGCCGATGAGGAGAGCCTGCGAGAGATGCGTAGTGTGGACGTGGGACGTCAAGGTGGTCCGGACCGGGGACGCCGCGGGGGCTGTCGACGCCAGCATGATCGGGGAGGTCGGCGTTTGTCGCTGCTTCAGAAGCGGAAGGAACTTTTCCAATTGGGCTTGGTCAGGGCGACATCCCTTGAATTCCAACACAACCTGTTCGCCGGGAACGTACGGATCGTCCAGAATGATGACGCCGGCCTGTGCACCGCCGATGGCGGCGCACCAAATCGAAAGCGCACCGACTAACCCCTTGCAAGCATTCGTGATCTTCTTCATCTCTCATCCTCCGGCTGCCACGATTGAGGCGCCCCTGCG
>Ga0126377_10003912_pt1 | contig 10691 bp, 7 predicted proteins | sample PanSoiMetPlot_22_FD_92647 | JGI IMG/M metagenome (GOLD analysis project Ga0126377, IMG submission 92647) | Tropical forest soil microbial communities from Panama - MetaG Plot_22 | ecosystem: Environmental > Terrestrial > Soil > Tropical forest > Bulk soil | place: Panama | collected 2016-02-17 | reverse complement strand
TGGTCGCGGCGAGTGGCGGCGGCAAGTTGTATCTGTTCAACACGACATTGACCGGCGGACCGGTCGCCACGACCGCGGTCGCTGGCAGCGAGAAGCTCGAATCGACCGCGCTCGCAAGCTGGGAAGATGCGCAGAACACTCGATGGATTGCGGTGACGTCCTCGCGCGGCATCGTGACGTTCAAGGTCGCGGACGACGGCGGTAAGCTCGCGCTGCAGCCGGGATGGACGTCGCGCGATATCGCCGCGCCGATTTCTCCGCTCGTGGTGAATGGCGTGATGTTTACCGCGTCGAGCGGAACGAAAGCGGTGCCGTCGGTGCTCTATGCAATTGATGCGGCCACTGGTAAGGAGCTGTGGAGCAGCCTGCGCACCATCACGACGTCGGTGCGCAGCGGATTGTCGGCAGGGCAGGGGAACGTCTACGTGCCCGGTGCCGACGGGACGCTGTACGCCTTTGGGTTTGGCATAGAGAAGTAATCGCGGTTCGCCATTCGCCGTTCGCAGCGAACGACGAATTGCGAACGACGAATTGCGAACCGCGAATTGCGAATTGCGTTCTTTCTATCGTTCGCTCGTCTGCCGCGGCATCGACTGCGCCAGTTCAACGAGCCGCGCGAACTCCGCGCGATATCCATCAGGATCAGGGCCGCGGAAGCGTCGCGCGAGCGCCGTGGCATCCTTCCAGGTCGACGAACCTCGATGCTCGGATTGACGCAGCAGCATGCCGAACTCCGCAACCGCGGCGGCGAATCCGACGTTCTGCGACAGCTCGGACGTCTGATTCTTGACCGGCACGGTGATCAGCCGGCTCTCGTCGGCATCAAGCGCCTTGTAACGCAGCTTGACGGTCATCAGTTCGTCCTTGCCTGCAGCTGACGTCGCCGTCTGCGTCGGCCGCTGATACTTCAGTGGATCGACGCCCGGGGTCTCGATGTCCACGCCCGCGGGAACGATTTCGTAGAGAGCCGTCACCGTGTGGCCGGCACCGATTTCGCCGGCGTCCTTCTTGTCGTCGTTGAAGTCCTGGTTTCTCAGCAGTCGATTCTCGTAGCCAATCAACCGATAGGCGGCGACGTTCTGCGGGTTGAACTCGACCTGGATCTTGACGTCCTTCGCGACCGTGACGAGCGTGGGGCCGGCTTCCTTCACCAGCACCTTGCGCGCCTCGTGCAGCGAGTCGAGATACGCATAGTTCCCGTTCCCGCGATCCGCCAGCTTCTCCATCGTCGAATCCTTGACGTTGCCGGTGCCGACACCCAGAACCGAGAGGAAGATGCCGCTGGCGCGTTTCTCTTCAATCAGTCTCGTCAGATCGCCCTGGTTCGTGACACCCACGTTGAAGTCGCCGTCGGTCGCAAGAATGACTCGATTGATGCCGCCCTTGACGAACTGCTCCTGGGCGACCTGATACGCGAGCGTGATACCGGCGGCGCCGTTCGTCGAACCGCCTGCTTCGAGCGCAGCGATCGCCTGGTGGATGCGTTCCTTGTGCGCGCCGCTCGTTGACGGCAGCACCAGGCCGCTCGCACCTGCATAGACGACGATGGCTATGCGATCGCGTTCGGTGAGTGTGTCGACGAGCATCCGCATCGCGGTCTTGATCAGGGGCAGCTTGTCAGGCGGCATCATCGAGCCGTAGACGTCGAGCAGGAACACCAGGTTGCGGGCTAATGCAGCATCCGTTTCCAGCGGCAACGCCTGCAAACCAATGAGTGCGAGCCGGTGCTTTGGATCCCACGGGCAGGCCGCAATTTCGGTCGTCACGGAGAATGGCTGTCCATTCACTGGTCGCGGGTAATCGAAGCGGAAGTAGTTGATCAGCTCTTCGATGCGGACAGCATCCTTCGGCGGCAGCGAACCGTCGTTGAGGAAACGACGGACGTTGGCGTACGAGGCAGTATCGACGTCGATCGAGAAGGTGGAGAGCGGATCCTGTGTGACGCGGCGGAACGGGTTGTCGTCGATGCGATCGTAGGCTTCAGTGTTGAACTCGCCCGACGGCATTCTTGGATAGTCCGGTCGGTTCATCCCACCATATGCCGGAACCATCGGGGCCGTTGCGAAAGTACTTGCTTGACCCTGGACGCGCCCGCCGCCTGCCCCGCCGCGGCCACCAGCCATCTTCGCGTCTATTGCCGGCGATTCGGCCGCGATGCCGACAGCGTCGGCGCGGCCGCCTACCTGCAGGACGATGTCGAGTCGAGTCGGCTTCGCAGGGCTGACCGTGATGCGGGTCGCGAATTCCGTGAAGCCCGCCAAAGTGGCCTTCACGTCGTAGTCGGCCGTAGGGACGCGCTCGAACGCGAATGCTCCTCGAGCGTCGGAAAGGCGAATAAGCGGCGCAGATCCCCGCGTCGTCGCAGTGATCTCGACTCTCGCGCCAGCCAGCGGCGCTCCGGCCGGATCCTTGACAACCCCGATGACGGTACCGATTGACGCCTGTCGTGCGGACGAGGCGATGAGGGCGACGACGGACAGAACCGCGGCAACGGCGATGGAACGCATAGGGCCTCCTGTTCCCTTGAACGGGGACGGGAGGATTTCTTGCGCGCGCCCTCAGACCGTCACTTGCATCAGGTGATCGTTCGGGTAGATATGATCGACCGTCTCGGGTGTGACGAGCTGGTGCTTGACGAACACCGCGGGTGGGACCGATCGGCGGTGCAGGATGTCGAGGGCGACGGCGACGATGTCGGCGCCGTACTTTTCCGGAAAATAGGCGACCGAGCCGATCAGCCGGGTGCCGGGGCTACGGAGTTCGGCGCGTCCCTCGGGGGACGCGTTTTGCCCCATGATGGCGCAGGACTCGCTGCGGCCGGCTTCCTGCAGCGCGCGCAGCGCGCCGAGCGCGCTCGGATCGTTGATCGCGCCGATGAGAAAGCGCTTCGAGCGCGTCGAACGCAGATGCCGGCGCATCGCTTCGAAGCTTTCACCGAGCTTGCCGTCGCCTTCGAGATACGTCACCTGGCAGTTCTCGAGCGGCGGGCACGTCTCCTTCATTCCGACGAGCATGCCTGTCAGGCGCATCTTGGGCAGGCTGCCGGCGCGCTCGAGCGCCATCAGCACGATCTCGTTCACATCCGCGTGCCAGTTCTGCTTGGCCCAGCGGCCCAGGTGCCGGCCGCCGATGAGCCCGGCTTCGTAGTTGTTGGCGCCGAAGTAGGTCGCGCCCGGGTGGGGGACCTCTATGGCGATGAGCGGAATGCCGGCTTCGCGATACTTTGCGGCGACGATGGGCGCGACGTGTTCATCGGTCTGGAACTCGATGACGAGATCGACCTTCTCGCGGACCAGGACGTCGGCGTTGCGCTGCGCGATCTTCGGGCTGTAGCGATTGTCGACGCAGATGAGCTCGATGCCCTGCGCCGCGGCCGCGCGCTGCAGCCCGTTGGAGATCTCTTTCGAGAACTGATAGTCCGTGCCCTGCGCCGCGTAGCCGAGACGGTACGGCCGCTGCTTGAACGGCCGAAGATGCGAGCGGTACAGGTTCTCGCCGACCTTCTCGATCATTCCGCACCGCTCGAGCGTGTAGAGCAGCCGGAACGCCATGCTCTTCGGCAGACCACTGCGTGCCGCCACCTCGCGCAGTGGCAGGGCCTCGCCAGACGATCGGAACGCTGACAGGAGCTGGGCCGAGTGCACCACGGACTTCACGAGATAGGGATCTCTCGACGAGTTCTTATCGCCAGCACTCATGGCTCGTGTCGTCCGGTGTGAAACGAAGTGTCGGGCCGAGGGCGCCGCCCCTCGGCATCAGGGCGGCTCTGTGAGCGCCGGATTATGTCACGGCGTTTCGCGTTGCGCAATAGTCCGGCGTCAGACCCTTCGGTAAATGGTCAGACCAGTGCGATAAATCCGGTGTTTTTGTGAGAACTTAAGCGGTTTCGCGTTGTGAAGTGCGCAACGGGTCCATCGTGACGCCGGACCCGGTGGCTGTGGTAGCATCCGGCCTCTCTGACCGTGGCCAGTCTGCTCCTCGACGCTCGAAACATCAGCAAGTCCTTCGCCGGGCTCCGCGCGCTCGATCGCGTGTCGTTCGATCTCCGCTCTGGCGAGGTGCACGCTCTTGTCGGGGAGAACGGTGCCGGCAAGTCCACGTTGATCAAGATCATCACCGGCGCCGAGCATGCTGATGCCGGTACCCTGATCGTGGGTGGCACGCCCCTGACGCACGTCGATCCACACACGACGCGAGCACTCGGCATCGCTGCGATCTACCAGCAGCCGGCCCTCTTTCCTCATCTCACCGTCGCTGAAAATATCGCGCTCTCGCTCGAACGCGGCGGCTCCTGGCGACGCATCGATCGGAAGGCTCGGAGACGACGCGCGTCAGAGTTGCTCGATCGCGTTGGCGCGACGCTGAATCCGGATCGACTCGTCGGCACGTTGACCATGCCGGAGCAGCAGATCGTCGAGATCGCCAAGGCCATCGGCGCCGACGCTCGCATCGTCATCATGGACGAACCGACCGCGTCGCTCAGCGATCGCGAGGTCGGCCGACTGTTCGACGTCATCGCACGGTTGCGCACTGCCGGCGCCGGCATCATCTACATTTCCCATCGTCTCGAGGAGATTGCGACGATCGCCGATCGGATTACGGTCCTGCGCGACGGCGAAACGGTCGCCACGCGCGACGCGCGAGACGTCACGCGCGCGGACATGATCCGCATGATGGTGGGCCGTGAGCTGGATGCCGTCTTCCCGAAACGACAGGTGCCTCTTGGCGAGACGGCGCTATCCGTTCGTGACCTCTCGAATGCGAGAACAGGGGTGCGACCGGTATCGCTGTCGGTTCGCCGCGGCGAGATCCTCGGTCTTGCCGGCCTCGTCGGTTCCGGCCGGACACAGCTGGCGGAGACCATCTTTGGTTTGACGCCGGCGACCGGCGGAGAAATCGCGATCGATGGCTCTGTCGTCCCGATCGGATCGCCCGCAGACGCGATCGAGTGCGGCATCGCGTACGTGCCGGAGGATCGCCGGCAACACGGCGTGGTGCTCGACATGTCCGTGGCGGCCAACGCCACGCTTGCAAGCCTGCCGGCTGTGTCGCGCAACGGCCTGATCAGGCATGACGTTGAATCCGCGTCGGCAGAGCGATACATCAATGAGTTGCGAATCAAAGCATCGTCCGTTGACGCCGAGGTCGGCTCGCTCTCGGGTGGGAATCAACAGAAGGTCGCGCTGGCGCGCTGGCTGGCGACCCGGCCGTCCGTGCTGATCCTCGACGAGCCCACTCAGGGTGTGGATGTTGGATCCAAGGCGGAAATTCACCGGCTGATGCAGGACCTGGCCGAGCGCGGCATGGCGATCATCATGATCTCGTCGGAGCTGCCGGAGATTCTCGGCATGAGCGACCGCATCGCGGTCATGCACGCGGGAACGGTCGTGACGACGACGGACCGAGAGAGCGCTACCGCCGCGAATATCATGGCTGCGGCGCTGGGGCACTAAAGTTAAAACGTAAAAGGGCACGGACACGGACAGAGACAGCAGCGCCTGCGGCCCGAGCGAGGCGACGGAGTGAAGCGCGCGAAGCGCGCCGCCGAGCGAGAGCGCGTGGGGGTGGGGCCCCACGCGCCGTGAGAAATGCAGACTGGACGCCCACGGCACTCATGAACCACAGACGAGAGATTAGCCTCATCATCGTCATCGCCGCCCTCGGCCTCGTGCTGGCGGCGATTGCGCCGGGCTACTTCGCGCGCGAGAACCTCAGCGATCTCTTTCTCGGCAACATGCCGGTCCTCATCGTGGCGATCGGGACCACGCTGGTGATCCTGACCGGCAACATCGACATCTCCGTCGGATCCGTCTTCGCGATTTGCGGTGTGGTTGCGGGGATCGTCGCGAAGGCGACGGGATCGGTTGCCGCGGCGACAGTCGTGGCCTGCCTGGCGGGCGCCGCGCTCGGCGCGCTCAATGGAAGCCTGGTGGCGTATCTGCGGATGCCCTCAATCGTGGTGACCCTGGCGACGATGGTGGCTCTTCGGGACGGGCTGCGCTGGTGGACGGAAGGCGCGTGGGTGCAGGATCTTCCGCCTGGTTTTCAGTGGTTCGGCCTGCCGCAATCCTCGTATCCGATCGTGGCGTGCGCGATCGTCATCGTCCTGCAGTCGGTCGTCGCGTGGGTGATGCGGAACCTTGCGCTCGGCCGCGCTGTGTACGCGACCGGTTCAAACGCAACGGCTGCGCGGCTGGCCGGGCTCGATACCGCGCGCGTCACGTGCGGCGTCTTTATCGTCGCCGGCGCGTTGACCGGGCTGGCCGCCCTGTTGAACTCTGTGCGGTTCAATCAGATTCCCAGTAACGCGGGGCTGGGGCTCGAGATGAAGGTGATCGCCGCTGCGGTCGTCGGCGGCACCGCCATCCGCGGTGGTGGGGGCAGCCTGACCGGCACGCTCCTCGGCGTCGTGCTGCTGGGCGCGATTGGACCAGCGCTGACCTTTCTCGGCGTCAGTGCCTACTGGGAGCGCGCGCTGCAGGGCGCCATCATCCTCGCGGCTGTTGCCGTCGACGCCGTGCGCGAGCGCCGCGCGTTTCACGCCGCGGTTGCGGCCTCGGGCCCGGCTTGATGCGACGCCGCGCCCCCATCTCGCTCTCGACCGGCGAATGGATCCTGCTGCTGGCGCTCGCCGCCGAAGTGGCGCTGTTCGCCGCCATCGCTCAGAACTTCTTCACGTTCGGCAACTTCTTTGAAGTGGTCCGGTTGAGCGTGGAACTGGGACTGCTCGCCATCGCCCTGACGCCCGTGATCGTGAGCGGCGGAATCGATCTGTCTGTCGGATCGATGATGGGCCTGGCCGCGGTGCTGTTTGGTGCCGCGTACCACGACTGGGGATTGCCGATTGCCGGCGCGGCGATGGTTGCGCTGCTGGCTGGTTGCGCCGGAGGGGCCTTGAACGCCGTGCTGGTGGCCTCCCTCAACATCCCGCCGCTCATCGTCACGCTCGGAACGCTTTCGTTGTTTCGCGGGATCGCTGAGGGGCTGACACGCGGCGCGGTCAACTACACGGATTTTCCCGCCGGTTTTCTCGCGCTTGGCCAGGGTTATCTCTGGGGTGTCGTTCCGACTCAGCTGCTGTTGTTCGTGCCGATCCTGATCGTCTACGCGGTCCTGCTCCATCGATCGGTGATGGGCCGGGCATGGTACGTCATTGGTTTTACTCCGGCCGGCGCGCGATACGCCGGCGTGCCGGTAGGCCGCCGAATCGCCACGCTGTATCTGCTCTCCGGGTTGATCTCGAGCGTGGCCGCGATCGTATACGTGGCGCACCTCGGTCAGGCAAAATCTGACGCGGGTTCAGGATACGAACTCGACGCTATTACCGCGGTCGTTCTCGGTGGTACATCGGTGTTCGGTGGCCGTGGCACGTTGTGGGGGACGATCCTCGGTCTTTTCGCGTTGTCGGTGCTGCGAAACGGACTGCACCTGGCCGCGCTGCCCTCGGAACTGACCGGCGTGCTGACCGGCACGCTGCTGGTGGTGACGATCGCGATCGATCGTCTTCGTGATGTGCCTGCGGCGGCTCCGCAGATTGGAGTGGAGGAGGACATTCCGGTGAAGAACAGCCAGGTTGCGGTCCTGTGCGGCGCCATTGTGGCGGGGTCGCTGATCGTCGCGGCCACGAACGTGTGGTTGGTTCGATCGCTTCGCGCTCCGGGGGCTACGGCAAGTCCGGCGGCGGCCGCGAGTCCGTCGACATCGAGACGGCCGGTGATTGCGATGATGCCGAAGGCGAAAGGCGATCCGTACTTCGTCAGCTGTCGCGTCGGCGCCGAGGAAGCAGCTCGTGAACTGGGGGTCGAGTTGATTTGGGACGGCCCGACCAGCCTCGACGCGGCACGACAGAACGAGCTGGTCGAAAACTGGATCACGCGCAAGGTCGACGTCATCGCCGTGGCAGTGGAGAATCGCGGCGGGATCTCGAGCGTGCTCCGCAAGGCGCGTGAGCGTGGTATCAGAGTGCTGACCTGGGACGCAGACGCCGAACCCGACGCGCGGGACTTCTTCGTCAATCAGGCCACGTCTGAGGGGATTGCCAATACGCTGACGGATGAAGCAGCGCGGCTGCTCGGCGGCAAGGGGGAGTTCGCGATCATCACCGGGGCGCTGAGCGCCGCAAACCAGAACGAATGGATCTCGTTCATCAAGAAACGCCAGGCGGAGAAGTATCCGAACCTGAAGCTCGCGACGATCCGCCCGAGCGACGACGATCGCGACAAGGCGTTCGCCGAAACGCAGACCATCATGCGAGTTTATCCATCCGTGAAACTGGTCATGGCGATCTCTGCGCCGGCTGTTCCGGGATCTGCCGAAGCGGTCCGCCAGGCAAATCGCCGGGACGTGAACGTGATTGGCCTGTCGCTCCCGAACATGAACAAGCCCTACGTTCACGACGGCTGGGTGCAGACCGTCGTTCTGTGGAACACGAAGGATCTCGGCTACCTGACGGTCCTCGCCGGATCGTTACTGACGCAGAACAAGATATCCTCCACCACGTCGTCCTTCGAGGCGGGGCGTCTCGGCACGATCCAGATCAAGGGGACCGAGATTATCCTCGGCGCGCCTGTGATGTTCACGAAGGCAAACATCGACAAATTTGATTTCTGATGACGAGAAGCGAATAAAAAGCAAAGAAAAGGTGGCTGGCACTTTCCCACGAAAGTGCCAGCCACCTTTTGAAGGTGCCAGCCACCTTTTTCACCACCGAGGCAGGATCTGATGAGCGACAAGCGAATGCAGGCAGCGTATGACCTCGCGAAGCAGCAGTATGCGGACCTTGGCGTAGACACTGATGCCGCGCTCAAGAAACTGGCGACGGTTCCGATCTCGATTCACTGCTGGCAGGGAGACGACGTCGGCGGGTTCGAATCGGCGGCGACTGAAATCGGCGGCGGGCTGGCGGCGACGGGCAACTATCCCGGCAAGGCGCGCACGGCGGACGAGCTCCGGGCCGACGCGGCGAAGGCGCTGTCCCTGATTCCCGGAAAACATCGGTTCAACCTGCACGCCTCGTATGGCGACTTCGGCGGCCGCAAGGTCGAGCGCGACGGGATTCGACCGGAACACTTCAGCCGCTGGACGGACTGGGCCAAGGACCAGGGCATCGGGCTCGACTTCAATCCGACCTTCTTCGCACACCCTCTCGCGACGAGCTTTACCCTCGCGCATCCGGACAAGACGACCCGCGAGTTCTGGGTGCGGCACGGTATCGCGTGCCGCGCGATTGGAGCGGCGATCGGCAAAGCCCTCGGTAAACCGTGTGTCACAAACCTCTGGATCCCCGACGGCATGAAGGACACGCCGGTCGATCGGCTGGGTCCGCGTCAGCGCCTCACCGAGTCGCTGGACGCGATTTTCAAAGAGCCCATCGATCGTTCGCTGAACCTGGACGCGGTGGAGGGCAAGCTCTTCGGCATCGGGTTCGAAAGCTATACCGTCGGTTCGCACGAGTTTTATTTCGGCTACGCGCTGACGCGTCAGGTGCTGTATACGCTCGACACCGGTCACTATCACCCGACCGAGACGATCACCGACAAATTGAGCGCGGTGTTCATGTACCTCCCGGAAATTCTGCTGCACGTCAGCCGTGGCGTACGATGGGACAGCGACCACGTCGTCGTGCTCAACGACGATCTCGAGGCGATCGCACAGGAGCTCGTGCGCGGCGACTTCCTCGGGCGCACGCACATCGGTCTCGACTACTTTGACGCGAGCATCAACCGCGTCGCCGCGTGGGTCATCGGCACGCGAAATATGTTGAAAGCTCTGCTCAAGGCGCTGGTCGAGCCGTCCGCAATCCTGCGGAAGCAAGAGGCCGCTGCGGACTATACCGATCGCCTGGCGACACAGGAGGAATTCAAGGCGCTTCCCTGGGGCGCGGTGTGGGACTACTACTGCGCCGGCGCGGGGCTTCCAGAACGGGCGTCCTGGTTGGGCGACATCAAGCGATACGAGAACGACGTGCTGTCGGCGCGTACCTAGCGAGACGTTCGCGATGCGGTGGGCCGTCCTGATCGGGCTGATGTTCGCGCTGATCATCATCCCGTTCCTGATTTTCGAAAAGCAGTTCGAGGCGCTTGGTACCTGGCTGACTGAAGGGCACGCGTCAGGCTGGGCCTCCGCCCTCACGATCGGAGGGCTCCTCGCGCTGGACGTCTTCCTGCCTGTCCCTTCAAGCATCGTCTCGACCGGTGCCGGCGTCCTGTTTGGTTTCTGGAAGGGAGCCGCGATCATCTGGGTGGGGATGACGATTGGGTGCGCGATTGGGTACGCCTTCGGCGCGAAGGCAGAGGGCGCCGCGCGCCGGTTGGTCGGCGCAGACGACGTCACTCGCGCGAATCAGATCATGGAACGGCACGGCAACTGGGCGATCGTCGTCTGCCGGCCGATTCCTGTGCTGGCTGAATCAAGTGTCGTGTTTGCCGGTCTCGTGCGTTCGCCCATTCGTCCATTCATCTGGATGACGACGCTGTCAAACCTCGGGATTGCGCTCGCCTACGCCGCCGTCGGTGCATTCTCGATGGAGATGCAGTCTTTTCTGTTGACGTTCGCCGCGGCACTGGCGCTGCCCGGGATCGCGATGCTGGCGGGTAGACGGTGGCTCACAAGAGGGAAGGCGCAAATCACCGACTGACAAGGATAAACTTCGCCCATGTCTCTCTATCTCGGCCTCGATTCGAGTACTCAGA
>Ga0126377_10003910_pt1 | contig 10691 bp, 10 predicted proteins | sample PanSoiMetPlot_22_FD_92647 | JGI IMG/M metagenome (GOLD analysis project Ga0126377, IMG submission 92647) | Tropical forest soil microbial communities from Panama - MetaG Plot_22 | ecosystem: Environmental > Terrestrial > Soil > Tropical forest > Bulk soil | place: Panama | collected 2016-02-17 | reverse complement strand
GGTAAGGGCTGCAACACCTCGTCTCCATTGAGGTCTTGCGGCAACGTGTCAAACACCGCTTTGCCAAGAGCAGGACCCATTCCGCTGGCGAATGCCTGTTCGAACAGGCCCACAAGCCTCTCGGCACGGCCCCCTTGCGCACGGTAGCGTTGCGCGCCGAAAGGCAGCTCTGCATAGGATAGATTCCCGGCTGCCTGCTGGGCGATGGCCCTTTCAAATCGCTTTCGCTCGCGGCCCGTTGGATCGTCGAAGATATCGCGCACCAAGAACCAGATGAATCGTCTATCGTCAGCCTGTTCTTCAGCGATTTCTGCCACGAGATCCACCAGCGCCTTGGGTCGTTTTTTCGCAACATAGACGTGACCGAGACGGCGATAGATGTCGAGCGCATGCGAAACATCGGAAACCCGTCTTAGTATATAAACGGGGCCGCTAAATCCGGTCAAAGCCCCGCCACGAGGCACGCCTGCGATCGAGATGGTCAGCTTCAGGCAAGGTTCGCTTGCGCGTGGGCCCGCCAAAGAGGCCCTGACGAGGTCCTCGCGGATGCTTGTTACCATGAGCGCGACGAACTCCACAGGATCGATAGGTTCTATCCGCCGGCGCTTTCCTCGTGGTTTGGCGGCTGGAGGGCTTTCCAGCGGCGCGGCAAGCTCGCCGTGCGTGGTCGCCGACCTCGATGAGGTTGAAGGGTGCTGCAGCGATTGCGATGGCATTGGCCCTTCCGCCAAAGGCCGACCGCGGGCTCGAATCTCCTGTTCGAAGAACTGACGGGTCGACGGCGTTTCGTCAAACTCCAAGCGCGCCTGCATGTCCTGACGCGCGCCGCCGTCATCTCCGCTCCAAAGTCGGCAAGCAAACCGGCGCTCGAGCTGCCATTCCGTATACACGCCGGAAGCCAGAAGGGATTCCACCGCCGGCAGAAGATACCGCCAGTCTTCTTTCACGGAAAGGAACAAGCGCTTTCCGATGACTTCCAAGCCCGCCAAAGCTCGCTCCTGAATAAAAGCATTTTGATCGGATACGAGCCCGCAGAGCGACGGCACGGTCATTTCGGCGAATTCCGGGAATCGGCGGCTCGCATTCCAGCTCGCACCCCGCAGGACGTCCTCGGCCGCCGTAACGGCCACCGCCCTCTCCAAGCTGTCGGGATGCCGGAAGCGGGGTATGACCACCTTCATGGCGCGCAAGACGTTCCAACTCTTTTGCGCGCCGAACAGCCCCGGCAGCTCGGAAATCCGCAGCACGGCCTTTACGAGCGCGGGTGATGCCTCTGCCGGAATGGCATGCCCGATCGTTGCTGAACCCGAATACCCATTATACTTACATCCCAGGACTGCTCGGCGGAGGATAAACACCGCTTCCTCACGCTCTCCGCGGCGGTCCATGCACAGCGCAGCCTCGATCAGCGAGTCCCTCGCCCGCGTCTCCACGGCGGGGGCATTTTCGATTCTTCGCAAGAAAACAGGCGCCTTGGAGTAGGTCGCGTCGCTCAGCGTCGAGCCAAAATACCTGCCGCACAACAACATGAAGCCCGATAGACGTCCCCTGAGCTCGCGCGACGCAAAGGTCTCGTCGTGAACCGTCAGGATGAGCTCCGGACCATCCCGTGCGAGATCAAAAGCGAGAATGCGCCAGTCCTTCGGACAGCATTCCTCGCGGAACGCTTCAAGCACACCGTATACCGCCCGATACAGATCGCTATCGCGTGCGATTACCTCGCGCATTCCGTGCCTCCCCGATCGGTAACCAAAGCGAAGGTCAACTGCGAGTCAGAAAAAACGCGAAGCGATCTAACCGGAATGTCTTTTCATTAAGGTGACGCAGTTGCGCGGGCAGATCGCACGGACGGGCCGAGTCTGGCCAAACTCCTTCGTCACGGGCAATCCGTTGGATATGAAACTATCAGGGGAAAAGCTACCTTTAACCGCGAATATGACCTGACCCAGCAGACATTGCATCTTGCTCGCCGATGGTGAAAACGGAGCTGCTCTTACATTCTCAGGGCCAGGAGTTCGCACCGGTTGCATGGTGGCTGTTGCGCTGCGGACATCACTGGTGGCAGAACCCAGACTCTGACATTCGTCGGAGGGGAGCAGCCCGTGATCCTGTCGCAAATCACGTGGGAGCTACGCGATCCAGAGACGCGGTTCGCAGTCCTGCTTGATCTCGCCAACACGTTCTCCCGAGCCCCTCGCAGGTCTTGGGGCTATCCGGCCGAGGACATCGAACTCGGTCGGCGGTTGATGCCGATCGTGACAGACGGCGCTGCTGGCCCGTCTCTTCCGTGGGCCCTGGCCCGCTGGTACTCGACAGTCGGACGCCTGCCTGAGCTTACTTCGACCCACAACCAGTTGAAACGCCCGGACGATCTTGAGTTCGCGGAAGGCGTGGTTGTGATCTACACCGAAAACCAGCACTGCACAGTCTGGGGGATTCCGGTTGAGACACTGGATCAAGACGACCCACCAATCGTCTTTGCTGACCGAGGACGCTGGCGGCATGAAGCCGACTCAGTGTCGAGCTTCGCGCTGACGGTGGGGCTTAGCGAGCTTTGCCTTCACGGCGGCAGGTTCAAATGTTCGGGCAACATGGACGCCAGCGCTCTGGCGGCCCTCCGTTCGGCTCTCCGATTAGCACCTGTGGCGCCACTGCGGTGGCCGGCGCCCGAGCGGGATGCCTTCTTCCTGGTCGACGACAAATTCGTGCTGCTCGTGGAGCAAGAATTCCTGTACGTCGCTGGCTTGAATGACGAGGTCGCTGAGTATCTCGATGAGTTTGCCGCTCCAGGGCGCATTAGCTGGAGCAGTTGGCCAAGGGCCGTCCGCGTTTGATCGATTCACCTAGCGGTGCGTGCGATTTCTGCGCATGCTCGCGGACGGCGATGCGGAGTTCGCCGCCGAGCATGAATTTCGCGCTTCCGGCGTCTACCCGGGTGGCGATAGGCGCTCGGAGGCCGCTCCTTGGGCTGCCTGCCGTGGAAGAGAGCCGCGCCCCACGTATCGATCAGCCCTTGACCTTCATCATGACGTCCTGGGCCTTTTCCTTGGGGTTCTCCAGGCACTGGTCGATGAACGCGTCGGTCTGCTTGGCCAAGGTCTCGAGATTGAACTTCGACGTGCCGGATTTGCCGACCAGATAGCCGTGCAAAAACGCGATCGCGATGTCGCGGTTCGGCCCGCTCTCGCGCATGACGTCCATGCAGCTGTACTGCTCGACGGTCCGGTCGGCTTGGCTTTGAGCAAACGCTGGGGCCGATCCGATCACGGCAACGAAGCCCGCGACGGCGGCCGCCATTTTCGAACGCGCTACTTTCATCTTCCTTCTCCCTTGCTCTCTTCCGCTGCTATCGCCGGACACGTCCCGACATGCAATCCTGATACGCGACGTCATACAGTCTGCTCGCGGTCGCATTCCGCTTGGCGCCGCCGCCGATCAGCCCGATGGTTGCTCCAATCGCCGCGCCGGCGCCAGCCGCGCCGAAGATCGCGCCCACGCCGGCACCAAGCAGCGAACCCTTCGCGCCGCCGCCGATGACCTGCCCTTGCCGGCTCGCGTCCTCCGCGTAGTTGCGGGCGTACCTATCACAGGCGACCGCCGATGGCCGCGATGATTGCGCATCAAGGTTGGTGGTTGCGCCGACAATCGTCGTCAGCGCGCACGCAAGTGTCGCGATCGCATGACGGCTCATGTTACCCTCCCCATTTCGACCCCGTAGCTACGATCCGCTTGCTCGGCCTCGCTTGATCTTGGCTTGCCTGTGGCGGCGCGCTATTGACGGAGATCAAATTGTCCGGGCGCCTTTGACGCCGGCAGGGCCGGCGGCAAGGACGGCGTGATCACCAGATCTCTGCGGATGGAATTCGCCGCCGGTACGACCGTCAGGGCGATTTGGACAGCTCATCGACCGCCTGCATGACGGTCATCTTGGGATTTTCCGAGCAGAAATGCATGACTTTCTTGGCGTTCGCCGAGAGCTGCTTCTCGTCGACGACGGTAGTATTGCGCTTTCCGTGGTAGTAGCCGCTCAGCCAGGCGCCGATGATGACGACGTCGTCGACGTAAGCATGGGTGACTTCATCGCAAGTGACTTTTGACATGTCGGCCTGCTCGGCTTGGGCCACGTTCATGACCATCAGCAAGCCGGCCGCCGCAGCGACGATGCGATTCATTGGAGCCTCTCCCGTAACAAAACGCTGACGCCCGACCCCTCGCGAGAGGTCAGGGCTGTTGATCGATCCGTTTCTTCTTATTGGTATCTCGGGGGAAGCTGGCACGACGATAACCAAGTTTTTCCGGCCTGACAACCTGACGCGGATTTGGGCACCCGCCCTTGAAGCAATCGCCCGGCAGCCCGTTTCTCGACTTCCGCTTTTATGGCAAGCTGCATTGTCTCGAGCCATTCGGTCGGCGGGAGTTCTGACCACCGGGCTCGCCGAGCAAACGTGTGACGAGGAATGGGACGATGGTGATCAGAGCCTGTCTTGCCGTTGCGGTCATCGCTGTCCTGTCAGGGCCGGCGGTCGCCCAGTCGTGCACGTCGCTGTCGGGCGGTTCGACTTGCCCGCCGCTGCCCAAGGGCGGCAATCCGATCGATTTCTCCAAACCGAGTTACGATCCGCGTGGTGGCAACAATTACGTGTCGGCCTTCAGCGGCTCGAACAGCAGCGGCTTGGGGAACGAACTCTCGGGCTACTACGCGCCGACGACGTTCGGCGCCTTTACGGTCGGCGCCGGCGGTGGCCGCTGCAGCGGGTTGTTTCGCTCCCGTTCGTGTTGATCCGGCAGCGAGTCGATTCTTCCGACGACCGCGATCGACCTCGCATGCAACTTTCTTGCAAGCGGCGGCGTCGCAGCGGAAGCGAAATCTTAAACGACGTCGCGCCGGCAGCTTGGTCAAGCTGCCGGCGCGGATTCCTCGCTCGGCTTGCTAGCGCATATTCCGGCGAAAGCCTGCCTCGGACTTGATCCGGGGTGGATACCGGTTCGCCGATGAGAATATGCGCTCTATTGCATCTCGAACGGTTGGTAGCGTCCTGACGCGTTGAGCTGCGTGCCCCAGATCTTGTGCGACGCCTGGTGCTCGGTTCGACCGAACGTGAGCGGCGTTCCGATGCCCGGGTCGTAGTCGCGCAGGCTCTCGAGCGCATCCACCAGCTTTTCGGTGTCGACCTGCGGTCCCGCCCGCTTCAGACCTTCCGCCAGGAGGCTGCCCACCACATAGCCTTCGAGCGATACGTAGTCGGGCGCCTCGCCGGGAAACTGCTTGGCGAGGGCGTTCTTGTATTCGAGCACGAAGGACGAATAGCCCTCGATCGCTGGCACCACCTGGGTCACGATAACGCCTTCGGCATAGCGGGGGCCGAGCAGCATCAACTCGTCGGCGAGCGCGCTGCTGCCGACGAAAGACACGTTGGTGTAAATCATCCCGGGGAAGAGATCATGCGTCTTCTCGATGAATTTCGCCGCGGCCCGATAGGTGGGCACCATGACGACCGCCTTGATCTGCGACTTGGTGGCACGCAGCTGCGCGACGGCATCGTCGACGTCCACGGTATTGCGCTTGTAGTTGAGGCGCAGAATCTTGCTGGGATCGCCGCGCAAACCACGTATGGCCTTGACGACTCCCGCAAACCCTGAGTCTCCGTAGCCGTCCTGCTGGGCAAAGACGGCGATCTGGTCCGGCCGCAACCGGTGCACCTTCACGAGATACTGGACCGTGGCGTCCGTTTCCTCGGCGTAGCTTGCCCGGTAATTGAAGACATAGCGGTCGGGCGGATCGCGACGGAGCAGTCCGGCGCCCGTGAAGGCGCCGAAGAACAGCATTTTCTGCTGCAGCGCATAGGGCAGCGCGACCGTGGCGGTCGGCGTTCCGACATTGCCGACGACGGCAAACACGCTGTCTTTGTCGGTGAGCTGCTTCATGGCGTCGAGGGTCCGGCTCGGCTCATAGCCATCGTCCACCCCGAAGAGGCGAAGCTGCCGGCCGTTGATTCCGCCGGCCGAGTTGACCGCGCCGAAGGCGGCGTCGATTCCGAGCTTCATCTGCCGCCCGAGTTCCTTGGCGGAGCCGCTGAACGGCCCCGCAATGCCGAACCGGATCTCGCTGTCGGTCACGCCCCGTATGGCAGGACCGGACGGCGGCGAGAGGGCAGCGACTGTCGTTTGCGCCGGGGCCGATGCGGCCGGCGCCGGCGGCGCAGGCGCAGGGAATGCGGGTGGCGGCGCGGCGGTGGCGGCCACCGGCGCGGTGCCGAAGGCTGGCATGGGAGGTGCGGCGCCGGGTGGCTCGTCCGCTGTCTGGCCGGCGGTCGGCACCTGCTGGGCGGCCGGCACGCCCCGTGTTGCGTTGGTTGCGACTCTCGGCCCTGCCGGCATCACATCGTTGGCGAGCTTGTAGAACGCGATCACCACCAGCGCGGAGACGATGCTGACGATCGCGAGAAGCGCGACCTCGCGTGCCGTGATGAACGATCTGCTGGGCTCCGCTGGAGGCAGCGGCGGCCGCCCGATCAGCGGCGGCGGCGCGACCGAGGGAGATTGCATCCTGCGCAGGGTTATGGGCGGCTCGTCGTCCGAATAATCGTCCGCCGGCGCGATCGAGCGGGGCTTCTGGTCGTGATCACGAAGCCGTTTTGGCGCGTACGGATCGGGGATGCTGGTGGGCCGCTCCGGAGAGTTACTCATGTAAAGACTCCCTACGCTGACTGGTCGGACCTCGGACGCGTCACGATTCCAAGCATGCGGCGCTAACGTTGGATTCAGGGACGGAGCGCTCACACACGGGCGCCGAATCCCGATCGGAATCTACGCCGATTGGCAGATTGCAAAGGGTGGGTGATCGCCCCGACGTCCCCCATTTTTTTCCTGACAGGCGTTCTGTACCTGCCGGCCCCTAGGTAGTTAACCCGACTGCCACTAAGTGGCTACACTTTTGGCAAAATATGTCATTCTCGCGGCCGTGTCACTATGCGGGTAGCGGTCAGGCAGGATATAGTTACCGCTGTCGGCGAGCCAATTGCCACACGCCGATAGGCCCGCACTATCGTGTAACGATATTAGCCGCCAGCGGAAAACTGTGAGTTGTTCGCCCAGCCGGCGAAAATTCAGCTCGCGGTCGGCTCGCCACAAACCTGCGCGGAGTGCGTGTCCGATTGCGGCCGCATCCGGACTAGCATTCCACCAATCGCTGGCAGCCGCCGCACGACGGAATCCCAGTCGCCGAAGGCGGCTTGCCGCAGCAGGCGTGCAGTCGGATACCGCGGGCTGTCCTCACGTCCCCGCAGCCAGCGAAAATCCGCCGCGTAGGGCAACAGCAGCAGCGGCTTTACCGAGCGCACCGGCGAGGTGGACGATTGCGGTGTCGACACACACGACGATGTCGAGCCGCGTGATGAGCACGGCAGTGTCGGCAAAATCGGTCGGCGTTGGATCGCAACGGATGACATTCGGATGCTGGCGCAGGATCGCGTCGTCTCCTGGGCGCAGGTCGCGTTGCAAGCTCACGAACTGCCAGCCTGTCTTGCGAAACAGCGGCGCGAGGCACGCGGTCGGCCCAGCGCGCGGCGCGCACCAAGCCCGGCGCGAGATAAGGGATGGCGGCAGAGATGCTTTCGAGACGGGTCCGCAACGCACGCGGCAGGCTCATGCGCGGGCAATGCAGATCGAAGCGCGGGCGCTTGTCGCCGCGCGCGAAAGCTCGAAATGCGCCTCGGCGAAGTCCGGACGCAGCGCAATTGCCTTGCGCAGCTCGGGCTGCCGAGCGTCTCGCCGCTCAGCGTGCTTTGCGTCCAGATTCTCCCCGGACCGGCCAGCGCCCCATCCTGCGCACCTCGCCGCTGGCCATCTGCTGAGGCTCGTCCGCCCGCGTCGTTTGCGCGCCGCCTCAATGCGGAGTGTGATCGTGTTTCGAGGATTGACGCCGAAACGAGCGCCGGCTCACTGCAGTGAGCAGTTGCGCTGGCAGGCCTGGAGCTGGGTCGAGCAATTCTGCTGGCACTGCCCCGGGCTCGATGTGGTGCCCACGATCGTGATCGACGGGACGACCGTCGCCCCAGTCACCGTGCTGATGCAGGTGTTCTGACAATTGAAGGATTGGCTGCTGCAGCCGCTGAGGCAGGTCGCCGACGTCGTGCTGTTCGCGGAGGGTGGTGCCGGCGTCGAAGGCGCAGTCGTGGTCGTCGCCGGGTTCGTGGTCACCTGCGCGAGGCGCAACAGTTCGTCGGCCCTCGCACCCGTGGTGATCGCCGTGGCGATCGCCAGCACCGTGATCGCGACCGCACCGTACCGGAAATGCGTGCCCGCTCGATTCATGGCTGGATACTCGACGTTAACCAAACTGTCCGGCCTCGCATCAGCGGCCGACCAAGTGCTCCGTCCGATCAACTTGCAGGTGCAAGAAAGGTTCATCGCCGGATGCGCCGGGCGCTTCCGCCCGCGTATCTACGGCCGCGCTCGGCGGCGACGATGCCGCAAAACCCATCGTCCTGCATAAGTCCTGGGCGCCAGTCTTGGGCGCCTCAATCGAGGCGTTTCCGCCACCACACCGTCGCGTTCTCGCCCCACAAATTTCGTGAAGGCGCGCAATCGTTTTTGCGGGGGGCGGAAACAGGGGATCCGATTGTCAGCACGTCGGAACCGGTCTGCAGACCCCAACGTTCCCCCGTGCACAACCGACAGGAATCGAGTGATGGCGATACGGGACATTGGCTCCTTGCGGGCAGATATTGGCTCCTTGCGGGCACTCGCGGCTGGCGCAATCGCGGCCGGCAGCATGCTCGTCATGTCGGGCTCGGCAGCGTTCGCCGCCGATCCGGCCGGGGTCTGGATGGTCGCCGACCAGAGCGCAACCATCCGGATCGAACCCTGCGCCGACGGCTATTGGGGCGTGATCGATTGGGAGCGCCAGGCGGGCATGGACACCAAGAATCCCGATCCCGCCAGGCGCGGCCGGCCGCTGCTCGGCACGCCGATCCTCATCGGGATGAAGCCTGCCGAGGCGAACGAGTGGCAGGGCAAGGTCTACAATCCGAAAGACGGCTCGTACTACAAGGCCAGCATCAGCCTCACGAATCCTGATGCGCTCAAGCTCGAAGGCTGCATGTGGGTGTTCTGCGGCGGCGAGACCTGGACTCGCGTCTCCGGTTCGGCGCGCGGCACGACCGGGGCCGGCGCCCAGGCGCGCGAGGCGCATCCGCACAGCGTGTGCCCGCCGCAATCCCCGGGGACCGCCCAGGCGCCGCGACGAAACTGACCGCCGCGGCATGCCCGTTGACCCGCGGCATGCCCGGTGACCCGCGTCGCGCGGAGTGACCGCTCGGCACCAAGCTTTGGTGGCGCAATTTTTCCGCGGCGTTCGCTGCTGGACAGCGCGCGGCGAAAGTTGCCGCACGGACGCGGAACCTCGGTCGGTGTCGCACCGCGATCCAAATACCAGGGTGTCAGTGACGCACCGTCGCGGCAACGTCCTGGTAATCGATCATGTTCGTTTGTCGCTTGCGGGTTAACAGGTCGTCAACGAAACCTCTCCTAGAATCACAGTCGGCTCCGCAGGTGAATCGATGAGCACGGGTCGAGCGTAGCGACCCTGCGCTTGCAACCACGGATGCATCAGCATGGGCACCCAACCCAGCTCCGCGCGCGGACGCCATCAACCGCAGATGCGCGGCAACGAAATCATCATCGTCGACGACGACAGCAACATGCGGGATTTGCTCACGGCCATTCTGTCTCTGGAGGGTTATCCGGTCATCAGCTTTGCGGACGGGGAATCCTTCCTGAGGAGCAGAGGCACGCAAACGCCTGTGTGCGTTTTCCTCGACGTGGTCATGCCGGGCCGCTCGGGAATGGAAATCCTCAAGGAGCTCACTGCCCGAAAATTTGAGGCGCCGATCTACCTGATTTCCGGCCGCGACGACACGCCGACCGTCGTCGAAGCGCTCAAGAGTGGCGCACGCGATTTCCTGCCAAAACCATTCGACCCGTATACGGCAGTTCAGCGCGTGCGCGATGCGGTCGAGATGTGGAACAGCCGCGACGAAAAGCAGTCGAGCTCGAAATTGGAGGCGCTGGAGTTTTCGGGCAATGTTCGCCTCACGCGTCGCGAGGCCGAGGTCCTGTCGCACATCGTCAAGGGCATGTCGAGCAAGGACATCGGCCAGGTCCTGGGCATCGGAAAGCGCACGGTCGACAATTTTCGCATGAGCATCATGCGAAAGCTCGGCGCGAAGAACACCGCGGATCTGGTGCGCATCATCATGAGCTGAGGCCGCACGGCCCCGCCGGTTTGAGCGGGCCTCGGCGTATGATCCCGAAAATGCCCGCCGCGGATCTGATCCGGTGTCGACAGGCTTTTCGGCGAGACGAGGCGCTACTGGATCGATCAGACTCTATCGATCAGACCGATCAGACTCTTCAGACTCTCAATGTGCGGCGTGCGCCGTCCCGTCGCCATTGCCATTGTTGCGCGGCTTGCCCATCAGCGCCGGCTGAAACAGGACCGCCGCCGCGAGCGTGCAGACGAGCGACAGCGCCAGCAGCTTGCCCATGCTCGACGTGCCGGGATGGCTCGACAGCCACAGGCTGCCGAACGCGGTGGCCGTAGTCGCCGCGCTGAAAACCACGGCGCGCGTCAGCGTCGATTGCAGAAGGTTGGTCTGTCCGCCTCGCCACGCCATCACATAGTAGATCTT
>Ga0126377_10003909_pt1 | contig 10692 bp, 8 predicted proteins | sample PanSoiMetPlot_22_FD_92647 | JGI IMG/M metagenome (GOLD analysis project Ga0126377, IMG submission 92647) | Tropical forest soil microbial communities from Panama - MetaG Plot_22 | ecosystem: Environmental > Terrestrial > Soil > Tropical forest > Bulk soil | place: Panama | collected 2016-02-17 | reverse complement strand
GCCTTCGTCAGCAAGCGACTCGGTGACTTCGATCGCACGCTCAACTTCGATGTCTGGACCATGCCGCCGGTCGCCGGCGCCGCGCCACGGCGTATCAGCACCTTCGATGGCGCAGATTCCGACTGGTACTGGGAGTCGCGGCCCGCGTGGTCGCCGGACAGCCGCAAGCTGGTCTGGCTCACGAGCGCAGAGGACAAGTGGATCTACTACGCGCCGTGGCAGCTCTCGGTGGCGGACCTCGCGACCGGCAAAGTCACGACGCCGGCGCGCATCGATCGCTGCTTCTACAAGCCGCGCTGGTCGAAGGACGGCAAATATATCTACGTGCTGATCGAGGAGAGCCGCAACACCTGGCTGGCGCGCATCGACCCTACCAACGATGAAATCCGCTATCTCACCAGCGGCAACCGCTTCGCGTTCGACTTCGACGTCGCGCCCGACGGGAGGCTCGTGCTCCTCGACGGCGATGACGTGACGCCGTACGAGCTCTCAGCGGTGGAAGCGAAGCTGCGGCCGCTGACGCATCACAATGCTTTTCTGAACGACATCGACATTCGCGCCACCGAGGATTTCAGCTTCACGAGCGACGCTGAGCGCATCGACGGCATGCTGCTCAGGCCCGCAGGCTTCACGCCCGGCCTGCGCTACCCCGCGATCGTCAGCCTGCACGGCGGCCCGGCGTACCAGTTCTCGCACGAGTTCGCGTTCGAGCGGCAACTGTTTGCCGCGCGTGGATACGCGGTGATCGCCATCAATCCGCGCGGCTCGACCGGCCGCGGCTTCCAGTTCTCGCGCGCCATCGCCGGCAACACCGGCGACCTCGACGTGAAGGACGTGCTACGTGGCGTGGACTACGTGCTCGCGCAGGAGGGCTGGATCGATCCGGAGCGTCTCGGCATCGGCGGGCGCAGTTACGGCTCGATCCTCACCAACTACGTGATCGCGAGCGACACGCGCTTCAAGGCGGCGGTGAGCGGCTCGGGAACTTCGAACTACCTCGGCACCTACGGCCACGACGAATACACGCGCGAGTACGAGCTCGAGTTCGGAACGCCGTGGAAGAATCTCGACACCTACGAGCGCGTCGCCTACCCGTTCCTGCATGCCGACCGGATCCGCACGCCGACGCAGTTCTACTGCGCGATGAAGGATTTCAACGTGCCGTGCCTCGGCTCGGAACAGATGTACCAGGCGCTGCGCTCACTCGCGGTGCCCGCCGAGCTCATCCTGTACCCGAACGAGAACCATGACATGAAGGTCCCGAGCTATCTCGAGGATCGCGAGCGGCGCGCGCTCGAGTGGTACGACAGGTTTCTCAAGCCGCCGTCTACTTCGGGGAATTGAGCCGGTTGTACTGTTTCAATACCGCGCGCAACTTGTCATGAGGAATCGCCATCACAAAATGACCGTCCTGCCCACGCATGTCGCGCGCCGCGATCATCGCGTTGACGATCGCCTCCTCGGTCGCCTCGACGGTGGCGAGAAACAGCGGGTCGAGCAGCTCGTTGCCGAGGAAGGTGGCGGAATTGATGGCATCATTCGGCATCGCACCGGCATTCGCGGTCGAGAACGCGACGAAGATGTCGCCCGAACCGTTGCCGGCATAACTGCCGTTGCGTCCGAGACCGAGCGCCGCACGGCGCGCGATACGCTTGAGCTGGTGAGGCAGCAAGGGGGCATCGGTGGCAACCACGATGATGATCGAGCCCGTATCGCCGGCATCGGGCGCTTCGTCGGTGTAGATCAGGTGTTCGCGCAGGTGCTTGCCGACGGGAACGCCCGCGATGCGCAGCGTGTCGCGCACCCCGTAGTTGGCCTGCACCAGCACGCCGACGATGAAAGGCTTCTTCTCGATGGTCACGAGGCGCGACGCGGTGCCGATGCCGCACTTGAATTCATGACAGATCATGCCGGTGCCGCCGCCGACGTTGCCTTCCGCGACCGGGCCGCTGCGTGCCGTGTCGAGCGCGGCATCGACATGCTCGGGCTTCACATGAAAGCCGTTCACATCGTTGAGGTAGCCGTCCCAGGTTTCCGCCACCACCGGTGTCGACCACCAGTAGCCGCTCGGGTCCGGATGCCCCTGGCGCACACGCCAGGCGATCACGGCATCGCGCACGACACCGACGCTATGCGTGTTCGTGATCAGCACCGGCCCTTCGAGCCGGCCGCCCTCCTCGAGCCAGGTGGTGCCCGTCATCTCGCCATTGCCGTTGAGCGCGAACCAGCCGCCGAACACCGGCACGTTGGAGCTTTCCTTGCCGCGCGGCAGGATCGCGGTGACGCCGGTGCGCACTTCATGTTTCGGGTCCGGCGAGGCGATGAGCGTGGTCTGGCCGACGGTGAGGCCGGCAACGTCCGTGATGGCGTTGAACGCGCCCGGCGTGCCGTCGAAGGGAATGCCGAGGTCGCGGGCGCGCGGTTCGGCCGCAGAGGCGCTGGCGGTCATGGCGAGCAGAATAGCGCCGCAGTGCGCGAGCTTCATCACGGTGACTCCGGCCACTTCCTCGAGTGGCGTGGTTCGAATCAACAGATTCTACAGGCAAGGCGGTATCCGCAATGACAACCCCCTCGTCGACGGGCACGCAACGCGAGATCGGTTTCTGGATCTGCACCGCGCTCGTGGTCGGCAATACGATCGGCATCGGCATCTTCATGACGCCGGCGGCGCTCGCCCCGTACGGACTCAACGCACTTATCGCCTGGCTCATCGTGGTCATTGGCTGCGTCGGCGTCGCCGGGGTGTTCGCGGGCCTCGCCCGCCTCTTCCCGCAGGATGACGGCCCGTACTCGTATACCGTGCGCGCCTTCGGCGGCGGCATCGCGTTCTTCTCGGTGTGGTGCTACTGGGTCTCGATCTGGGTCACCAACGCGACCATCGCCATCGGCGTGGTGGGCTACCTGTCGGCGGTGATCCCGGCGCTCAACAGCGGGCCGCTGGTTCCCCCGGTCGCAGCCACCATCCTCGTGTGGGTCTTCGTCCTGCTGAACCTGCGTGGCGTGCGCACCGTGGGCGGGCTGCAGATTCTCACCGTGGTACTGAAGCTCGTACCCATGCTCGCGGTGATGGTGCTCGGGGCCTGGGAGCTGCTGACCGCTCCGTCGGCTTACACGCAGCACGTGCCGACGACTCCCTTCAACGTCGCGGACATCTCCGCCGCAACCACCATCGCGCTGTTCGCAATGCTTGGAATTGAATGTGGCACGATTCCGGCGGGTCGCGTGCGCGACCCCTCCCGCACCATTCCGCGCGCCACCATCGCGGGCACCGCGCTCACCGCACTCATTTATATCTCCGTCTTCGTCGTGCCGTTGTTCCTGATCCCGCAGGATGAGCTCGCGAAATCGAACGCGCCCTTCGCCGACCTGCTGTCCCGGTTCCTCGGATCGGGCTACGGCCAGACGCTCGCGCTCTTCGTGGTCATCAGCGGCCTCGGCGCGCTCAACGGCTGGACCTTGATGGCTGGCGAGCTGACGCAGAGCTTTGCGCGCCACGGCACGCTTCCGCCGGCGCTCGGCAAGGTGAACGCACGCGGCATGCCGACCCGGGCGCTGGTACTGACCGGCGCTGCCGCCAGCGTCATGCTGCTCGGCGCGGGTTTCATGCAGCAGCTGCACTACATGAACTCGATCGCCGATGTGTTCGCGTTCTTCAGCGTCGTGGTCGCGGCCGCCAACCTGCCGCTTTACCTGTTCTGCGCCCTCGCGGTTCTCGTCCTGTGGCGTCGCGGCGAGATCGGCGGACTGCAGCGGCGTGAAACGTTCCTGCTCTTCGCCGCCGTGCTGGCCACGCTCTTCGCAATCTGGGCATTCAAAGGCGCGGGCTTCCTGTCCCTGGTGTGCGCGATTGGACTGGGCCTGATCGGTGTCCCGGTCTATCTCTGGATGCGACGCAGCCATCGCACCGTGGCGGGGGTGCGCGGTGGCGCTTGATCGCATCGCGGTGATGCTGCGTCGGACGCGAGCGCTCGTGTCGCTTCGCACATGGCCTCACGTCGCACTCGCGCTGCTCCTCGCGCTGGCGGGCGCCTGTTCGCGTGCGCCGCATCCCGCGGCTCCTGCTGTTGCCCAAGTGCCCTACGCGCCCGATTCGGGCTCGCTCGCCGTTCACTGCGGCACGCTGATCGATGGCGTGTCGAAGCAGCCGAGCCGCGATGTCACCGTGATCATCCGTGCGGGCCATATCGCCTCGCTCGAGAACGGCTCCGCTCCGCAGAAAGACCTGCCGTGGCTCGATCTGCCGGATCACACGTGCCTGCCCGGCATGATCGACATGCACACGCACCTGACCGATCGCCCGACCGACACGGCGGACCTGCGCATCTACCTGCATCGCACCGACGCGGAGGTCGCAACGCTGTCGGCCGAGAACGCCGCGGCGACGCTGCAAGCGGGCTTCACCTCGGTACGCAATGTCGGCACGTATATCGCGTGGACCGATCGCACGCTGCGCGATGCGATCAACCGCGGCGCAGTGGCGGGTCCGCGGATGCAGATCTGCGGCTACTACCTGACGATTTCCGGTGGCGGCGGCGACCTGTTTGGGATCCCCGGGGTGCCCGAAGCGGATGTCCCGGCGCGCACGCGCATGGGCGTGTCACACGGCGCGGAGCAGTTTGCACGCAATGCGCAGCTCGCCGTCGATGGCGGTGCGGACGTGCTCAAGGTCATCGCTTCGGGCGCGGTGCTGTCCTATGGCGCCGAGCCGGGCGCTCCCGAGATGACGCCCGACGAAATCGCCGCGGTGGTCAAGGTCGCGCATGCGGCGGGTATCAAGGTCGCGGCACATGCGCATGGCGCGCAGTCGATCCGCGACGCGATCCTCGCCGGCGTCGACACGATCGAGCACGCATCGCTCATCGACGATGCCGACATCGCGCTCGCGCGTGAGCACGACGTCGCCCTGTCGATGGACGTCTACAACGGCGACTACATCGACACCGAGGGACGCAAGCAGCATTGGCCTGAGCAGTTCCTGCGCAGGAACGTCGAAACGACCGAGGTCCAGCGCCAAGGCTTCACACGTGCGCACGCGGCGGGCGTGCCGATCGTCTTCGGCACCGATGCCTCGGTGTTTCCGCACGGCCTCAATGCACGTCAGTTTCCCATCATGGTGGCGCGGGGCATGACGCCGATGGAGGCGATCCAGTCGGCGACTTCGCTCGCGGCGCACTACATGGGCTGGTCGGATCGCGTCGGCGCGCTCAAGCCGGGACTGATGGGCGACCTGGTGGCGGTGCCGGGCAATCCCCTCGATGACATCAAGCGCCTGCAGAGCGTCGATGTCGTGGTGAAGGGCGGGCTGGTATTCAAGGCTCCGGCGCAGTGAGGCTCACTGCGCGCGGGCGAGGATCTCGCGCGCGAAGCGCGCGGCCGAACCCTCATCGTGCAACAAGAACACCGAGGGCTCGGTGAGCTCGAGCTCCAGCACACAGGGCCGGTCGGCCGCGTCGCGAATCAAGTCCACGCGCGCGTAGAGGAGCGGCCCGCCCGGGATGGCGCGCACGGCCTGCTCTCCCACCGCGAGCTCCGCAGCCGTAGGCGTGCGCGACGTAATCGTCTCCGCCGCGAAGAGCTGCTCGGTCGGCGTCCCGCCGGCCTGCAGCATCGGCCCCTTGCGGATGGCGTGACTGAAGCGGCCCTCGAAGTAGATGAGCGCGGTTTCACCGTGCGCATCGACGCGCTCCAGATAAGGCTGAAGGAGCGCGGTGTGCTCCATCTCGAGCAGCCGCTCAACGTGCTCGCGGATCGCCGTGAGGTCCGCGCGCGGGTGGCGCTGCGCGTGACGTGACCCGGAGCCGACCGCAGGCTTCACCACGAGCTCCTCGCTCCGCTCGCGCTCCAGGACTTCACGCACCGCGCGGGCCGCATCCATGCCGGGCTCGACGAACCGCGTGGGCACGATCGGTACGCCGGCCTGCGCGAGATCGCGCATGTAGCGCTTGTCGGTATTCCAGCGAATCACCGGCACCGGGTTGAGGAGCGTGGTGAGCTTCGCGACGCGCTCGCTCCAGGCGAGGAACTCCGCGAGACGGATCGAGGCGTCCCACGTCGAGCGCAGCAATGCGAGATCGAAGCTCGCCCAGTCGACGGCTGCATTGTCCCAGTCGACTGCTTCAACCTCCGCGCCCGCGGCGCGCAGGGCATTCAGCAGTGGCGGCATGTCCTCGTCGAGGCCTTGCGCGGCGCGCGCCGACACCAGGGCGATGTGCTTGCGATCGTCGGCAGCGGATGCCAAGTGCGATTTCCCTTTCAGTCGATTTCGCCTGGGGCAATGCGCATACTCTAGGGCAGCCGACGGTGAAAGGGTGAGCAAACCATGAGCAATTCGAGCGCACGCCGCCTGTTCTCATACGAGACCGGAGTGCTGTTCCTGCTGTGCCTGACCTTCGGCATCGTGTTCTTCGATCGCAACGCCGCGCTCTACCTCTCGCCCTTCATCGCCCCGGACCTCAAGCTCAACAACACGCAGATCGGGCTCCTCGGTTCGGCGCTGTCGCTCACCTGGGCGCTCTCGGCGTACTTCTTCGGCGCCTGGTCCGACCGGCTCGGCGCGCGCAAGCCGTTCCTCGTCGCGTCCGTGCTGTCGTTCTCGGTGTGCTCGTTCCTCTCGGGCATCGCCCAGTCGTTCGGGGTGTTGTTCGCCTCGCGCCTGCTGATGGGTCTGGCCGAGGGGCCGTTCCTGCCGGTCGCGATGACAATCCTGATGGCCGTGTCGAGCGAGGAGCGGCGTGGCCTCAACATGGGCGTGATGCAGAACTTCTTCAGCAGCCTGATGGGCTCGTTCCTCGCGCCGCTGGTGCTCGTCGCCATCGCCGAGCACTACAACTGGCGCTATTCGTTCTTCATCGCGGGCATCCCCGGCCTCATCTGCGCCTTCTTCATCTGGAAGTACGTGCGTGAGCCGGCGCGCATCCCGGCTCCGCGTGCGAGCGTGGCGGCGGCACCGGACCGCTTGAGCTTCTTCGAGTTCCTGCGCGTTCGTAATGTCCGGCTGTGCATCCTGATCAGCTCCTTCATGGTGCCGTGGATGCTGCTGGCGTGGAACTTCCTGCCGGTGTTCTATCCGAACTACCGGCACTTCACGAACTCGGAGATGAGCTACCTGATGAGTGTTCTCGGCGTATCGGCGGCAGTCGGTGCCTTCGTGGTGTCGGGGCTCTCGGACCGCTTCGGCCGCAAGCCGATCATGATCATCTTCTCGCTGATCGGTGCAGTGGTGCCGCTGGCGGCGCTCTACTACACCGGTCCGTTCTGGGGGCTGGTGGTGCTCGTCTTCATCGGCTGGCAGGCGTCCGGAGTATTTCCGCTCTACATGGGCACGATCCCGGCGGAAAGCACTTCGCCGCGCCATATCGCGAGCGCCATGGGACTCGTGGTCTGCATCGGAGAAGTCGTGGCCTCGGCGGTGACGCCGCTCGCAGGTTACATCGCGGACCGCACGACGCTGGCGGCGCCCATGCTGATCGAGCTGGGCTGCGCGCTGATGGGCGCTTTCTTCGCGCTGTTCCTGGTCGAGACCGCGCCGGTGAAAGTGGCCGGCCGTCGAGCGACTGTGATGGGCGCCCGTCAGGCAGATGCCTGATGGGTCTTTGACTCCCCCGGCCACGGCAGCCGCTCAGCCGCGAGTGCCACCAATCCGCCGATAATCCCGGAGCCGAGCAGCGCCGCACGGAGATTCGTGACGTGCGCCACCTGTCCCCAGATCACGCTGCCGAGCGCGAGCGACCCGTAGAACGCAAGCAGGTAGAAGGCCATGCCGCGGGCGCGCACCCAGTTGGGCAGCAGCGCTTGCGCGGCGATCGGGAAGGTCGTGACGACGGCCATCCAGGCGAGGCCGGCGACTACCGCCGCGAGTGCCGCGACGATCTGGTTCGTGGTGAGCGCCAGCACTATCGTGGTGAGCGCTGAAACCAGGCTCCCCGCACGCACGAGCTTGCCGCCGCCCATGCGCATTCGCAGCCCCGGCATGACGAAGGCGCCGATGATCGCGCCCGCGCCCAGACAGCCGAGCAGCGCGCCGTAGTAGGAAGCCGTCCCGTGCAGCTGCTGGCGCGCAATCAGCGGCAGCAGCGCCCAGTAGGAACTGAAGCAGAGAAAGAAGAGTGGCGCGCGCAGCAGGACGCGCCTGAGATCCGGCGTGTCGCGCACGAAGCGTGCGCCGGTCGCGAGCGCGCTCAGGATCGGCTCCGGACGCCGCGTGTCGCCGGCCGGCGAATGTTTCCACGACACCAGCACGATCGCGCCGACGAGGAACAGCGCGACATTGGCCGCATACGCGCCGACGATGCCGCTCGCGGCGATGATCGCGCCCGCGGTGGCCGGGCCGATCACCCGCGCGATGTTGAACCCGAGGTTGTAGAGCGCCATGCCCTTCGGAAGCTCTTCCATCGGCAGCACCTCCGGCAGGATCGCCTGCCAGGCGGGCTGCGCGAACGCCGCCACGATCCCGCCGCTGAGGCACAGCACGATCAGGCCCCACGGATGCAATGCGCCGAGGTGAGTCAGCACCCCGAGCAGGATCCCGACGGCACAGAGGAGGAACTGCGACATCACGATCACGGCGCGCCGGTCGAACACATCCGCCACCACGCCCGCCGGCAGCACGAAGATCGCGACCGGCAGATAGCTCGCCGCCTGGATCAGCGCCACCATGCCGGGACGCGGATCGAGCGTCGTCATCAGCCAGCCCGAGGCGACGTCGCGCATCCACAGCCCGATGTTGCCGAGCAGAGTGGCCGACCAGACGAAGAAGAAAGCCCGATGCCTCAGCGGTGCGAGCGCACCGGCGGCGTGCGTGGATTCGTAACCTTGGCGGGGCATTCTGAGCGCTGTTCGATCCGGCGCTACGCGTCCGAATCCGGCGAGAGTCTCCTCGGTGTCGCGCGCAGGATATCAGGTCGGCGTATTGCAACCGGCTGGAGGCCGCCATGGACGCAACCAGGTTTGCCCGGAGCGCGTTCGTCTGCGCGCTGGCGCTGATCGTCTCGCCCCTGCAAGGTCACCCGGAACAGAGCGCAGAGCACTTCAAGGCTGCCGTCCAGCGCCCCGATGGACTGCACGACTTCGATTTCGAAATTGGTCACTGGAAGACGCACGTCTCCCGGCGCCTCCGGCCCCTGACAGGCTCTGACACGTGGGTCGAGCTCGAGGGCACGACCATCGTGAGCAAAGTGTGGGACGGCCGCGCCAATCTCGCCGAGTTGCACGTTGCCGGACCCTCGGGGCGGATCGAGGGCTTGTCGCTGCGCCTCTACAATCCCGATGCGCGCCAGTGGAGCCTCAACTATGCCAACAGCAACGCCGGCACGCTGACGCAGCCCACCATCGGAGAGTTCAAGGACGGCCGCGGCGAATTCTTCAGCCAGGAGATGTTCGACGGCCGCCCGATCTACGTGCGCTTCGTGATCTCCTGCGCCACACGTGATACGTGTCACTTCGAGCAGGCATTCTCCGCGGATGGCGGCAAGAGCTGGGAAGTGAACTGGATAGCGATCGACACGCGCACGCCGGACGCACCAGCGACGTGACCTCGTAAAGGCAGCGAGCACGTCGACGCGCATCCGTTCACGCCGACGTGCGAGGGTTGCGGTTGCTTACTCGGGCAGCACGATGCCGGAGCCGCCCATTTCCCTGGGGTAATCCTTGATCTTCGGCAGTCCGTCCTTGATCGGGAGCTTGCTCTCCTGGTAGTTCACGTGCAGTGCGGCACGATACGGGAAATCCGGGATCACCGCGGCGTACACGTCAGTGACGCCCCACAGCGGATGCTCGGTGAACAAGTGCCCGCCGCAGCTCTGGCACCATTTGCGGAAGCTCCGCGGCGTCTTGTTGTACGTGCCGATCTTGTCGGCGCCACGCGTGACGCGGACGGCATCGGGTTTCCACAGCGTGAAAGCGTTGACGGGGCCTGCCGACCAATGGCGGCAGGAGTCGCAGTGACAGTAGCCCATCGCGGCCGGCTCACCGGAGACGGTGAACTGGACCGCGCCGCAGAAGCAGCTGCCTTCGTAGATCTTGCGGTTGCGAGTCGGCTCAGGGGCGGCGGTCATGGTCGAATCCTCTGGTGGAGTGGGAAAACGCGTCAGCGCTGCGCGCTGATTTCGTGGCGGGCAGTATCCGCGACGTCATGCGGAACGTGCTTGGCCGACACTCCACGGCTGTTGTCCGGGAATCCGCGTAATGCGGACGGCGCGTGGCGAACGCGCAGCCAGGCGCCACAAGACGAGTTCAGGTCTGTTCGGGACCCGCGTAGTGGCGCGCGCGCTGCGTCTCGGGGTGGTCGGGACCGAGCGTCTCGACCAGGTGCGGAACGGCCTGCCCTGCAACCACCTGCGCGGCGGTGTGCTCGCCGCGGCTGTCGTGGATGCGTGCAATCAGCAGGAGCGAAAGGCCCGTGAGACTCGAGTAGGGCTTCCCGCCCTGCAGCGCGCGCGAGACTTCCAGCGCACGCTGCGCGTCGGCCATCGCTGCGTCCGCGTTCTCCTGTTTCAGGTACACGTCGGCGCGGACCAGGAGCACACGCACGACCGGCGCGACCGCCAGGCCGCGGCCGTCGTAGAACTCGATGATGCTCGAGAGCTGCGTGATCGCCTCGGGCAGATGACCGTTGGCGGCATCGATACGCGCCTGCATCTGCCGGATGATCAGCGCCGGCACGCTGTCCGCCGGAACCGTCTTGCCGATCTCCGG
>Ga0126377_10003908_pt1 | contig 10693 bp, 7 predicted proteins | sample PanSoiMetPlot_22_FD_92647 | JGI IMG/M metagenome (GOLD analysis project Ga0126377, IMG submission 92647) | Tropical forest soil microbial communities from Panama - MetaG Plot_22 | ecosystem: Environmental > Terrestrial > Soil > Tropical forest > Bulk soil | place: Panama | collected 2016-02-17 | reverse complement strand
CCCAGACCGGACCCTTGAGCTCGGCGAACGCGAACCGAACCCCGCGCGCGTCCAGATCGTCCAGGAGCTCGCTCAGCTCGTTCGCGGCCGTCGCGTCGATGTCGGTGATCGGCTCCGCGGCCACGACGACCCACGCACACTCCGGTCCCGCCCTGCGCACGTGGCGCTCGACGCGCTCATGGAACCGGGCGGCGTTGGCGAAGAACAACGGCGCGTCCCACCGGTACAGGACCAATCCCGGGATCTGCAGGCCCTCCGGGTGGCGGGTGACGTCGTGGTACCCCTTCAGGCCGGCGACCCGGCCCAGCACCGCGTCGTACGGACGCCACGCGCGGTGGACGAACTGCGCCACGCCGATCCCGATCGCGAGGAAGATCCCCGGGATCACCCCGAGCAACGCCACGCCAAGGAAGCACGCGATCGAGACCCAGAACTCGGACGACCGGAAGCGGAGCAGCCCCCGAACCTTCCGGACCTCGATCAGGCTCGTCGCCGCCACGATCACGATCGCGCCGAGGGTCGCCTGGGGGAGGTTGCGGAGCAGCGAGGGGGCGAACAACAGCATGAGCGCGATCACGAGCGCGCCGACGACGCCCGTGACCTGTGTCTTGGCGCCGGCGGACTCGGCCACGGGGGTGCGCGACGCACTGCTCGAGATCGGGAACCCCTGGAACAGGCCGGTCGCCAGGTTCGCGGCGCCGAGCGCCATCATCTCGCGGTTCGGGTCCACGTCGTCGCCGAGCTTGGCCGCGTAGGTGCGCGAGAGCACGCTCGTGTCGGCGAAGGCGACCAGCGCGATCGACACCGCCGCGGCCGCCAGCGTCGCCAGATCGTCGAACGGCACGGTCGGGAAGGCGAACGAGGGCAGCCCCCGAGGCAGCGCGCCCACGACCTCGACGCCCTGCGGGTCGAACACGGATACGGCGAGCGTCCCCCCGACGACGGCGACCAGCACCCACGGCACGGCCGGCGCCGCGCGCTTGCCCGCGACCACGACCGCGATCGAGACGACGCCGATCACGAGCGCGGCCAGGATCGTCTTGCCGTCGGCCACCCCGCGAACGAACGCGTTGACCTCGTCGATCAGCCCCTCCGCGTCGGTGGAGAACCCGAAGACCTTCGGGAGCTGACTGACGATGACGGTGAGCGCGATGCCGTTGAGGTAGCCGTACCGGATCGGCAGCGAGAGCAGGTCCGTCAGGTAGCCGAGGTGCAGCAGGCCGGCCAGGATCAGCAGCGCCCCCGTCATGAGGGCGGTCATGGCGGCGAGGGCGATCGCCTTGTCGGGATCCCCCGCGGCCAGCGAGACGACCGTGACCGCGATGATCGGCGCGAGCGAGGAATCCGGCCCCAGCACCAGGATCCGCGACGGGCCGACGATCGCGTACACGATCAGCGGCACGATCGTCGCGTACAGGCCCGTGATCGCCGGGAGCCCGGATGCCTGCGCGTAGCCCATGCCCACCGGGACCAGGAACGCGGCCAACACGAGGCCGGCGATCGCGTCGCGCGACAACCATTCGCGTCGGTACGTCCGCAGCGTCGACAGGCCCGGCACGAGCCGGATGATATGGGTCGTTAACGCTCGGTCACGAACCGAGCGCGCTCAGGCCCTCTTTGCCCTCGCCTTGACGATGGCGCGGATCGTGAGCAGGGCGACGACGGCGACGATCTGACCGCCCAGGATCACCTTGTTGAGGTCGACGGCCGGTCGCCAGCTCACCTCTTCGCCCCTGATGAGGTACGCCCCCACCGGGCGGGCGTTGACCCCGAACCCGCTTCCCGAGCCCCTCCCCTGACCCTGGGGCCCCTCGCCGTCTCCCCCGCCGGCGCCCCCCTGCACCTTGGCCGCCGGGATCAGGGTGACGCCGTTCTTCTCGTACGGGTCGCCGAACACACGCTTGACGGTGAGCGTGTCTCGCGCCTGCGTGATGACGTCGTTCACTTCCATCTCGCGGCTCCTTTCGACTCCTCCCGCTGCCCCCATCTTCCGCCATCGCCATCGTTTCGACAGTGGCCGAGTCCCGCGTCCGGCCTAGGTCGCCCTCACGTACAGGACGACCGGGCCCTCGATCTCGGACGGGGGCTCGAACGCGAGGTCGCGCGCGCGCCGGACCGTGACGGCGTCCGCCGTGACGGTCTCCCGGCTCGCGACGCCGAACCACTCGACCGCGTACGTCGCCGGCTCGAGGCCGACCGAGAACGTCCCGCCGTCGGGCGCAAGGACCAGGACCTCCGTCCCGGGATTCACCAGCGCGTACCTTGTGGAGCTGATGTCGATGCGCGGCTCCATCCTCAGCAGATCCATGCGTTCGGCGAAACGCGCGGTGTCCCCCATCGCCCACCGCGCGGGCTCGAATGCCTCGAACGACATCGGTCCCCCGGCCGAGGGATCGGGCGGATTCACGCCGAACAGGAGCCCGAAGTCCATCAGGATCGGATGGTGGCCGCGGACGAAGGACTTCCACACCCACAGCGCGTCGCCGTGCCCCGGCGCGTAGTGGTCGGTATCGCTGACCACGACCTTGCGGCCGTCGGCCGGAGGCGGGTCCTCGAGCCAGCGTGACTGCGGCGACCCCGGCGCCATCGGGTGTCCGCCATCGGCGAACACCTCGTCGTCGTACCCGGGCGAGATCCAGTCGGCTCCGCCCTCGAGCAGCGGGTCGTTGACCTTCGTCTGGGACGGGACGGGGAACTGCATCGTCATGCCGATCGGGTGTGTCTCGTACCCGCGGTCGGCCTCGTGCTTGCGCACGACGTCGATCACCCAGTACTGCCACTGGGTCGAGTCTCCCCACTCGGCGTCGGCGGGCAGGCCGAGCGCCTCCGCGAAGTCTGGCTCGACCGCGCCGCCGCCCGAGGACTCGTTCGCGACCTCCCACAGCACGTTGGGGAGATCGTGCAGGGCGTCGACGACCCGGTGGACGTACGCCTCCTGGAGCGCCTGCACCCGAGGTTCGAGCGGAAGGACCTGGTAGTCCAGGATCGAGGCGATCCCGACACCGTTGACGTTGTTCGCGGGGTGGAACGGGTGCCCCTCCACGTGGAAGGGCGCCGGGCTGAGATGCAGCGCCCAACCCTCGAACAGCATCACGCCGACGTAGATGCCCCGTTGGCCGGCGGCGATCACGCGTTGGCGGAGCCGGTCGAAGAACGCCTCGTCGAACCGGTCCAGGTCGAACCTCGGCTTGCCGTCGGTCGCCTCGCCCGGGCCGGTCCGCGCCCAGGGCTGAGGCGCCATGCACAGGTGGACGTCGCCGCCCGCGGCCAGCGAGCGGAACTGCTCCCAGCGCCAGAGCCGGACGAACGTATGGCCTCGCTGCTGGAGGAACCGCAGGTACGCGTCGTAGTCGAACGCCTCGGGCTCGTCCGCGCAGCCCGGGCCGGGGCCCAAGCCGTCGTGGAGGTTGTTCCAGATGTGGGAGCCGGTCAGGTAGACGGCGCGATCGCTCCCCGCGGGTGCGAAGTAGCGCGGGTTGTTCTCGGGGAGCGTGAGCGGTCCGGCGGCGGGCTGCTCGGGCATGGCGATCCTCCTTGTCGGAGAGCGGATTCTCGTCGAACAAGGCGTCCGAACCGGCCTTACCCCGCAGGCGGCCGGGCTACCCGGCCACAGAACCGTTCAACACGCCGCGGCGGCGGGCGATATCGGGCCGATACCTCCCGCCGCCGCGAGAAGGGTCTGGAGCGGGCTCAGCGACCGGCGCGGGCCGCCCGGCGCGCGTTGAGGCCGGCGGCCAGCAGCGCGGCCGCGGACCCGAGGTGCAGCGCGTGGTCAAGCGAGTTCAGCGCCAGGATGTTCGCGTCGGTGCCGGTCACGAACGGACCCGTCACGCCGACGATCAGGTACACGGCGCCGATGAAGGTGGCGACGATGCCGACGGCCCTTCGGCCCGCGAGGTACGCGATGACCAGCGCGGCGCCGATGCCCAGGTGCACGACGTTGTGCAGCGGGTTCACCTCGAACAGGCCGAGGAGCTTGCTGCCCTCGGCGTCGGCGACGCCGACCCCGCCGGTCACGAAGAAGCCGGCGACGCCGACCAACAGGTACGCGGCGCCGAGCGCGGCGGTGACGATCTCGCCCCACGTTCGGCTGCCGGCGCGGGTGGGTGCCCCGGCGACGTATCCGGTGCTCATGAACGTCCCTCCTTCCGGATCGAGATGTCGATGACGTTCACGGGGTATCCGCAGTCGACGGGAGGGCGGATCAGCGTGGGTGCGAAGTCCCGCGAACAACATCTCGATGCGAGATCGCGCCGAGAGGACGAAACCTCCCCAATTCCCTCCCGAACCGGCAACATCTAGGGATGCCGAGGAAGACACCCGGCGCCCGCGTCGAGGTCACCCGCCCCGACAAGCTCCTGTGGCCCGCGGCCGGGGTCACCAAGCAGGCATACGTCGACTATCTGGCCGTGGTGGCCGAACACCTGCTGCCGTGGCTTCGCGACCGTCCGCTCTCGGTGATCCGCGCGCCCGACGGGGTCGGGGGCGAGCGCTACTTCCAGAAGAACACGCCGAAGTACGCTCCCCCGTGGATCAAGACCGTCACGATCCCCGCGCCGAGCGCGGGGCGCGACGTCGCCTACACCGTGTGCAACGACGCCGACACGCTCGCGTGGCTCGGCAACCAGGCGGCGCTCGAGCTCCACCCCGCACCGGTCCGGCGAGACCTGCTCGACAAGCCCGACCTGTTCGTCGTCGACATCGATCCGCCGGACGATGCGTTCGAGGCGGCCGTCGAGGTCGCCTTCCTCGTGCTCGAGACGATGGGCGACCTCGGGCTCGACCCGCTCGTCAAGACCACCGGCGGCAAGGGCATCCACGTCGTCGTGCCGATCGTGCGGCACGTGTCGGCCGAGCAGCTCCGGCGCGCGGCCACGCGCCTGGCCGAGATCGTGATCGAGCGCCGGCCCGACCTGGTCACCGCCGAGTTCCGCAAGGCGGACCGCAAGGGGCGCGTGATGCTCGACCCCTCGCGCAACGGGCCGGGCGCGACGCTGGTCGCGCCCTTCTCCCCTCGCGCCCGCCCCGAGGCCACGGTCTCGTTCCCGGTCAGGCCGGTCGACCTCAGGAAGGTCGCGCCCGGGGACTTCACCATCGCGACCGCACGCAAGCGCCTCCCCGCCGCCGCCGTCAAAGCGTGGACGGAGGCGGCCGCCGCGAAGGGTCAGCGACTGCCGGCATCGCTCCTGAGGGCCTAACCGTTGCGCCTGGGCGGTCGGCCGTTCGACACTGCGGTGATGCGGATCCGCCGGCCGGCCGTGGCCCTGGCCTCGCTGGCACTCCTGCTCGCCGCCGCCTGTACCTCCGAACCCGACCTGCACGACCTGCGCAACGTGGACGTCCCGAGCGCGACGGCGGAGGCCTCCGAGGTCTCACCCGAGCCCGAGGGCGCCACCCCGACCGTCCCGTCGGAGGTCGCCACGCTGGGCGGCCGGCTGGCGGTCCTGGACGAGGGCGGCAACCTCGTCACCATGGACCCGGACGGATCCAAGCACGTCGTGCTCGCCGAGGCCGAACCCGGCCTCAGCGAGGTACGCCAGCCCTCGTGGTCCCGGGACGGCGACCGCCTGGCGTGGGTCCATCTGCACGTGACCGAGGCCGGCACGCTTGCCGTCGGGGTGGCCACGTCCACCGACCGGGGGAAGGAAGCGGGGGAGTTGAGAACGCTGGTCACCCCGTTCTACCTGTCGTGGGACCCGACGTCGTCGCGGATCGCCTACCTCGGCTCCCCCGGCGGGGGTGAGATCGAGCTCGGCATCCTCGAGATCGCCGGGCACAGCTCGGGGACGGCCCTCGACACGGGCCAGCCGTTCTACCTCTCGTGGGGACCCATGGGCGACGAGCTCCTCGTCCACGTAGGCACGGAGCGACTCGAGACGCTGGATCTCGACGGGAAACTCACGACGGTAGCCCGGCGACCCGGCGCCTTCGGAGCACCCGTATGGACCCCCGATGGCCGATCGTTCGTCTACGCCTCCACTCGGGCCGGCGGACAGCAGCTCGTCGTCCAGGACGCAGACGCCGACCGGGGACGCCCGGTCCTTCCATTCGAAGGGCTGATCACCTTCGTCGTCAGCCCAGACGGCGGGCGCATCGCCTTCGAGGCGTTCGAGGGGGGCGAGGCACGACCGCTCACGGTCGTCGACGTGGCGTCGGGCGAGACGACCGAGGTCACGGACCAGCCGGTCGCCGCGTTCTACTGGAGCCCGGACGGCGAACGCCTGCTGTACCTGGATCCCGACCCCGCGCAGGACCAGATCTGGTTCCGTTGGGGGGTGTGGGACGGGAGGCGTGCGTTCACGACGCCCCGCTTCATCCCGAGCCAGCGGATGATCGACGAATACCTCCCGTTCTTCGAGCAGTACGCGCAGAGCATGAGCCTGTGGTCACCGGACGGGAGCGCGTTCGCCTACCCCGGGATGAGCGAGAACGGTGACACGGGCATCTGGATCCAGTCGGCTCGCTCGGACCGCGCGCCGGTGCTCGTCAGCGACGGCGACTTCGTCGCCTGGTCGCCCGCCTAGGCCTCCAGCTCCCGCAGGAGCGCGGAGGCGTTCTCCAGCGACACGACGTTCCCCTTGCGGGCGAACAGGTCGCGCGCCTCCGCCACCGCCCGGGCCGCCTCTTCCGACTTGCCGGCCAGCCGATGGACCTCCGCCTGGCTCATCAGGGTGATCCCGCGCATGTCCAGGTAGTCGGTCGCCGCCGCGAGCCGTACGGCCTCGGCCGCGGTCGACTCCGCCTCCTCGAGCCGGCCCAGCCGCGCGGTCGCCTTCGCAAGGAGCCCGAGGCCACGCACCTCCGCGTCCACGTCGCCCGCGATCGTGATGCCCCGGCTGAACTCCGCGATCTCCAGCGCCTCCTCGTATCGGCCCTGGGCGTAGACCGCGTCGCCCAGGTCGGGTGCCGCGCTCGAGAGATGACCCACGTCGCCGATGTGGTCGAGGATCTCGTAGCCGACGCGGGCCTCGCGTTCGTGGGCGACGTTGTCGCCGGCGCGCGACTCGACCAGCCCCGCGTCGCGCTGGACGGCGGCCAGGGCCACCTGGTCGCCGAGCTCCCTCGCGAGCGCCCGAGCCCGGGAGATGTACCGGCGAGCCACGTCGAAGTTGCCGCGCATCGCCTCGAGGTCGGCACGCGCCCGTGAGGCGCCGATCTCCACCCGCGGGTCGCCGTGGCTCTCGGCGAGGATCGCGTCCAACCGCCGGATCCCGGCCTCGGCGGGGAGCGGCCCGATGTCGATGACCAGGGCCAGCCACTTCAGGAGCTCACCCTGCTGCCGCAGGTCCCCTGCCTCCACGGCATGGCCGAGCGCCGTCTCGAACAGAGACTCGCTCAACGCCGACTGCCCCTGCCAGAACCGGATCTTCGCGACCAGGCCGATCCCCTCGGCCAGGCCCTCGTCGTCTCGCAGACGCTCGAACCGCTCGACATGCGCCTCGGTCTCCGCGAGCGCCCGGCGCTGGTCGGCGTTCGGATCCAGCAGCAGCCGAACGAAGACCCGGCGGACGCCGGCCCGCGCCTCGAGCTCTTCGTCGCCCGCCGCCCGCGACCCCTCCATGACCTCGGTGAGCACCGCATCGGCGCGCGACAGGTCGGTCTGACCGAGCGCGACCCCCAGGTCGCCCAGGAACTCGATCCGCAGCGGATCGTCGGGCGGCAAGAGCGCGATCGCGCGCGACAGCAGGTTGTCGGTGGCCGCGATGTCCCAGTGTCCGAGCGCGCGGCGGCCGGCGGCGGCCAGCCGCCCGGCCGCCGCACGCGCCAGGGAGTGCCCCGCGTCGTCCACCGGCCCGAGCTCGGCCCTGTACCGGTACGCGTGCTCCAGGTGGTACCCGACGATCTCCTCGAACTCGGCCACCCGGTCTCCCGCCGCCGCCTCGAGCCAGGCGGCGAACCGCTCGTGGAGCTCGGCCCGCGCGCGCTTGGGCATCGACTCGTACGCCGCGTCCCGCACGAGGATGTGGCTGAAGCGGAAGGCGTCCTCCCCGACGAACCGCGAACGGTCGGGTCGCACGAGCTCCTTGCGCAGCAACGTCTGCAGGTGTGAGCCGACCTGCGCGCGCTCGACCTCGGGCGAGAGCTCGCTCACCGCGCCCCACCAGAACGTCTTGCCGACCACGGACGCCCGCTGGAGCACCGCGCGCTCCTCGAGCTCCAGCTGGTCGAGCCGGGCCGCGAGCAGCGCGCTGATCGTCTCGGGGACCGCGATCTGCGACAGGTCGCGCGTGGCCCTCCAGCTCCCGTCGCGTCGCTCGAGCGACCCGTCGTCGATCAGCTTGCGGAGCATCTCCTCGACGAACAGCGCGTTCCCCTCGGCGGCGTCGGTGATGCGCTCCGCCACGTCCCCCGTCAGCCCGGCCTCGCCGAGCAGGTTCGCGATCAACCGTTCGCACTCGGCCGCCGTGAGCGGCTCGAGCATCACGACCAGCGACGTGCTTGCCCAGTCGGGGCGCCGCTCACGGATCTCGGGCCGCGAGGTGCACAACACGAACAGCGGATGATCCGCGCTGAACCCCGCCAGGTACTGCAGCAGGTCCAGGAACGTCGTCTCCGCCCAGTGGATGTCGTCCACCACGGCCACGAGCGGCCCGTCCACGGCCAGGACCTCCAGCAGCCGGCGTACCGCCCAGAACGTCTGCCGGATGTCGGAACCGGTCCCCTCCTCGCGCAGGCCGATCGCCGACTCGATCAGCTCCGCGATCGTGTCCCCGTCCTCCGCGTCCGCGACCAGCGCCCGCACCTTCTCGCGCGCGTCATCGGGGGATTCCACCTCGCCGATGCCCCCGGCCGCCCACACGAGCTCGGTCACCGGCCAGAACGTGATGCCCTCGCCGTACGGGAGGCAGCGAGACCACAGGATCCGGGCGCGATCGTCCACCCGCGTCACGAACTCGGTCACCAGCCGCGACTTGCCGAGCCCCGCGTCGCCCACGACCGTCGTCATGCGGCACGCCCGTTCCGCGACCGCCTCCTCGAACGCCGCCTCGAGCCGCCCGAGCTCGTCCTCGCGCCCCACGAGCGGCGAATCCAGACGGCGCGCGAACGCGGGCCCCGGCGACAGGTCGAGCAGTCGGAACGCCGGGACGAGGTCGGACTTGCCCTTCAGCCGGAGCGGCTCGGCCGCCTTGACCTCGACCGCGTCGCGGACCAGGTCACGGGTCGCCGCGCCGATCAGGATCTCACCAGGCTCGGCCGCCTGCTCGAGGCGCGCGGCAACGTTCACCGTGTCGCCCGTGACGAACGCCTGGCCAGAGGACGGATCGCCGGCGACGACCTCTCCGGTATTGACGCCCGTCCGGATCTCCAGGCGCGCGCCCCAGTCGCGTTCGAGCTCGGCGTTCAGGGCGTCGAGGAGGTCACGCATCTGTGTGGCCGCGCGGACCGCGCGAAGCGCGTCGTCCTCATGCACGGTCGGGACGCCGAACACCGCCATGACCGCGTCCCCGATGAACTTCTCGACCGTCCCGCCGTGGCCCTGGATCGCCGAACGCATCTCGTCGAAGTACCGGGACATCACGCCCCGCATCGACTCGGGGTCCAGGCGCTCGCCGAGCGCCGTGGACCCCGTGACGTCGGCGAACAGCACCGTGACCGTCTTCCGGACCTCCACGGGCCGGAGTCTACGGTGGGCGCGATCGTGAATCGCGGCGAGCAGGCGGCCCTGCGGGATCGGGACGAACGGCCCGTCTCGACGCCTCCACCTCGTGCCATGGTCGGGATGGAGCACCGTGCCGACCGATGGAGGTGCGTCATGTCCACCACGGCTCTGGATAGGGAAGTCCGCGAGACCCCTCCGGCACCGACGCCATACGAAGCGAGGTACCGGTTCGCCGCCATCACGGTGTGCGGCATCTGGGTCGCACTCGCAGCGGCGAGCATCTGGTCACCAGACCTGATCTCGGACACCGACCGCACCCACGTGCCGATCGCCGCGTTCATGGACTGGATCTACGCGGTGATCGCGACCGGGCTCGTGCTCCTGGCGTTCAGCAGGCGGCCCGACATCGGGCGTTCCTCGTGGTCATCGTTCGCAGCCGTCATCTGGGCGATCTGGCTGGTCGTCGCGGGCGCAAGCATCTGGGCCCCGTCGCTGGTCTCCGGCTCCGACGGAACCGTTGTGCCCATCGCCGCGCTGGCGGCTCCGCTGGCCGGGCTGCTCGCGACCGCGTTCGCGTCGGTGTTCGCCGCGGGAAGTCCGGGCGAGAGGACTTCCGATCAAGGTCGATAGACTCCCGAGCATGCAGCCTCGCATGCCCGAGGAGCCCGGCAGCCCGAGCTTGCTGCGCCCCCGCACCGTCGGCGAGATCCTCCAGGACGCCTTCCGCCTGTACGCGCGGCACTGGCAGAACCTGATCGTGATCGTGGCCGTGATCGTGGTGCCGCTCTCGATCCTGCAGGTCCTGCTGAGTGGCCTGTGGATCGGCGAGGGACTCTCGACCGAGGAGGTCCGAAACGGCGTCGAGGTCTCGACCGGGACGGCTCTCGGAGGCGCGTTCGGCGCCCTGGTGTTCTTCGCGATCTCGGTCCTTATGTGGACGATCCTGACCGGGGCGATCACCCGGGCCGCGGCCGGCACGTTCCTCGGCCGCGACCTCGACATCGGCGAGAGCTACCGGTACGGGTTGGCGCGGTTCTGGTCGATCGTCCTCGTCGGCGTCCTTGCGGCGCTGGCGATCGCCGTCGGCTTCCT
>Ga0126377_10003907_pt1 | contig 10694 bp, 7 predicted proteins | sample PanSoiMetPlot_22_FD_92647 | JGI IMG/M metagenome (GOLD analysis project Ga0126377, IMG submission 92647) | Tropical forest soil microbial communities from Panama - MetaG Plot_22 | ecosystem: Environmental > Terrestrial > Soil > Tropical forest > Bulk soil | place: Panama | collected 2016-02-17 | reverse complement strand
CCGCCGGCATACGGGTTGCGCCGCCGACCAGGATCACTTCGTCAATATCGCGTTCACTGAGCTTGGCGTCCGAGAGCGCCTGCTTGACCGGCCCCACGCATCGCTCGACCAGATCCGGCGTCAGTTGTTCGAACTTCGCCCGAGTGAGTTTATATTCGAGGTGCTTCGGCCCGCTCGCGTCGGCCGTGATGAAGGGCAGACTGACGGTGGTTTCAATTACGCTCGACAACTCGATCTTGGCCTTTTCCGCGGCTTCGGTCAGCCGTTGCAGCGCCTGCCGATCCTTTCTCAAATCAATGCCCTGGTCGCGCAGGAACTCTTCGGCCAGCCAATTCACGATCCGTTTGTCGAAATCATCCCCGCCCAGGTGCGTGTCGCCCGAGGTCGCTTTGACCTCAAAGACGCCGTCGCCGACTTCCAAAATGGAAACGTCGAAGGTGCCGCCGCCCAGGTCGAAGACCAGGATCGTTTCGTTCGTCTTCTTCTCCAGGCCGTAAGCCAGCGCGGCGGCCGTCGGCTCGTTGATGATGCGCAGTACGTTGAGGCCCGCGATCGTGCCGGCGTCTTTAGTGGCCTGCCGCTGCGCGTCATTGAAGTAGGCCGGAACCGTGATGACCGCATCTTTGACCTTCTCGCCCAAATACTTCGCGGCGTCTCCCGTGAGTTTGCGGAGAACCTGCGCGGAGACCTCTTCCGGGGCGACCAGCTTGCCCTGAATATCAAAGCGCACGGCGTCATTCGGACCGGCGACCACTTTATAGGGAACGTTCTTGATCTCTTCCTGAACTTCGGAATAGCGGCGGCCAATGAAACGCTTGGCCGAGTAAATTGTATTTTCCGGGTTGAGCACGGCCTGGCGCTTGGCGATTTGGCCGACCAGGATCTCGCCCGTCTTAGTGTAAGCTACGACGGAAGGAGTGACCCGGGCGCCTTCGGCGTTGACTATCACAGTCGGCTTGCCGCCCTCCATAACCGCTACGGCGGAATTGGTTGTTCCCAGATCAATACCCACTGCCTTTGCCATAATGTGCCTCCTTTGTCCTTCGCCGCCCGTCATTAGTCATTTGCCCCGGCGGCGCACAGATCAATGACAAATGACAAATGGATCGCGCGCTACTCCCGGGCCATCTCATCAATGCGGCGCCATCCCCATCGCCCACCTGACTCGCTAGGCCTAATCATTCGAAAGTCATTAGCCTACTGGCGGGTGAGACGTCTGGCTCACCTCTTGGTGTCTCAAGCGGTATGCCACAGCCTGATCGGGCGAAGCCGGGCAAGCTTGTCCTCACGTTTCCTCCGAGCTGTCACAAGCGCGGAAAGCAGGCCCCGCCAAGTCAAATGACCTGCGCCTTTCATCTCTGGAACTCCCCTTGCTGTATATCTCGTCGGAAAGAACGTGATCATCGGCGATGAGGAATATGTGATTATGCGGGAGAGGGAAATTCTCGGCCGTATTGGAATAATCGAAAAGGGGAAACGCGCCCGGAAATAGCTTAAAGGAGATGAAGGCGCATGGCTAAGAAAATTGTTTTAGGCGAAGAATCGCGCCAGGCTATTCAGCATGGCGTCGACACCCTGGCCGACGCGGTCAGAGTGACGCTCGGGCCCAGGGGGCGCAATGTGGTCCTCGAGAATAAATATGGCTATCCCATTATTACCAAGGACGGCGTGACCGTGGCCAGGGAGATCGAACTTGCGGACGGACTCGAAAACGCGGGGGCGCAGATGCTTCGTGAAGTCGCGTCGAAGACCGCCGAGATCGCGGGGGACGGCACTACCACCGCCACCCTCATAGCGCGAGCGATCTTCCGCGAAGGGCTGCGGCTGCTCGCGGCAGGCGCCAATCCCATGGCGCTCAAGCGCGGGATAGATCTGGCTACCACGGCCGTCGTGGAAGATCTGAAGAGGCTCGCCAAGCCGGTCAAGGGCAATGACATCGCCAGGGTCGGCGCGGTCTCGGCCAACGGCGACCAAGCCATCGGCGACTTGATCGCGCAGGCGATGTCGAAGGTCGGCAAGGACGGCGTCATCACGGTCGAGGAGTCCAAGACGGTGGAGACTCAAATGGAGGTCGTCGAGGGCATGCAGTTCGACCGCGGCTACCTGTCACCCTACTTCGTAACCGACCCGGCGCGAATGGAATGCGCGTTTGATGACAGCCTGATTCTGATCCACGAGAAGAAGATCAGCTTGTTGAAGGACCTGCTGCCGCTCTTGGGGCAAGCGGCCAAGTCGGGCAAGCCGTTGTTGATCATCGCCGAGGATGTTGAAGGAGAAGCGCTCGCCGCCCTCGTGATCAATAAGCTGCGCGGGACGCTGCAAGTCTGCGCGGTCAAGGCCCCGGGCTTCGGCGATCGCCGCAAAGCGATGCTCGAAGACATTGCGATCCTGACCGGAGGCAAGGCCTTCACTGAGGAACTGGGTATGAACCTCGGAAGCGTCAGGGTTGAAGATCTTGGCCGCGCCAAAAGGGTGGTTGTGGACAAGGACAGCACGACCATCATCGAGGGCGCGGGCACGAAGGCCGATATTAATGCCCGCGTGCGACAACTGCGCGCGCAGATGGAGGAGACGACCTCGCATTACGACCGCGAGAATTTGCGGGAGCGGCTGGCGAAGCTGGTCGGCGGGATAGCGGTGATCAAGGTCGGAGCCGCGACTGAGACTGAGTTGAAGGAGAAGAAGGCGCGCATCGAAGACGCGATGCATGCGACCAAGGCCGCGGTCGAAGAGGGCATTGTCCCGGGCGGCGGGGTCGCGTTCATCCGCGCGCTCAAGGCGATCGACGCGCTTAAGCTTGGGGAAGAAGACGAGCAATCAGGCGCCGACATCGTCCGGCGCGCGCTCGAAGAGCCGACGCGCCAGATCGCGCAGAACGCCGGTCACGAAGGCTCAATCGTGGTCGAGAAGGTGAAGGAGGATGACAATCCGAACTTCGGCTTCAACGCCGAGACCGAAACCTTCGAAGACCTCTTCAAAGCCGGAGTGATTGACCCGCTCAAAGTGGCGCGGACGGCGTTGCAGAACGCGTCCTCGATCGCCGGGCTGATGCTTACAACCGAGGCGGCCGTCGCCGAACTGCCGGAGAAGATGGGCGCCCCGCCGCCGCCCGAGATGATGTACTGAGCGTACGAACCGCAGCCACTTGTAATGGGCGTACGAACCGCAGGCGTCGCGTTGGTCGTCTCGCTGGTTCTGTGGGTCAAAGATTGGCTGGGAAGAAGCTCCAAGACGCCTTTGAGCCTTTGACCCTTCGACCCTTCGTGTTGAATTTCTTCCGTACACTCAATTGCAACTTTCCCTAAAACGCGCCGGCCTTTTTGACTCTGTCATCAGCGGATTCCTCTGAGCGGCCCGGCGTCAGCTTATTGATGATCATTTCCAATTCCCCCGGGTCAACCGGTTTTGTTATATGATAGTTGAAGCCGCTTGTGAGCGCCCTTACCCGATCCTCCGTTCTTCCGTAGCCCGTCAGCGCGATCAGGAATATGTCCTTCGTCTCGTTGGAGAGGCGCAGTCTGCGCGCCACTTCATAGCCGTCCAGGCCGGGGAGGCCGATGTCCAGCAAGACCACGTGTGGGCGAAATGTGAGGGCTGATTCCAGGGCTGCCAGGCCCTCGTACGCCACTCTCACTTCGTGGCCATCGAGCTTGAGCAGCGTCGCCAAACTCTCGGCCGAGTCCATGTTGTCGTCCACCACCAGGATTCGGCAGCACCATTCAGGGTTAACGCCGGCCGCGGCCGCCGGCTCCGCCATTACGCCTTTCGACTTCCTGACCTTGGCTAACGGCAGATAGATGACGAACTCGCTGCCCTTTCCGGGTCCCGCGCTGTGGGCTTCGACGCTCCCGCCGTGCAATTCCACGAGACGGCGGACGAGCGTAAGCCCGATACCCAGTCCGCCTTGTGATCGGTCTAGTGACCGGTCGGCCTGGGTGAATAGGTCAAAGACGTGGGGCAGGATGTGCGACGGGATTCCGATCCCGTCGTCTTTCACGCGTATGACGACCTGACTGCCCACCTTCTCGGACGTGATCGAGATGTTCCCACCTTCCTCGGTATATTTGGCGGCGTTGTCGAGCAGGTTCGATATAACCTGGGACAGCCGAGTCAGGTCTCCTTCCACTGGGGCCGTATCGAGCGGCAGTGAGACGGTCAGGCGGTGTTTGCGCGCGTCAATCAATGGGCGGCTCGTCTCGACCGCGCGTACGACCGCCGTCATCAGTTCGAGCCTTTCCTTGCGAAGCTGAATCTTGTTCCGTGTGATGCGTGAGACGTCAAGTAGGTCGTCTACGAGCCGAGACATGTGTGTCACTTGGCGGTCCATCATATCCCGCAGTGTCTGGATCTGTGGATCGGGCGGTCCGATTATCTTGAGCGCCTGTACGGCGTTGCGGATCGGCGCAAGTGGATTTCTTAGTTCGTGAGCGAGCATGGCCAGGAATTCATCCTTGTGGCGGTCGGCCTCGCGCAACGCAGCCGCCGCCATTCGCGCCTCATGGACGTCAAATGTGCAGCCGGTGTGGCCGAGGAATTCCCCCTCCGCAGTAAGTCGCGGCACGGCCACTGAGCGCATCCATCGGTATTCGCCGTCATATCGCCGGAAGCGGAACTCCGCATCGAATGGCGCGCGCCGCGCAAGGCAATCCAGATACGCCGCGACATACGCTTCGCTGTCCTCGGGATGGACATACTGCGCCCAACCGTAGCCGCGTATAGCCGCCTGATCATCCAGGCCAAGAAAATCCATGTACGCGCGATTTACGAAGAGACAGCCCGAGTCGTCATCCATCCATACCAATACTGGCGCGCTGTCTGCGAGCGCGCGAAACCGCTCCTCGCTTTCGCGCAAAACGCTCTCTTCCCGCTTCCTCTCGGTAATGTCATGGGCGATCTCAGACGCCCCGACGATTTCCCCGTCCGAGCTTCTTATCGGCGAGACGGTGGCGGAGATTTGAATCCTGCTTCCGTCTTTCCGCACCCACTCGGTTTCGAAATGGTCTACACTCTTCCCCCCGCGTAGCTTCCCCAGAATTTCATCTTCTTCCTGCACGAGTTCTGGAGGGATCAGGACCATTATGGTCTTTCCGACAACCTCCTCGGCGGAGTAGCCGAACGTCCTTTCGGCCCCCTTATTCCAACTTGTGACGGCGCCATCGAGCGACATACTGACAATGGCGTCATCGGAGGATTCGACGATGGCAGCCAAATACGATTGCGCCATCTCCGCCTGCTGGCGCCGGGTCACGTCAATGCCCATACCTGTGAGACACGGATTGCCATCGAACTCGATCTTCTTGCCAGTGAAGAAATAAGGGATCTTGCCCCCGCCTTTGGTAAGAAGATCCGCCTCGGCCGTCGCTTCTCCCTCCCTAAACACCTTCTGGATCCGCTCGGCGATCAGCGGCTTGTCAGCTTCGCCGAAGAAGTCCAGGGGAGACATTTTCGAGATCTCCTCGCCAGAGTACTCGCTGACATTTTCAAGGGATTTATTCCAGCGGAGAAATCGACCGCCTTCGTTGATGAGGTAAAAGATGCCGGGCAGGCTATTGACTATCAGGTCGCTGAACCGCTTTTCTATCGAGATACTTTCTTCGGCCTTCTTACGATCGGTGATGTCGAGAATCGTGGCGAAGAATCCGGCCACCTGGCCCACTTCGTCGAAATCCGGCTCGTAGGTGACCCATACGTAGTGAGCGCCGATTTCCCGGTAAGCCAACTCCATCTCGAACTCGCCGCGCTTGCCGCGCAGCGCCGCATCTACATAAGATTTAATTCTGGCGTAAGCCTCCTCGCCGAGCACGTCACGAATCGTCTTGCCAACTATGTCTCGCTGGCGCAGGCCGAAACGCTCGGCATAGGGCTTGTTCACGAATTTATAGGTCCTGTCCGTCCCAACGTATGCGATCAAGACCGGCGTGCGGTCCATGATCAAGCGGAGAAACCGCTCGCTCTCCACGGCGGCGCCCCTGGACTCCTCACGGCTGGAGTCGACCCTGTCGCCGGGTCTTCTCTCTCTTTTCTGTCGATGAGACGCGTCAGACATTGGCGCCACCTCACATCGCGAATAAACTTTTGTTCGCGCGCTACTTCGATGAATAACGTCAGCCGGCCATTCTGCGCAGGAGCCGCGAGAGACTTTTTCAAAACATCTCTTTTATACTGTTTCACTTTTCGAGCGCCTTGCCAACTTCATCCATGACGCCGATTCATACGCGAATGGGGCATTTGCGAGCGCGTTATCGAACAGGCGCCCGGCAATCGGCCCGCCAATTCGGTGATCCGCACGGGGTCGGGGCAATCAATCGCCTACCGGCAATGGACCTTTTACGCCAACGGCGAATTCATTCAGGTCCACCCGCCGGAAAACATCTTCGACTTTCACGACGAGATGGGCCGCCGGATGACCGGCGACATGACAGTGATCCGCTACGACGACGGGCTGCGCGCGACTGACGACAAGCTGCCGGAACTGATCCGCGTCGTTAGCGGTTATTACCTTCTGTAAATAATTCTCTTTAGGCATTCAACTTGCCCAGAGATATTAGGGTATTAGGTTGCTATTTACCGCAGGTCAGAAGCACGTTAAGGGAGATCCTCGGCGCAGTATGCAAGCGGGGAGAGACCTGAACTCCGATCAGGCGCGTATTTGACGAAGTTCAGGTCGCTCCATGCCACTCCACCGCGCCGAGGCGCTCTCCCATAACCTTTAACGCATTGAAGTCGCGATAGATGACGTGAGGCGGAAGGGCGAGCATGGGTATATTAGATTTTTTCCGGGTCCGTTTTATTCTGACGACGATTCAGCCAGTCGCACACGCGCTCAAGAATCATTCTGCGAAGGCGCCAATCATCGTGCCCCTATGCGATGTCGGAATGAACTCTGACTGACACAAGCAATGAGAAGGAGATGGTCTGATATGAGTAAAGGAAAAAACCAGCAAGGAATAACGGGGCCGGACTCAGTGCTCGGACCTGGCGTTCCGGCGCCCTACTTCAAACTGCGGAGCACACAATCGCTCCGTCCAGAACACGAAACCGGCGCGCCTGGCGCCCCGGCCCCCGACTCTAAGTTGCAAACTCTGCCGCCCGATCAATTCATTTCGTTGAGTGAATTACGCGGCCGTCCTGTGATTCTCGCGTTCTACCCGGCCGACTGGAGTCCGGTGTGCGGTGACCAAATGGTGTTGTACAACGAGCTTCTTCCAGAGTTTCAGCGCTTTAACGCGGCCCTGCTCGGCATCTCGGTTGACGGCTACTGGAGCCACCTCGCATTCGCCAGGGATCGGAAGTTGAGGTTCCCACTGTTATCGGACTTCGAGCCGACAGGGGCGGTCGCCAGCAGCTACGGGGCGTATCGCCGGCTAGACGGAATTAGCGAGCGGGCGTTGTTCGTGATTGACGCCGACGGAACGATCCGCTGGAGCTACCTCTCCCCGCTCGACGTCAATCCTGGCGCCGAAGGCATCCTCGACGCCCTAGAAGCGCTCGTTTCAAAGCGGGAGGTGGCGGCATGACACAGGCAAGAATGATCAGGGCAAAGCTCGCCGTCCCGATTAGCGAGGAGCGCGACCATGTCAGAGGGCCGCGCGCGGCGCCCGTGACCCTGGTTGAATACGGCGACTATGAGTGCCCGTATTGCGGCCAGGCGTATTCCGTGGTGAAAGAGCTCGAAATTCGAGCCGGGAATCTAATGCGGTTCGTCTTTCGCAACTTTCCATTGACCACCGTCCACCCTCACGCCGAGCGCGCCGCGGAGGCGGCGGAGGCGGCCGGGGCGCAGGGCAAGTTCTGGGAGATGCATGATCTCCTTTTCGAAAATCAACAAGCGCTTGAGGATGAAGATCTGCTGGAATACGCCGCCCTGGTCGGTCTTGATATTCCTCGATTCGTTCGTGAAATGCGAGAAGGCCGGTATCTCAACCGGACACGCGAAGACTTTCTGAGCGGGGCGCGGAGCGGGGTGAACGGCACGCCGACCATTTTCATTAACGGCCTGCGCCACGACGGCCCCCGGGACCTCGCCACATTGATGACGGCCATCGATAAAGCGGCCAGGGAAGGAAGGCGATGAATGGATATGTCTGACACGCAATTGATTCGTTGCCCCGCCTGCGGCGCGAGCAATCGAGTGCCGCAGGGAAAGATCGAGCAGGGGCTTGAACCTGTCTGCGGGAGGTGCAAAACGCCTCTGCCCGCCGGCGGTAAACCGGCGACCGTGACTGACGCCACGTTTGAGGCTGAGGTCGAACGCTCGCCTCTGCCAGTGCTGCTCGACATGTGGGCGCCGTGGTGTGGGCCGTGCCGGATGATGGAGCCGGTGATAGACGAACTCGCGGCTGAACTGGCGGGGCATGTGCTAGTGGCGAAGCTGAATGTGGACGAGAATCCGGCGACGGCGGCGCGCTTCCACGCCCGCAGCATTCCGACCCTGCTGGTGCTTAAGGCCGGCCGGGAGGTTGATCGCATTGTTGGCGCGCAGCCCAAGTCGGAGATAGAGCGTCGGCTGGAACTAGTAATGGGTTGAAGCGGGGTGTGGTCATGACAGAGGCAGAAATGGATGCGATCCCGCGAAAACCGCTTCGCATCCTCATTCCGCTCATCGGGGCGGACGGCGATATAAGCGCGCTCCACGTCGCGGCGGAAATGGCGCCGCGCGACGCCGAGTTTTTTCTCTTGCACGCGCGTTCGGGGCCGGATGAAGAGCGGTACCCGGATTTCAAGAGGGCGAGCGAAACGGAGAGATTTGAACGCGGCATTGAGAGTGAGCGCATATTTGCGCGGGCGAACGCCATTCTGGCTTCGCGCGGCCTCATCTCTGCGGGTCAATTGGCGTCGCAGGGCGACCCGGCGGAGATCATCCTGCGCGTCGCAAACCAAATGGAGGCGGAATTGATTGTGCTGGCCGCGAGCGGCCCGCGCCGCGTCATTGACCATGCGGCCTGCTCGGTGTTGGTCGCGGAGCGGGGGCGTCGCGGTCAAGCCGGCGAAGGTCTGAAGGAAACATGATCATCGGAGGCGCCTGATATGGACAAGGTGGTCATCAATCAATTGCCCGTAGAGAAACTGCGCGGTCGGCGCGTCTTCGTGCGGATTGACGCCGACGCGGAGCCGTCGCCGTCCGGCGCGCTTTTTGATGAAAGCAAGTTACGCTCATCCCTGCCGACGTTGGAATATCTGAGGGGCGTCGGCGCGCGCGCCGTCATCGGCGCGAGCCTCGGCAAGCCGGGGGGAAGAGTGGTCGAGTCGCTCAGACTCGACCCGGTGGCGGAGCGATTGTCGCGGATGCTGGGCGGCCCTGTGCGCAAGCTCGGCGAAGCGATCGGGCGCGGCCCGCAGGGCGCGGTGGCAGGCATGCGAGACGGCGATCTTCTGTTACTCGAAAACCTGAGATTCTATCCGGGCGAGGACGCGAACGACGCCGAGTTTGCGAATGGGCTTGCCGAGCTGTGCGACGTTTATTGCAATGACGCTTTCGCGCTCGCAAACCTCGCCCTGGCTTCGACCGTCGGCGTCACCCGGCGCGTCCGGCCGGCGGCTGCGGGGCTGGCGCTGGCCCGCGAATTGATGATGTTCGAGGCCGCGCTCGATCAACCCGACCCGCCTTTTGTCGGCCTCATCGCCGGCGCGCGCCTCGAAGAAAAGCTGCCCGTCCTTGAGAACTTGCTCCCGAGGCTCGATCGCTTGTTCATAGCCGGCGCGCTCGCGTTCACTTTCCTCGAAGCAAAACGGCGAGATATCGGCTCGGCGCCTGTTGATAGGGCGCTCCTGCCGCTAGTCAAAGATTTCCTGAAGAAGGCGGAAAAAGAGGTTGAGGTCATCCTGCCTGAAGACTTCATCACGGTACAGGTCGATGAATTCCGCGAGTATGAAAAGAGTGGGCGCACAGGCGATCCGCCTGAATGGCGGCTCGAACTCGAGAACGGAATTCCGCCATTCTACATGCCGGTTGATGTGGGGCCCGCGACCGTCAACCGCATTAAGGGGCTTTTCGAGGGGGCGCGTACGATTCTCTGGAACGGGCCGCTCGGCGTTTGGGAGGTCGAGCCCTTCGGGGCCGCCACGCGCGCGGCGGCGCTGCTCATTCTGGAGCGCGTGTCGACACGTCATCAGCGCAGCATACTGTGCGGCGACAGCCTCGCGCGCGCCATTCGCAGCTTCAACCTTCCGGTCGAACTCATCCGCCATCTGACGACCGGCGGCGAACCCGCTCTACAACTGCTCGCGGGCAATCCGCTGCCCGCAGTGTCGGCGCTTGATAATGAGCTTGATCTGGTCGCGCCGATTAAGACTCGCCCGCGCCTCATCTTGCTCCCGGTGGATGGTTCAGAGTACTCACTCGAAGCCGCGCGAAAGCTCGGGCGGCTTATTGACGCTGAAGACGCCGAGATTTCGCTCCTTCATGTGCAAAAGCCTGAAGCTTTCGCAGTCGGCAAGGCATGGACTGACCCGGACGCAAGACATCGTCGCGAAATCCGGCGGAGGCAGGAAGCCGAGCTGGTTTTTGACATTACCAATGCGCCGCTCGCGCAGCAGGGGTTGACCGTGCGCCGACAATTGACGGTCGAAGACGATCCGGCCGACGAGATTTTGAAGTTCGCCGATGACATCGGCGCAGACCTGATAGTTATGGGGTCACACGGACGGACAGGCGTTCTGCGGGTTTTGATGGGCAGCGTCTCACGAAAGGTGCT
>Ga0126377_10003906_pt1 | contig 10696 bp, 11 predicted proteins | sample PanSoiMetPlot_22_FD_92647 | JGI IMG/M metagenome (GOLD analysis project Ga0126377, IMG submission 92647) | Tropical forest soil microbial communities from Panama - MetaG Plot_22 | ecosystem: Environmental > Terrestrial > Soil > Tropical forest > Bulk soil | place: Panama | collected 2016-02-17 | reverse complement strand
CGAATTTCAAAGCTGCCGACGCGGCTGCGTTATCAGACCAAATACTTGGAGTTGCCAGTTTGGTCGCCAAACAGTTGAAGGTCGATCAGTCACTCATCGTGGGCATCACTGCGGTCGCTTTCATGACAATGCAACAGGCAGGTTTCGCCGCCTTCAATAAGCCCGGGACGATGCAGCTTGATAAGAAACATGCCCGCAAGTCACCGGCGGAAGTTCTCAGTGAACGTGCCAAGGACGACAGCCAGGGCTTGTTAGGCTTTCTTAGAACCGTCAACAAGAAGTGGACCGTCACGTTTGATGAAAGCGATGACCACGCTCATTACAAGATGAACAACATCCAGGATCTCGCCTGGGGGGCCGCCGCTGATCGTTCGCGCAACTGGCGGGAAATCGATCCCCGACGCGTCGAAGGACCAATCCCGGTCGAATGTCGCTCTGCCTCTTGTGGTACTTGCTGGGTAGGCGTGCTCGGTGGGGCGGAGAAACTTTCCGACGTGGCCGCGCGTGAGGGTAAGAAAATCAAGGAGTTTGGCTACATCGATACCGCGGAAGCCAAACCGTTGATCCGTTTGGCCTGCCAGGCCCAGACGTATGGAGCGGTCTCCATCGTGATTCCACCCTGGAATGGTGTGTTCGGAAAATATCTCCGTGCTCAGAAGGAAGCGCTCGAGCGCAGCCTTGAGGCGCGACCCGAAAATGACAATCCGAACGCCCACGCTACCAACGATCGCGTTAACTGACCTTGACCAGAACCGCGAAGTTCTCCCCACTGCTCTTTGTCCTGGCCGCCGCCGTCCTTTGGAGCACTGGGGGACTGTTCATCAAGTGGACCAACCTCACGGGTCTTGAACTTTCGTTTTGGCGCTCCCTCTTTGCGGCCGTTGCCGTCAGCTTATTCACGCGGCACGAAGGCTTCGGCCTCAACCGGATCGCCGCTGTCGGCTCGGTGCTTTACGCAATTCTGCTGGTTTTGTTTGTCCTCGCCACGAAGCAAACCACCGCCGCCAACGCTATCTTTCTTCAATACACGGCCCCGGTCTATTTGCTCATCTGCGAACCACTTCTCTACAAGGAGAAGTTTCGCTCACGAGATTTGATCACCGTTGCCGTTTGCCTCGCGGGGATGGCGCTCTTCTTCGTTGGCAAACTCCGCCCCCAGGATGTCACCGGAAATCTGCTGGCCCTCGCCTCAGGATTTACCTTCGCCATGTACTTCCTGCTGCTTCGGCACCCCAAGGCGCAGGAAGTCAATCGGGCCTCCTCAGTGATTTATGGAAACGTGTTAGCGGTTTTGTGCACTGCGCCCTTCGGCTTAGCGGCGCTCGGGCACATGAACAAGTTTGACCTGTTCTCCGCCTTCTATCTTGGTGTGTTCCAACTTGGCCTGGCTTACACCCTGTTCACGGTGGCCATGGCGCGTGGGGTCAGATCGCTGGACGCAGGAATTATCGCTTACGTCGAACCTGTCTTGAATCCGGTATGGGTTTTTCTGGTGTTAGAGGAAACTCCCTCGCGTTGGGCCTTGCTGGGAGGAGCGATCATAATCATCGCTGTGATCTGTCACATGTTGTTGGCTGCAAGAGATAAGCGATTGCGTTCTGTAGCGTTTACCAAGGCGGCCTCAGTCTAGTCAGCAAAGATGCGCGCGACTGCGAAGTCCAGCCCGCGCAAGACCACCGAGGTTAGCTGTTCTTGAGCGGCAAAAGTAGTGCCGGCCGCAAAACGTTGTCCTTCAAGCAAGCGGACTTCAACCGTCTGCTCCACCTCATCTGCCAACCATAACTCTCTGACTCCGAGCGCGGCATAGGTGTCAGCCTTGGTGTTCCGATCATAAATTGCCGATCCGGGTGAAATCACTTCAATTACGAGATCGGCCGTCGTGCGATGGTTCGCGTCCAGCTGTCGCTCGGTTTCGGCCGAGACATAAAACAGATCCGGTTCGAGATAGGTGTTTGGACTGGTCCAAATTGCCGCCCGTGGTACATGCAATTTCCCCGCGTCCTCTATCTTTGATAAATGAGCTGAAAGTAGACGGTTGATCCGGCTGACAACGTCGTCATGCTTATAACCAGGAGGGGGGTGTCAGGTAGAGGACTCCTGCGATTAATTCTAGTTTTGAATGATCTGGAGGTTCTGGCAGTTCCCAGAATTCTTCAAGTGTATAGGTCTTGACGAGTGGTGATGTGTTTACCCAGACCATGCAATGAAGCTCCCGATGAGGTTGAGATTTAGGTAATTGTAGCAACTTAACCCGGACTTCACAGCATCCATTGTGCTCGACTGTTGTAGTAGCTTGGAGAGCGATCAGGATAGCGCTTCTTGTAGCGGTGATAACGCTCAAGCAAGGATTTGTAACGCCTGTCAGACGACACCAAACGGCGATGCGGCATCTCCCGCAGGTGGTCTTCGATCTTACTCATTTTCCTTGGCGAAAAGCGCCAGTCGTACTTCCCCAGCTCATACAAACTCGTCACACCGTAACCTTTGATCCGTCCCGTAAAATCGACATAGGGGTCAAAGTAACTCCAGACCAGGTCCCTCACCGAGCGAAATACAGGCCGCCGGCCGTGCAAGCCGATGTCCCGAGAGCGAGCTATGGATCCCCAGCGCCCTTTTACCTGGAACACAAAGAGCACGTGATCGAGTAAGTCTTGTGATTCAAGATCCAACAATAATGGCGGAAAGCCGTGCTGCTCCATGATCACAGCGGCCGCTACCGCTGCCTCCAAACAATGCGCCTCGTTTCGTCTGACCACTTCCCGAAATGACCGTAGCGTTCCACCCTGAGTTTCCCAGTTGTAAGGCATTCGAGTCAGGTATCGTTGGACCAGGGCCGGGGTGTGAAGCTTCTGCACGAGCTGCCATTCGCGGGAGGTAAAGCAATTTTTGTTGGGCTTTTCACTCATTTATCCGTATACCTATTTCGAAAGGACGCTCCAAAGTAGCAAATGACGACTTGCCTCAGGTACCCCGCTGATGTCAGACTTACAGCTAGCAATGATTGCATGCAACGACCCGACCCCCGTCAGCTCTTTCTGAACAAGGAACAATTCATACAAAAATGTCGTCTGGAATAAATGGTCAAGCAGCAGCTTCTCAAAAAAGTCGGGCTGAACAAGAAACTGAAACGGAAGCAAACCGACTGAACGAGCAAGTGCAAGATGCTTTGGCATTGGTCGCAATGCACTCACCTGATGATGATGACTCCCTTGTCGCCGCGGCTGGCCGTATCGAGCGGGCCGCTCGCGACCTCGCCGACGCATTGAGAGAATTGGCGCGGCAACGCAAAAGTGAAGGCGAAGAGTCTTAACTGCCAGTTTTTTAAATTCGCCGGTTTATCGAATTTTCCCACCCTTGATAGGAGACTAATCCATGGCGTCGATTCGCGCTGAAAGAATTACCGAACATCTGGGCCGAAAAAATACTACATACGAACTTGATAACTATGGCATCAGAGAACCCGTCCGCGTCTACTGGAATCTGACCCCACCGGAACTTTACGAAGAGATCGCCCGCCGCAACGAAGGAATTCTCTCCGATCACGGAGCTTTGCTTGTCGACACCGGTGAGCACACCGGTCGAGCTGCCAAAGACAAAGCGATCGTCCGCGAATCCGATAGCGAGAACAAGGTCTTTTGGGGCGACGTAAACAAAGATTTTTCCCAGGACAAGTTCAATGCTCTTAAAGAACGCATGATGGCGCACACGAACGGTCGGGACCTGTTTGTGCAGGATACATTTGTCGGGGCAGACAACAAATTCCGGCTACCGATACGAGTCATCAATGAACTCGCCTGGCATTCGCTGTTTGCCCGGACAATGTTTATCAGTAACGAGAATGAGTCAGCGCCACATCAGCCTGAATTCACCATCATCAACCTGCCCAGTTTTCAGGCCAACCCGCAACGTGACGGTACGCGCTCACCCACTTTTATCTTAATGGATTTCAGTCAGCGGCTGGTTCTGATTGGCGGCACCTCGTATGCCGGCGAAACAAAGAAGAGCGCCTTCACCTTGATGAATTACTTACTGCCACAGCGCGGCGTGATGAGTATGCACTGTTCAGCGAACGTTGGCAGCGAAGGCGACGTCGCCATCTTCTTCGGGCTGTCGGGTACCGGTAAGACTACCCTTTCCGCTGACCCCGAGCGGCGACTCATTGGTGACGACGAACATGGCTGGTCAGATGATGGTGTCTTTAACTTCGAGGGTGGCTGCTACGCAAAGGTGATCAAACTGTCCGCCGAGGCCGAACCCGATATTTATCGCACGACCAGAATGTTTGGCACGATTCTGGAAAACGTTGTCTACGATCAGAACACGCGACGCATTGATCTCGACGATGCCAGGAAGACAGAAAACACACGGGCCTCTTATCCCTTGACCAGTATCAGCAATATTGTGCCCGAGGGTCGCGCCGGCAATCCGCGCAACATCATTATGTTGACGGCAGATGCCTTCGGTGTTTTGCCACCAGTGTCACGGCTGACGCCGGAACAAGCGATGTATCACTTTCTGTCGGGGTATACGGCGAAAGTGGCCGGCACGGAACGAGGTATCAAAGAACCCGAAGCTACTTTCTCGACCTGTTTTGGTGCTCCGTTCATGGTTTTGCATCCTGGTGTTTATGCTGACCTGCTAGGCAAGAAGATGGACCAGCATAACGCGGCCTGTTGGTTGATCAACACTGGGTGGAGCGGTGGTCCATATGGAGTGGGCCAACGAATGAAGATCGGTTACACGCGCGCGATGATTCGCGCGATTCTGAATGGCAAGCTGGCGCAGATTCAGACTGCACCGGATCCCATTTTTGGGGTCCAGGTGCCCACGTCGTGTCCCGAGGTGCCGGCGGAAGTACTGCAACCAAGAAACACCTGGGCTGACAAGGACGCTTATGATCTCCAGGCGCGCGACCTGGCCCGTCGCTTCAATGAGAACTTCAAGAAGTACGAGGCAGGAGTGTCGGACGCCGTCCGCGCCGTCTCCCCCAAGGCTGGCTAAGCGACCGAGATTTGGATTCAAATCCATAGGTGCCCGGTGCAGTAGCCCGACGATCAAGGAGGGCTCAACTACTCGATCCTCGTCGCTGTGAGACTGAGCCCTCCTTGACAGTCGGGCTACTGCACCAGGCCGGCAACAGAGATTCGAGTAACTCAAAACCTCCAGCCAAATCCCAAACTAACCTGGAAGTTGTTCTTCGTCGCGGCATTCAACACATTCTGATTGTTGAACTGCCCAAACGTGCGCTGCGGATAGTGAATTATCGTGTCGCCTATGTCCGCGCGAATGATCGTTCTTTCAGTGGGATAGAACTCCACCACCCCACCAAGGTCCATAGCGAAATCCTTCTCGTGTGAAACAGTGCAAGCCGATCCGAACGTGGACGCGGTGCACGAGCCTGGTGATGAGAAGTCACCAAACCACATGACTCCTGGTCGGGCTTTGGCAAAGACACCGGCCCATCTGTTCTTGACCCCGGCCTTGAGCCCAATGAAACCCTGTAGCTTCTGCCCCAATTCTTCGTTCCCCAAATGAGTCTCAGGGAAGAAGTTGCCTTCGGCGTCGATCGCAAAATTCTTGCTGAGGTTATAGGCCAGTCTGCCACCTAATCCGTGGACAGTTGAGTCTCCGCTGGCGATAGTGGGTAATGTGCGCGCTTTGAAGTCCGTTAACGTCAGCGAGGTGAACACTCCGCCCACCTCAAACTTGTGCTCATCAATTTGAGCACTCGCATTAATCGTGGCCACGAACAACGAAAATATTGACAATGCGATCAGTCTCGCGTGCATGGTTCCTCCCGGGGCATCATTGGAATTCTTTGGCCAGGTCGTTTTTTTGGCGTCAACCACATCCGGCGGCGAAGCCGAAACCATGTTCAAATTGTTGGCTGCGCCTTCCCTCTGCGCCTCTGCGTTAACGCCTCTTAAACATCACCCTTACTGACATAGGGCAGAGACGCAGCTGCGGCACAGAGACTTTGCCGCTCTCTGGCAAAGACTATGCCTTCGTTAGGCTGAGTACTTTTGCGTGGAATTGGAGATCAGAGAACTTGACGGGAAGATATTGCTTTCAGGTGCAGGATAATTTTGTCAGTGAGTACCCAACGTCGTGAGGAGTTTTTGAAAACGTGGCTCATCGGAAAGAGGCGCAAACGCTTCTTCACCTTTCAAGCGCGAGAGATCTTTGAACCCAAGGGAAACTGACTCTTCCAGTGTTTGCAGCGCCGATTTCTTCTCCCCCTTTAACGCGTAGATTCGCGCTGTTTCAAAAGCGAGGTTGGAATTTTTTGGATCTGCTTGCCTGGCCAGCTCGTAATTTGTGAGCGCGCCCATATAGTCCTTTTGCGTTAGGCTCGCCTGCCCTGCTTCAATCGACTGAATGAGAGTATGAGAAAGTATGCGACGCGCGAGACGTCGATCCGCAGAATCAATTTCCAGGTCCTTCTTCTTGCGCCAATCAGCGAGCCTGGCGGTGGCTTCTGCCCGATAGTTCCTGCTTGCATCGAGATCATAGGGCTTCAGCCACAACATCCTGATCTCGCCAGCCTCGCGCAGTTGCCGCTGGTGTAACTCTTCTTCTGCTTTCTTTTCGCGTTTTAGCTCCGGCGATTTCCGCAAGTCATCAGCTCTTCGCGTTACCTCGGTCACATCGCGAAGCCCCTGGAAATCACGGCTTAAGGAGAGGAAAGCTTTTTGTGCCTGGACCAGGTGCTGAGCGCTGAGGAATTGTTCCGCCTCTTTCAGCCGCTCATTGAATTGCTCTCCGAGAAACTGATCGTCTTTCCCGACAACCCCGGCTCTCATTGACTGGAGCGTCAACCAGGCAAACGCATCCGTCAGCGCATCCGCTGGAGCCCACTCGTGTCCACCGCCGATTGTTTCGAAATGGTAAGTAAGACCAAGCTCCTCCAGCTTCTTATCGAGCTCCCACATTTCCTGAAAGTTGAAATCGTCGACGCCGACAATGCCATAGTAAACAAACGAGGTCTTCGCATCCGGCTGGATATCGGCGGGAAAACCGGCGCCGTTAGCAATCACTCCAGCCAGACAGCCGCGACACCGACTGGCGAACATGGCAGCGAGACGCGACCCGCCTGAAAAACCGGCGGCGTAGGTCCGCTTCTCATCGATACTAAAACGCGTATGGGTGTCGTTCCAGAAGTCTGTGAAGATCTTGCCGATGGTCTGACCGTTCAGTCCGTTTCGCGAGTTGTTTGAGCAAGCCACGATATAGCCATACTTCCTGGCTGCGGGAACAAAACGTTCAAGCGCAGTTTTGCCACGTGCTCGCGGATCGAGGCAGAAGAGGGTCGGCCACTGTTTCTGCGGAGAGTAGTTTTCCGGTAGGTAAAGGGCGTAGGACTGATCGGGTGAGGCTTGAATGACTACGTTTCCTACGACCACGCCGGTGGGCAGTGCGTCGCTATTGGTCTGGGCCAGGACCGGATGCAAACACGACAGCGCGATGATCAGGAAAAGTACTTTCATCCTTTGGAGTGCGGCGACTCGTCGCCGCTTTATGATCGAAAACATGCGGCCCAAAGCAACTTGATCACAAAGCGCCGACCAATCGGCGCACTCCAAATTATCCTGGCGGCCAGTGCATTGGTCGTCCACCCAGCAAATGAACGTGAAGATGGAAAACTGATTGTCCAGCGCCAGCCCCGGTGTTGATTACCGCGCGATAACCACTCTCCGCATGTCCCTGTTCGTTGGCGACGCGAGCCGCGACCCGAAGCAGGTGACCCAACAGTGCTTCGTCACGCTGCGAGGCGTCGTCGAGTGACTGCAAATGCTCGCGTGGGATCACCAAAGCATGCGTTGGAGCTTGCGGGTGAATATCCTTAATGACCACGCAGCGTTCATCTTTATGAACAAATTCACCCGGAATTTCTCCGGCAATGATGCGACAAAACAGGCAATTGTTATCTTCCGACATCCTTCTCAGCTCCCCTTGTCTGAACTCAGTGGCCCTTACGCAGGAAGGGCCTCCTCTGGTAGTGGCGTCGTAACTGACGCCCGAACTCTTTCAATATCAGCTCCCAGCTGACGTAGCTTCGCCTCAATTCTCTCGTAACCGCGATCAATATGATAGACGCGATCAATGATCGTTTCGTCCGTCGCCACCAATCCCGCCAGCACCAATGAAGCCGAGGCACGCAAGTCAGAGGCTATGACCCGTGCGCCGGTCAATGCGGTTGGTCCATCCACCACCGCATTACGCCCATCGATGTTAATGCGGGCCCCCATCCGTTGCAGTTCGGACGCGTGCATGAAACGGTTCTCAAAAACAGTCTCAACGATAGTGCAACGGCCGCGAGCCTGCGTCGTCAACACCATGTACTGGGCCTGCATGTCTGTAGGAAATTCCGGGTAAGGCGCGGTGGCAACATCCCTCGCGTCCAAGCCATTAGGACAGATGACCCCCAGCGTGCTGGGATTCACTTCCTTGATCTCTACTCCCACTGCCGCCAACCGGGCAATCACACTGGTGAGATGATCTGGGCGGCAGTCCTTGATTTCCAGATCTCCCTTCGTGATGGCCGCGGCCACAATGAAAGTTCCTGTCTCGATGCGGTCAGGAATAATGGTGTGTTCGGCCCCGCCTAAAGATTCAACGCCCTCTATTTCAATGATTGACTCGCCAGCGCCGTTAACCCGCGCCCCCATCTTGTTGAGTAGGTCCGCCAGGTCGACAATCTCGGGTTCCCTGGCCGCATTACGCAGCACTGTTGTGCCGCGAGCCAGCGTCGCTGCCATCATCAGATTTTCCGTGCCGGTTACGGTTACTTTGCTGAAGTTGATGTCAGCCGCCCGTAAGCGACCATCCGCGGGCGCGCGTGCGACGACGTTGCCTGATTCGAGTTTGACTTCAGCGCCAAAGCTTTCAAACCCCGCTAGATGTAGGTCGATGGGCCGGGTACCAATGGCACAACCGCCTGGCAAAGAAACCTTAGCTTTGCCAAAGCGTGCTAACAGGGGTCCCAAGGCCAACACTGACGCGCGCATGGTTTTCACCAGCTCATAAGGGGCTTCAAACAGCTCGATATGCGAGGCGGTGATCTTGTGAGTGCGGAGTTCTGGCGTTAGCACGGTTGCGCCAATGTCTTCCAACAGTCGGCGCTGGGTAATGATGTCGCGAACGTACGGGATGTTGTGAAGCGTAACGGTTTCCGGTGTAAGCAGGGCGGCAGCCATACAGGGAAGGGCTGAGTTTTTTGCTCCACTAATCGAAACTCGCCCTCGCAAAGCGCGGCCGCCAGTGATCCGAAACTTGTCCACGATACTGACAGATTAAAGGAAAAAGGGGAAAGGATAAAGGGGGTGAGTGGTCCGTTGACAGTGGTCAGTGGTTTTGGCCTTTGGTCTTGGGTCTTCGGTCTTGGGCCTTCGTCTTTGGTGAGTCCGAGATCTGAGATTCGGATCTCAACGCTCAAGAGGCTAAAGGCCGAAGACCAAAAACCTAAGAGCAAAAAACAAACGCGACGCGGGTGCGGCCCACGTCGCGTTTGTCTTCAGGCAGGTCCGCTTGGACTAGTTGCTCCCAGTTCGTCTGATGCGAACCCCACCATTAGTCGTCATGGCTCGAACTGTCGCTCCGCCTGAACCCAGGTTAACCGCCAGTTCTCGCGTGATTCGGCCTTGTACTGTTACTGGAAAGTCAACTGTTAGGCCGCCATTGACTGTGCCCGTTTCCAAATGTGCCGAGTAGTTCTCCGGCACAGACATCATCACTCCCCCATTGGTCGTTCTTACGTCTAGAGTTTCACCGTCCCAATGATCGCCGCCGAGTTCCACCATCAGCCCCCCGTTTGTAGTGGAACCACGAACACTACCACCCACGTACCTCAGCACAACTCCGCCGTTCAAGGCGTCAAAGTCGATCTTACCGTTGACATTCGCGATGGAAATCCCACCGTTGTGAGTATTCAACGAGAGGTCGGAACGCTTCGGCACGAACACCTCGTAGCTGACGTCCCATTGATAGTTCTTGTCTCGCTCAGGTCCACTGGCAAAGATCTTTCCGCCACCAGTTTCAATCCTGATCTCCTTGCCCAGTGTCTCAGCCTCTTCACGCGTCGGCGCCGCTGCTTGTACCCTGGCACGTACCAGTACCTGATTCTGATCCCAACCCTTAACCGAGATGCCGCCGTTTTGTTTGCCATCGACGGCGACCGCTCCCGTCGCCGCCAGTGTCTGCTCCCTGATCTCGCAGTTGCTCACCAGTCGGTCGTTATACCAATGGTCTTGACAACTGAGTGACCCGCCTTTGCTACTCCGCTCCTGACCCAAAATGCCAATGCTGCAAATACCCAACGCCACAACAACAAACACAGCTCTGCTCACAAATCTGTACATAAGTTCGTCTCCTCAAAAATTGCGCTTTCTTGTTGCTCGAGGTTCTTGCCGTTCTTGTAGGGTAAACACCACTGGCGCGAAACTTGTGGCAGGAGTTTCTGCCCAGCTACCAGCTATGGCTTTTGCAACAGGACAATGCGAGGAATACCTTGTAGATCCGGTCGAATCTCAAGCAATTTCCAGCGTTGCTCAGTAACAAGTCGCCTGACTGCCTCACCCTGATCAAAACCTATTTCCAGCACCAAATACCCCTGCGGCTTGAGGAACGCCGGGGCGTCAGTGAGAAGGCGGCGAATTACTGAGAGACCGTCAGCACCCGGTGAAAGAGCAACTGGTGG